>Ga0209455_1000550_pt1 | contig 25550 bp, 23 predicted proteins | sample AraplaCol_mCL_r2_FD_184275 | JGI IMG/M metagenome (GOLD analysis project Ga0209455, IMG submission 184275) | Arabidopsis root microbial communities from North Carolina, USA - plate scrape CL_Col_mCL_r2 (SPAdes) (version 2) | ecosystem: Host-associated > Plants > Roots > Endosphere | place: USA... | reverse complement strand
CAATAAGTACATCCATAGCCGCCGGCTTTATCCCGGCGCTTTCATCGCTACCGCCGATGACGATACCTATTACGGTCCCGGCTGGCTGGCCGATCTTATTGCCGATTACGATCCGCGCCAGCGCGTCATTCCCTGCCACCGCGTGCATCGCATTACCTTGCGTGCCGATGGCATGCCGGCAGCCTATCGCGACTGGCAATGGGAGAGTGCAGCGACCGAAGCCGATCCCATGGTTTTTCCCACCGGCGTTGGCGGCGTTCTCTATCCGCCGGATTGCCTGCACCGGGATGTCGATGACGCCGCGCGGATACTTGACCTCTGCCCACGGGCGGATGATGTCTGGCTCTATTGGATGGCGCAACGCCAGGGCTATCTTTTCCGCCGGACTGCCGCGATCCATCGCCTGCATCACTGGCGCCACAGCCAGGAGCAGGGCCTGATGTGGAGCAATGTCTATGACGGCGACGGCAACGATCGGCAGATAGCGGCGATGATCGGTGCTTTCGGCTGGCCGCTGATACCGGCACCCTCGCCATCGCATCCCTGACCCCAGCTGCCCCCGCCTGAGGCTGTCTTGGCCGGGTCGGCACAGCCGATCCCGTAACTTGCAGGCGGCGCCCGGGTGGAAACAGCCTTAACCGGAGATGGCAGCTGGCACGGCACCTTCATAAAATCTCAACGCATTGCGGCCGAAGATGGCCCGTCTTTTCGTAAAATCACCGCAAGAAGGCGATCGACGTGGACACCGGCAAGCCGGAGCAGGGCAACCAGGACGGTACTGATGCGACCGCGATGCCGCGGCCGCGTCGTGCCCACAAACCCGGCGTCAAGCATATCAGTCTCGCTTTGCAGGGCGGTGGGTCGCATGGCGCCTTCACCTGGGGTGTCATGCACCGGCTGATGAGCGAACCGCGCCTCTATATCGACGGGATCAGCGGCACCAGCGCTGGCGCCATGAATGCCGTGGTCTTTGCCGATGGTTTCCTCAAGGGCAAGCGCCAGGGCGCGATCGATGCCCTGGAGGAATTCTGGCATCGCGTCTCGCGCCTGTGCCCGCTGCCGCGTTTCTTCCCGCGTGGCATTCCCGGCCTCTCCGATGGCTGGGCGGTCGACAACGATCCCAGTTTCATGATGATGGATTTCATGACCCGGCTGATGTCGCCGCGTCAGTTCAACCCGATGAAGCTCAATCCACTCGGCGACATCCTGCGCGAACTGGTGGATTTTCAGCAGCTCCGCGCGCATCCCGATGTGAAGCTGTTCGTCACCGCGTCGAATGTACGCACCTGCCGCTCGCGCATCTTCCGCACGCCGGAGCTCTCGGCCGAAGCGGTGCTGGCTTCCGCCTGCCTGCCGTTGCTATTCGAGGCAATGGAAGTCGACGGCGAGTTCTATTGGGATGGCGGCTATCTCGGCAACCCAGCGATCTACCCGTTGATCCATGAATGCGACAGCAGCGATGTGGTGCTGGTGCATATCAATCCGATGAACCGCCCGGATGTGCCGGAGACATCGCGTGACATCCTCAACCGCATCAATGAGATGACCTTCAATGCCAGCCTGGTGCAGGAGATGCACGGCTTTGCCACCATTTCCAAGCTGGTCGAAAGCGGCGCCCTCAATGACGACCGCTATGTCGCCGTGCGCTTCCATCAGATCGGTGCGGAAGCAGACCTCGCCGAGATGGGAGCGCTCAGCAAGATGAACACCGAACGCGCCTTTCTCGAGCATCTGCACCAGCTCGGCTATGAGACGGCCGATCGCTGGATCACAGACAATTTCGAGCGCATCGGCTGGGAAAGCACCATCGATCTCGAAGAGCGTTACGGCTGATCTTTCGTTGATCCTGAGGCCGGGCAAGGATATGCCTGCCCGAGAACCAGCGCGATATTGACTGTTCGGTCGTCCTTCGCCATTCTGCCCGCCAATGCCAAGGGGATGGGGTCCCCCAAAACCGCCCGTCAGGGCTGATGACTCCTGCCGCGTGTTGGAATGCGGTGGGAGAGGCTTGCCTGGATCTCGCACGACCCCGCCGTCTTCTCACGCATCCGACAATTTGCCGCGCCGGCTGGCTGTCACAACAGCGGGGCGGCTGTCCTGGAGATGCCTGATGAAGCTCTGTTTCCTGTTTTCGCCGATCCCCTCCGCCGCGCGGGCGGTGCGATAATGTCCCCGGTCATTGCCGCCTGGGTCGCGCTGGGTGCTGCCCTGGGCGGGGTGGCGCGCTACTGGTTCTCCGGTGTCGCCGCCATCTGGTTCGGCGAGACTTTTCCCTGGGGAACGATCATCATCAACGTCGTGGGATCCTTCCTGATCGGACTGATTGCCACATCGACAGGTCCCGATAGCCGTTTCATGGTCTCGGCGGAGGCGCGGCAGTTCATGATGACCGGCATCATGGGCGGCTTCACGACGTTTTCCTCCTTCAGCCTGCAGACCTTGCGCCTGGCGCAGGACGGCGATCTGCTGAAGGCGGGGGCGAATATCGTGTTGTCCGTTGTCGCCTGCCTGGTGATGGTCTGGGCCGGGCATGTGCTGGCCACGCTGATCAATCGATAAGACGCGCTTGCGCGATGGAGGAAGAAATGGACCTGCAGAAAGATGCCATGCTGTTGCGCATTTTCCTGGGCGAAAGCGACCGGGCCGGGCGTCAGCCGCTCTATGAGGCGATCGTGCTGAAGGCGCGCGAGGCACATCTCGCCGGCGCCACGGTGTTGCGCGGGCCGATGGGGTTCGGCCATTCCAGCCGGTTGCACACGGCCAAGATCCTGCGCCTCTCCGAGGACTTGCCGATCGTGATCGAGATCGTCGACAGCGAGGTGAAATTGCGCGCCTTCTGGACCACGATCGAGCCGATCATGGGTGCGAGCCTGGTGACGCTGGAACGGGTCGAGGTGTTGCGCTATGGCAATGGGCAGGCGACGGCTACTGCCTAGCCCCGTGCCATAGCGAGACCAGGTGCTGCGTGAAGAGTTTCAGTGAAGGTCGCTTCTTCAACCTGCTGGCGCGATTGCAAGCCGTCAGCAATCCCCATGCGACGGTCGATCGCTGGAGCTTCGACGGCGTCGACTGGCGCCGTGAAAGGCAAAGCCACTGGGCGCAGGATTATGCCTATCAGCTGGAGCAGCAGATTCTGACCCATGCCGGCCGCCCGGCCTGGTCGCTGTTGGTCATCGCCGAGACCTGGTGGGGGCCCGACCGCAAGGCGGCCCTGCGCCAGACCCAATGGGGACGGGTGGTTTCCGGCAGCAAGCCCGCCGCTCTGGCCTGGTTCAACAAGCATGAACGCTGACAGACTTGCCGACAGGTAGTCTTGCCTCAGGCGTCCTGCCGCTTGATCCCCAGCAGGCGGATGAGCCACGGCATGGTCAGGCCTTGGATCAGGACCGAGAAGGACACCGTGGCGAAGGCAGCGACGACGATCTCGTCGCGCAGGGGGAAGTCAGGCGGCAACGATAGCACCAGGGCCAAGGCGAGCGCGCCGCGCAGGCCGCCCCACCACAGCACATGTTGCTCGCGCAGCGGCACCCGCCAGCGCGATCCCTGAAAGAGAAAGCAGAGCGGATAGACGCTGACCAGCCGCGCCGCCAGGACCAGCAGATTGATGACGACGAGCACCATCCAGCCGAGGGCCGTGAAGGCGGTACCGGCGATGGTGAGGCCGATCAGCAGGAAGATCAGCGAATTGGCGAGGAAGGCGGCGAATTCCCAGAAATCGACGATGAAATCGCGGCCCTTGTCCGACAGCTTCGTGCGCTTGCGGGTTTCCGGCGCCGCCAGCACGCCCAGATTGCCGATCAGCAAGCCGGCGGCGATGGTCGCGAGCACGCCGGAACCGCCGAAATGCTCGGCGATCAGGAAGGCACCATAGGCGGTGACGGTGGTGACCGCCGTCTCGATCAGATGGTCATGGCTGGGGCCGATCACCAAGATGGCGAGGCCGCCGCAGATGAGGCCGATCACCGTGCCGCCCAAAGCCGTATGGGCAAGCGCGATGAGGAAGTTGCCAAGACCGGGTGCTGCTGTTTCGCCTGCTTGCGCGAAGCTGAAGGCGAGGGCGAAGAAGACGGCAGCGACACCGTCATTGAACAGGCTCTCGCTTTCGACCAACAGGCGCAGCCTGCCGCCGATGCCGGTATCCTTGAACATGGCGATGACGGCGACGGGATCGGTCGCGGAGATGAGGACACCGAAGAGCAGTGCTGGTGCCAGCGGCCACTGCAGCAAAGCGGTCATGCCCCAGGTGACGACGATGGCCGAAATGACCACGCCGAAGACCGACAGCACGGCGACGGGTGCGGCATCACGCTTCAACTCGTGCCAGTGGATTGCGATCGCCGCCTCGAACAGCAAGGGCGGCAGCAGCAGGTCGAAGATGAGGTCATGGGTCAGCTTGACCGCGCCACCGAAATGGGCAAACGCCAGGGCGATGCCGGCCAGCACCAAGCCGACGGTGTAAGGCAGGCGCAGCCGCCGCGCCAGGATGGCCACGAGCAGGGCCGCTATCAGGAGGCCGATCGACTCGGTCAGCACGAATTCCATTTCCATGGCGCCGGATGATAGGGGAGCAGGCCGGGCCGGGGAAGGAAAAGCGGCCCTGGATACCGCTGACGCTTGCATAATTTTACATGCGTCATATTTCTTTTACCCTTCCTTTACCGTTCGGAAGCGCAAAATCGCCCGCCTTTATCGACGGCCGGCACAGGCGAATGCGCCCGTATGCAAGGCCGTTTTGGGCGCCGGACAGCTGGCGGGTAAATGCCGGCGCGGGTGAAAGACAGACGGGGGACGGGAGCATGGCCACACTTCGGATCGGGCAGCGGATCGGCATCGGCTTCGGGCTGATGATCGCCGGGCTGGTGGCCTTGTCGGCGATCAACTTCACCGGTCTCGCGCGGATCAGCGGCACCTATAACGGGGCCAGCGCCGGCGCGGCGGCAGCGACCGCGGCGGCCGAGCTCGACGGCGATCTCACCAAGGACGTGGCCGGGCTGAAGGACTATCTCGCCAGTGCCGACGATGCCGCGGCCCAGGCGGTGACGGCGTCGATGGCCAATACCAGCCAGGCAGCCGGGCGCCTGCACGATCTCACCGCCACGACCGCCTATGCCGATGATGTCGCCGAGGCGGTCAAGCTGCAGGCGAGCTTCGTCGCCGGTTTCGACAACCTCCACAAGGTGGTGGCGGACCGCGCCGCTGCCCGCAAGACGACCCAGGCGAAGATCGGGGAACTGACCACGGCCTTCAGTACCCTCGCGGAGAAATCCGCCGGCACCGGCAGCCTCGGCACCATCAAGGCTGCCCTGAGTGGCCTTGCCACCTTCTCGTCGCTCTCAACCAAGGTGACGGCCTTCATCGGTTCCGGCACTGCAGCGGATGAAGCGGCGGCCAATGACGATCTGAAAGCGCTCACCGATCAGCTGGTCGGGTTGAAGACGCGGGCGCTGATGGGCGGCCTTGATGCCGAATATGATGCCGTCGACAAGAAGATGGCGGAGTTCCAGGCGGCCTTCGCGGCAATCAGCGCCGCCACCAAGGCGCAGCACCAGCAGCAGGACGGCTTCAACCAGCTTGCCGCACAGATTCTCGATCGCTCGGCGCAGTTGCGCGCCCGCATCGCCGGCGACGTCGCCGCCGCCAATGACCAGTTGCGCGGCACCATTACCAGCACGACCTGGCTGGTGATCATCGTTTCCGCCGGCAGCGCCCTGGCGGCCCTGGTCCTGGCCTGGGTCGTGAGCCGCGGCATCACGCGGCCGATCCTCGCCATCACCGAGGTGATGCGTCGCCTGGCGGAGCGCGATTTTGCCGTCGAACCCTATGGTATCACGCGGGGTGACGAGATCGGCGCCATGGCGAAGGCGGTGCAGGTCTTCAAGGAGAACGGCCAGGCGACCGACAGCCTGCAACGCGAGGTGGAGGCAGAGCGCGCCAATGCCGATGCAACGCGGCGGGCCGAGATGCGGCGCTTTGCCGATCAGTTCGACCAGGCGGTGGGCAATGTTGTGACCCAGGTCGCCAAGGCGGCGGGCGAGATGCAGGCCTTGGCCGACCAGCTGATGAACAATGTGCAGCAGACCTCCAGCCGCTCGGCCTCGGTTGCCGAAGCGTCGCAGCAGGCGGCCGGCAATGTGCAGAATGTCGCTGCCGCCGCGGAAGAGCTTTCCGCTTCCGTGCAGGAGATCGCCCGCCAGGTGGCCTCTTCCAGCGAGATCACCCGCAAGGCCGTCAACGACACCGCGCGTGCCGATACCCAGGTGCAGTCGCTCGCCGAAGCGGCCGACAAGATCGGCGGCGTTGCCAAGCTGATCAGCGAGATCGCGGCGCAGACCAATCTTCTCGCCCTCAACGCGACCATCGAGGCGGCGCGGGCAGGCGAGGCGGGCAAGGGCTTCGCCGTGGTCGCCTCCGAGGTGAAGAACCTCGCCGCCCAGACCGCCAAGGCGACGGAAGAGATCGGCGTGCAGATTTCCGCCATCCAGAACTCCACCAATGACACCGTGGGGGCGATCCGCGGCATTGGCGCCACCATCCAGCAGGTCAATGAGATCGCCCAGTCGGTGGCGACGGCGATTGCCGAACAGGGCAACGCCACCAACGAGATCGCCCAGAGTACGCAGCAGGCCTTCAGCGGCACGCAACTGGTGGCGGGCGATGTCGCCGGCATGAGCGACGTGGTCGCGGCCAGCGGCAATGCCGCCGAACGCGTGCATCAGGCCTGCGGCCTGCTTGCCCAACAGGCGGGCCATCTGCGCGCCGAAGTGGACCGCTTCATCACCCAGATCCGCGCGGCGTGAGTTGATGCGCATACGCGGATGATGCCGAGCGCATCATCAATTGCGATGTCGGCATACAACTGTAGTCAGTCTCACTTGTGCCCCATCCGATACGGCTCCGGACCTCAATAGATCTTTCATCATTTCGCCTATACCGTCGCTGCAAATAGACCGGGCGACCTTTGGGGGAACAACATGCGGCGCTGCTATTGGGGGGCGGCCATCTTGGCGGTCGGTCTCTATACCTGTCCGGCCATGGCTGCGACGACACGTTTCTATGACAGTTGCCTGGCATCGAATGCGACGCCACGCTTACAGATCGAAAGCTGCACCTTTGCGCTGGCGGCTGAAAATCTGACACCGGAACAGCGCGCGCTGGCTCTATTGAAACGGTCAGCAGGCTATCGGATCACACCACTTTGGAATCTCGCGAAAGCAGATCTCAATGAGGCGGCAAAGCTGGCACCACGAAATCTCCAGGTGTTGAAGGCCCTGGCAGATAGTGTGCATTTCGATCCCAATATGCCCCAGGCGATTGCAGCAAGTCAGGAACTCGTTGCGCGCAATCCCAAGGATGCAAAGGCGCTGTCCGGTCTCGGAATGGCTTATTTCATGCAGCAAAATTACGCGCAGGCAGCAAATACCTTTTCGCGGATTCTCGCCATTGATCCGAACAATCCTGGTGCTCTGTACTTTCATGCGATGGCTTTGGGGCCGCAGCAGGAATTTGCAAAAGGGTTGGCGGATATGGACCGGGCCGTCGCGTTGCAGCCCAAGAGCATTCCATTCCGGCAGTCGCGTGGCGAGTTTGAGCTTTATGCCGGGCGCTTCGCAGATGCGGTCACTGATTTTGACCTGGTGTTTGCGCCGAATGATGCGGCACCGTTCCATCGCTTACGCGGTGCGGCAAAATATTATCTTGGCGATTATCAGGGCGCTGCTGCTGATTTCACCCGTGACATGGCACTGGTGCCGAATTTCCGATACCTGGCGGTCTGGCGATACTTTTCGGAACAGCGTCAGGGCAGTGGGAGCCTTGAAGAACTCGCTGCGATTGCCGACCAGACACATGACGACTGGATGGCGTCACTGATCCGCCTGGTAACGAAGCAGGGCTCGCTGGAACAGGCCCTTGCGCTTGCCCAGAGCGATAACAAGGCGCTGCAGATGGTGCAAGAAAGCCAGACGCATTTCACCGCCGCAGAGCTGGCGATGATGGCAGGCGACCATGCCGTGGCGAAAGCGCAATTCGTCGCTTGTCGCAAATATGGCGTTCAGGTTGCATCGAGCGTCATCGTCGCCAGCCCCGTACCCGGCCAGCCGCCGGCCCTGCCGCTGGATAATGTCATTGAATTTTCAGTTGCCGGAGCGAGACTGCAGGAGTTGAACCAATGAGGACGCAAAATGCTGTGACCCGGTGCTTCTTGGTTCTCGCGACGGTGTTTTCCTTGTCAGTAGCCGCCTTTTTGAACGCCTCTTGGGGCGATACAAGCACGAACAATAGCTATGGACCAGATTGGCCGGTGTGCAAGGATTTGGGGGCAGCGCCAAAGCTGCGCATTGAGACATGCGGCCGCCTCATCGGTGGCGATAAGCTCTCGAAGCAAGATCTAGCAATTGCCTACAACAATCGCGGATTTGCGAAGCATCAAGTGAATGATGACAAAGCTGCACTGATTGATTTCAACAAAGCGATAGAAATTGATCCCAATTTCGCTGCGCCCTATTTCAATCGCGGCTGGCGGCTATATAGAGCGGGCAATATTGACCAAGGTATCGCTGACGTGAAGTCGGCGATACGACTTGAGCCTAAAGAGCCATTCTTTTATTGCCATCTCGGTCAAATTTACGACGAACTCAATCGACCCGAAGAAGAGCTGGCTGCTTATGAATCGGGATTGAAAAAAGTACCAAACGATATTTGTCTCTTGGGCAGTCATGGAAACGAATTGGATCGCCTGGAACGCTACAGCGAGGCGGCACAGGATTATTCTCGGATCTTGGCGCTGGATCCGAGCCGCGAGGCCAGCTGGCTAAACCGTGCGCTGGATTACATTGATCTGGGCGCCAACAAAGCCGCAATCAGTGACGCCTCTGCAGCGCTCCAGCTTGATCCCGACGATATTGATGCATTGAGCGCGCGTGGCGAAGCGTATTTCCGCGACCGGCAGTATGATAAGGCCCGCCTCGATTGCGAGCGTCTGCTGACAATGCGACCCGGTGATCTTTCTTGCACAGATTTCGAGGTGCGCGCACTGCTGCTGCAGGGGCAGTTCCAGGACGCCGCGGGTAAGGCCGGCGAAGCTTCGGATGTCCGGGGCCAGTCGCATTTCATTTTGATGCGGGCTATCGCCGAATATGCGCTCGGCTCCTATGACCTGGCGTCGAAGGACTTCACCGCAGCGGCCGATGCCGATCCCGACGATCCGTATCGCGCGCTGTTCAAGTATCTGGCAGATCGCCGGTTGGGCCATGACGATAAGGGGCGGTTGGCTGATCTGGCAGAACGTAACGATATCTGGCCGACGCCGCTGGCCCAGTATGTTACCGGGCATCTCTCCAACGACGCGCTGTTTGCAGCTGCGGATGTACCTGACCCGGACATCAAGAAGCAACGTCTTGCCGAGGCGAATTTCTATCTCGGTGAGTTGGCTGCGCTCGACGGGCACGCCGATATTGCTGCACAGTACTACAGAGAGGCGATGTCGATCGGCGAAATTCGCATCAGCGCGCGCCGGCATATGATGCTCTACAAGGATCACGATGACTACGAGGTTGCACTCGCGCGGGCGGCGTTGCGCGGCAACGCGCTGTAAAAAGAGGCGACGGTAATGCCCAGGGCGGGCCATTAGACTCGCAGCCTGCTCGCCCAGGGGCTGGATATCGGCGAACCGAAAGCGATCGCTTCACCAACCAGATCCGCGCGGCATGAGAGCGACAGGTGCCGCTGCCACTTGGCAGTAACGCCCTTAGTCGTCCTGCCATCAGTCGGATGGGGCCATAGCCCCCAAATTTTTCGTGCCTCCAGATGTAGGACGCGCTTGCCGCCGTGCATGCGGGGAAGCATCTTTCGCGCCATCCGACATTCATCCGATGGCCGATAGGTAGCACCATGCCCACGCATCCCGCCTTCATCACTGAACCCGCCCGCCAAATCGAGGTCATCCACGAGACCGATGTGCTGGTGGTGGGATCCGGTCCTGGCGGCCTGGCGGCGGCCCTGGCGGCGGCGCGGGCTGGCGTTTCGGTGACCCTGGTCGAGCGGTTCGGCTGTTTCGGTGGCAATATCACGGTGGTCGGCGTCGAAGGCTTCGCCTGGTACCGGCACGAGAAGACGGTGGAAGCGGGCGGCATCGGCCGCGAATTCGAGGACCGGGCTAAGGCCATGGGGGCCGCCGTGCCGGAGAGCCAGTCGCTCTCTTACGAACTCGATTCCGAGGGCTTCAAGCTGGTGGCCGACAAGCTGGTGGAAGAGGCCGGCATCCATGCCATGCTGCACCGGCAATTCGTCGCGCCGATCATGGACGGGAATGCCATCAAGGGCATCATCACCGAATCCAAGGCGGGCCGCGAGGCGATCCTGGCCAAGGTGGTGATCGATGCGACGGGCGATGCCGATATCGCCCAGCGCGCCGGCGCCCCCACCATCAAGACGCCGGTCGAGCAGATGCAGGCGGCCTCGGTGATGTTCCACCTAGCCGGCGTCGACAAGAAGGCCTTCATGGCGGGGATCAAATCCGACCCCCAGACCTATAGCGACTGGTCGACCGGCGAATGGCAGATCGAGACCTCGGGCAAGGAGGACAAGATGTTCTCGCCCTTCCTCGGCAAGCCCTTTGCCCAGGCGATCAAGGACGGCGTCATCCCGGCGCATCTCAACACCATCGCCGGCACCTGGGGCGCCATGCATGACACCGGCGAGCTCACCTATATGAACCTCGTCCATCTCGCCGGCTGCGACGGCACCGATCCCGACAGCATGACCAAATTCGAGATCGAAGGCCGCCGGCAGGCGATGCTGGCGATCGAGGCCTTGCGCCGCTACACGCCGGGTTGTTCGGGCGCGCGGCTGCGCAATTTCGGCATGACCATCGGCATCCGCGACACCCGCAAGATCGACGCCGTCTACAACATGACCGAGAACGATGTCCGCAACGAGGGTCGCTTCGAAGATACGATCGGCATCTATCCGGAATTCATCGACGGCTATGGCGTGCTGATCCTCCCCACCACCGGCCGCTACATGCAGGTGCCCTATCGCGCCATGCTGCCGCAGAAGATCGACAACCTGCTGGTAGCAGGCCGCGCCATCGGCGGCGACCGCATCGCCCATGCCGCCACCCGCAACATGGCCTGCTGCGCCGTGGCCGGGCAGGGGGCGGGTGTCGCGGCGGCCATCGCCATCCGCCTCGGCCAGGAGCTGCCGCGGGTCGATATGGAGGTGGTGCGGGCCGAATTGGTGCGCCAGGACGTGCGGGTCAAATAATCCGGCAGCCGGAAGGGTCAGGGTCAGAAGAGGGGCATCCCGGCCGGCAGCGGCAGCCGGGTTTTGGCTGGGATCGCCGGGGTGCGAAGGGCGGAAAGCCGCGGGTTTCCGCCTGATTTTCCAAGAAAATTCATAAATCTGCATCGCCCGCTTGCAATCCCCGGTCAGGGGTGCTATTTCGCCCTCCGCCGCGGCGATCTCGCGATGCCGGGCACCTCTGCAAGCCTCTGATTCGCCTCGAATCAGGGCACGGATGGGCGGTTAGCTCAGCGGGAGAGCACTACGTTGACATCGTAGGGGTCACAAGTTCAATCCTTGTACCGCCCACCATTTAAATCAGCCACTTAGTGGAAAAGTAAGTCGGACGCGGTTGGCTCGCATTGAACCATCCATTGCGTCACGCAAAATCTGCTGCCTGCCGCAAATCGATCGTACTCCCGTCAAAACAGGTCGCTCCGCGCTCGTTTCCTCCCGACTAGACGGCGGTGATACCGGAACATGAACATATGGGAGGGGCCTATTGGGCAGGAGCCGGAACAGGTGCCCGCATCGGCCGCATCCGCATGAAGGGGCGCTCGACATACCGATAGAGGAAGTCCGCGAGCAATCCGACCGCCGCAAAGCAGGTCAGCAACCGGAATGCTGTCTGATGGCCGGGAGGGAAGGTGAACGCGATCACCAGCGTGTGGAACAGATAGATCGCATAGGTTCGCGTGCTGAGCCATGCCGCCGCTGCCCGGACAAGGCCCGGCGCGCGCCAGGACAGGGACGCCGGGATCAGAAGCGCCATGGATAGCGGCGCAGCAGACATCATGAAGGCATAGCAATACAGGCTGGTTGGTGCCAGGCGAAGGACGGCAAAGTTGACTGCTGCCAGCGCCAGGCCAGCCAGTGCGATGGCACCGCGATATCTGACCCCATGAGAAACGGCGAAATACGCCACGATGCCATAGATGAAAGCATCCGCTCGGGTCGGCGTCGAGGTCAGCACCATGCCGAGATCCAGGGGCGGATCTGCGAGATATCCGGCCAGCCGACAGGCGATTGAAGTCGCCACCAAGCCCGCGCTGAAGGCGAGGAAAACCCGTCGCGATCTGACGCCGATCAGTAGCAGGACCAAGGGACACAGCAGGTAAAACCATTCCTCGATCGCGAGTGACCAGCTGACCAGGAAAAACAGCGCTCCGGCCTCTCTGTCGTGATGCCAGGGAATGTATTGGATGAAAACCGCGTATCGGGCAAAGATGCTGGTGACATTGACCGGCTCCGGTGCGACGGCGACCAAGACGGCCAGATAGGCGCAGAGGGCGAGGAGATAAAGCGGGATTGTCCTGAGCCAACGGTTTGCCATGAAAGCCCAGAAAGCGGCCCGTGACCGGATTCTGTCGAACCGCTCGACCATCATCTGGGCGATCAGGAATCCACTCAGGGAGAAAAACAGATCAACCGGCACGACGGCGCCGAAGTCATGCACCGGGATGGAACCGGTGAGATGGTTGGCCATCACGCCGATGATTGCGAAACACCTTAGTAGGTCGAGCCCGAAGTTCCGTTGCATGGACCGAGGATAGCATTGCCGGCCCAGGAGGTTAATCACCCTTGCCACATATTTCTGTCGCGGATTCCTGAATCCGATAGTCGCGCGAGCGGCCTGATACTCAGTCCATTCCCGCTCGAACTGCCCCCAGGTAATGCCGCGTTCCGGACAGGTCTCCCATCCAGCACTCTCGGGAGCGTTTCGCCCTTCAGGGCCTCGGGCCGCCAAGGGCAAGTGCTGCATTCCCGGCAGTCGAGGTAATAGGACCGGCCTGGCTTGCCGTTCGGACGCTCGTCGCCGGCGTTTATTGTTTGCCTTCGACCGCGGTGTTTTGTCGTCGAGGTTCTGGCGTGCAGTTATGGCGCTGTGGGGCGGCGCATACCTCACCCTTCAGAACGACCCGTGCCCTCGCGATCGCGCTCATATCTGTGCTTGAGCGGAAACGGCGGCAGCCAAGATTCGCGGCGGATGGTCCAGAGCTCATAGGTTGGCTTTAGCTGATCAGGTTCATCCAGCGAGCCCAGATTTACTTCGATCTCGTCAACGCTCCGCGAGAAGACCGACGAGCCGCAGCGGGGGCAGAAGAACCGTCCGGCATAGTCGCCTGTCTCACCTTCGATCGTCACCGCATCCTGCGGGAAGATCGCCGAAGCATGAAAGAGGGCGCCGTGATGCTTGCGACAGTCGAGACAGTGGCAAAGCCCGACCCGGTAGGGGAGGCCCGACGCGACGAAACGGACTTTGCCGCACAGGCAGCCGCCAGTGAAACGCTCCATGCTGCGTCTCCTCTCAGATCAACCAGCCGGAATCCTGCGCAGAACGGCCTTGTCATTGCAACTGCTACCCCGAACTCCCAGGCCTTTCCCGCGCAGACCATCGGACGCGCCGAAATTCAGGAGGCGCTATTAGCCTCGTCGCGCTCCATGACCCGGCGCCGCGGCAGGCTGATGGTGACGCATGTGCCTTTGCCGATCTCGCTTTCCAGTACCATGAAGCCACCATGCATCTCGGCAAGTGCCTTGCACAAGGGCAGGCCGAGCCCGGAACCGTTGTGGCTGCGGCTGAAGACGTTCTCCACCTGAACGAAAGGCTCCATGACCGCATCGATCTGCCGCGCGGGGATACCGATTCCCGTGTCGGCGACTGCCAAAACGAATGTACCGCTGGCCGAAAGTCGTGCGGAGACCGTGATCATGCCCTCTCGGTGGGTGAATTTGATTGCATTGGAGAGCAGGTTCAGCAGGATTTGCCGGAGCTTGCCCCTGTCACCCTGGATATGCGGGAGCCGGGACTGTAATTGCGTGGCGACAGCGAGACCGGCCTGGAGCGCTTGGTTTTCGAGCAGGCGGGTCGCTTCTGCAATGATGGCACCAACGTCGCACACCTCTTCATGCAGTTCCATCCGGCCGGCTTCGATCTTGGCGACATCCAGCAGGTCATTGATGACACCCAGAAGGTGCCGCCCGCTATCGTGGATGTTGCCGGCATAGCTGCGATAGAGATCGTTTGCCATCGGCCCCATGACTTCAAGCCGCATCGTTTCGGAAAAGCCGATGATGGCGTTCAGCGGCGTTCTGAGTTCGTGGCTCATATTCGCTAGAAATCCTGATTTCGCCCGGCTCGCAGCCAGGGCCTCATCGCGCGCCGCCGTCAATTGCTGGGTGCGTTCGATGACGCGTTGCTCAAGATTGGTGTTGGTCTCGCGCAGCGACTGGTTCGCATTGTAGAGTTCCAGGCTCTTGGCTTCGAGCAGGTCCTCGGCCGCCTGCCGGGCCCGGATCTCCCGGGCGATCCTGCGCTCAAGCAAGGCGATGCGCGCAGGCAGGCACTCATGCGGCAGGTCGCGCGATAGCGATTCAGGAGGCTGGCGGCTCAAGATCTCTTCAGCTCGAACCGAACATATTTTCCGCTGTCGGCGGAAACCACCCGGGTGACCTCAATATTTTCGTCATAATAGGCGATCACGCCGCGCATCAGGCCCTCGGCGAAAGCGGCCAGGGGCCGCGTCGATCGATAGATCAACTCCAGGACGCCCACGGAACGTTGCCTGCATTCGATCGACGGCAGTTCCGCATCCGGGTAAAGCTTCCTTACCTCGACATGAATATGCGCCTCGATGCGCTCGAGGAACTCGAAGCTCGAATTGATGCCGACGAAGAACTGCGGATAACGTGTCGCGAACCGGGTCAAAAGATGCTCGCCAAAAGCTGTCAACAAATCAGGCACCGACCGATGCGTCGCCTCGGAAAGCTTCTCGACCATGGTGATCATTTCGGCATGGTCATAGGTCCCGACGGCGGTATAGGCGGCTCCGGAAGGCAGGTCGGACGCCTCGATGATATGATCCGTCATTTCCTCGCCAAACTCTCTGCTGACGAGTTCGAGGAACTCGGTAAACACAATACCCTTCATGGCACTCCTTGGAATTCATCAGCAATTGCTTCAGCAGGCGTGGACGCCTTGAACTGAAACAACGCCGAGCCGAAAGCGACGCTGTACCTGGGAGAGGTTGCGATACACGACGTGAAACAGCTGTGCCTAGATCACTTGTTTCAGCTCGCCCAGGAACTTTGCCAGTTCGGCTTTCAGGTTTGCCGACTGAAGCTTGAGCGATTCGATCGATCCGACAAGGACGCCTGCCGATTGTTCCGTGGCACCGGCGGCCTCCCGGACACTGACGATGTTGCGCGTCACATCGGCCGACCCGGACGAAGCCTGTTCCACATTGCGAGCGATCTCATTGGTCGCCGCAGTCTGCTGTTCCATGGCGCTGGCGATAGCGGTCGAGGCCTCCGTCATCTCCTTGATGACGGCGCCGGTTTCGCCGATCGTCCCGGAGACCATCTGCACGGAGGCCTGAATGGCCCCCACCTGCGTGACGATCTCGTCTGTCGCCTTGGCAGTCTGATTGGCCAGGCTCTTCACTTCGGACGCCACAACAGCAAAGCCCTTGCCGGCTTCACCGGCCCGCGCAGCCTCGATAGTTGCGTTCAGGGCCAATAGATTGGTCTGGGAGGCGATCTCCTTGATGATGGTGATGACTTCGCTGATCTTGGCGGCGGATGAAACCAATTTATCGACGTCATCGGTCACTTTGGTCGTACGCTGAACCAGTTTGTCCGCCACCAGCACGGAATTCTGCACCTGTCGGTTTATCTCGCCGATCGAGGCCGTCAGTTCATCCGTGGCGGAGGCGACGGATTGCAGGCTCATCGATGCCTGCTCGCTGGCGGCCGCCACCGCGATGCTGCGCTCATTGGTGACGCTGGTTGCCTGGTTGAGCGAATCCGCTGTCCGTTCCAGAGCGGTACTCGCAGCTTCTACCTTGGCGATGACGTCATCCGCGGTCTCTTCGAACCGAAGCGTGGCGCCGCCGGCGTCCTGTACCTTGGCGCCCATGCCTGCCGTAGCGGCATTGATGGAGGCAGCGGTGCGCCGGAACTCCCCGAGCATTCCATTTTCCATGACACGCCTGTCATATCGCTGTTGGGTGACAGCGTGAAGTGATGCGCCGGATTCACGGACGAATGCATCGGTGCGATCGGCGAGATCATTGATGCCCCAGAGCATGTCGCCCAGCAGGCCCTTTTCTTCAACATTGCCAAGCCGCCACTCGAAGTCTCCCTGTTGCAGCGCCTTCATGGCGTCGACCGCTTCCTTGAGACGCCGTAGCAAGAAGAGATTGCCGATGATCGTCAGTCCCAGGGAAATGAGTGCTGTGCTGATCGTAACGCCGGTGATCCACCTCGGCGCACCGGTTGCGATCAATACGAGACTGAGAAGGATGGTGCCGATTGAGAGAGCGAGACTGATGACTTGATTAGATGGAGAAGATAAAGCGATCATAATCGACATTTCTCTCATTCAGTTTGTCATTCAGGGCGGCATAGGCAGTATTCATGCCGTCTTTGCGGTTGGCATGGTTGTCTTCGATCGCGCGGAGCTCGGCATAAAGCGGCGCGATGACTGTCTCGAGCGTTGCCTTCTTGGCGACACGGCGATTGGAGTGGTAGCCCGAGATCTGTCCGTCCGTGCCATAGGATGGCGTTACATGGGCAATGACCCAGTAATGGTCGCCATTCATCGAACGGTTCATCACATAGGCGAACAATTCCTTGCCCGCCTGGATGCGCTCCCAGAGAAGTTTGAAGATGCAGCGCGGCATATGCGGGTGCCGGATAAGGCTGTGCGGCTGTCCGATGGTTTCCTTGAGTGTCAGATCCGCGATATCGAGGAACACACGGTTGGCATAGATAAGACGACCCTTCAGGTCGGTTTTGCTGACGATGATGTCATCTTCGCCGAAATTACGTTCTCGGCCGGTAAGCGCTACGTCCATGTTTGGTCACGCCGGTAGTTTGAGCGGTCACACTGCTGCGTTCTCTCGTCAACGCGAACGACGGGTGGTTAAAATATGCGCGTATTCGATGCGCCAAAAACCACATTGCTCAGGGCGTCAAAATTTGTCCTGCCCTATGGGGACAAGCCATAGCCGAGCCACGCAGAGGATGCACTGACCTTCGCGGCCAGAGGCTTGACATCTGCGGCCAAGAGGAACAGAGGTTCTGGAGAGTGAGGTGATTTCCAGCCGTGAGGATACGGATATGCATCTCAGCGCTGAATGGGCAGGTGAAGCTATCACCTGGTTGAAGCGGCATAAGGTCAAGACGCGACCGCTTCTCGCCGAATTGGGAATCGATGATCGTCAACTGGGTTTCGGGCAACAGATACCGATCAGGTATTTCGCGACGATCCTCGATTATGGTGCCGCGGAAGCCCACGACACGCATTTCGGCCTGCATAGGGGCAGCGAGTTCCAGATCAGAAACGGCGGCATCCTGGGCTATCTCGCCGCCAGTGCGGATACCGTCGCTGATGCCATCATGAGCTATCAACGCTACGCGGCGGTGGTGAGCAACGGCTTTGCGCTTGATGTCAAACCGGAGCGTGACGGTGTCCGGCTGGTGCTGCAGGTCTCAGATCCGGTATGGAAGACATGCCGGCATCTAGGCGAGTTTACGGCCGCCCGCACGATTGCTGCGCTTCGTGAGATAACCGGCGTGAACCTGCATCCGCTCCGACTGGCTTTCATGCATCCGCATGCTGAGCGCACATTGGAATGTCGTCGATTTTTCCACTGCCATATCGGGCATAGCCCGGGCGGTGACACGATCAAGCTTTCCCGCGAGGTGCTGGCGCTCCCTATCCCCACTGCCGACAGTCATTTGGGGCAGGTGCTTCGATCCTATGCCGATGGACTGTTGCTTCAGGTGCGCACGAGGAAGGGGAGGTCGCTGGAAAGGCGCGTCGAGAGCGTTGTTTTGCAGCGGCTTACATCGGGACGGATATCCTTGCGCGAGGTGGCTGCAGAAATGAACATGAGTGACCGGACGCTGCGTCGCCGGTTGCAAGAGGCGAATGTGAAATTCGGCGCTATTCTTGATCGCATACGCCAGGAGCTGGCAGGCCAATGGCTATCGAGGACCGATTTCGACCTGAAACATATCAGCTTCCTGCTGGGCTATTCGGAACCTGCCGCCTTCTCACGGGCCTATAAACGGTGGACCGGCCTGACGCCCGGCCGCGCCCGACCGAGATAGCGCGCCACGCGATATCTGTTGGTGGCTCCGCGTATTTCGCTAACGTTGCGATGAGACATTGTCTGCACCCTCACTGCAGGCGATCGAGATAGCCGCGATGAAAGTGGACATAGCCGGGTTCTATCATGGGCAGATGCGGCCGGGTCAGCTTGTGGAACTCAGGCAACAGATAGAACGGTACGCCGGGAAAGGCGTGATGTTCTGCGTGATAGGGCATGTTCCAGGCAAGCTTGCGTACCAGCCAGGTGGTCGCCGTTGTGCGGCTGTTCTGCAGCATGTTGCCGATCTGGGGGCAGCCGCCATGCTCGGCCAGCAGATAGAGCCGCAGGAAAGGCTGGCCGAGCAGTGCCGGGATGATCCAGACATAGAGCAGGACCGGTGTACGGAAATAGACGGAGATCCCGATCAGGGCGGCGTAGCCGAGGAACATCAGCCGTGCCTCGCGCCGCACTTCCGCGTGCCCTTTTGCCGTGACGTAGCTGTCGCGGCATCGCCCGGTCGCATTGATCAGCAATTGCCGGAAATGACTCCGCCATACGGGCAGGCCGGAGACGTGCCGCAGATATTGCCATTTCGTCTGCGGTTTCGGCCCCGCCAGTTCCGGATCGTTCTCCGGATCCTGCGTGAAGCGGTGATGAGCGAAATGGAACGCACGGAACCAGTCCGCGGGCAGGGCCAGCACGAAGCTGCAGAAGCGGGCGACGCTGTCATTGAGCCAGGACGAGGCGAAGGGTGTGCGATGGATCGCCTCATGCAGCAAGGTGAAGAGGAAGACAATCAGGATGCCCTGCGGCAGCATCAGCACCGGCCAATAGGAGACGCGGAGAGCGATCAGGACGCCCAAGACGGCGATGGCGCCGAGATGGCCGGCGAGATGCGTGAGCCCGGCGCGATCCGATTTGGCGGTCAGCCGATTGCGCTCGGCGATGCTCAATCCGGCAACCAGGCGGCGGTGATCCATTTCTCGGCCTCTCATGCATGTCGATGCCGCCCAGACTATGCATAAGGATTACTTTATAAAAACGACATTTTATGGATAAATAGTAAGGTTATCTTATCTATATAGCCTAGACGGTTGTCTTTCATGCCCTCTGCCTTGTCCTTGCGTGCCCTGCAGGCCTTCGAGGCTGCTGCCCGTACCGGCAGTTTTGTTGCCGCGGCGCATGAGCTGTCGGTTTCGCCGGCCGCAATCAGCCAGTTGATCCGGGCGCTGGAAGACCAGGTCGGTCGCAAGCTGTTCCATCGCATCAACCGTCGGACCACCTTGACCGAGGCCGGCCATGAGATCATGCCGCGGCTGGGCACCGCCTTCGAGGAATTGCGCAACATCTCCCACGAACTCGGCGGCAGCGCGGCGCGGGCGCGCTTGGTGGTTTCGGCGCCGCCCTCGATGGCGATGGGCTGGCTCTCGACCCGCCTGGCCGGATTTGTCGCTCGCCAGGGGCCGCTCGATCTGTTTCTCCGGGCCGAGGATGATCCGGTACCCTTCGAGCGCGATCTGATCGATCTGCGCCTGTCTTATGGCCGCTTTCATTATCGCGATCACCGGATCGAGGAGGTCGTCACCGATGCCGTCTATCCCGTCTGCACGCCGGATTTCATCGCGCGGCACGGTCCGCTCGACAGCCCCGGACGATTGCGCTCGGTGCCGCTGATCCATACCGATTGGGGACCGGCGGCGGCCACTTTCCCGTCCTGGCCCAACTGGTTCGAGGCGGCCAGTGTCGCCGCCGATCCCGCCCGGCAGCCGGGTCTCACCACCAATGCCTCGCGCACGGCACTCGATTTCGCGCTCAGCGGTCTCGGTGTTGCGCTGGGGCAGGGCATCTATATTGCGGCGGATCTCGCTGCCGGCCGGCTGGTGGTGCCGCTCCATGCGCCGCTGCAACTGAGCCAGGCCTATTTCCTGACCACGCCACGGCGCAGCGTCGAACGGCAGGTAGTACGCGATTTCGCTGCCTGGTTCGAGGCCGCCTGCCGCGACGCTGTTACGCGTTCGGCAGCCTTGTCAGGGGCGCTTAGTTGACGTCGAGCTTTTGCAGCAGCACCTTTGAGGCCTGAAACTCGATCATCCGCGGCTGATTGGTTTGCAGCGCGTTGAGGAAAGCCTGCTTTGCCGCAGTCTTGTCATGGGCCAGCCAGGCCTTGTGGCCGATGATGAAATAGGCAACGCAGAGGCGGTTTTGCCGCAAGGATGACGGAAAGGCATTGGCCGCATCGATCAGCGCCTGCGGCGACATCTGGTCGAGCTGGAAGAGGCCGATCTTGCCGAGATATGTGCGTGGGCCGACATCCGTGACGATGCGATGAAAGTCGACCGTGGCATCTTCGTGGTCCTCCAAACGCAGCAGGCTGCTCCAATAATGTGGCAGCGGGCTCTGGAAATCCGCGTGAATGGCGGTCATGAACTGGCGGATCGCCATGGAATGATTGCCGAGAAGATAGCTGAATTGCGCCTGCCATAGCATATAGGGCATGGCCGGCTTGGCATGGTCGGCGATGGCCTTCTGGCTCATCGTCAAAGCGGTTTGATAGTCACCCTTGACGGTGGCCATCTCGATGGTGGTCACCGTAGCGGCGACGCTGGTCGAGGCGCTCTGCTGGATCTGCACGATGTCAGTCTGTGCCTGCTGCAGATCGCCGAGATCCATCGCCGCCTCGGCACGCGAGGCGTGATAGGCGATGCTCTCGCGGGCGGTTCCGATATTGCCGTCGATCAGCTTCGAACAGGCTTCCAGCCGTTGGCGCGGCGGATCGACTTCCAGAACGCAGGCGACTTTCAGGTCACGCTGGGGTTCCGCGAGCGTCGCCAGCATCTCCTGTAACTCGGGCAACAAGGGAGAGGCCGGCTCGATCTTCTGCAGCTCGGCAAGATCGCTCGCGGCTTCCGCCAGGCCTGCCGTTTCCATCCGCACCCTTGCGCGCAACGCCAGCAGATATCCCCGTGATATCCCGCCAGTATCATTCGGGTACCTGACCATGTCATCGCAGGCGGCGACATCGAGATCGTAGTCGCAGGCGAACATGTTGTGGTCAAGCGTCTCCGATTGCGCGCCAGGGATGATGAAAAGCGAAAGCGTGAAAGCAAGAAGCGGGGACGCCGCCAGAGAAAGACGCATGTGACTCACGGCGAGATGTGGGAGCCGTAGATTGCCGGGCCACGTCATCGATGGCAAGAATGAGCCGGTCACACTCCGGTTCGGCATGGCCGATGCCGCCGGCTATTTCGCGCATCGCGCGGCCAATAAAGCGCGGCGGTTCCGCGGTAAATGGCCTGCGACATTTTCGCCGCAACCCCGCCTGCGGCGCGGTGTGCGGACCCAACCGGTGCCGGTTAAAATTTGAAACTCAGAACGCAGGTCCAGGGCGCCAATAGCCTGAAAGCTTGATGAAAGCTTCCCGATGGCGCCGGATTTGGCAGGCAAAACCATAACGCGACAATCTAAAACTCGGTTGCGCCCTCACAGCGAACCGAACGGCGGTTTCATGTGCTTATTGCAAGCCGGATATGTCTAGGACGCCCGTCGAGAATAGGACCAATTCCAGCGCCGCTAATAACTTATTCACGTCTTAAAACCTAGACTCGCGTCGACTACACACCCGAGTATTGAAAAGTGGACAAATTATGGAAGATTTGAGGGAAGTTCCGGACGGAGCTGTTTTCGACCTCCCAGCTTCCGTTACTTTGCGGTCTGCACCCGAATTACGCGAAGTCTTGCTCCAGCGCCTCGGTGCGACGCGCGCCCTCACGCTCAACGGCGCGGGTTTGGGGGAAGCCGATCTCAGCCTGCTGCAGCTCATCGTCGCCCTGCGCAAGAGCGGGGCAGAGCGGAGCATAACGATCGCGCTCAAGCATCCTGCGGGCGGGCCGTTGCAGCAACTGCTGGCGCGGGCCGGCTTCATCACGGCGCCAGCCGGGGATCCCCGCAATGACGACCTCTTCTGGCTCGAAGGTATCACGCATCATGGCTAAGACAATTCTCAGCGTCGACGATTCAGCGAGCGTCCGGCAGATGGTCAAGCTGACCCTGACCGGTGCCGGCTATCAGGTGATCCAGGCCAATGACGGCATGGAAGGGCTCACCAAGGCGAAGACCTCGCAGGTCGACATGGTGATGACCGATCTCAACATGCCGGTGATGAACGGTCTCGCCTTGATCAAGGAACTGCGCCAGCTGCCCGCCTATAAGGGCGTGCCGATCCTCTTCCTGACCACGGAATCCGATGCCGGGCTGAAGGCCGAAGCGAAAGCCGCCGGCGCCACTGGCTGGATCACCAAGCCGTTCCAGCAGGAGCAGCTGGTCGCCGTGGTCAAGAAAGTCCTCGGCGCATGAGCAGCCAGGACCCATCGGAGTTATTCCGCCAGGAAGCGCAGGAGCTTCTTGAACAGCTTGAACAGGCCTTGCTCGATCTCTCAGAGCGCCGTGATGATCAGGACCTGATCGACAGTACCTTCCGCGCCCTTCACACGATCAAGGGTTCGGGCTCGATGTTCGGTTTCGATGCCGTCGCCGCCTTCACCCATTATGTCGAAACGGCCTTCGATCTCGTGCGTAAGGGCACCGTGCCCCTGACCGAGGAGATGGTCACCGTGGCGCTCGCCGCCAAGGATCACATTCGCAATCTGATCGAACATGCAGATGCGGCGACCGAGGCCCAAGGTGGTCCGATCCTCAGCCGCTTGGAACGGGCCGTCGATGCGGCTTCGGGCGGATCGGCCGGCGCCCCGGCGGCGGCTGGCGAGGCTGTCCCGCAAGATGTACCCGTTGCGGCCACTGGCGACGCATCGTCAGCGCCACAAACCGCCTGGCATGTGCGCATGCGCCTGCCGAAAGATTGCATGGCGACCGGAACCAATCCGCTGCTGCTGCTGGACGAGCTGGTCTCACTGGGCGAAGCGCGAGTCACCGCCTTGATCGATACGGTGCCGCCTTTGGACGTGCTCGATCCCTTCGACTGCCATGTCGGCTGGGATGTGCATCTCGTCACGGCGAAACCGAAATCGGCGATCGAGGATGTGTTCCTTTTCGTGCTCGATGAGATGGAGCTGCTGATCGGGCCGGCCCAGGATAATGCCACGCCGGTTCCAGACCAAGCGGCTGTTCAGGTTGAAGCCGCGCCGGAAGTCCCGGCTGTTGCCGAGACATCAGCCGCCGCCAAGCCGGCGGAAGCGAAGACACCGGCTGCGGCACCCCGCGCGGCAGGCGTTGCAAAGAGCGAGGCAGCTGCCGCCAAGAACAATGCAGCAGGCAGCATCCGCGTGCCGGCCGAGCGCCTCGATGAGCTGATGGACAGGGTTGGCGAGCTGGTCATTGCCCAATCTCGCCTGAAGCAGGTTGCCGCCTCGACCGCAGATATCCAGGTCAAGGCCATCGCCGAAGAGATCGAGCGGCTCGCGCTGGAACTGCGCGACACCACCATGGGTGTCCGCATGGTGCCGATCGCCTCATTGTTCGGGCGCTTCCGCCGCCTGGTGCATGATCTTGCCAATGAACTTGGCAAGGAGATCAGCCTCACCACCAGCGGCGAGGAGACCGAGCTCGATAAGACGGTGATCGAGCGCCTCAACGATCCATTGGTTCATCTCATCCGCAATTCAATCGATCACGGCCTTGAATCGGCGGAGCAGCGCCAGCAGACCGGCAAATCCGCCCAGGGCAACATCCATCTCTCGGCCCGGCATAGCGGCGACAAGGTCCTCATTTCTATTCGCGATGACGGGCGCGGTCTCGACCGCCAGCGCATCCAGGCCAAGGCGGAGGAGAACGGCCTCCTGGCACCGGGCACCAAGCTTTCCGACAGTGAGCTCTTTCAGCTGATCTTCCAGCCCGGCTTCTCGACTGCCAGCAAGGTGACCAATCTTTCCGGCCGTGGCGTCGGCATGGATGTGGTCAAGAAGACGGTCGAAGGCCTGCGCGGCAACATCGACATTGCCAGCACCCAGGGCGAGGGCACAGTCATCACGCTGCAATTGCCGCTGACCCTGGCGATCATCGACGGGCTGCTGGTCCGCGTCGGCAATGGCCGCTACGTCATCCCGCTTTCCGCTGTTGAAGAATGCGTCGAGCTGCCGGCCAGCGAAGAGCAACGCTCCAGCGGTCGCAATTTCCTGAATATCCGTGGCGAGCTCGTCCCCTTCCTGCGGCTCCGCGAGATGTTCGCGACCAAGCAACCGCCCGATATGTTCCAGAAGGTGGTGATCGTGTCCTCCGGCGATATTCGCGTCGGTCTCGTCGTCGATCAGGTGATCGGCGACCATCAGACGGTGATCAAATCGCTCTCCAAACTGCATGCGAAGATCGGCACCTTCTCCGGAGCCACCATCCTCGGCGACGGCACCGTCGCCCTCATTCTCGAAGTCGCCCATCTGGTGGCGCGGGGCCAGCAGCGCGATGAGCGCCTGCGGGCAGCAGTGTAAGGGCGGGAGCGGCGGCAATGACACAGCTCGACGGCAGAACATTGGAAGTCCTGACGCTGGAATTGCAGGGCGAGGTCTTCGCCCTGGAAGCGACCCAGGTCTATGAAATTCTCGATCAGACCCAGATCACCGAGGTGCCGGGCAGCGACCCCTTCCTCAGCGGCCTCGTCAATGTGCGCGGCAAGGTGGTGCCGCTGGCCGATCTCCGACTGAAATTCGACATGCCGCAGACGGCGGCAACCATCGACAGCCGCATCGTCGTGATCGACGTCATGATCGACGGCGAGCCGGTCACGGCCGGCATTCTCGCCGACAAGGTCAATGAAGTAACTGAACTGACCGCCGCCGTGCTGCAGGAGACACCAAAGCTCGGCATGAAATGGCGGCCGGAATTCATCCGCTGCATCGGCAAGCACGGATCGGAATTTATCGCAATTTTGGATATCGACCGGATTTTCGCGGAACACCAGGAAGCGGCGGTCGGTATGCAAGCGTCGGGTCTGGATCAAAGCGCCGCGTAAACGTGGCCTGTGACCTTGACGGAAAATAGAGGAGCGAAGTTATGCGTCTGACAATCAAAGCCAAGCTCGGCATCACCTTTACCGTTGTCATCATCCTGTCGGCGGTGATGGCTGGCTTCGGCATCAGCGGCCTCGCGAGCTTGCGGGATTCGGTCGATAACCTCGTCGATGGACCGGCCAAGAAGGTCGAACTGGCCGAGGATATCTCCTTC
>Ga0209455_1000549_pt1 | contig 25580 bp, 20 predicted proteins | sample AraplaCol_mCL_r2_FD_184275 | JGI IMG/M metagenome (GOLD analysis project Ga0209455, IMG submission 184275) | Arabidopsis root microbial communities from North Carolina, USA - plate scrape CL_Col_mCL_r2 (SPAdes) (version 2) | ecosystem: Host-associated > Plants > Roots > Endosphere | place: USA... | reverse complement strand
CACTCTCGCCCCGAGGCCGAGGATGCGTTCCGGTTCAATCTCGTAACGGACCGGCGCCAGAATGCTGTCGGTCTCTGTATCGAAGAGCAGGCGCACGTCTGTGACATGGCCGACGGTCAAGCCATGCATCGTCACTTCCGACCCAGGTCCAATACCGCTGACAGACCCGGGAAAATAAGAAACGACTTCAATCTTCCGATTATAGGATGCCGCATCCGCTGCATCGCGATCAGCGAAGAGCGGAAAGACGTGGTTTTCCTCGCTTGCCGGCAGGTTCTGCCCTTCAGGCGGATTTTCGAAAGCGACCCCGCCTAACAACATAGCGCGCAGAGATTCAACCTGAAGCCCAACGCTGGTACCCCCAAGTTTCAGAGAAAAGCCGGAGGCGTTCCAGAAGCGGGTCTGGTTATTGACATAGCTGTCATAGGGCTCGCGCACGAAGACGCGGATGCTGACGCTCTCCGCCATATGGGCGATATCCCATCCCAGTACCTCGCCGACATCGAGATCGCGGAAGAAGACCGGCGATCCAACCGAAATCGAGCCGAGACGCGGTGCCTTGATCAGGAAAGTACGGCCCGGCACATGGGCCTGCTGAACGGGCGGATCTTCCAGGCCCTTGAAATCACGCCGCGACGGCCCGGCGTTTTCCGGTGGCAGCATGGAGATGTAAGAGCCGGAGAGAAGCGTATCGAGGCCTGATAGGCTGCCGGCGAAGAGCCGTGGCTTGACCACCCAGAATTCGGTTTTATCCGTCAGCAGCGGCTCAGCTTGCCGCGTGGTTGCGATTGTCACGATCACCCGCGAATTGTCGGGCGTCAGGGTGAAGCTTTTGACGGTACCGAAGACGATGTCCTTGAATCGCAGCTGGGACTGTCCGGCTTGAAGACCCTCGGCACTGTCAAAGGAGATGGTTATCGTCGGGCCTTCTTTTGACAGTGTATCCCAAGCAAGCCAGGCGCCGATGCCGATCGCGACAATGGGAACGAGCCAGATGATCGGAAAGCGTCTTCCCTTGCGGATCGGCGCAACTGGCAGCGGTGATGCTTCGCCTGTGTCACTCAATGGCATCCCCTCCATGCGCTGAGCGATTCCGACCTGGCATTCCAGCGGAAATCCTATTTGGCCTGAGATGAGGTTTCGCCGTCAATGACCTTGCCGAGTCTGGAAATGCCAGCTTCTTGGCTTGTCATGGTCTTAAAGCGCATGCCGCGCCGTGAATCGCGAACATGCATACACTCCAAGGTGCGCTTTCCGCGCTTTGACTGACGAAGGGAAAGGTCAGAATGGAGCCGACTGGCGTCAAAGTGTTGCCGTCGTTCAATGGACTCGGCATAACGTTCTGCCCCATCCATCATCATACTTCTCTTCGCAGTGCAGCAGCTAGTGGCGAGCAGCCAGGCCCGAACGTCGCCCGATGGATCAAGGCAGCTTGCCGGTCTGGTAAAGCGTCACCCGCAAACCGCCATGCACAACAGGGCCGGTGGTCGCGGCAAAGGGCAGGCCGGTCGCCGTCGCCAAAGCGGGTTCGGTCGCCAGCAATCCCACGCGCCAGCCGGAGAAGCCCTTCAGCAGCGTCTCGCCCATAGCGTGATAGAGCGCGAAGAGCGGTTTCTTGTCGCCGATCCGCGCGCCGTAGGGTGGATTGATGATAACGAGGCCCGGCGGTCCGTCCGGGGCGACTAGGTCGCTGATCGCCTGTTCGCGAAACTCAGTCGCCGCGGCCACGCCTGCCCGCGTGGCATTGGCGCGGCTCATCTCGACGGCACCGGCATCGCGGTCGCTGCCATAGAAGCGCAAGGTGCCGCCATTGCCCGCCTTGCCGCTCGCCTTGTCGCGCAACCGCCGCCAGGCCTTAGCATCGAAGCTTGCCAGTTGCTCGAAGGCGAAATGCCGGGATCGTCCGGGTTGCAGGCCGGCGGCGATCTCGGCCGCCTCGATGACGAAGGTGCCGGAGCCGCACATCGGATCGACGACCGGCTCGGTACCGGCATAGCCGCATTGGCGCAGGAACATGGCCGCCAGGGTTTCCCGCATCGGTGCCTTGTTGACCGCTTCCTTGTGGCCGCGCTTGTGCAGCGATTCGCCGGAGGTATCGATGCTGATGGTGCAGAGATCATCCTCGATCCGTGCCTTGACGCAGATCTCGGCATCCTCTGAAACCGGCGCTCCGAGCGTTTCGCGGATCGCCCGTTCGATCCGCTGTGCCGCCGCGCCCTGGTGGTAAATGCGGGAAGCCTTGCAGGAGGCCTCGACACGGAAAACGACATCGGGGCGCAGGATCTCGTTCCAGGCCACGCGCCGGGCCCGCTTGTCGAGCTGGGCCAGATGCATCGCGCGGAATTCGGCCACCCGCGCCAGGATGCGGGTGGCGCCCCGTAATTCAAGATTGGCGCGCCAGACCTCGGTCCAGCCGCCGGCGACGGCGACCCCGCCGATGCCCGGCTTCAGGGATTTGAAGCCCTTGTCACGCAATTCCGCCGCCAGGGCGGATTCCAGCCCCGGCGCGGTCACAACGAAAATCTCAAAATCGGCGTCCGTGCTCATAGCGTCTTCATATCGCACAGACGCCCGAGGAGCGACAGCTTTCTCGCGGCAGCGAGGCTAATGCACCGGCCCTTTCAGGAACCGCTCATCGCCAGGACGACCCGGGTGAAGAACGTATAATTGGATTCATAGACCATGATCATCATGAAGACGAGGACGGCAACCGGCGGGACCAGGATGGCATAGACCAGAGCGAGGCGCTCCCAGGCCATATGCATGAAGACGGCGACGATCAGCCCGGCCTTGACCATCATGAAGAGCAGGATCAGGAACCAGCGCAGATAGCCTTCCAGTCCGAAATAATCGACCAGGTAGGAACAGGTGCTGAGGATGAACAGCCAGCCCCAGACCAGCAGATAGATCTTGATCGGATGCTGCTGGCCCTCGGCATGGCCGGCTGCGGTCGCCGTTGTAGGTGTATCCGCCGTCATATGCGCCATGATCGCCTCACCACAGATAGAAAAGCGCGAAGATGAAGACCCAGACCAGATCGACGAAGTGCCAGTAGAGGCCCAGTATCTCGACGATTTCGTAATTGCCCCGCCGGCTAGTGAAAAAGCCGCGCCGCTCCTGGTCGAAATCGCCCCGCAGTACCTTGCGGGTCATCAGCAGCAGGAAGATGACGCCGATGGTGACATGGGTGCCATGAAAGCCGGTGATCATGAAGAAGGCTGAGCCGAACTGCTCGGCACCCCAGGGATTGCCCCAGGGGCGAACCCCTTCACGGATGAGTTTCGTCCATTCGAAGGCCTGCATGCCGACGAAGCTGGCGCCAAAAGCCGCGGTCGCCAGCATCAGTGCTGCGGTCTTCTTGCGGTCCTTGCGATAGCCGAAATTGACCGCCATCGCCATGGTGCCGCTGCTGCTGATCAGGATGAAGGTCATGATGGCGATCAGGATCAGCGGGACTTCCGTGCCGCCGATCTCCAGGGCGAACACCTTCGCGGGGATCGGCCAGGGTGTCGTGGTCGACATCCGCACCGTCATGTAGGACAGAAGGAAGCAGCTGAAGATGAAGGTATCGCTCAAGAGGAAGATCCACATCATCGCCTTGAGCCATGAGACGTTCTTGAAGGCGCGCTGATCCGACGACCAGTCGGCGGTGACGCCGCGCCAGCCGGCGGATCTGAAGGTTGATGGCTCCGGATGCATCAATGTTGGCTCAGCCATGTGCCGTCCTCCATAGAATGAAGCGCGCGATCGTCAGCTGCGATCTCCCTCATATACGTGTCACGCAAAGAACCTGCCGCAGATGGCGACGACCTGCTCGATGCTATGGGTGAGCAATGCCAGCAGCACCAGCCAGAGCAGCAGCAGAAAATGCCAGTAGGTGGCACAAAGCTCGACGCTGAGGCGGAGCTGTGCTGTCTCGCGTGCGCGCCAGACTTTCCGTCCGACCTTGCCCAGCGCCGCCAGACCACCACAGAGATGCAGGCCGTGCAGCGCAATCAGCAAATAGAAAAAGGCATTGGCCGGGTTGCGGGCGAGGAAATAGCCGGCGGAGGTCAACTGCCGCCAGAGCAGGAACTGGCCGAGCAGAAAGATCAGGGCAAAGGCGGCACCCAGCGACATCGCTATTTTGAGCGTATCCAGCTGGTTCCGGTTGGTTGCGACCTGGGCACCGTACAGAGAGAGGCTGCTGGCGATCGGTATTGAACCAGAGCAGGTCGGAAACCGGCAGCGCCTGCCAATCGCCGGAACTCGCCCGCATCACATAGGCGCTGATCAGCAATGCGAACAGGCACCCGACCACGGTCATGAAGATGCGCAGGCCGAGCTTCGCCGGTGGCATCGGCGATGCTTCTGTCCAGGGAAAGGCTTCGATCGGGCCGGCCTCAAGCCACGGCTTGGCGGTCAGTCTTTGACGTGACAGCCACCAACCGATGATCGCTAGAACGACAGTGACGAACAGTAGCGTGGTGATCACGGCCCAGTTCCCTAAGCGCAACACCCGGCACGCGGTCGGCGCCTGCACGACCCTTATGGTGAGACAGTATATCCCTGTCGGTGGCTCGCGTCTTCGCCCAGCTTGTATGCGTTGCAAGATGCCGCTCTCTCGATCGAGCGGTCTCCCGATACGGGGGAGCTTTATTGACAATCCGACAAGGGGGGGATCAGAATAAAGCCAGAAGCCGTAACTCGACGCGAGGAACGGTTGGAGAGGGGACCGGCACCCCGCACATGCCATGGTCCCTGATATCGCCGTTACTGGAACGAGCGAGAGCGGGTTTTGCGACAAAGATTGACGGGCGTCGACGATGCCGTCGCCGCGAGGTCCCGTTCGTGTTGCCAATACGAGGGGAGGGACCTGTTGTCTGAACGGCAGGACAGCGCCGCGCGTCATTCCGCCTGATTTTCCCCGGCCCTATTGCCGGACGATTCATTGCGACGCGTCACGTGCCGGGAAGGCACGCATCAAGGACGAAAAGCATGAAGACAGCGCTCATCCTCGCCTTGATCACAGTCTTGTCCGTGCTGTTCCATTTCTTCACGCCGTGGTGGCTGACGCCGATCGCCTCCAACTGGCACTATATCGACAACACCATCAACATTACCTTCTGGATCACCGGCTTCGTCTTTACCGCGGTGGTTCTGTTCATGGCCTATTGCGTGTTGCGCTTCCGCCATCGGCCGGGCCATCGCGCGGCCTACGAACCGGAAAACAAGAAACTGGAATCCTGGCTGACCCTCGGCACGGCGATCGGCGTCGCCGCCATGCTGACGCCGGGTCTGGTGGTGTGGAATCAGTTCATCACCGTGCCGAAGGATGCGGCGGAGGTGGAGGTTATCGGCCAGCAATGGCAATGGAGCTATCGCTTGCCCGGCAAGGATCAGCGCCTCGGTTCGGCCGACGCAAAATTCATCACCGCCGACAATCCGCTTGGCATCAATCCCGACGATCCCTATGGCAAGGATGATGTGGTGATCTCCGGTGGCGATCTGCACCTGCCGCTCGACAAGCCGGTCAAGGTGCTGCTCCGCTCGATCGATGTTCTGCACGATTTCTTCGTGCCGCAATTCCGCGCCAAGATGGACATGATCCCCGGCATGGTGACCTATTATTGGTTCACACCCACCAAGACCGGGACGTTGGAAATCCTGTGTTTCGAATATTGCGGCACCGGGCATCCCTATATGCGCGGTTCCGTGGTGGTCGAGCCGGAGGCCAATTACCAAGCCTGGCTCAGCACCCAGAAGACCTTTGCGGAATTGACTGCGCAAACCACCATGCATGCGGGTAACTGAGCGTGGCGTTTCGGCGCCGGATGGGGCCTTAGTGCTGGTTGTCAGCCGCTCACCGCGGCAGTGAGGAGGACGATATTATGGTCGACCTGACTCGTGGCCCTGTTCCGAGCGGCATGATTCCCGTGCCGCCGGCTGAAGTGAAGGACGTCGAGCTTTACCATCCACACACTTGGATTACGAAATACGTCTTCTCGCAGGATGCCAAGATCATCGCCTTGCAATATGCCAGCACCGCGCTGGCGATCGGCCTGGTGGCCCTGGTTCTTTCCTGGCTGATGCGGCTGCAGCTTGCCTTCCCCGGCAGTGTTTCCTTCATCGACGCCGATCACTATTATCAATTTATCACCATGCATGGGATGATCATGGTGATCTATCTGATCACGGCTATCTTCCTCGGCGGCTTCGGCAATTATCTCATCCCGCTGATGCTGGGTGCCCGCGACATGGTCTTTCCCTATCTCAACATGCTGAGCTACTGGATCTACCTGCTGGCGGTATTGATCCTGGTCAGCAGCTTCTTCGCGCCGGGCGGCCCCACCGGCGCCGGCTGGACGCTCTATCCGCCGCAGGCGGTGCTGTCCGGCACGCCGGGCCGCGATTGGGGCATCATCCTGATGCTGGTCTCACTGATCTTCTTTATCGCCGGCTTTACCATGGGCGGCCTGAACTACGTGGTCACGGTGCTGCAGGGGCGTACCCGTGGCATGACCCTGATGCGCATGCCGCTGACGGTCTGGGGCATCTTTACGGCAACCGTGATGGCCTTGCTGGCCTTCCCGGCTCTCTTCGTGGCGGCGGTGATGATGCTGCTCGACCGGCTGCTGGGGACTAGCTTCTTCATGCCGTCACTGGTTGAGATGGGCGAGCATCTGAAATATGGCGGTGGCAGCCCGATCCTGTTCCAGCATCTCTTCTGGTTCTTCGGGCATCCGGAAGTCTATATCGTCGCCTTGCCGGCTTTCGGTATTGTCTCCGATCTCATCAGCACCCATGCCCGAAAGAACATCTTCGGCTATCGCATGATGGTCTGGGCGATCGTCGGCATCGGCGCGCTCAGCTTCATCGTCTGGGCGCATCACATGTATGTCAGCGGCATGAATCCGTATTTCGGCTTCTTCTTCGCCTTCACTACGCTGATCATCGCCATCCCGACCGCCATCAAGGTCTATAACTGGGTGCTGACATTGTGGCAGGGCGATATCCATCTCACGGTGCCGATGCTCTTTGCTCTGGGTTTCCTGGTCACGTTCGTCAATGGTGGTCTGACCGGCCTGTTCCTCGGCAATGTTGTGGTCGACGTCCCGCTCTCCGACACCATGTTCGTGGTGGCGCATTTCCACATGGTGATGGGGGTGGCGCCCATCTTGGTGATTTTCGGCGCCATCTATCACTGGTATCCGAAGATCACCGGCCGCATGCTCGATGACATGCTGGGGAAATTCCACTTCTGGGTCACGTTCCTCGGTGCCTATGCCATCTTCTTCCCGATGCATTATCTCGGCCTGCTCGGTGTGCCGCGCCGCTATTACGCCATGGGTGAGACGGCCTTCGTGCCGCATTCGGCGGAGACGCTGAATATCTTCATGACCGTCGCCGCGCTGATCGTCGGCTTTGCCCAGATGGTCTTCATCTTCAATGTGATCTGGAGCCTGCGGCATGGGCGCGCGGCGGGCGGCAATCCCTGGGGCGCCGCCTCGCTCGAATGGCAGACGCCGCAGACCCCGCCGGCGCATGGCAATTGGGGCAAGGAACTGCCCGTTGTCTATCGCTGGGCTTATGACTACAGCGTGCCGGGTGCCAGCCGGGATTTCGTCCCGCAGAACCAGGCGAGCATCGATTGGGAGGCGGAGCCCGAGCCAGAGGAGAAAGCCGCTGGCCATGCACTGGTGACTCCGCCGCCGCAATTCATCAGCATGCTTGATCAGCCGATGGCGGGGGCAACCGGCGGACCAACCATTCGCAATCCGATCGAATGGGGCTGGGACCAGTTGCGACATGGAGCCGAAACCATGGAACACGCCGGCCATTCCATCCAGCATACGGCGGAACACCTGACCTCGCGAACATTGACGGTGCGCCGGATCGAGGTCGCCGATCTCAGGGAGGTGTTGCGCAAGGGGTTGGAGGATTTCGGTGCCTATCGCACAGACGTGATCTTCCTGTGCATCGTCTATCCGCTGGCCGGGCTGATCTTTTCCCGGGTCGCGTTCCATTATGAATTGATCCCGCTGCTCTTCCCGCTCGCCTCCGGTTTCGCCCTGATCGGGCCTTTCGTCGCGGTGGGGCTCTATGAAATGAGCCGCCGGCGCGAGCTTGCCCGGCATCGGCACCTGGATTTCGAGGCGCGCTGGACAGATGCCTTTGGCGTGCTGCAGGCGCCGAATTTCGGTGCGATCCTGCTCCTCGGGCTGGGGCTGATCGGAATGTTTCTGGTATGGCTGGCGGTGGCCTGGGGCATCTACCAGGCGGTCCATGTGCCGCAGCCACAGGAATCGGTCTCGCTTTTCATCCAGGAAGTCTTCCTGACCCCGGCTGGCTGGTGGCTGATCGTGCTCGGCTGCGGGGCCGGCTTCTGTTTCGCCCTTCTGGCGATGGTGATCGGCGTCGCCTCCTTCCCCCTGCTGCTCGATCGTGATGTCGGTCTCGCGACCGCGGTCGCGACCTCGTTCCGCGTGGTTGCCGCCAATCCCAAGCCGATGGCGGCTTGGGGATTGATCGTCGCCGCCGGCCTGGTGCTCGGCTCGCTGCCGCTCTTCATCGGCCTGGTCGTGGTCTTGCCGGTGCTCGGCCATGCGACTTGGCATCTCTATCGCCGGCTGATCGCCAAATATCCGGCGATTCCGTTCGGGGAGACGCGATAGTCCACGCCAAGGCTTGCTGCTCCGGCCTGCCGGGTGTCAACGTCCATGGACTTATAGGATTTTAATCATATATCAGTTTTCGCCGTGATACCAAAATGGGGTCCCCGGCGGCGGCGCAAGCGCACAGGTCCCGATTTTCGCCGGCCGCAGGCGGATCGAAGCTTCCATGAGTTTATCGCAAGGAGAGATGAGAACACCGTACGCGCCGGGTGCAAAAAACGATTGGAACCACGTCTCGAAGGGTCTTAGTTTCTGACACCTGGAACAGCGTGGTCATCTGCGGATCGCGCCCGGCAAAACAGCTCAGAGGCGGCCGCAAATGGCCGAGGGGATGATCATGCGACAAGCGCGAGGCGAGAGAGGTCATCTGCATCTCGCATCGTTGCCTGCGTGCCATCCCGGCACCTCTCCAAGGTCGTTTATTTTCCAATCAACTTCCCAATCAGCTTCAAGGATCGTTGCATGAAGTCCCATGCCCGTGTTGTCGTGATCGGCGGCGGTGTCGTCGGTTGTTCGGTGCTCTATCACCTCACCAAGGCCGGCTGGAAGGACGTCGTCCTGGTCGAGCGCGATCGCCTGACCTCGGGCTCGACCTGGCATGCGGCCGGCGGCTTCCACACCCTCAACGGCGACCCCAATGTCGCCAAGCTGCAGGGCTATACGATCGGCCTCTATAACGAACTCGAGAAGATCTCCGGCGAAAGCTGCGGCCTGCATCGTTCCGGCGGCCTGATCCTCGCCGAGACGCCGGAGCGCCTGGAATGGCTAAAGATGGCCCATGCCCGCGCCCGCTATCTGGGCCTCGAGACCGAGATGCTGACCATGGCGGAAGCGAAGAAGCTGCATCCGCTGCTGGAAGAGCAGTATTTCGTCGGCGCCATGCTGGATGCCGCAGACGGCAACCTCGACCCCAACGGCACCACCAATGCCTATGCGAAATCGGCCCGCATCGGCGGCGCCGAGATCTACCAGAACTGCCGCGTCACCGATCTGCAACCGCGTAGCGACGGCACCTGGGACGTGATCACCGAGAACGGCAATATTCACGCTGAACACGTGGTCAATTGCGGCGGCCTCTGGGCGCGCGAAGTAGGCCGCATGGTCGGCATCGAGCTGCCGGTCCTCGCCATGGAGCACATGTATCTCGTCACCGAAGATATGCCGGAAGTCGTTGCCTTCAACAAGGAGCGGGGTCACGAGCTGCCGCATATCATCGACTTCAAGTCGGAAATCTATATGCGCCAGGAACGCAACGGCATCGTTCTCGGCACCTATGAACAGAACTGCAAGCCGTGGCAGCCGCGCCAGACGCCCTGGGATTTCGGTCAGGAATTGCTGGCACCGGATCTCGACCGCATCGCCGACAACCTTGAACTGGGTCACAAGCATTTCCCGGCCCTCGCCAATGTCGGCATCAAGCGCATCATCAACGGCCCGTTCACCTTCTCGCCGGATGGCAATCCGTTGGTGGGGCCGGTCCCGGGCTTGCGCAATTTCTGGTCGGCCTGCGCCGTCATGGCGGGCTTCAGCCAGGGTGGCGGTGTCGGTCTCGCCCTGTCGCAGTGGATGGTGAATGGCGATCCGGGCTTCGATGTCTGGGCGATGGATGTCGCCCGCTTCGGCGAATGGGCGACCCGCTCTTATACCAATGAGAAGGTGCGCGAGAACTATGCCCGCCGCTTCTCGGTCCGCTTCCCGAACGAGGAACTGCCGGCGGCCCGCCCGCAGCAGACCACGGCCCTCTACGACATCATGCTCTCGCAGGGTGCCGTCATGGGCGACAGCTGGGGCCTGGAGACGCCGCTCTGGTTCGCGCCGAAGGGCACCGAGCCGAAGGACGTTTTCTCCTTCCACCGCTCGACCGATTTCCCGCATGTGAAGGCGGAAGTGCTGGGCACGCGTAATGGTGTGGGCGTCACGGAAATCGCCAACTTCGCCAAGTACCGCTTCACCGGTACGGGCGCCGAGGCCTTCCTGTCGCGGCTGATGACCAACAAGATGCCGAAGACCGGCCGCATCATCCTCACTCCGATGCTCAATCCGCAGGGCAAGCTGATCGGCGACTTCACCATCGCCAAGGCCGCGGATGAGTGCTTCTATATGTGGGGTTCCAGCCAGGCGCAGCGTTACCACATGCGCTGGTTCGAGCAGCATCTGCCGGCTGATGGTTCGGTCAAGATCCATCGCTTTGACATGAACCTGGTCGGTCTTTCCATCGCTGGTCCGAAGTCGCGTGCGGTGCTGGAGCAGCTGACCGATGAAGATGTGTCGAATGCGGCCTTCAAGTTCATGGATCACCGCTCGATGGACATCGCCAATGTCCCGGCCATGATCAACCGCGTCACCTATACGGGTGATCTCGGCTATGAGATCTGGGTGGCGCCGGAATATCAGCGCCGCCTCTATCAGGAGATCATGCGGGCCGGCAAGGCGCATGGCATTGTCAATTTCGGCATGCGTGCGCTTCTCTCCATGCGTCTCGAGAAGAACTTCCCGACCTGGTTCCGCGAACTGCGTCCGATCTATGGCGGCTTCGAAGGCGGCCTCGATCGTTTCATCGACTTGACCAAGAACGACTTCATCGGCCGCGAAGCGGCGATGGAAGAGAAGCGCACGGGCGGCAAGTTGCGCCGCGTCTCCATGGTGGTCGATGCCGGCGATGCCGACGTGCTGGGCGACGAGCCGATCTGGCACAAGGGCAAGGTCGTAGGCTGGGTGACTTCGGGCGGCTATGCCCACTATGTCGACAAATCGCTGGCCCAGGGCTATGTGCCGAAGGAGCTGGCGACCGACACGACGGCAGGCGCCTTCGAGGTCGAGATCATCGGCGAGAACCGCAAGGCGACGATCATCCTCGATCCGCTCTTCGATCCTGAAGGCAAGAAGATGCGCAGCTGATCGTCTTCTTGATTACGTAACGGAAAGGGCGGCCCCGAGAGGAGCCGCCCTTTTTTATCCGCCGACACGGCCGTGCCGCCGTGCTCTTCGATATCTGTCTCAAGATAATCGGCTTCGGCGCCGAAGATTGAGACCGGCAAGCCCCAGCAAAATGGCCGCAAAGAAAACCGCCTGACCCGGGATTGGCACGACCGACACGTCCCGCACCAGGAAGGAGCCGATATTGCGCACATAAGCGTCCTTGTCGACGGTGTCCAAATATTCGGTGATGCCAATGCTGCGATCCGGCACGTCGCTCAGATAGCCAAGAATCGATAACGTCGTCAGACCGATCGTCGCAGGGTTGCGCGGATTGGGGGCAATGTCGAAGATCGCCGTGGTGTCATAATCGGGAAGGCTGGGGAGGGTCCAACCCAGCTCGTTGCCGAGCACAAAGGCATCATGTTCGAGGGCAGAATAGCCTGGTTCATTTGGATTGCTACTAAAGAAGAAGGCGCCGTTCGGGTTCGACGCGATCGGCAGCCCGGCATCACGGTATAGCTTGTCAACATCGACATCTGTCGCGAAGCGCCAGCCGTTCTTGACGTAATCGACGCTCCTATTGGTCAGGACATCATTGTAACTGAGGCCCTGTGTCTTCGTGATATCCAGCCATTGCAGCCTGGTGGCGGGATCATAGGTCATGGCACCCTGATCGATCAAAATCGACGAGGCGCTGGCTGACGTAGCGCAAAGCACGGACATCGCAGCCACGACGGCCAAGCTGAGGCACTTGAACCTGAACATCGCGGATCTCTCCATTGGGGTTTAGGCGGGATTTAGGCGAGGCAACGATGCTCAATTTCGGTACAACAGATCGGCAGCCCCGCCAGGGACCGTCCATCCGTCCGGTCAATGATCAACAATCGAGCAACTGCCCAACGTCTTACATCTGGGGCAGGATATTCTCTCGCCTGCGCCAGAGATTGAACCCGGTCAGTCCCAGCAGAATGACCGCAAAGGGGATCACGCCGCCGGGGACCGGCACGACCGCGACATTACCGCCGCGCACCAGCATGGCGCCGGCCGTGGCAATGCGGTCGTTCTTGGTGATGGTGTCGAAATCCTCGCCGACGGTGAAGCTGCTATTCGGGCCATTCTCCAGATAACCGAGGATGTAGAGTGTAGTCACACCCAGGACTGCCGTCGGATTGCGCGGCGTTTGATGGATGTCGAAGAAACCGATGGTGGAGAAGTCATCGCCGGATTGTGTCGTCCAGCCCAGCTGGCTGCCCAGCACATGGGCGTCATGTTCCAGCGCGGTATAACCCGGCTCCATGGGATTGCTGGTATAGAAGAACTGGCCGTTCGGATAGGAGGCCAGCGGCAGGCCGGCATGACGGTAGAGCTGATCAACCTCGAAATCAGTCGCGAAGCGCCAGCCATTCTGGATGAAGTTGACGCCGTTATTGTGCAGCACGTCGTTGTAGCTGAGGCCGGCTGTCTCGGTGATATCCAGCCACTGCATTTTTGTATCGGGGTCGTAGGTGATATTTCCCTGGTCGATCAGGACCGACGACGCTCTTGCAGGGGTCCCGCAGAGCATTGATATCGCTGCGATTGCCGCCACGCTGACACTCTTGAATCCGAACAAGGCAGTCTCCTTTCCGGTCTGAGGTCTGGGAATAATATCTGGGTCTCAACAATGCGAGCGGTTTGAAAGTTCCTCTTTACCATTGCGGATACCGGCAACCGCTTGCCTCCGACGACATCGTTAAGCAATGATGAGATGCGGGAAGGCAGCTGTCGGACGCTGAGCGATGCTGATCGAGCATGCCTATGGCTTTGAGCCGCTGACCGATCGACCACAACGTCTTTACGATATCTGGGATCGTTGGCGTGGGGATCGCGCTATGCCCGCGCGGGAAGCCGTCATGCCTGAAGAGCTGCGCGACCTACTCGCGTATGTAGCGCTGATGGAAGCAGGGGCCGATCCGGCGGACTGCCGTTACATCATCACCGGTACGGCGGTCGATGCCATCACCGTCCAATCATTCAAGGGCCGCACCATCCGCGAGACGATCGCCAAGGGCAATCCGACGCGGGCGGCGGAAATCCTGGCCCTGTACGGCGATGTTATCGCCAACCGGCGGCCATCCTTCAGTCGCGGCAGCATGGCCTATCAAGATCGCGGCTATGTCATCTATGACCGTGTGCTGCTGCCGCTTTCGGCCGAGGGGCTGAAGGTCGATCACATACTCTGTGGGTTCTTTTATGATTCAATTTGAGCATGGGGGCATTTTGCATCAATTGGAAGCCAGCGCCTTGCCACAGGTTATCGGTGTTCGTCCTTACTGCAGCCCCGCTGCAGAAGGAAAGGCCATGCTGCCTCTATCGGATGTTTCGCGATGCTGATCGAAGACATCTGCGGGTTCCGGCCCTTTACCGATCGACCACAGCGTCTTTATGACGTCTGGGATGGCTGGCGCGGTGACAGGCCGATGCCGGCGCGGCGTGATATCCTGCCGGAAGACCTGCGCGACCTCCTGCCCTATATCGCCCTGATGCAGGCAATGCCGGATCCACTCGATTGCCGCTATATCATTTCCGGCGAAGCGGTAGACCGCGCCTCGGAGCGCGGCGTCAAAGGCATGACGGTCCGTGAAGTCCTGGCGGATGGCAGCGTCAGTATTGCCGATCAGATCTCGGCCATGTATGGCGCCGTCATCAAGAGCGGCACACCATCCTTCACCCGTGGCAGCATGGATTACCGTGACCGCGGCTTCATCACCTTCGACCGTGTCCTGCTGCCGCTCTCAGCAGATGCCCAAGCCGTCGACCATCTGCTCTGCGGCTTCTTTTATAATTTCGATTGAGCGGCGCTTGATGCTCAGGCGGTGAATTCCAGCGCGGCGTCTGCCAGCCATTCCCAGATATTGGCGGCGAAAGTCCGCATGGCATAGAGCTCGAAGCGGTCGGGCGCCAGGCAATGGACCAGGACCGGCGTGTGATGCAGGCCGGTCACCGCGAACATGCCCGGGGTGAAGACAGCTTCGTGAAAATCGAGCGGCATGCCCTTGCGCATGATCTCCCGCGCCGCCGTTCCTTCGACAAAGATGCGGGTGCGGCTGTGCGACAGCGGCGTGACGATGCAGCTGCCGGCAAGGCGCGGGCCGATATCGTCGCCTTCCGGGCCGATAAGCCAGAACTGCAACGGCGCATTGCGGAAGATGATGCGGCCATTGCTTTCCTGCGCCAGGCTGGCGCTGGCCGGCAGCGGGCCGGTCACGGCGGCGATCGCCGCCTCGGCATCGTGCGAAAAGACGGCGACCTGGGTCAGGGTGAAGTTGCGCATTTCGCCCAGCGAAACCGCCGCACTACGGATCGGCTTGAAACTGGCGAGGGCGGACCGGCGCGCGAGCATAGGGGCCTCAGGCATTGAGCCGCTCTCCCTTGGGATCGATGAAATGCGGCGAGACGATACGGGCGCGGGTCAGCTCGTTCTTCAACGGGAAGGCGCAGACGATCTCTTCGCCGACATGCTTCAGGCCGCCTTTGTAGAGGGCGAGGGCGATGGTCTTCTTGAGTTCGGTCGACCAGGTGACCGAGGTGATATAGCCCCGGCCATGACCCTTGATCTCGTCATCGGCGGCGAACAGGATCGCGCCGCCGCGGAGCGACTTGGCCGGTTCCAGCAATTCGAGACCGACCAGGCTCCAGCGATCCGGTGACTGCACATCCTCGCGCATCAGCAATTGCTTGCCGACGAAATCCTTGTTGGCCGCGGCCATCTTGCCGAGGCCGAGATCGTTCAGCGTGTTGCGATGATCAAGCTCGAGGCCGGCGACATGGCCCTTCTCGATACGCAGGCTCGCCAGGGCTTCCAGGCCATAGGGCTTGATACCGAGCTGGGCGCCGGTCTGCATGAAATGCTCCCACAGCGCGATGCTGTAATCGGCCGGGAGATGCACTTCATAGGCAAGCTCACCGGAGAAGCTGAGGCGCAGCAGGCGCACGGGTGCCCCTTGGAACTCGATCTCCTTGCAGCCCATATAAGGCAGGCCGGTATTGGAGACATCGACGCCCGGAAAGGCGAGTTCCAGAGCTTCGCGCGACTTCGGCCCGGAAATCGCCATGCCGCCCCATTCGTCGGTCAGCGAGGTGACATGCACCTTCAGCTCCGGCCAATGCATCTGCAGCAGATATTCCAGCCAGGACATGACCTCGCCGGCCTGGGCCGTCGTGGTGGTCAGGTAGAACTGCGTCTCCGAGAGGCGCGTCGTCGTGCCATCATCGAGCACGATGCCATCATCATTCAGCATGACGCCATAGCGCGCCTTGCCGATCGGCAGCTTGGCGAAGCCGTTGACATAGACCCGGTTGAGGAATTCCGCCGCATCCGGACCCTGCACATCGATCTTGCCGAGGGTGGAAACGTCGGAAATGCCGACACCACGGCGAACGACTTCCATTTCCCGGACATAGGCCTCGGCCGGCGACTTGCCCGCCCAGTCGTAATACCAGGCGCGCATCCACAGGCCGGCCTCGATGAAGGTGGCGCCATTGGCCTGATGCCAGTCATTGAGCGGCGAGAGCCGGGTCGGACGAAAATGCTTCTTGATGGTACGCCCGGCGATGGCGCCCAAAGCGAGACCGGTATAAGGCGGCCGGAAGGTGGTGGTGCCGGCCTGGGTCAAAGGAACATCGCGCAGCCCGGCCATGGCGGCCAGCGCATTGATGTTCGAGGTCTTACCCTGATCGGTGCCCATGCCGAGCGTGGTATAGCGCTTCAGATGCTCGACCGACTGGTAGCCTTCCTGATGGGCGTTCTTGATATCCTTGGCGGTGACGTCGTTCTGCAGGTCGACGAAGGCCTTGCCCTTGCCGGTAAGCGGCGGCATCCAGACCGGCTGGATCGCATAGGCACGGTCCTCGACCGATGGCGCCGGCAATGCAGCAGCTTCCGCAGTGAAGCCGGCAACAGCAGCAGCCTTAGCACCGGCAGCGCTGCCGTCGCCGATTGCGGCCTTCACGCCGAAGGTACCCATGACAGCGCCGGCACCGAAATGCGTTTTGGCGAAACCACCCGGTACGAAAGCGGCGATACGCTCGTCATAAATCGGCTTGATGCCGTTATGGCTGGTGATATGGACGGCCGGCGACCAGCCGCCGGAAACGCCCAGCACATCGCAGCTGATCGTCGCCGCATGGGCGCCGGTCAGCACGACCTGATGCAACCGGCCACGGCCGCCGACATCCGCCACGCCAGTATCGGCATAGACGATGACCTTGAGGCGCGCCGCTTCCGCCAACAGATCGGCACTGACCGTCTGCCGATGATCGGCGACGAAGACCGTGACGCCGGCAGCCGCGAGATCGAAGGCGGTTGCATAGGCCGTATCGTTATTGGTGGCGATGACGGCGCGCTGGTCCGGCACCACACCGAAACGGTTGAGATAGCTGCGCAGAGCAGAGGCCAGCATGACGCCGGGCCGATCGTTATTGGAGAAGACCATCGGTCGCTCGATCGCCCCGGTGGCGAAAACGATGGCCTTGGTCTGCAGCATGGTCAGGACCTGGCGGGACTGACCCTTCTCCGGCGCCGGCTTCAGATGATCGCGTCGTTCGACCAGCACCACCTGATTGTCGTCATAGAGGCCCTGCGCTGTCGTATGGGTCAGCGCCTTCACATTGGTGAGCCGCTTCAACTCGGCCAGCCGGTCGGCGCGCCAGCCGGCCAGGCCAGGTTCCGACAGGAGGCCGCCGCCCAGGGCTGTATCCTGCTCGACCAGCACAACTCGGGCGCCGCTCTTGCCGGCGGCAAGTGCCGCCGCGAGGCCGGAGGCGCCGGAGCCGATCACCAACACATCGCAGAAATCGTAACGCGTCTCATAGCGATCGGGATCGAAGTCGCGCGTTGCTTCGCCGAGGCCGGCGGCTTTGCGGATGAAGGGCTCGAAGAACATCCAGGAACCCTTGGTCGGGCCCATGAAGGTCTTGTAGTAGAAACCGGATTGGAACAGCGGCGCTGCCAGCTGATTGACTGCCATCACGTCGAAGGCGACCGAGGGCCAGGCATTCTGGCTCCTGGCGGTCAGGCCCTCGACCAGATCGACCATGGTGCCGGGAATGTTCGGCTCGGTGCGGGCACCCGTTCCCAAGGTGAAGAGGCCATTCGCTTCTTCCACGCCGGCCGACATGAAGCCGCGCGGTCGATGGTACTTGAAGCTGCGCCCGACAAGGGTCACGTCATTGGCGAGCAAGGCCGAAGCGAGCGTATCGCCGGCAAAGCCGCGATAGTTCTTGCCGTCAAAGGTGAAGTTGACCGGCGTGGCGAGATCGACATGGCCGGCGGTCGGAAGGCGCCGAAAGCTGGTCACTTGATCTCTCCGACTTCATTCGTCGCGGTATTGCGGCTCAGCTTGAACCAGCGCCGGCAGCCGAGCACATGCTGCCAGTATTCGACATGCGGCCCTTTCGGGTTGTCGAACAGGAAATAATAATCGTGCCATTCCTTGATGCCGGCGCCACTGTTATGGGCGGGGCGCTGCTTGCTGGCATCGCCGCCATAGCGGAATTCGGAGAAATCGCGCTCGCCGCAATGGGGGCAGGGCAGTCTCATTGCTTATAGGTCCAGTTGCCGAGGCCGAATTCGTCGAGTTCGAGACCCTTCTCGAAACGGTCGAGCGAGAAGCAGCGGTTGAGCTCATGCTCTTCGTCATGGGCGATGGTATGGGCATAGGTCCAGCCGGAAGCCGGCGTCGCCTTGAAGCCCTGATAGCACCAGCCGCCATTGAGATAGAGGTTGCGGATCGGCGTCCGGCAGATGAAGGGGCTGCCATCCGGCGTCATGTCCTGGATGCCGCCCCAATGGCGCAGCAGGCGCAGGCGCGAGATGAAGGGCATCAGCGAGACGGCGCATTCCGCGACCGTCTGGATCCGCGCGAACTGGCCGCGCTGGGTATAGGTGTTGAAGCCGTCGATATGGCCGCCGAAGACCAGGCCGCCCTTATCCGACTGCGACAGATAGAAGAGCTCGGCGCCCCAGGAGACGACGTGGTCTACAATGGGCTTCACCGGCTCGGTGACGAAGGCCTGCAGGATATGGCTTTCGACCGGCAGGCGCAGGCCCGCCATCTTTGCCACATGCGAGGTATGGCCGGCGACGGCGATGGCGACCTTGCCGCCACTGATGCGGCCACGGCTGGTCTCGACGCCGGTAACCTTGCCACCCTCCATGACGAAGCCGTTCACTTCGCAGTTCTCGATGATATCGATGCCATAGGCATCAGCCGCCCTTGCATAGCCCCAGGCGACGGCATCGTGGCGCACGGTACCGGCGCGCGGCTGCATGATGGCGCCATAGATCGGCCAGCGCGCTTCGTCGCTGTAATCGAGATAGGGCAGAAGCTTCATCACCTCGCCGCGATCAAGCAGCTCGGCATCGATGCCGTTGAGGCGCATGGTATTGCCGCGCCGCGCGAAGACGTCCAACTGCACCGGATTGACGGCGAGCACGATCTGGCCGCGCTGTGACACCATGCAGTTGAAATTGAGGTCGTGGGACAACCCTTCCCACAGCTTCAGCGAATGCTCGAAGAAGGCCGTGTTGCCACCGATCATGTAGTTGGAGCGGATCAGCGTCGTGTTGCGGCCGACATTGCCGGAACCGATATAGGACCGCTCGATCACCGCGACATTGCGAATGCCGTGGTTCTTGGCCAGATAATAGGCGGTGGCAAGGCCGTGACCGCCGCCGCCGACGATGACGACATCGTAGCTGCGCTTCGGTTCAGGCGAACGCCAAGCGCGTGGCCAGGGCAGATCCGGCGATAGCGCGTGACGGGCGAGGGCGAGGGCTGAATAATGCTTTGACACGGGCGCCACGCTAGCAAACTGATCGGTGCCCGGCAAGGATTTGCGCAGCGGATTCGCGAAGAAGTTGCGCTTATGATTCAATGTTTTCCGCGTCATTCGGAAAACGAATTTGGCTTTCGCAATATTTCATGCAGGACGCATGATCCGCTCCTAGTTGACCTCCAGTCACCGTCGCCCGGAACGCCGTGCGGCATCATCTGGTTAGCCCCAGTGGAAGGAATACAAGATGACCGATACCGGCAAAACCCTCGATGAACTGAAGCGGCAGGCTGCGATCCGCGCCGTCGAGGATGTGCGCGACGGCATGGTGGTCGGGCTTGGTAGCGGCACCACCGCCGCCTTTGCCGTCGAGGCCCTGGCGGCACGGATCGCCCAAGGGTTGCAGGTGATCTGCATCCCGACTTCGGAACAGACCGCAGCCCTGGCCCGCCAATACGGGGTGCCGCTGACCGATTTTCAGGCCCATCCGGCGATCGACCTGACCATCGACGGTGCCGACCAGGTCGACCGACGCGACCTCACTTTGATCAAGGGCCGTGGCGGTGCGCTGTTGCGGGAGAAGATCGTCGCCGCTGCCAGCAAGCGCCTCGTGATCATTGTCGATGAAACCAAGCTCTTCGAGCGGCTGGGCGATCCCGTCCCCTTGCCCCTCGAGGTGGTGCCCTTCGGCTATGAAACACTCATTCCCCGCCTGCAGGCAGGCGGCTTGACGCCGCAATTGCGTCTGGACCAGGGCAAGCCCTTCGTCACCGATGGCGGCCACTATATCCTCGACTGCCGGTGCAGCGAGATCCGGGAAGCGGCGGCTCTGGAGCTCTGGCTCAAGCGGCTGGCCGGGGTGGTCGAAAGCGGGCTTTTTGTCGGCCTGGCAAACAGCGTCATCGTGGCGGGCGCCCGGGGCATCGAGATCATCAGCCGCGGCATCTGAGGGAGCCGATTGACGGAACGCCCCTCACTTGCTCAAGTAGCGCCCCTGGTCCAAGAGCCCGACCCGCCATCCCGGGATTTTTCAAGTGCGCCCCATGCCCCAATCACCCGTGCGGAGGAAACCACGATGACAGAGACTTCAATCGCCCTGCCGCAGGATGGCGTCTTCATTGGCCGGGTGCAGGCCCCGGGTATTGCGCATCCCCTGGTGGTCACGGTGCGGGACGGCATGGTGCTGGACATCACGGCGAAAGCCGCCCCGACCGTGCGCGACATCGCCGAACTGGATGATCCGGCCGGCCATGTGCGCCAGGCAGCCGGCAAGCCGGTTGGTCGCTTGGCCGATATCGCCGCCAATAGCGCGGTCGTACAACGTCGCAACGACAAGCCGTTCCTCTTGGCGCCGGTCGACCTGCAGGCGGTGAAGGCGGCAGGCGTCACCTTCGTCGTCAGCTTGCTGGAGCGGGTGATCGAGGAGCGGGCGCGCGGTTCAGCGGCGGAAGCGCAGTCGATCCGCCAGGAAATCAATACACTGATCGGCCAGGACCTCTCCAAGTTGAAGCCGGGCTCGCCGGAAGCGGCTGAGCTCAAGAAAAATCTGACGGCACGCGGTGCCTGGTCGCAATATCTCGAAGTCGGCATCGGCCCCGACGCGGAGATATTCACCAAGTGCCAGCCGATGGCGGCGGTCGGCTTCGGCGCTGATATCGGCCTGCATCCGATGTCGACCTGGAACAATCCGGAACCGGAAATCGCCATCATCGCCTCGAGCGGGGGCCGCATTGTCGGTGCCTGCCTTGGCAATGATGTCAATCTGCGTGATGTCGAGGGTCGTTCGGCGCTGCTGCTGGGCCGCGCCAAGGACAATAACGCTTCCGCCGTCTTGGGTCCCTTCATTCGCCTGTTCGATGCCGGTTTCTCACTCGATGACGTGAAGGCGGCGGATGTGCATCTGAAGATCGAGGGCGAGGATGGCTTCGTCATCGACGGCACCAACTCGATGTCCTTCATCAGCCGCTCGCCGGAGGAACTGGTGGCGACGGCGCTCGGGCGCCATCATCAATATCCCGACGGCATCGCGCTCTATCTCGGTACGATGTTTGTGCCGGCCAAGGACCGGCTGACGCCGGGCGGTGGCTTCACCCATAAGATCGGCGATCGGGTGACGATCTCCTCGGCGAAACTTGGCCGCTTGGTCAACCGGGTCAACCTGTCGACCGAATGTCCGCCCTGGACCTATGGTGCCAGCCATCTGATGCGGGACCTAGCACTGGCCGGGCTCATCTGATCCAGTCGCGCGACCCGCTCATCTGGCGGAATTCAGTCCGCGTTGTGCGATACCGATCAGGACATTTATTCAATTGTTAGCATGTCGGTGCGATAGTCGCCGCATCGTTCTGATGCGACGCGGGCAGGGGCACCCATGTTCTTTGCTTTTCTGATGTTGATGCCGGTATTGCTGACCGCCATTTTGCTGGCCGTGGCGCCGAAATGGCGCTTCCAGCGAACTGATGCACGCCGTGATCTGGCAGATCGCAACAATTCGTAAACCATATTGGGCGACAGCACGGCGATAGCTGGTGCGCCGGCCTATTTCTCGCGTGGCCTATTTATGGTCCGTGCCGCGAAAGACCACTTCCAATCCCAATGACAGCAAGGCGAGGGCTGCGCCATAGGCGCTGACCGCGAGCCAGCCGCCGTGATGCTAGACCATCGCAGCGCCGGTTATGCGCCCAAGCGACCCGTCACGAAAGACATGCGTCATATCGGCGGTATTCAGACCGTTCCGGCTATCACAAGCGGATGGCTTGACCTGGATCAAGGCGACAAGACGCGATCCTTCCAAAATGCCAGCATGGCTAGGGTGAGCGATCTGGCTACATCGTGGCGCGGAGGTGATATGTTCGGCATATCCTTGATTCTGATCGGTGCCTTGTTGGGGGCAGGCCTCGCCGCCAATTCGCGGCCGGCAATTCCGGCACGCCTTACGATCCGGCGCCGCGAGCCGCGTGCCTTCCCGGAAAACAGAGGCCGGGATCATGCCTGATACGCATCAGCCCGATGCCATCAAGGAACGGTCGCTTGCCATGATGACGCCGCCCGATAGCGCGCAACCTGACATCATTCGCGCCGAAATCGCCGACCGTCTCATTCATGCTTGGCAAGGGCGTTTCACTTTTTCCATTTCTCCGGCCGCCCTGATGCTGGCCTTCTTCGACTGGGGCATTCATCTCGCGAACTCGCCCGGCAAACAGGCGGCGCTGACGGAGAAGGGGGCGCGCAAATGGGCGCGGCTGATGACTTTTATCGCACGCTCGGCAACTCCGCAGGATTGCCCCAACTGCATCGAGCCCTTACCGCAGGATAACCGCTTCCGCGACGAGACCTGGCAATTGCCGCCCTTTCGCGCGATCTATCAGACATTCCTGCTGCAGCAGCAATGGTGGCACAACGCGACATCGCATAACCGCGGTGTCGCACCGCGGCACGACCGGATCGTCGATTTCACCGTACGGCAGATCCTCGACATCTTCTCGCCATCGAATTTTCCCTTCCTCAATCCCGTGGTCCTGCGCCAGACCATCGGCCAGGGCGGCGCCAATCTAGTGCGGGGTGCGCAATATTGCCTCGAGGATTGGGAACGGGCGGTGGCCGGGCGTAAGCCGGTCGGCGCTGCGGCGATCCAGGTCGGCCGCGATGTCGCCACGACGCCGGGTCAGGTCGTCTATCGCAACGAGTTGATGGAGCTGATCCAGTACCAGCCGACGACCGCCGAGGTCCAGGCCGAGCCGGTGCTGATCGTACCGGCCTGGATCATGAAGTACTACATTCTCGATCTGTCGCAGCACAATTCGCTGGTGCGCCACCTGCTCGCCAATGGCTTCACCGTCTTCATGATCTCCTGGCGCAATCCCACTGCCGAGCAGCGTGATGTCAGCTTGGAGGACTATCGGCATCTCGGCATCGAGGAAGCGCTGGCGGCGATCGAGGCGATCTGCCCGGGCCAGCGGGTGCATGGCTGCGGCTATTGCCTCGGAGGCACATTGCTCTCGATTGCTGCCGCCACTCTTGCGCGCGAAGGCAGCGACCGGCTGAAGACACTGACCCTGTTCGCCGCCGAGACGGATTTCACGGAGGCAGGTGAACTGACCCTGTTTCTCGATGAAAGCCAGGTCGCCTATCTCGAGGATACGATGTGGGAGCAGGGCTATCTCGATACCAGGCAGATGTCAGGCGCCTTCCAGTTGCTGCGCTCCAACGATCTCATCTGGTCCCAGGGAATCCGCCAGTATCTGATGGGTGAGCGCGTACCGATGTCGGACCTGATGGCTTGGAATGCCGATGCGACGCGTATGCCCTACCGCATGCATTCCGAATATCTGCGCCACCTTTTCATCGAAAACGAATTGGCGGAAGGACAGTACCGGGTGAAGGGACGACCGATCGCGCTCAACGACATCCGCTGCCCGATCTTCACGGTAGCGACTGAGACCGATCATGTGGCGCCCTGGCCCTCGGTCTACAAGATCCATCTGCTGACCAGCACCGACCTGACCTTCCTGCTGACCAGCGGCGGTCACAATGCCGGCATCGTCAGCGAGCCGGGACATCCCCACCGGCACTATCGTCAGGCGTATCGCCCTGCTGGCGGCCGGTATGTCGACCCAGATACCTGGAAGGCGGCAACAGCGCCGTCGGATGGTTCCTGGTGGCCAGCCTGGACCGCATGGCTCAGCGCGCATTCTTCCGGCCAGGTGGCGCCGCCCCAGCTCGGCGATGCCGACAGGGGCTATCCCACTTTGGAAGCAGCGCCGGGCCGCTACGTGTTGGCGCCCTGATGAGAAGGGCGGGCAATGATCCTGCGATGATGGAGGGCTAAGAGATGCTGACCCTGGAAGATTGCATGGCCTTCAGCGAATTGACGTCGGCCGAGGTCGAGGCCATAGCCGAGCATGAGCATATCCCTGCCATCATCGCTACCGAACTCGGCAACTACCTGATGCGCCTGCCGGATGGGCCGGAGAGAATCTGCGCCATGATGCGCGACGATATCGCTGCCGCGATAAAGCACCACGACTATCGGCATTCGGCGAAATTGAAAATAGTCTTGCGCCATTTCATCGAACACAGTTACCGCAAGGCGATCGGCGCGGCACCCGATAAGAACGCCTGATCTGCCGCCCCGATATTCCCGGGGCGGGACCACCCGCAAAGGAAAGGGCGCATGCCGCCGATCATCACTCTGACGCTCAACCCGGCGCTCGATCTCACCACCTCTATCGATCGCATGGTTCCATCGGAGAAAATGCGCTGTACCGCGCCGCGCCATGATCCGGGTGGTGGCGGCATCAACGTCGCGCGCGCTATTCATGCCTTGGGTGGGCAGGCCCTCGCCGTGTTTCCGGCCGGCGGCCCCACCGGCGCACTGGTCGAGAGCCTGCTGGCTGCCGAAGGCGTCCCCAGCCAGCCCATTCCTATCGCTGGCCTGACGCGGGAAAACCTCGCTGTCGATGAGGGCGGCACCGGCAAGCAGTTCCGTTTCGTCATGCCGGGACCGGTCCTGAGCGCTGCGGAACTGCAGTCCTGCATGACGGCTTTGGCCGGGATCCGGCCAAAACCCGCTTATCTCATCGCCAGCGGCAGCCTGCCGGCCGGCTGTCCCGACACCTTTTACGGCACCATCATCGACTGGGCCGCGGCGCAGGATATCAGGCTCGTGCTGGACACATCCGGGCCGGCTCTGGCGATCGTCAGGGAGAAGCCGGTCTTTCTCCTGAAACCCAGCCGGAGCGAGCTTGAACATTTTGTCGGCCATCCCCTTTCTAGCCGGACGGAGATCGCCGCTGCGGCGCGGGAGCTGATCGCCTATGGTTGCGCCGAGATCATAGTGGTCTCGCTGGGGGCGGAAGGCGCGTTGCTTACCACAGTTACGGGACTGACCGAATTTCAGGCTCCGCGGATCACGACCAGAAGCACGGTCGGGGCCGGCGACAGCATGGTGGGCGGGATGATGCTGGCGATCGCATGCGGTCGGCCGCTTGATGAAGCGGTGAGGCTGGGCATTGCGGCCGGTGCCGCCGCTTCGCTCAATCCTGGCACTGCCTTGTGTCGGCGGGCGGATGTCGAGCGCCTGTTCGGTGCAGCGATTCCGGCCATTTGAGCTCGGCGATCTAAGTCTGGCCGGCGGAGCCGTCAGTGGTTGTTTCGGCCATTGCCGCGAAAGACCACTTCCAATCCCAATGA
>Ga0209455_1000548_pt1 | contig 25621 bp, 24 predicted proteins | sample AraplaCol_mCL_r2_FD_184275 | JGI IMG/M metagenome (GOLD analysis project Ga0209455, IMG submission 184275) | Arabidopsis root microbial communities from North Carolina, USA - plate scrape CL_Col_mCL_r2 (SPAdes) (version 2) | ecosystem: Host-associated > Plants > Roots > Endosphere | place: USA... | reverse complement strand
GTCTGATCGATCGTCGCCACGGCCAGGGCAAAACAAAGCGTGCCAAGGCTGTAGCGCAGGCTATCCGGAAAGTAGTCGAGGCTGAGCAGGACACCGGCGCAGCCTGCCAGGATCGGCACCCAGCCGGGCATCGCAGGTCTGTAGCGCTGAACCGCGAGATAGACGGCACAAGACATCAAGATCGAGGCGATGCGCGTATCGGTCCGCCAATAGACCATGTAGTAATCAAGCGCCTGGGCATTCTGATAAAGGGCGTTGGCGACACAGCCCACGCTCGCCGCAACGATGATCGGCAGGGCCGGCAAGCGTAGACGACGGCTGACCAAGGCCAGCAGGCCGAGCAGGATATAGGCCCATTCCTCGATGCAGAGCGACCAGACATGCTCCAGCACCGGCATGCGGTGCAGATAGAGCGCGGCATAGTTGAGCGACAAGGTGAGCGCGCTCGCCACATCGACGGGATGCACTTGCAGAGGGCCGGGCCGATAGAAAGCCAGCCACATGATCAGCACGAAAGCCAGCATGCCAGGCCAGACACGGGAGATACGCCGGCGATAGAAGAGGCCGAGTGGAAAGCGCTCGACAAACAGGATCTCCGCCATCAGCCGCCCGCTGAGCACGAAGAAAAGTTCGACCCCCATGCGCCCGTTGTCGATGACCGTGAGCGGAAGGAAATGCCCGAGATAGACCGTCAGGATGGAGATGCCGCGCCAGCCATCGAGATGCAACAACCGATGGCCCGTGGAGATGGCACCATCACCGCGGTTCGTTTGATCCGTGTCTGATTTGTGCAAGAGCGTGCGGCCTGCCCGGAGCCGTTTACAGGTAGAGGTAGAAGGATGGAAGGAGATAAGTTGCCAGTCGAACGACGGTCTCGGCAGTTGGTTCCGCCGTTTTCCCACGCGCTGTTCACAAGCTGCGGTATTTCTTCACCCAGCGCAGAAACTTTTCACGAAGCGTACAATTTCGTGAGCGGTACCGATAAGCGTGGCGCGCATTCATTTGAAGCATAACGGACAGCGCCATCGCGTCATACGGTCGCAGGCTTGCCTATGGAGCGAGCGACTTCAAGGCAAGCGCCACCACCTTGCGCATGACGCTCGGCAGGGCGTAATCGTCGAGCCGGTCCGGGGCCGCCCAGACGATATCGGACAGGCTCTTCATCTTCGCTTTCGGCACGACCACCTGCGCCAGGCGCAGGCGCAATTCGAAATGCGTGAAGACATGGCGCACCAGGCCGGGCGCGACTTGCCAGCCGGTGGCCAGCGGCGCCACCTTCAGGGCCTCATCGTCAGTCCAGGCGGTTGCCCGCCAATCTGTCGATGGGATTTCCATCATGCCACCGAGCAGGCCCTTCTCTTCCCGCCGCCGCAGGCCGATCGCACCCTGCTCATTGACCATCCAGAAGGCCATGCCATGGCGCACCGGCCGCTCCGCTTTCGGCAGCTTGCGCGGATAATCCTCGGCATCGCCGGCGGCAAAGGCTGCACAATCCGGACGCCACGGGCAGAGCGCGCATTTCGGTTTGGTCGGCGTGCAGATGGTAGCGCCGAGATCCATGATCGCCTGGGCATAATCGCCCGGCCGCTGCTGCGGCGTCAGCCCGGCGGCCAGCGCCCGCAACTCCTCCTTGGCCTTCGGCAAGGGCGTCGCCACCCGGTAGATGCGGCTGATCACCCGTTCGACATTGCCATCGAGGATGGTCGCCGGCCGGTCGAAGGCAATGGCGGCAATGGCGGCCGCCGTATAAGGGCCGATCCCCGGCAGTTCCAGCAAGCTAGCTTCGTCAGCGGGAAATTGCCCGCCATGGTCGCGCACCACCGCCTGGGCGCAGCGATGCAGGTTGCGGGCCCGCGCGTAGTAACCGAGCCCGGCCCAGGCCGTCAGCACCGCATCAAGCTCGGCCGCCGCGAGATCCTCAACCCGCGGCCAGCGGGCAAGGAAGGCATCGAAATAGCCTTTGACGGTTGCCACGGTGGTCTGCTGCAGCATGATCTCCGAGAGCCAGACCTGATAGGGATCCGGCAACTGGCCCGGCAGAGCGCGCCAGGGCATGACCCGCCGATGCCGGTCATACCAGCCGAGTAGAGCCGTGGGTGACGGCTTGGCCCCGGCTTGCCCCGCCGGTGCGGAGTGAGGAGCTTCGGAGGCGACGGCAGCCCGCTTGGCGGCGGCGGAAGCGGCATTTCTTGTTTTCATGGCGAGCGGCACCTTAAACTCAGGCCATCATGACGACAAATACGAAAAAGCCGGCCAATCCGGCCGGCCCCGGCCAAAAGAGCAAGACCGTAGCTGATCCCGCCAGCGAGCGGCGCGGCGCCATGGCGGCGCTTGCCGTCAATGTGCCGACGGTGACCCGGGCGGCCATCGGCAGCCGCGGCTTCGCGGAAGCCGGCCTGATCACCCATTGGGCGGAAATCATCGGCCCGGAACTCGCCCGCGGCTGCCAGCCAGACAAACTGCGTTTTCCCAAGGGGGAGCGCAGCGGCGGCACCCTGACCTTGCGCTGCATCGGCGCCATGGCGCTGGAACTACAGCACCAGACCCCGCTTCTGATCGAGCGCATCAACAGCTATTTCGGCTACCGGGCCATCGCCCAGCTGCGCCTGATCCAGGGCAGCCTGCGCCGCCAACCCCAGCGCCGTGTCACCAAACTACCACCTTTGGCACCGGCCGACCGGGCTGCCACCGAGGCGCGACTCTCGGCCCTGCCGGACAGCGACATCAAGGATGCTTTGCGACGACTCGGTGACGCCATCCGGCAGCGGGCGAAATTGCCGGCCGGGCGCTGAAAGCACTGGCCTTTGGCGCGACTCGCCGGATTCCGCGGCTCCCGCTAAACAGTGGAAATGACTCAGGAAACCGCCTCAATGTCCGACTCGCGCAAGGGGTTGTGGGCGCCTTGCGCCATGGCCCGAATCCTGCCAAAACCGGGCGGGGTGGGTTTCTGCCACCGGGCGCAATCTTTCGGCATGGGTCCGCCGGGGAATGAGGATTGACGGCTGTCGCGGCGCCTTCGGGCGAATGCACAGGGCCGGGCTCGACGGCAACCACGTGACAAAGGTGTTGATGTGAACAAGAAGTTTCTGATTGGCCTCGGCATTCTGGTGCTGCTCGTCGTCGTGGCAGTTGGCGGCTATGCCTATTGGCAGTACGGCCCCGGACAGCCCGCCGTTACCCAGACGGTTGAGACCACCAAGCTGTCGGCCATGCCCGATGTCCATCCCGACGACATCATCCTCGGCGATCCGAAGGCGCCGATCACTATCATCGAATACTACTCGCTGAGCTGCCCCCATTGCGCCCATTTCGCCGAGGACATCCTGCCCAAGGTGAAGGAAGCTTATATCGACACCGGCAAGGTGCGGCTGGTGCTGCGCGATTACCCGCTGAACAAGCAGGCGCTGATGGCCGCCCTCCTCGCCCATTGCTTGCCGAATGATGCCTTTTTCAGCATGACCGACGTGCTGTTCAAGTCGCAGGCCACCTGGCTGGTCGATGACGCTTCCCAGCCTTTGGCGGCGATTGCCAAGACCGCCGGCATCGACGACCAGAAATTCGCCGCCTGCCTCAATGACAAGGCGGTGCAGGACAAGATCATCGCCTCGCGCAAGGAAGCCGAAGAGAAGTACGACATCAACGCGACGCCGACCTTCCTGATCATGGACCAGAAGATTTCCGGTGCCCGTGAATTCGAAGTGATGAAGCAGCTGATCGACGCCCAGTTGCAGAAGATCAATTGATGGTTCGCGGTGGTGCTGGCAGCAGCACCGCCGCGCCACCAACCAGATGGGAATTAGGTAGCCTTGGTTCACTTTACGAAACTCCGCCTGCATGGCTTCAAGTCCTTCGTGGACCATACCGAGCTGTTGATCCAGCCGGGCATGACCGGCATCGTCGGACCCAATGGCTGCGGCAAATCCAATCTGGTCGAAGCCTTGCGCTGGGCGATGGGTGAAACCTCCGCCAAGCGCATGCGCGGCAGCGAAATGGATGACGTGATTTTCGGCGGCAGCGGCAATCGCCCCGCCCGCAACGTCGCCGAAGTGACCATCTGCCTCGACAACGCCGACCGCAAGGTGCCGGCCCAGTTCAATGACAATGATGAGCTGGAAGTGAGCCGCCGCATCGATCGCGGCGAAGGTTCCAGCTACAAGGTGAACGGCAAGGACAGCCGGGCGCGCGACGTGCAATTGCTGTTCGCCGATTCCGCCACCGGCGCCCATTCAACCGCCCTTGTCAGCCAAGGCCGCATCGGCGCCATCATCAACGCGAAGCCGACCGACCGTCGCGGCCTCCTCGAAGAAGCCGCCGGCATCACCGGCCTGCATTCGCGCCGGCACGAAGCCGAATTGCGGCTCAAGGCGGCGGAAGCCAATCTCGCCCGCCTCGATGACGTCATCGTCACCTTGGAGAGCCAGCTCTCGGCCTTGAAGAAGCAGGCCCGCCAGGCCTCGCGTTACCGCAACCTCAACGACCAGATCCGTCGCGCCGAGGCCTCGCTGTTCCATATGCTCTGGCAGGACGCAGCACAGCGCCGCCAGGTCGCCGAGGAAGCGCTGACCGCCGCCGAGACCGCCGTTGTCTCGCTAACCAGTTCCGCCGTCATCGCCGCCACCCAGCAGAGCGAAGCGGCGATCGTGCTCCCCGGCCTACGCCAGACAGAAGCGGAAGCCGCCGCCGAATTGCAGCGACTCACCATCGCCCGCGCCCAGCTCGATCAGGAAGAGCAGCGTGTGGCCAGCGCCAAGGCCGATGCCGAGCGCCAGCTGCGTGACATCGATACCGATACCGCCCGTGAGCGCGCCCTCGCCGAGGATGCGATCCAGGCGCAGGAGCGCCTGGTCGAAGAGCGGGCGATGCTCGAGGAAACCGCGGCCAGTGAAATCGCCTTGACCGAGGAAGCTGCGGCCGCTGTTGCCGAAGCCAATGCCGAGGTCGAGACCAGCGAAGCAGCCCTCTCCGACCTGACCCAGACCGTGGCTGCCGGCGAAGCGCGGCAGTCGGCCTTGCAGCGCCGGCTCAGCGATCTCAACCAGCGCCTTGACCGCCTGCGCATGCGCGCCAGCGAAGTCGCCCTGGAAAAGGAACGTCTCGCCGCCGAGATCGACAACGATATCGAGATGCTGGCTGCGCGCGATGCCGCCGGCCAGGCCGAGATGGAACTCGAACAGGCGCAGCAGACCTTGACGGAAGCGGAAGCAGGCCGTCAGGCGGGTGCCGAGCGTGAAGCCGAATTGCGCACCAGCCTGCAGCAGGCCGAAGCCGTGCGGGCCCGCATGAAGGCTGAGATCGAAGCCCTCAATTCGCTGCTGGCCGATGCCGAATCCGATATGTGGCCGCCGGTGGTCGATCTCATCACCGTGGCGAGCGGCTATGAGGCTTCGCTGGGCGCTGCCCTCGGCGATGACCTGCAGGCCTCGCTGACCGAGGGTGCGCCGGTCCATTGGCGCGACCTGCCGCCGGATCCTAATGCCCCGGCCTTGCCGGCCGGCGCCGAGACCATGGCACAACATGTCACCGGCCCGGCTGCCTTGCTGCGCCGCCTGAGCCAGATCGGCGTCGTCGCCGATGAAGCGACCGCGCGGTCCCTGCAGAACCAGCTGGCCCAGGGCCAGCGCCTAGTCACCCGTGACGGCGCCATGGTGCGCTGGGACGGCCTGACTTTGACGGCCGGCGCGCCCACCGCCGCCGTGCAGCGCCTGAAGCAGAAGAACCGCCTCGCCGACCTGCGGAATGAGCTGGTCGGTGCCGAGGAAAACTGGGCCATGGCCCAGCAGACGCACGAAGATGCCAAGGCTGCCATCGCCGACCTCACCGCCCGCGAGCAGAATGCCCGCCAGACGCTGCAGGCGGCCTATAACACCGCCCGCCAGGCGCGCGAGCAATTGAGCCGCGCCGAGCAGACATTGTCCCGCCTGAGTTCGCGGCGCGACGTGCTCGACCAGCAGGCGGAATCGGTGGCTGCCGACGTGTCCGAAGCGGCGATGGAACAGGCGGCGGCGGAAGATGAAATCGCCAATCTGCCGGACCTGCAGGCGGCGCAATTGCAGATCGCCGAGTTGCGGCCGATCCTGGCCGAGAAGCGCAGCAAGCTGGTCGAGGCCCGCGCTACGGATGAAAGGCTGCGCCGCGAAGCCGACCAGCGCCAGCAGCGCCTGATGTCGATCGCCCGCGATATCGAATCCTGGCAGAACCGCGCCGGCAATGCCGGCCGCCAGTTGGAGACCTTCGCCCAGCGCCGCGAGCTGATCGCGACCGAATTGGAGCGGCTGGAATCCCGGCCCTATGAGATCGCTGAGCAGAAGATGTCGCTGCTCGATCTCATCGAGACGGCGACCGTCACCCGCCAGAAGGCGGCCGATGCCCTGGCCGAGGCCGAGACGTTGCTGTCCCAGGCCGACCGTGCCCTGAAGGGCGAGGAAAGCCGTCTGGTCGAGGCGCGCGAGAACAAGGTGCGCGCCGAGGCGGCCATCGCCCAGGCCCAGGAAGCCTATCAGACCCTGACCGAGCGCATCCGCGAGCGCCTGGAATGCTCGCCTGAGGAAGTGTTGGCCCTGGCCGAACTGGAGCCCGGGGAGCCGATGCCGGACCGTGACCAGGTCGAGCAGCGTCTGCATCGCCTGATGCGGGAGCGCGAGAATATCGGCCCGGTCAATCTGCGCGCCGAAGCCGAATCCGACGAGCTCGACCAGCAGCTCACCGGCATGCAGGGCGAGAAATCCGATCTCATCAATGCCATTTCCCGCCTGCGCCAAGGCATCAACAGCCTCAACCGCGAGGGCCGGGAACGGCTGCTGGCCGCATTCGAATTGGTTAACGGCCATTTCGAGAAGCTCTTCACCGATCTCTTCGGCGGCGGCCGGGCCCATCTCAAGCTGACCGAGGCGGAAGATCCGCTGGAAGCCGGCCTGGAAATCCTCGCCAGCCCGCCGGGCAAGCGCCTGCAGGTCATGTCGCTGCTGTCGGGCGGTGAGCAGGCTTTGACCGCTTTGGCCCTGCTGTTTGCCGTCTTCCTGGTCAATCCGGCACCGATTTGCGTCCTCGACGAGGTCGACGCCCCGCTCGACGACGCCAATGTGGAACGTTTCTGCAACCTGGTGCAGTCGCTTGGCCGCAGCACCTCGACCCGGTTCCTGGTCATCACCCACCACCGTCTCACCATGGCCCGCATGGACCGCCTGTTCGGCGTTACCATGGCGGAACGCGGTGTCTCGCAACTCGTCTCGGTCGATCTGCAGCAGGTGGAAGAGCTGAAAGCCGCCAGTTAAGCGTTACTGAAAGGCCTTTTGGCGGCCCGCGGCCCAGGTGCGACAAAAGGCCTTTTTGTTAATGTTTTCAGGTGCTTAGATTTCCCTGAATCGACTTGACACGAGTCAGGCCCGCCCGTATGTTTCGCGCGCTTGCGCGCTGCTGAGGGGTGGCGTGTGGGTGGCGTTTGCCAAGGGGATATCTCGAGGTTTCAAGGCATGACCGAGAAGGACCCGGAACGGCTCAAAGAGTTCGAAGCGCGGCTGAAATCAGCGCGGGACCGAATCGACGGGCCGACCGGATCGGACATGCAGAATGCGCCCGGCGACAGCAAATTGGCTGCTGCGGGCATGCGAATGAGCCTCGAGCTGGTCGTCGGCATCGTGTTCGGTCTCGGCCTTGGTTGGACTCTCGACCATTGGTTGGGCACCAAGCCCTGGTTCATGATCATCTGCATGTTCCTCGGGCTCGGCGCTGGCATATCGAACATCGTGCGCTTCGCCCGGTCTCTGCAGAACGACCAGAAATAGAATTCACGCAACCGGCCTAGCCGGCTGCAGCAAGGGCGCAAGCCCGGCAAGAAAACGACAGGGCTGCGGCCCTGCTCACGCAACGGGGTCCATCGACCCCGCAGGGAAATGGGGTTGGCACCGTGGCTGCAGAACATGAGAGCCCGTTAGAGCAGTTCAAGATCGAGCCGATCGGCGGTGAGATCCATCTCTTCGGCTATAATGTCTCGTTCAACAATTCGGCGCTCTGGATGCTGATCGTGATCGGCGTGATCACCGCCGTCATGCTGCTCGGCATGCGCAAGCAGGCGATCGTCCCCGGTCGCGGCCAGGCACTGGTCGAGTTTCTGCATGATTTCATCGCCAATATGCTGAAGGACAATGTCGGCCCTGAGGGCAAGAAGTACTTCCCCTGGGTGTTCTCGATCTTCGTCTTCGTGCTGTTCTCCAACCTGCTCGGCCTTCTGCCGCATGCGTTCACGGTCACCAGCCACATCATCGTGACCTTCGCTTTGGCGCTGATGGTCTTCATCACCGTGACGGTGATCGGCTTTGCCCGCCATGGCCTGCATTTTCTCTCGTTCTTCGTGCCGAAGGGCGCGCCGGCCTGGCTGCTGCCGCTGATGATCCCCATCGAGGTGATCTCCTACTTCATCCGCCCGCTGTCGCTGTCGATCCGACTTTTCGCCAACATGGTTGCCGGCCACGTCATGCTGTTCGTGCTCGGCAGCTTCGTGGTGCCGCTGGGTCTCGCCGGCCTCTATGTGTCGGGCCTGATACCGCTGGCTGCCATCGTCGCCATCATCGGCCTCGAATTCCTGATCGCCTGCCTGCAGGCCTATGTGTTCGCCATTCTGACCTGCATCTATCTCAACGATGCCATCCATATGCATCATTGAGATCGGGCTGGTCTGATCTATCAACCTAACCCTTCCAGAAGAGGAATTTAAAAATGGACGCTCAAGCTGCTCGTTACATCGGTGCTGGTATCGCCGCTCTCGCCCTCGGTGGCGCCGGTATCGGTCTCGGCATCCTGTTCGGCAACTTCATGAACGGCGCCCTGCGCAACCCGGCGGCTTCCGCCAAGCTGTTCGGCAACATGATGCTGACCTTCGCCCTCGTCGAAGCGACCGGTCTGATCGCCTTCGTCGTGGCGATGCTCATCCTGTTCGTCTAAGACCGAATCATTACTTCTGGCCCTATGGGGCGGCCATCTGACCCGACTTGAGTCCGATGGCCGCCGCATCGTGGCGGAGAGAGAGCCATGCCTCAGCTCGACGTAACAACTTTCTCGCCGCAGCTTTTCTGGCTGGCGATTTCCTTCATTTTGCTGCTGGTCCTGATGTCGCGCCTGGTTCTGCCGCGCGTTGGCAAGGTGCTGGCGCAGCGTGAGGAACGCATCGGGGGCAACCTCGAGCGCGCGGAAAAGCTCAAGGCCGAGGCCGATGCCGTCCTCGCTGCCTATCAGAAGGCGATGGCTGACGCTCGTGCCCAGGCACTGGCAACGCTGTCGACCGCTGGCCAGGAGATTGCAGCCACAACCGCCGCCCGCGAGGCTGACTTCGCCAAGAAGCTGGCCGACCAGACTTCAGCGGCAGAGGCCCGTATCGCCGCCAGCAAGGCGCAGGCCCTGGCGGAAGTACGCAATGTCGCCAGTGAGCTGGCAGCGGCCATGACCGCGAAGCTGACCGGTACCGCCGTCAGCGCCGGCGATGCGACGACGACCATCGACGCCGTCCTCAAGGAGCGCAATTGATGGAATGGATCAATAATCCGCATAGCTGGGTCAATCTCGGCCTGCTGATCTTCGTGATCTTCGCCGGTCCGAAGGTGTGGCGCGGCCTTGCCGGCTTCCTCGATCAGCGTTCGATGAAGATCAAGGCTGATCTCGACGAAGCCCAGAAGCTGAAGGATGAAGCCCAGGCCCTCCTCGCCGAGTATCAGCGCAAGCAGCGCGATGCCCTGAAGGAAGCCGAGGACATCGTCTCCAGCGCCAAGGCCCAGGCCCAGCGGGAGATCAAGGAAGCCGCCGAGAACCTGGCTGCCAGCCTCGCCCGTCGCGAAGCTGCCGCTCTGGAAAAGATCGCCCAGGCGGAAGCCCAGGCCGTGGCCGAAGTCCGCCGCGAGGCCGTCGATGTAGCGACCGCCGCGACGACCCGCTTGGTTGCCCGGGTGCTGGACGATGCCAAGGCGAGCGCCCTGATCGACCAGTCGATCGCCGAGGTCAATCGCCGGCTGCACTAAGCCGACATCAGATCATCCGCGAAAGGGCCGGCTCTCACAGCCGGCCTTTTTGTTTGCCGATGATGCCGCCGCGGTCTTCCCGCCCACCTCGTTCCGCTGGTATCGGGCGGCAAACTCTTTCACAATGACTGCCGGTCACGGTCTTGCCGCCAAGCCTGATCACCGGCCGCGATAGCCCCTCCACCATCCCATCATGATGCAGGTGCCGCATGAAACTGACAGCGCAACAGCTTCGCGCCATGAAGCGGGTTTCGCCCATCGCCATGATGACGGCCTATACGGCGCCGGTCGCGCGGGCCCTGGAAGCGGCCGGCATACCCGTGCTGCTGGTCGGCGACACGGTCGGCATGGTCGAGATGGGCTTCGACAGCACCCGGCACATCACGGTGGCGCAGATGCAGTATCACATCGGCGCGGTCCGCCGCGGTGCGCCCGCTACCCATGTGATCGGCGATCTGCCCTTCAACAGCTACACGGATCCCCATGTTGCTTTGGAGAATGCCCGCGCCCTGATCGAGGCCGGCGCCGACAGCGTCAAGCTGGAAGGAGCCGAAACGGCGATCATCGCCCATCTGGTGGCCCGTGGCATCTATGTGGTCGGCCATACCGGCCTGCTGCCGCAGACGGCAGAGAACTTCAAGCAGGTGGGTAAAAGCGATGCCGAGGCGCAGCGTATCTTCAATGATAGCCGCGCCATCGCTGCCGCCGGCGCCTTCATGCTAGTGCTCGAACACATACCGGCCGACCTTGCCGGGCGCATCACCGACGATGTCGCCGTGCCGACCATCGGCATCGGCGCCGGTGCTTCCTGCGACGGCCAGGTCCTGGTGATCAACGACGCCATCGGCCTCGGTGATTACTGGCCGCCCTTTTCCCGCCAGTATGCCTATGTCGGCAAGACCATCACAGATGTGGCGCGGTCCTATATGGCCGAGGTGCGCGACGGCAGCTTCGTCAACAATGTGCTGCGGATGAAGACGGCCCGGAACGACTGACATAGTTCCGGCCAGGCTCGCAGCGGTCTAAACCGCGTTGAGGATCGGCGCCCGCGTGCCCCGAATTTCGACCAGGATATGGCCGAACAGGGCGACCAGGACGATGGCGCCGCCAATCAGGGTTGCCCGGGACGGCACGTCATTCATGAAGATCCAGGTCCAGAGCGGCGTGAACGGCACTTCCAGCGCAGTCAGCAGGCTTGCCGAAGCAGCGGAGATGCGTCTCGCGCCGACCACGTAAAGCGCCAGCCCGCAGGCATTCTGGAGCACGCCAAAGAGCACGATCAGGCCGAGATCACTCGTTGTCAGGGATTGCAGCTGCACGAACCAGACGGCGACCAGCGAGCACATAAAAGAACCGCCCGCCATCGCCGGCAACATCTGCACATTGCGATAGTGCCGCATGACGGTGGCAAGGCCGGCAACCGTCAGCGCCATGACCACGGCGAGACATTTGCCTAGCAGCGAGCCACCGGCGCCAACATTGTCCGTCACCATATAAACCACGCCACAGCAGGCAATGAAGCTGGCGACGAGTGTGCTCCAGCTGGCCCGCTCGCGAATGAACAGATAGGCGACGCCTGCCGTCATGAAGGGCGATGTGGCGTAGATCACCATGGCCTCGGCGACCGACGCATAGCGGATGGCACCCAGGCCGCAGATCATGCTGGCACCGGCGAGCACGGCTGCCGCCAGGGTGGGTCCGCGTATCGCCCTCAGTACCTGCAGCGCCCGCCTCTTCTCGACGGCAACGAAGATCAGCATGACCGATGTCCCCGATACCAGGCCGCGCAGGCAGACGATCGTCATCAGATCAGCCTTGATCGACAGCATGAAGAGGCCACTCAACGACCAGAGCAAGGCGGAGAGCGCGACATAAGCGAGGCCCAACCGACGCTGCTTATGGTCTTCATGGGTCATGGGAGATCCGGATGAGCATGCTGCGAAAGATATAGGACGCCTGACCCGGCTCAGGAGCTCCGGAAAATCAGTTGTCTACCTCTATCATTGCCAGCGTCCTGTTGTCAGCCGCAGCCATGGCAAGCCAGACCCTACGGAACGTCAGGCCAAGGAAGCACGTCAGCGTAGAACACCGCGCCCTCTGGCGCGACGATCTGGCGGCAAAGGGCAAGTTTTCGTATCATGCCTCGGCAAAGCGCGAGTTCCTGTGTCGGGTCTCCGGCCGGGAATTGCCATCGTCGGTGCCTTTGGGGGGCAGAGTCAGCATGGGCGAGCGTAACTGTGGCGGCCATCCCGTCCTGCGGCATATGCGGCGGATCGGTCTGGCTTGCGGGGTGGTCATTGCCAGTTTGGTCATGCCCGCCCTGTGGGGAAGCTTGAGCGCCTTGGCGGCCGACAGCCGCTGTCCTATCGTGATCCTGCCGGCAAGTGGCGGCACGCTGCCGGATGTCGGTGCCAAACAGGACCTGCCCGATCTCGCCGTCACGCCCGCCAATCACGGCGGCATCGGCAGCTATGGCCGCGACAGCCTGGCCGACGATTTCGAGCAATCAAAACCCGCACCCTTCTGGGACCGCGCCACATGGCTCGATCCCACGGCCTTCAGCCTCACCAGTGTCGGTGTCACCAATGGCCTCCGGGCGATGCTGCTGACGGTGCATCACGGCGACAAGGAAGAATTCATCGAAGACAAGCTGACCGGCGACCGGCGCTGCGCCGAACGGGCACAGCTCAGCGAGACAAGCGATTACTGGCCGCGGCTGGGGGACGATCTCTGGTATGGCTTCGCGCTCTATCTACCGGCAGAGCTGCCGCCGATCGATCGCCGCCTGGTCATCGCCGAGATCAAGCAGGTGGCGGCAAAACGCGATGCCAGCCTCTTCAGCCTTGCCGACACCACACCCGCTCTCGCCTTGCGCCTGCGCGAGATCACCAGCGCCAAGATCCTCTGTTTCTACCTAACAGCCGGCAATGACGACATCGCTGACCGCAAACCGGTGGCGATCGTGCAGCTGCCCCGCGGCAAGGCGATGGGCAGCTGGCACAATGTGGTGCTGCATGGCCGCCTGTCACGTGGCAAGAGCGCCGGCAGTGCCGCGGAGTGGTGGTTCGACGACCAGCAGGTGCCGCGTCTGACCAGCAAGCCGGTGACCGTCGGCTTCAAGGATGGCGGTGCCTTCAGCACCTTCCGGCTCGGGCTCTATCGCGACCAGGCGGTCAAGGGCTCCCGCGAGATCGACCAGGACTGGACCATCGGCTTCGACGCGATGAAGCGCGAGATCGGTTATGCCGACCGCCCCGGCGATCCCCTGAGCGCCAACAATGTTGCGCCGGTCCCGCTTGATCCGCCGGCAAGCCTCGGCGACACCAGCCTGTGCCGCAAAGCCTTCGGCCTGAAATCCTGAGTGTACGCTAGCGCAAGGCCGCAACCGCGGCGCAAAGCTGCTCGATCTCGTCCTCGCTGTTGTAGTAATGCACCGAGGAACGCACGACATCGCTCAGATGCCGCGCCGTCATGTCGAGATAGGTCGAGGAGCGGCCAGAGACCGAGACATTGATCTTCGACTTGGCCAGCCCCGCCTTGATGTCGGCGGATGCAATACCTTCCTTGGTGAAGGTGACGATACCGCCCTGCTCCCGCCCAATATCCCGCACCGTCACACCGGGAATGGCCGTCAGTTTCTGCCGCAGGATCGCCGCCTTGCGCCGGAGATCGGCCTCGATCGCCGGCAGCCCCAAGGCCAAGGCATAGTCGACCGCAGCGCCGAGGCCGAGAATGCCGGCAATCGGCCGCTCCCAGTTCTCGAAGCGCTTGGCATCGGGCAGCATCTCATAGCGATCAGGCGCTACCCACTCCGCCGCATGCAGATCGAGGAAGGGCGGTTCCAGCCGATCCAGCATCGTCCGCCGCACATAAAGGAAGCCGGTGCCGCGGGGTCCGCGCAGATATTTCCGACCCGTCGCCGAGAGGAAGTCGCAGCCGATCGCTTCAACGTCGATCGCCAACTGCCCGACCGACTGACAGGCATCGAGCAGATAAGGAATGCCATGGGCGCGGGCAACCGCGCCCACCGCCGCCGCCGGCTGGATGAGACCGCCATTGGTCGGCACATGGGTGATGGCGATCAGCTTCACCTTGGGGTCGATCATCTGCTCAAGCGCCGCGACCGAGATCTGGCCATGATCGTCATTCGGCACCGCCACCACTTCGACGCCCCGCTCTTTGGCGATCTGCAGGAAGGCGATGTAGTTGCTGGCATATTCGGCGACCGAGGTGAGGATGCGATCGCCCTTCTGGAAGCGCAGGGAGTAGAAGGCCATGTCCCAAGCCCGGGTGGCATTCTCGATCAAGGCCACTTCATCGGCACCGCAATTGATCAGGCGGGCGATCGATTGGTAGACGGCATCCTGCTGTTTCTCCGCCTGCGCCGCCGCCTCATAACCGCCGATCATGGCTTCGAGCTGCAGATGACCGATCATCACATCGAGCACGGGCTGCGGCGTCAGGGACGAGCCCGCATTATTGAAATGGATGACATGGCGGCAGCCGGGCGTTTCGGCACGCAGGCGATTAAGGTCGAGGCTCATGATCGGACAATCTCGCGTCGTTGTGGCTCGCGTCGTTAAGGCGTCTCAGAAAGCAATCTCGGCTGTCTTGCGGAGCCGCACCGTGGAACTGCCCAGCACCCGGTTGTGATGGGCGATAATCTGCGCCGCCGTCAGACCGCTGCCGTCATAAGTCGAATGGGCATCCGCGGCGAGTGTCACCTCATAGCCGAGATTACGGGCGACACGGCAATTGGTGTCGATGCAATAATCGGTCTGCAATCCGGCGATCACCAGCTTGTCGACCCCCACTGCCTTCAGCTTGCGGTCGAGTTCACCGGTGATGAAGGCACTGGAAGTCGTCTTCTCGATCACCGGTTCGCCCGCTCTTGGCGCCACCGAGGCATGTGTCTGCCAGCCCGGGGAATTGCGATCAAGTTCACTCCCCTCTTCACTATGCTGCACATGCAGCACCGGCACGCCTGATGCCCGTGCGCGCTGCAGCAGATCGGCACAGCGACCGATGATCGCCTCGGCATCATGCAGGCCCTCCGGCGAATCGATCAGCCCCTGCTGGATGTCGATGAGCAGCAGCGCCGTTTTTCCAACCGTCATGACTGCCTCCCTAGATATGAAAGAAGGCAGCCAGTCTAGCGGTTTTATCGTGCCGCACCAGCAGCAATGCCACCGTCTCCGCCGGCAATCATGCAGGCGCAAAAAAAGCGGAGAGCAAGCTCTCCGCTTTTCGTACGTTTCGTTGCGATGCGCTATTCAGCCGCCTTCTTCGGCGCCTCCGGCTTCCAGCGCAATATCGGGCTGCGGGCCGCCAGGGTTTCATCGAGACGGCGCCGCGGCGTGTGATAGGGCGCATTCTCGAAGTAGCTGGCATCGCCGGACTTCGCCCGCTCGGCCAGACCCTTCACGACGTTGATATAGTGGTCAAGGCCATCCTTGCTTTCGGTCTCGGTCGGCTCCATCAGCAGCGCGCCATGCACCACCAATGGGAAGTACATGGTCATCGGATGGTAGCCCTCGTCGATCATCGCCTTGGCGAAGTCGAGCGTGGTGACGCCGGTATCTTCGAGGAAAGTATCGTTGAACAGCGCCTCATGCATGCAGGTGCCGGGGAAAGCCGGCGTCAGCGTCTCCTTGAGACCCGCTAGAATGTAATTGGCGTTGAGCACGGCATCGCCGGAAGCCTGGCGCAGGCCATCCGAGCCGTGACTGAGCATATAAGAGAGCGCCCGGGTGAACATGCCCATCTGGCCATGGAAGCCCTTGAGGCGACCGAAAGCCGTGCCACCTTCGTCATGTTCCTTGAGATCGAAACCATTCGCACCATGGGTCACATAAGGCAACGGCGCATAAGGTGCGAGCGCCGCCGAGAGCACCACCGGCCCGGCACCCGGCCCGCCGCCGCCATGCGGCGTCGAGAAGGTCTTGTGCAGGTTGATATGCATGGCATCGACGCCGAGATCGCCCGGCCGCACCCGGCCGACGATGGCGTTGAAATTGGCGCCGTCGCAATAGAAGTAGCCACCGATCGCATGCACCGCATCGGCGATATCGATGATGTCGTTCTCAAAGAGACCGCAGGTGTTCGGATTGGTGATCATGGTGCCGGCGACATCGGGACCGAGCTTCGCCTTGAAAGCCTGGATATCGACGCGGCCGCGGTCATCGGCCGGCACCGGATCCACTTCGTAGCCGCAGGCGGCTGCCGTCGCCGGATTGGTGCCATGGGCCGATTCCGGCACCAGGATGCGCTTCCTCGCATCACCCTTGGCCAGCAAGGCCGCGCGAATCGTCATGATGCCGCAGAGCTCGCCATGGGCACCGGCCGCCGGCGACATGGCGACCGCCGGCATGCCGGTCAGGGTCTTCAGCCAGTGCGCCAGATGGTCGATCAGCTCGAGCGCACCCTGCACCGTCGAGACCGGCTGCAGCGGATGCAGGTCGGCAATGCCGGGCAGCCGCGCCACTTTCTCGTTGAGGCGCGGATTGTGCTTCATGGTGCAGGAACCGAGCGGATAGACATTCATGTCGATCGCGAAGTTCTTCTGGCTGAGCTTGGTGTAATGGCGCACCACCTGCGGTTCGGAGAGGCCGGGCAGCCCCACCGATTGCTTGCGCTTCAGACCCGCCAGGCGTTCCTTGTGCTGGGGGACGGCAGGCAGGTCGACAGCGGTACGCCCGGATGCGTCCTGTTCGAAGATCAGCGGTTCTTCGATCTGCAGGGCCTTGTTGCCGGAAATCGTGTTCATGCGAGCACCTCCTTCAGCGCCGTCTCCAGCGCCGTCATATCCTCATCCGTCACCGTCTCGGTGGCCGCGACCAGCAGCAGATTGGCGAGTTCCGGTTTGCCGGGCGTGAGACGCGAAACCGGCACGCCGCCGAGGATGCGGCGCCTCGCCAGTTGTTCGACGACCTCAGCGGCCGGCTTCGGCAGCCTGACGGTGAATTCGTTGAAGAAGGCATCGGTCAGTACTTCGACGCCCTTGATCGCGGCAAGGCGATCGGCGAGGCGCGATGCGGTGGCGTGATTGATCTCCGCCAGTCGGCGCAGGCCCGCCTCACCCAGCAAGGTCATGTGGATGGTGAAAGCGAGCGCACAGAGACCGGAATTGGTGCAGATGTTGCTGGTCGCCTTTTCGCGGCGGATATGCTGTTCGCGGGTTGAGAGTGTGAGCACCCAGCCGCGCCGCCCCTCGGCATCCACCGTCTGGCCGGCGAGACGCCCCGGCATCTGGCGCAGATATTTGTCGCGCGTGGCGAAGAGGCCGACATAGGGACCGCCATAGCCAAGGGCATTGCCGATCGACTGGCCTTCCGCCGTGACGATATCCGCACCCATCTCGCCCGGCGGGGTTAGGAGACCCAGCGAGACGATCTCGGTCACCGCCACCACCAGCAACGCACCGGCGGCATGCACCGCCTCAGCGAGCTTGGTGTAGTCGCGCACATGGCCGAAGAAATCCGGATATTGCACGACGACGCAGGAGGTGTCCTTGTCGACCAAGGACATGAGATCTTCGCCACCCTGGGGGGCGGACGGCGGCGTCACCACCTGGAAGCCGGTATATTTCGCCAGCGTCTCGATCACCTCACGGTAATGCGGATGCAGGCCTCCGGAGATCACCGCCCGCTTGCGCCGAGTGATGCGATTGGCCATCTGCACCGCTTCGCAGGTTGAGGTGGCACCGTCATACATGGAGGCATTGGCGACATCCATGCCGGTCAACAGCGCCACCTGGGTCTGGAACTCGAAGAGATATTGCAGCGTGCCTTGCGTCACCTCCGGCTGATACGGCGTATAGGAGGTGAGGAACTCGCCGCGCTGGATCAGGTAATCCACCGTTGCCGGCACGTGGTGGCGATAGGCGCCGGCGCCGAGGAAACTCGGACAGGATGCGGTGCCGAGATTTTGCGCAGCATAACCCTGCATCTGCCGCTCGACCGCCAGCTCGCCCTGATAATTGGGGAGTTCGGCGATCGGTGCCTTCAGCAAGGCCTTCTGCGGCACATCGGCATAAAGGGCTTCAACCGAGGTGACGCCGATCTTCGCCAGCATCTCCCGTCGGTCGGTTTCCGTCAGCGGCAAATAGCGCATGATCGTCTTCCGTTCAGTGTTATGAGAGGGCGCGGCCCTGAACGGCCGCGCCGAGCAATGTCAGCCGCAGATCGCCTTATAGGCGGCTTCGTCGAGCAGGCCGTCGAGCTGGCCCTTATCGGCGACCTTCAGCTTGACGAACCAGCCCTTGCCCTCGGCATCCTCGTTGACGGTCGCCGGGGTGTCCGTGAGCTGCGTGTTCACCGCGACCACTTCGCCGCTGATCGGGGCATAGACCTCGCTCGCCGCCTTCACCGATTCGACCACTGCCATCTCCTTGCCCTGCTCGACCTTGCGGCCGACTTCCGGCAATTCGACATAGACCACATCGCCCAGCTGCTCCTGCGCATAGGCGGTGATCCCGACCGTCACGGTGTCGCCTTCGAGACGCACCCATTCATGGTCCTTGGTGTAGCGAAGATCGCTCATCATTTGCTCCCTGTTGAAATATCCGGCTGACACAGCAGCCGGTCACGCATGAAAACGGCCGAGCCCCTCGGCCGGAATGGACCATCAGCCGCGGCGATAGCGGTGTGGCACGAAAGGCATGGCAACGACCTTCGCCGGCAGTGCTTTGCCGCGCACCAGCAGCTGCACGGCGGTGCCGGCAGCTGCATGAGACTTGGCGACATAGCCCATGGCGACGGGCCCGTTGACGCTGGGGCCGAAACCGCCCGAGGTGATCTCGCCGATCACGGTGCCGGCGGCATCGGCAATCTCGGTATGGGCACGGGCCGGTGCCTTGCCCTCGGGCAGGATGCCGACGCGCTTGCGCGGCGCACCCTCCGCCCATTGACGCTGCAGCTGCCCGGCGCCGGCGAAGCCACCCTGCTCACGGCGGCGTTTGGCGATCGCCCAGCTGAGATCAGCTTCGACTGGTGTCGTCGCCGTGGTGATGTCATTGCCGTAGAGGCAGAGCCCGGCCTCGAGGCGCAGCGAATCGCGGGCACCAAGGCCGATCGGCTTCACTTCCGGCTGGGCCAGCAACAGCTTGGCGAAATCGACCGCGCGGTCGGCGGCGACGGAAATCTCGAAACCGTCCTCGCCGGTATAGCCCGAGCGCGTCACGATGCAATCAAAGCCGCCGATCTTCAGCAGGCGCGCCGTCATGAAGGTCATGGCAGCACTCTCCGGCGACAGACGGGCGATGACGGCACCGGCCTGTGGCCCCTGGATCGCCAGCAGGGCACGATCGGCGAGTTCGGTCACCTCGCAGCGGTGATTGAGATTAGCCTTGAGATGCGACAGATCCTGTTCCTTGCAGCCGGCATTGACCACCATGAACAGGTGCTCGCCCTTGGCATCGCTCAGGCGGCTCACCATCAGATCATCGAGGATGCCGCCCTGATTGTCGGTGAAGAAGCTGTAGCGCTGGCGCCCTGCTTGCAGCCCGAGAAAATCGGCGGGGCACAGCCGTTCCAATGCGCTGGCGACAGCTTCATGACTTTCCGCCTGCAAGCGCACCTGGCCCATATGCGAAACGTCGAAGAGGCCGGCCGCGGCCCGGCAATGCAGATGTTCGTTGAGGATGCCGGCGGGATAATTCACCGGCATGTCATAGCCGGCGAAAGGCACCATCTTCGCCCCGAGCTCGACATGGAGATCGTGGAGCGGCGTGCGGCGCAGCGGCTGGGTGGTGGATTCCAAGATGTCCTCCGACAGATAATGCGGGCACATCATCTCCGCTCCGGATGATGACGCGTCCCCCCTCTGTCCTTGGAACCTGAGAGATTGGCCTACTCGGCCATACCACGCTTCGCGCAACACGGCCGAGATCGGTTTACTCCGTCGGTGAGGCGCGCCCAGGTGTGGGGCCGCCCGCTTTCCAGAGTGTTGACCCCGCTGCGGTCCTTTTGCCTGAGAGTTTCCGGGGGCGGTTGCTCCTTCGGCGCCGACCGGTGATCGCTCTGGTCACCGGGCGGTCTCTCCCTCAGCGGGTTACCTTCGCGCCAGAGGATGGGCCGGCGGAAAATATCCGTCAAGCGGCATTTTTCAGACAGAATGCGGCATATGAAATGCCGCAAAGCGTCAAAAAAGATCGGCCGCCCGGGTCACAGGCGGCCGATCCTCATGCTGATTTCGTAACTGGCTTTATTACTGGTGCGGGTTGCGCTTGTTGTAATCGAGCTGGTCCTGGGTGAGGTCGAGACCGAGCAGGACACGGTAGAAATCGCCGTTCTCGCCCTGCTTCAGGGGGATCGTCACATTGACTTCGTCAGCATTGATATTGCCGACCTGGCCTTTGCTGAAATCGATATCCATATCCAGAACCTGTTTGGCGCCGGGGATGATCTTGCCGCCCGGGCCGGTGACACCGAGGGCGTATTTCAGGGTGATATGATCGCCGGAGAATTTCGGTCCCCGCGTCGCCGCCAACTGGATCTTCAGATTGGTGCGGATATAGGCCGGCTCCTGATCAACCGAGTAAACGCAGTAGGTCGAGAACGTATCGACCTTGGCTTCATAGGCGATATCGGAGAGATCCGAACCGTTGCCAGCGAATTTCGTCAGATACTGTGTCTGCTTCGGGACGACCACATCGGGACAGGGCTGCGGCGGCCCTTTGGCATTGCCGCCGCAGCCACTCAGGCTGCCAGCAACCAGCAGCAGCAGCGCCAGGGCCGATACGCGCTTGGTGGCGAAGGATCTGGCAGCAGGAAAAGCGCGCGGCCGGCTCGCCAGCGCCTCGCCCGAAGCCGCAAGGTCAGGCGCCGAATTTTCGGTGGACAGAGTCATCAGTGATCCTTGTTCATGAAATGCCGCAACGCGCCCGAGCGATCGATACCGGCCCTTGCTAAAGCTTGCTGTGGGTGCCGTCGCAAAACGGCTTGTTGCCGGTATGTTTGCAGCCACAGAAGAAAACCGTCTTGCTTTCGGTGGCGTCGAATTTCACCGGAGAGAATCCGCTGCCGGCATGGGAACCGTCACAGAAGGGCTGATTCTTGCTCTTGCCGCAAGCGCACCAGAAATAGGCTTTGCCCGCCGTCACATCGACCTTGTAGGGCGCTTTCTGGGCAATATGCGCGTCACTCATGACTGTCTCCCCCTTGGCCAGCCGGGACGATTCCGGCCCGCCGCTGACGTTTCCTTAATCGCTCCGCTTCCTTGGGTAAAGGCCCGCGGTAGAGACCCGGCAAATATCCTTGCCATGCGTCAGGTTAAGCCGCCGGAAGTCTAAAGAAGCCAAGGGCGATAAACAAGCGCATGAGGTTAACAGGCAGCTGTCGGTCCCGCCCGGCGAGGCTGTCCCGCGGCCGATCAGCCGTGATTGGCTTGGTCCCGGGGCAAGAGGAACCCCATATGCCGCAATCGGGTACCGGCAGGGTCGGATCCGGGCAAACCGGGCCGGCCGGCCCCACCTATCCTGCCAGCCAATGGAAAGCAGGTGAAAACCCCTGCTAACCGCAGGTGATAGCAGCGGAATTGTCGGTTGCCGGAATGCCCGAAACTTCTATATTCCAGGGAAGCAAAACCGGGATCCTGAGCATGCAGAAACCGAAACTATCCCTTCACCTGGCAGCGCCGCGCGGCTTTTGCGCCGGCGTCGACCGCGCCATCCAGATCGTGGAAAAGGCGCTGGAGCGTTTCGGCGCCCCCGTCTATGTCCGCCATGAGATCGTCCACAACCGCCACGTCGTCGAGGAGTTGGAGCGCAAGGGCGCCATCTTCGTCGAGGAGCTCGATGAGATTCCCGGCCAGTTTCCGGTGGTCTTCTCCGCCCATGGCGTGCCCAAGGTGGTGCCGGCCGAGGCCGAGCGCCGCAACCTCCTTTATCTCGATGCCACCTGCCCGCTGGTCAGCAAGGTGCACCGGGAAGCCGAAGGCCATCACAATGTCGGCCGCCATATCATCCTGATCGGCCATGCCGGCCATCCGGAAGTGATCGGCACTATCGGCCAGTTGCCGCCGGGCGCCGTGACCCTGGTCGAAACGGTCGAGGACGTCGCTAAGGTCGAGCTGCCGCAGATCGACAACCTGGCCTACATCACCCAGACGACCTTGTCGGTCGATGACACGGTCGACATTATCGACGCGCTGCGGGCCCGCTTCCCGTCACTGCATGGCCCGCGCAAGGAAGACATCTGCTACGCCACCACCAACCGCCAGATGGCGGTGAAGGCGATCGCCGGCGATTGCGATCTGGTGCTGGTGATCGGGGCGCCCAATTCCTCGAATTCGCGACGCCTGGTCGAGGTCGCGCGCGTCGCCGGCTGCAGCAATGCACATCTGGTGCAGAAGGCGGCCGAAATCGATTGGAGCTGGTTCGACGGCGTGAAGAGCGTCGGCATCACCGCCGGCGCCTCGGCACCGGAGATCCTGGTGCAGGACGTGCTGGATGCGATCAACCAGCGCTATGATACGGAAATGGATGAACATCCGGTCACGACCGAGACCATCCATTTCAAACTGCCGCGGGCGCTGACTGCCTGAGCTGGTTACCAGCTCATTGTCAAAAGCGTCTGTGGTTGAGGGGGAATGAAAGAACGGCTGCGCAGCAGCCGTTCTCTATATGTAACGGACGCGCTTGAAGGCTCATGGCGGTTTATACGGAAGTACCCGACGGCGATCTCGCCGCTTTTCTCGAGCTCTATGACCTCGGTCATCTCGTCTCCTGCAAGGGCATTGCGGAGGGCGTCGAGAACAGCAATTACCTGCTGCAGACCACGCAGGGCAATTTCATCCTGACGCTCTATGAGAAGCGCGTCGCCCGTGAGGACCTGCCCTTCTTCCTGGGGCTGATGGATCACCTGGCGGCCAAGGGCCTCAGCTGCCCGACGCCGATCAAGGCGCGCGACGGCGAGGCCTTGCATGAGCTCTGCGGCCGCCCCGCCGTCATCGTCAGCTTCCTCAAAGGTGTCTGGCCGCGGCGGCCGACCGAGAAGCATTGCCAGCAACTGGGCGGCGCGTTGGCCGACCTGCATTTGAAGGGCCGCGACTTCGAGATCAAACGGGCAAACGCATTGTCGCTCACCGGCTGGCACAAGCTGGTCGACGCCACCAAGGCGCGCGCCGATGAAGTCGAGCCAGGCCTCGCCGCCCTCCTCGGCGATGAGCTTGCCTATCTCGAGAAGAACTGGCCGAAGGATCTGGAGATCGGTGTCATTCATGCCGACCTCTTCCCCGACAATGTCTTCTTCCTCGAAGACAAGCTGTCCGGCCTGATCGATTTCTATTTCGCCTGCACCGATTTCCTCGCCTATGACCTCGCCATCTGCATCAATGCGTGGTGCTTCGAACAGAATGGCAGCTTCAATGTCACCAAGGCGCGGTTGCTGGTGAAGAGCTACCAGGCGGTGCGGCCGATCCCGGCCGCCGAGCTGCAGGCACTGCCTCTGCTCTGCCGCGGCAGCGCCCTCCGCTTCCTGCTGACCCGCCTCTATGACTGGCTCAATCACCCGCCCGGCGCCTTCGTGAAGCCGAAGGATCCGTTGGAATACATGCGCAAGCTGCGCTTCCATCAGAAAGCTGCCAGCGTCAGCGCCTATGGCATTGATTGATCCAATCGGCTAAACAGCGCGGATGAGCGAGCAAGAAACTGACAAGCCGGCCAAGATCGTCGAGATCTTTACCGATGGCGCCTGTAGCGGCAATCCCGGCCCCGGCGGCTGGGGTGCCATCCTGCGTTATGGCGCGACGGAGAAGGAACTCTCCGGCGGCGAAACGCCGACCACCAACAACCGCATGGAATTGATGGCAGCGATCGTCGCGCTGGAGACGCTGAAGCGGCCCAGCGATGTCGCCGTCTACACCGACAGCCAATATGTGAAGAACGGCGTCACCGCCTGGATGCATGGCTGGAAGAAGAATGGCTGGCGCACCGCCGACAAGAAGCCGGTGAAGAACTCCGACCTCTGGCAACGCCTCGATCACGCCTGCAAGCCGCACAAGATTTCCTGGCATTGGGTGAAGGGCCATTCCGGCCATCCCGAGAATGAGCGCTGCGATGCCCTCGCCCGTGCCGCTATCGTCGATCTGCGCAACCAGGATGTGCTGTAGTTAGCGCAGCAACTCCAGTTCGGGCGCAGCGTCCAGGCGGAGATGCACGATGGCATTCTGGCCGTATTGACGGCCGAGCGTCGCAACCACATCCGGGGCAATGTCGAAGATGAGGCAGCTCTGCTCCGGCTGCCAGGCGCCTGTCGGATCGCGCCCTTCAGCCGCCAGTGCAAATAACCGCTGCTCACCGATCCAGTTCCATAATTCCGTCTCGCGGGCCGCATTCTCGGCATCGCTCAGGAGAACGCTTTCCGGATTCCAGGCGGTGATGATGGTCCCGCGCTCGGCGCCGTGACGCCGCAGCAGATCGTCGATCGCCGGGTCCAACCGGCCGATATGCACGACCGTTTCACCGTCATCTTCGAAGATGACGTAATCGGTGCGCTGATAGGCTGCCAGCAAGTCAGAACCGATCTCCGTCATACTGCCTCCTACCCATCATTGCGCTGCCCGCCTCAGGGGAAGCGCGACAGGACTTCCAGGAAATCATCGCCATAGCGCGCCACTTTGCGCTCGCCGATGCCGGAAATGGTCAGGAACTCATCGAGGTCTTGCGGCTTCCGGTGGGCGATTTCGATCAGGGTCGCGTCATGGAAGATGACATAGGGCGGCACATTCTGCTCTGCCGCCAGTTCACGGCGCCGCGCCTTGAGCGCATTCCAAAGATCCGGATCGACACCGCCCGGCCCCAATTGCATGGCATAGCTGCGACGGGACTTCTTGCCGCCGAGCTTGACCGTGGGCCTGCGCAAGGTGAGACGGGTAAGACCTTTCAGCACCGGCTTCGCGGATTGGTCCACGGCCAGCGTATTGAAGCCGTCGCCGTCGACTTCGAGATAGCCGAGCGAGACCATCTGCCGCGCGAGCAGCTTCCAGTCATTCACACCGAGATCCTGGCCGACACCAAAGGTCGGCAGCTTGTCGTGGCCGTATTGCGTGACCTTATCGGTCGTCTCGCCGCGCAGCACATCGATCAGGTGGCCGACGCCAAAGCGCTGGCCGGTGCGCAGGATGGCGGAGAGCAGCTTCTGCGCCGCCACGGTCGCATCCCAGGTGGTACCGGGCTCCTGGCAGATATCGCAGTTGCCGCAGGGCTTCGACGCCTCGCCGAAATACGCGAGCAGGGCGACGCGCCGGCAATCGGTCGCCTCGCAGAAATGCAGCATGGCATCGAGCTTGCGGCGCTCGACCCATTTGCGCTCATCGGGTGCGCCGGATTCGGCAATCCGCCGGCGCAGCAGCACGACATCAGCCAAACCGAAGGCGAGCCAGGCCTCGGCCTGCCCGCCATCACGGCCGGCGCGGCCCGTCTCCTGGTAATAGGCTTCGATACTGGCCGGCAGATCGAGATGGGCGACAAAGCGGACATCGGGCTTATCGATCCCCATGCCGAAAGCGACCGTCGCCACCATGACGACGCCGTCTTCGCGGATGAAGCGCTCCTGATTGGTACGCCTGAGATCGGCGCTCATCCCGGCATGATAAGGCAAGGCGGTGACGCCGCGTTC
>Ga0209455_1000547_pt1 | contig 25640 bp, 23 predicted proteins | sample AraplaCol_mCL_r2_FD_184275 | JGI IMG/M metagenome (GOLD analysis project Ga0209455, IMG submission 184275) | Arabidopsis root microbial communities from North Carolina, USA - plate scrape CL_Col_mCL_r2 (SPAdes) (version 2) | ecosystem: Host-associated > Plants > Roots > Endosphere | place: USA... | reverse complement strand
AAGCGCGCGTTGCCGATGCCGCCGGGTGCCTATCTGCTGGGCAAGATGCTGATGGCGATGGGTGCCGCCGCGGTGGTGGTGCTGATGCTGCTGGCGATGGCCCTCGGCCTGGCGCACGTGGTGCTGACGCCCGCGCAGTTCGGCGCGCTGCTGGCCACCGGCGTGCTCGGCGTGCTGCCGTTCTGCGCACTGGGCATGCTGGTGGGCACGCTGTTCAAGGGGCAGGGCGCGCCCGGCATGCTGCAGCTGGTCTACCTGCCGATGTCCTTCCTGTCCGGCCTGTGGTTCCCGCTGCCGATGCTGCCGAAGTTCCTGCAGCAGCTCGCGCCGTTGTGGCCGAGCTACCACCTCGACCGGATCGCGCTGGCCGCGGTGGGCATCACGCACGATCCGGTGCTGCCGCATCTGCTGGTACTGGCGGGTTTCGGCGCGGTGTTCTTCATGCTGGCGGTGCGGCGCCTGCGTCGCCACGGCTGAGGCGCGCTAGCATGCGGGCCATGAACGACACGAGCGAACGCGCTTCCGGCCTGCGGTGGCCTGCCTGGCTGCATCCGGCGCCGGGTTCCACGGCGGCGGCGATGCGCGCCGCGGGCCACTCGCCGTGGGCGCATGCGTGGAACCTGCTGTGGTCGTTCTGGGTGTTCCTCGGCCCGCTGTTCCAGCCTGTGGGAGTCGGCTTCTGGTTGTCGCTGGCGTTGGGCTATCCGCTGTTCCTTCTGCTTTTCCTGCTGGCTAGCGTGCGGCCAGCCGCCGAGGTAGACGGTTACGTCGGCGCGCTGGGGGTGCTGACGGCGCTGTCGATACCGTGGAACCCCGCCGGCTGGACCTACGCAGTGTTCGCCTGTGCGATGGTGCCGTACCAAGGGGTGTGGTTTTCCAGCGCGATCAAGATCGCGATCATCCAGGCGCTGCTGGTGCTGGAAGGCATCTTCCTGCACTGGCCTTGGTATGCCTATCTGATCATGGTCGGCGTATGCACCAGCACGGGTATCGGCGCGCTGGTGGGACGCATCAGCTGGGACAAGAACACCAAGCTGCGGATATCGCACGAGCAGATCCGACAGTTGGCTGCCACCGCCGAGCGCGAGCGCATCGGCCGCGATCTGCACGACCTGCTCGGCCACACGCTGTCGCTGATCACGTTGAAGCTGGAGCTGTCGCGCAAACTGTTCGACCGCGATCCGGCGGCAGCGCGGCGCGAGCTCACCGAGGCGGAGGACGTGGCGCGGCATGCGCTGGCGGAAGTGCGCACGGCGGTGACCGGCATTCGCGCCGCGGGTTTCGCCGCCGAGCTGGCCTCGGCCGCGTTGCTGCTGCGCGCGTCCGGCGTGCAGTTCGATTCGCAGCAGCAGGTGGCGAACCTGCCCGAATCGGTCGAGTGCGGGCTGGCGCTGGTGCTGCGCGAGGCGGCGACCAACATCGCGCGGCACGCGCATGCGACCCGGGCACGGGCGTCGATGGTCCGCAGCGGCGACGACGTGCAGTTGCGCATCGAGGACAACGGGCGCGGCGGCGTTCACCTGCAAGGCAACGGACTGCGCGGCATGCGCGAGCGCGTGCAGGCGCTTGGCGGCAGCCTGCGGCTGGATTCGCCGCTGGGCGCCGGCACGCGACTGGAGATCGAGGTGCCGCTGGCGGCGGGCGGTGTGGTGCGCGAGGCGGATGTCGACCCGCCGCGGGCCAGCACGCTGGCGTCCACCCGGGTGCAGCACGTCTCATGATGCTTCGTTGCCAGACCAGCAAAAAAGCGGTGTACCGGTGGTCACGGATGGTGGCGACATGATCCCGGCCAGCGTCAGCCGCTGGTTCGCTCCCGCGCCGGACTCCGGCGTGGCCGACGATCTTCGCCGCGGCAAATCCCCGTGGGCCGACAGCATCCACCTGCTGTGGTCGTTGTGGATCTTCGTCACGCCGCTGTTCGACGGCGGTGTGCATGGCTACACGCGCATGTGGCTGGCCTGCACGCTCGTTTCCTACCCGGTGTTCCTGCTGCTGTTCGCGAGGATCCAGTTGGCGCCGTGGCGCACGACGCATTTCTACGCCTGGGCCATGGCGGCGCTGTGCTTCGTGCTGTTGCGCTGGTACCCGAGCGGCCTCAGCTATTTCGTCTATGCCTGCGTGATGTTGAGCCATTGTCGGATGGGCTTCCGCGCCCGGCTGATCCAGCTGCTGCTGGTCAACGCGACGTTCGTGGCGCTGGCGTCGTGGGTCGGTTATCCGGCGGCCTTGCTGGTGGTGATGCCGGTCTCGGCGCTGGGTATCAGCGCCATCGTCATGGTCGAGAGCGTCTATAAGGAAAAGGACGCGGCGTTGCGCCTGTCGCAGGACGAAATCCGTCGCCTTGCCACATTGGCCGAGCGCGAGCGCATTGGCCGCGACCTGCACGACCTGCTCGGCCACACGCTGTCGCTGGTGACGCTGAAGTCCGAACTGGCGCGCAAGCTGGCGCTGGCCGATCCGCCGCGCGCGCAGCGCGAGATGGAAGAGGTGGAGCGCGTCTCGCGCCATGCGCTGGCCGAGGTGCGCGCCGCAGTCACCGGCATGCGGCGCAGCGACCTGGCGGCGGAGCTGTCATCGGCGCGGCTGATGCTGGAAGCCTCGAATATCGCGCTTGATGCCGAGGTGCCGGTCTCGCTCGAGCTGCCGCCGGAGATCGAGGCGTCGCTGGCGCTGGTGCTGCGCGAGGCGGTCACCAACATCCACCGCCACGCGCGCGCCACGACCGCGCACGTGGCGTTCTCCCGCGAAGCGGAAAGGTTCCACATGCGCATCAGCGACAACGGACGCGGCGGCCTGGCCGCCCACGGCAACGGCATCAGCGGCATGCGCGAGCGCGTGCGCGCGTTGTGCGGCACGCTCTCCATAGCCTCGCCTGCACGGCGCGGCACCACGCTTGATGTCGAAGTGCCCCTGTGCACGGCATCGAAGCCCGCGGCCGCGAATGCGCGTCCGGTGCCGGCGCTGGCAGACCAGGAGAGCGCCGCATGATCCGCGTGCTGCTGGCCGAGGACCAGGCGATGGTGCGCGGTGCGCTGTCGGCGCTGCTCAACCTCGAATCCGACGTCGAGGTGCTGGGCTCCGCCTGCGACGGCGAGATGGCATGGCGCGAGCTGCAGCGGTTGAAGCCCGACGTACTGGTCACCGACATCGAGATGCCCGGCCTCACCGGGCTGGAACTGGCGCAGCGCATCCAGCGCCATGAGCTGCCGGTCAAGGTGATCATCGTCACCACCTTCGCGCGCCCCGGCTTCCTGCGCCGCGCGCTGGACGCGGGCGTGTCCGGCTACCTGCTCAAGGACGCGCCAGCGGAGAACCTCGCCGAGGCGCTGCGCACCGTGCAGCGCGGTGGCCGCGCGATCGATCCGCAGCTGGCGCTGGAAGCCTGGTCGGAGGCCGATCCGCTGAACGACCGCGAGCGCCAGGTGCTGCGCCTGGCCGGTGAAGGCCAGTCCGCCGGGGACATCGCCATCCAGCTCAATCTTTCCCATGGCACGGTGCGCAACTACCTGTCCGAGGCGATCGGCAAGCTGGGCGTGGCGAACCGCATCGAGGCCTACCGGCTGGCGCGGCAGAAAGGCTGGCTGTAGGTCGGGATTCATCCCGACTGCGGATGGCCGCGAATCAGCGCCGGATTTGCCGCCAGCGCGGCAACGTCTTGCTGCGTGCCTCGGCGCGGGCCGGTGGCGCCAGCGCGGCTTGCAGGTCACGCACGAAACCCGTCGGGTCGGCCGGCGACAACACCACGGTGATGCCGGCCCCACGCAACACCACGGCACGCTGCCAGTCGGTGACGAAGGCGCGGTAGCGGCCCAGCTTCGCGTTGCGGAACCAGCCCGAGAACGAGAACAAGCCGCCGTTGCCGAACAGCCGGATCGAGCCCGCGCCGGCCTGCGGGTCGATGGTGGCCTCGCGCAGCTCGCCCAGCGCGACCCTGGTCGTCCAGCACAGGCGGCGTACCTGCAGCGTGCCGTCGCGCAATGCGTAGTCGCGCACCACGAACGGGACGGCGGCCAGCAGGATCACCAGCGGCAAGGCGACCGTCAGCGTGCGCAACACCGGCGGCAGATGGGCCGGCACGGTGACCGCGACCAGCAGAGACACGCCCGGCAAGAGCAGGGTGACGACGATCGAGATGCCCTTGAGGAAGCCGCTCCAGGGCGCGGCGGGGTAGTGCGGATTCATCGCCGGATTCTGGCCGCTGCCTGCAGCGGGAACAAGGCGGGCGCCGGCCGGTCCGGGCTTGCGCGATAATGCGCCGTTGCACTTCGCATTCGTCACGCCGCCGAGCCGTTCCTTGAAGAAGTCCGATTTCGATTTCGACCTGCCGCGCGAATTGATCGCGCAGACGCCGTTGGCCGAGCGTTCGGCCAGCCGCCTGCTGTTGCTGGACGTGGCGGCCGGCAGCCGGCGGGACCGCATGTTCCGCGAGCTGCCCGGCTTCCTGCAGCCCGGCGACTTGCTGGTGTTCAACGACACCCGCGTGCTGCCGGCGCGTCTGTACGGACGCAAGGAGAGCGGCGGCGCGGTGGAGATCCTGGTCGAGCGCGTCACCGGCGCGCACGAGGCCACCGTGCAGTTGGGCGTGAGCAAGAAGCCGAAAGAAGGCGCGCGGATCGAGCTGGCCGACGGCAGCCATGCGGTGGTGCTGGGGCGCGACGAAAGCTTCTTCCGCCTGCACTTCGAGGCGCCCGAGCCACTGGAGAAGCTGCTGCTCAAGCTCGGCGAGATGCCGTTGCCGCCGTACATCGAGCGCCATGCCGACGCTGCCGACCTGGAGCGCTACCAGACCGTCTACGCGCGCGAGCCCGGCGCGGTGGCCGCGCCTACCGCCGGGCTGCATTTCGACGAGCCGCTGCTGGCCGCGTTGCGCGCGCGTGGGGTGCATTTCGGCTACGTGACGCTGCATGTGGGCGCTGGCACCTTCCAGCCGGTGCGGGTGGAGGACATCAGCGGGCACCACATGCACAGCGAATGGCTGAATGTGGGTGCGGGCCTGGTCGAGCAGATCCACCGCACCCGCGCCGCCGGTGGCCGGGTGGTCGCGGTCGGCACCACCGTGGTGCGCGCGCTGGAGAGCGCCAGCGTGGATGGCGAGCTGCGCCCGTTCGCGGGGGAGACGCAGATCTTCATCTTCCCCGGTTACAAGATCACCAGCATCGACGGCCTGATCACCAACTTCCACCTGCCGCAGTCGACCCTGCTGATGCTGGTGTCGGCCCTGGCCGGGCGCGAGTTCATGCTCGACGCCTACCGGCACGCGGTGGAGCAGCGCTATCGGTTCTTCTCGTATGGCGATGCGATGCTGATCCTGCCGCAAGGGGCCTGAGCGGTAATCAACCCCGTAGGAGCGGCTTCAGCCGCGATGCTTTTTCGATGCGTTTCGTTCATCGCATCAAGAGCATCGCGGCTGAAGCCGCTCCTACAAGCCACTTCTGCGCTGCCGGCGTTGCCCTCCAAACCCGCGATAATGTACCGATGACTTCCCTGAATTTCGATCTCCTCGCGACCGACGGCGCCGCCCGCCGCGGCCGCCTCACGTTCCCCCGCGGCACGGTGGAAACGCCGGCCTTCATGCCGGTGGGCACCTACGGTTCGGTGAAGGCGATGACGCCGCGCGACGTGCGCGAGACCGGCGCCGAGATCATCCTGGGCAACACCTTCCACCTGTATCTGCGGCCCGGGCTGGAGATCGTGGAGCAGTTCGGCGGGCTGCATCGCTTCATCGGCTGGGACCAGCCCATCCTCACCGACTCCGGTGGCTTCCAGGTGTTCTCGCTGGCGCACCGGCGCAAGCTCACCGAGGAGGGCGTGACCTTCGCCTCGCCGGTGGACGGCTCCAAGGTGTTCCTGTCGCCGGAAGTGTCGATGCAGATCCAGCGCACGCTGGACTCGGACATCGCGATGATCTTCGACGAGTGCACGCCGTACCCGGCCACCGAGAAGGTGGCGGCCGATTCGATGGAGCTGAGCCTGCGCTGGGCCGAGCGCTCGCGCCGCGCGTTCGACGACCTGAAGAACCCGAACAACCTGTTCGGCATCGTGCAGGGCAGCGTGTACGAGCCGTTGCGCCGGCGCTCGGCGGAACGGCTGGTGGAGATCGGCTTCGACGGCTACGCGGTCGGCGGCCTCGCAGTGGGCGAGCCGGAGGAGGCGCGCAACCACACGCTGGATTTCACCGTGTCGCTGCTGCCGGAAAACAAGCCGCGTTACCTGATGGGCGTGGGCCGGCCCGAGGACATCGTGGCGGCGGTGTGCCGCGGCATCGACATGTTCGACTGCGTGATGCCCACCCGCAACGCGCGCAACGGCTTCCTGTTCACCGCCGAGGGCACGCTGCGCATCCGCAACGCGAAATACGCCGCCGATACCCGGGTGATCGAGGAGGGCTGCGATTGCCATGCCTGCGCGAATGGTTTCAGCCGCGCCTACCTGCGCCATCTCGACCGCTGCAACGAGATCCTCGGCAGCCAGCTCGCCACCATGCACAACCTCCGCCATTACCAGCGGCTGATGGCGGGGCTGCGCGAGGCGATCGCGGCGGGGCGCCTGCAGGATTTCGTGGCCGCGTTCCATGCGCGCCGGCAGGGCGCCGTGGCCGAGACCCCGTAGGAGCGCACCCTGTGCGCGAATGCTTTTGCTCCGATCAAGCGCCAGAGCCATCGCGCACAGGGTGCGCTCCTACAGCCACCGTGCGGCGGACGTGAACGCATGGCATAATCCATGGTCTTTTATCGGGCGTTCAGCGGAATTCCCTGCTGCCGCCATTACTTGCGAGACGAAACGATGAGTCTTCCGATGTCTGTCACGCTGGCCCAGGCCGCTGCGCCCCAGGGCGGCGGCCTCTCCATGATCCTCATGATGGTGGTGCTGTTCGGCCTGATGTATTTCATGATGATCCGCCCGCAGATGAAGCGGCAGAAGGAGCATCGCGCACTGATCTCCGCTTTGGCCAAGGGCGACGAGGTGGTGACCAACGGCGGCCTCGCCGGCCGCGTGGAAGAAGTGGGCGAGACCTTCATCACGATCGAGATCGCACCGAACGTGAAGGTGAAGCTGCAGAAGGGCGCCGTCTCGCAGGTGCTGCCCAAGGGCTCGCTGAAGTCCGCCTGAAAAGCCGGGATGTCCAGGGGCGAGGCTTCTCGAATAGTGCGGCCATGGATGGCCGCTTCTTGATTCCGGCGGTCACGGACGAGCGCAAAACCTTTTGAGCGCGGCCACGGATGGTCGCCGTTCCATGTTCGCGGCCACGGATGCCCACAAAGGATCTTGAGATGAGCGATTTCCCACGCTGGAAGTACGCGCTGGTCGTGTTGGCGATGCTGTTCGGCATCGTCTACGCGCTGCCGAACGCCTTCACGCCGCTGAAGGCGGTGCAGGTCAGCGCGAACAAGGGCTCGGCGCCGATCGACGACGCGCTGCGGCAGAAGGTGGCCGATGCGCTGGCCAAGGACCACATCGCCGCGGGCGAGGTGGTGGCGCAGGGCGACCAGCTGCTTGCCACGTTCGCCAATGCCGACGTGCAGAAGACCGGCGCCGACGCGATCAAGGCCCTGCTCGGTGACGGCTACACCGTGGCGTTCAAGCTGCAGTCCACGGTGCCGCGCTGGCTCACCATGATCGGCGCGAACTCCATGCCGCTGGGCCTGGACCTGCAGGGCGGCGTGCACTTCCTGATGCAGGTGGACCAGAGCGGCGTGCTCGACAAGCTGGAGAACAGCTACGCCGACGACATCCGCAACCAGCTGCGCCAGAAGGACATCCGCTACGAGTCGGTGGCGCGCAGCGCGGTAACCGGGCAGGGCATCGTGGTGGTGCTGCGCTCGGCGGCCGACCGCTCCGGCGCGGCCGACCTGATCGCCACCAACTCGCCCGACCTGGCGGTGACCGATGGCCCCAGCACCGGCGACCGCTACGTGCTGTACGCGGCGATCAAGCCGACCAAGCTGCGCGACCTCTCGCTGGGCACGATCAAGCAGAACCTCGGCACCCTGCGCAACCGCATCAACAACCTCGGCGTGTCCGAGCCGCTGATCCAGCAGCAGGGCGAGGACCACATCGTGGTCGAGCTGGCCGGCGTGCAGGATCCCACCGAGGCGAAGAAGCTGATCGGCGCCACCGCCACGCTGGAATACCGTCCCGGCATCGGCTACCCCGGCGACCCGCGCGCGATCGAAGCGGCGCGCACCGGCAGCACCCCACCAGACGCGAACCTCTACTACACCAGCAACGGCCACGTGCCGGTGCTGGTGGGCAAGCGCCCGATCGTCACCGGTGACGAGCTGATCAACGCCAGCTCCGGCATCGACCAGAACAACGGCTCGCCCTCGGTGAACGTGACGCTGAATGCGTCCGGCGCAAAGAAGATGCAGGAGTTCACCAACGCCAACGTCGGCAAGCCGATGGCGGTGGTGCTGATCAACACCGTGTACGAGACCTCGACGGTCAACGGCAAGGAAGTGCGCACGCCGAAGACCACCTGGTCGGTGATCAACGACGCCACCATCCAGAGCCCGTTCGGCAAGGAGTTCTCCACCAACGGCTTGGGCAGCCCGAAGGAAGCCTCCGACCTGGCGCTGCTGCTGAAGAGCGGTTCGCTGGCCGCGCCGATGGACATCGTCGAGGAATACGTGATCGGCCCCAGCCTCGGCCAGGAGAACATCACGAAGGGCTTCGACGCGGTGATGCTCGGCCTGCTGCTGGTGCTGGTCTGCGCGGCGGTCTACTACAAGCTGTTCGGCCTGGTGGCCGACATCGCGCTGTTCTTCAACCTGCTGATCCTGGTTGCGGTGATGTCGATGATCGGCGTGACGCTCACCATGCCGGGCATCGCGGGCATCGTGCTGACCCTGGGCATGGCGATCGACGCGAACGTGCTGATCTGCGAGCGCGTGCGCGAGGAGCTGCGCAACGGCTCCACGCCGCACGCGGCGATCCACGCCGGCTACGACAAGGCCTGGGCCACGATTCTCGATGCCAACGTTACCCACCTGATCGCGGCGCTGGCGTTGATGACGATGGGTACCGGCGCGATCCGCGGCTTCGGCGTCACGCTGGGCCTCGGCATCCTGACCTCGATGTTCACCTCGGTGGTGATGACGCACGCGTTCACCGCGCTGATTCACGGCCGCCGCAAGCTCAAGACTTTGTCGGTCTGACTCGTATGGCCGGCGCAAGTCCATCCTGGACTTGCGCCGGCTCGCCCGATCCGGCGCGTGTCCGGATCAGGCTCCGCGGAACGGTCGCCTGGGCGTCCGTTCCGCGACCGGCCCTCCGTGGCCGGTACACCTTCCGAGGAACTGGTAGATGGAAATCTTCAATCACAACAGCAACATCCACTTCCTGCGCATCCGCGTATTCAGTGCCGCGGTGGCGATCGTGCTGGTGGTCGCCTCGGTGGTGCTGCTGGCCACCAAGGGCTTGAACTACGGCCTGGATTTCACCGGCGGCGTCTCGCTGGTGGTGGAGTACGCCCAGCCAGTGCAGACCGGCGACGTGCGCGACGCGCTGGACAAGGGCGGCCTCGAGAACCCGGTGGTGCAGAGCGTGGGCGGCAGCCGCCAGGTGTCGATCCGCCTGCAGCCCACCAAGGAGATGCTGGACGCCAAGGGCCAGGTGAACCTGGACAAGGTGGCCGGTGTGGTGATGCACGCGCTGCAGGCCACGCGCAGCGACGCCGCGCTGAAGAGCCGCTCCTCGGTCAGCGCCGAGGTCGGCGCGGAGCTGAAGAGCGACGGCATGGTGGCCGCGGTGTTCGTGATACTCGGCATCATGGCCTACCTGTGGATCCGCTTCGAGCGCCGCTTCGCGATCGCTGCGGTGCTCACCGAGGTCCACGACACCCTGGTGACCCTGGGCATCCTGGCGCTGGTGCAGCGCGAGTTCGACATGACCGAGCTGGCCTCGGTGCTCGCGGTGATCGGCTACTCGATCAACGACAAGGTGGTGGTGTTCGACCGCATCCGCGAGCTGTTCCGCCTCGCCCGCAAGGCCGAGCCGGAAGAGATCCTCAACCGTTCGATCAACAGCACGCTGTCGCGAACCATCATCACCTCGCTGTTCACCGGCATCACCATGGCCGCGCTGTATTTCTACGGCGGCCAGGCGGTGCACGGTTTCGCGATCACCATGCTGATCGGCATCGTGGTCGGCACGCTGTCGTCCATCTTCGTCGCCAGCCCGATCCTGCTGTGGCTGGGCGTGTCGAAGAAGGACCTGATGCCGGTGACCAAGGAAAACCCGGAGCTCGCCCGCCGGCCATGAGACCGCATCGCCCGCTCCGCGGGCGATCCCGATGACTCTCTCCCGCTTGCGGGAGAGATGCCCGCAGGGCAGAGAGGGCGCGTTACCTCGGACTGTTTTTCTCTTCCCCGCTTGCGGGGGAGATGCCCGCAGGGCAGAGAGGGCGCGTTACCTCGGACTGTTTTTCTCTTCCCCGCTTGCGGGGGAGATGCCCCAAGGGCAGAGGGGGCGCTTTTCACACGCCAACGGCCCGGTCATCCGGGCCGTTGCCGTTTCAGGCGCGTAATGCCAGTGCGGCATCCAGTTCGGCCAGGCGCTGTGGCGTGCCCACATCGGTCCAGCGGCCGCGGTGCAGCGAACCGCACAGCGCGCCTTGCGCCATCGCCGCTTCCAGCAGCGGCCGCAGCTTGAAGCGCGGCGGCTTCGCCTCGACGCCCGCGATATCGCCCACCGCTTCGGGCCAGCCATCCAGCAGCTCGCGGCGGAATACGCCGATGCCGCTGTAGGTGAGCCGCGACTCGCCATCCGCATGCAGCCGGCCTTGCGCGTCCAGCCGGAAATCGCCGCCTGGATGGTGCGTCGGGTTGTCCACCATCAGCAGGTGCGCGTGTCCTTCGGGTTCGGCGGGCAGCGTGGCGAAGTCGGCGTCGCACCACACGTCACCGCTGATCGTGAGCACCGGTCCCGGCCCCAGCAACGGCAATGCGTTGAGCAGGCCGCCGCCGGTTTCCAGCGGCGTGGCGCCTTCGTACACGTAGCGGATGCGCAGGCCCCAGCGCGAGCCGTCGCCCAGCACCTCGGGAAACTGTTCGGCGAGGTGCGAGGTGTTGATCGCCACGTAGTTCACGCCGATCGCGGCGAGCTTCTCCAGATGCCACACGATCAGCGGCCTGCCGCCCACCACCAGCAGCGGCTTGGGCGTGCGTTCGGTGAGCGGGCGCATGCGCTCGCCCAGTCCGGCCGCGAAGATCAGCGCGTGCCTCATGCAGCCACCTTGGTGAGATCGCGCCCATGCGCGTGGCGTTCCAGGAGTGCCGCGAAGTCGGCCAGCTCCGGATAGCTCTTCGCCACCTCGATCACGTAGTGGTACACCTGCGGCACGTCGGCGAGATAGCCCGGCTTGCCGTCGCGATACCACAGCCGGTAGAACTGGCCCAGCACGCGCACGTGGCGGTGCAGGCCGGTGAGGTCGAACCAGCGCAGGAAGCGCGTCGTGTCGATGTCGTGGTCGATCACGCCGGCGTGGCGCAGGCGCAGGCGGTAGGACTCCACCCAGGCCTCGACGCGTTCGCGCGGCCAGACGATGTAGGCGTCACGCAGCAGCGAGGCGAGGTCGTAGGTGATCGGGCCGTGCAGCGCGCCCTGGAAATCGATCACTCCGGGATTGTTCGCTTCGACCACCAACAGGTTGCGGCTGTGGTAGTCGCGGTGCACGAATACGCGCGGCTGCGCCAGCGCGTTGCGAACGATGACGTCGAACGCCGCTTCCAGCACGTCCCACTCATCGCAATCCGGTGTGTGGCCAAGATGGCGTTCGAGGAACCACTTCGGCATCACCTCCAGCCCGTTCACCAGCACCGTGTGGTCGAACGGCGGCAGGTCGTCGCAGGCCATCTTCGTCTGCATCACCAGCAGCGCGTCCATCGCGTCGCCGTAGAGCTGGTCCGCGTTCGTCTCGTTCAACTCGGTGAGATACAGCCGTGAGCCGAGATCCTCGATCAGCAGGAAGCCCTGCTGCAGATCCTGCGCCGCCACCTTCGGCACGTGCAGGCCGGCCTTGGCGAGCCGTTCGCCGATCGCCAGCCAGGGTCGCGGGTCTTCGCGCTCCGGCGGCGAGTCCATCACGATCCAGCTTTGTCCCGCGTGCGTGGTGCGCCAGTAGCTGCGGAAGCTGGCGTCGGAGGAGGCGGATTCCAGCGTGAGCGCGTCGTCGCCGAGAGTGGTGCGGGCCCATGCGAGGCGGGCGGCGGTGCGGAAATCGGTGGCGGTCATGCGGCGATGGTAAGGCATTGGGTACCAGCGGCGATGGCGGTGAAGGGCAACCTTGGTTGACGATAAGTAAACTGCAGTTTACCATCTGTCCATGTACGAGGTTCTGAAAAGCAGCACGTTCGATACGTGGTTGCGCAACCTCCGTGATCGCGATGCCAAGGCACGGATCGAGGTGCGCATCCGCCGCCTCTCACTTGGAAACCCCGGTCAGTTTCGTGCGCTGGCAAACGGAATCCACGAATTGAAGGTCGATCATGGCCCCGGCTACCGGGTGTACTACACCTTCAAGGGAAAGACGCTGATCCTGCTGCTGTGCGGTGGCGACAAATCCACACAGCGCAAGGACATCGCCCTGGCGGCGAAGATCGCCGAATGCTGGGAGAACTGAACATGGCTACCGTCAAAGAAACCTTCTCGCGTTACGACACCGCCGACTACCTCGAAACCGAGGAGGACATCGCGGCCTATCTGACGGCTTGCGCGGCGGAAGACGATCCTGCGCTGTTCCTCGCCGCCCTTGGCGACGTGGCGCGTGCCCGGAACATCACCCAGCTTGCCGCCAAGACCGGACTGACCCGCATGGGGCTCTACAAGGCGCTGTCCGGCACCGGAAATCCCAGCTTTGCCACCGTCAGCAAGGTGGCGCATGCGCTTGGCCTCAAAATCACGGTGGCTGCAGCCTGATCCTGTAGCACGAGGCCTATTGGTTGGCCTTGGCCCCCTTCAAACTCAGCCTGAGCGCTTGCTGCCTGCTGCGGCAAGGAGCGTGACAAGCTCACGCACCAGTTTGCGTTGCGCACCGGACAGGGTCTGGATGGCGTGCAGCAATTGCTCGTCGGCGTCGTATGCCGCGGCTCGCTCCTTGATCTGCTTGTCGCTGCCGCGGCGCAGCTCCTTCTCGCCGAAGCCGAGCAGGCCGCGGTCCATGTGCAGCCAGTCGGCCAGCGCGATCAGCTTGTCCGGCTTCGGGATGGCCAGCCCGTTGAGCCAGCGCGAGGCGGTCTGGAAGGCAATGGACCGGCCGTGGAAGCGGCTGTTGAACTGCGTCATCAGCACGACCGGCCGAGGCTCGTACCCGGCCTTCTGCATCGCAGCGGCGAGACGCTCGGAGAATTCCATGCGGTGATCGGCCATGCCGGCAAGGTACGTGCGTGGGCACGGCTGCAATTCACCTTGCGCGTTCACTATGATTCACTTTTTACGTGAATACAGGGGTGCCGTGTGGCCAAGTCCTTGCTCGAACAGTTGAGCGAAGTCCGTTGCGTGCCATCCGAAACTTCCGATGGGCTGACGGAGCTGTTGAAGCAACTGCGGGAGCTTCTGCCCGCGGCTTTCCTCGATGGCGAACTTGACCGCACCGCCTTGCTCGATGCGCTTGGCTTGGCCGAGGAAACCGAGCCAGCCTTTGCCTTTTCCTGGCCGGGCCTGGAGCAGGCGCGGCAGGACGCCCGGGTCCCGACCACGGCTACGCTGGTTCCGGACGTGCCAGCGTCGGTGCATTGGGACGATGCCCGGGACGTCTTGATCGAAGGCGACAACCTGCAAGTGCTCAAGCTGCTGAAAAACGGCTACGGCGGCGCCTTCAAGCTGATCTACATCGACCCGCCGTACAACACCGGCGACACGTTCACTTACAACGACGACTTCTCGGTTCCCGAGGCCGAATACCTGCGCGCTACTGGTCAGGTGGATGATCAGGGTGCGACCACCAGCAAGAAGGAAACCAAGGGCCGGAAACATGCGCCTTGGCTGACCATGATGTTCCCGCGCCTGGTGGTGGCACGCCACCTGCTGCGCAAGGACGGCGTGTTCCTGGCCAGCGTCGACAACAACGAAGTTCACCACCTGCGATTGCTGTTGGATGCGGTATTCGGTGCGGAGAACTTCGTGGACATGATGACGTGGCAGGGAGGTCGAAAAGGTGACGCCAAACTGACTGCAGGCGGCCAGGACTACATCCTTGTGTATGCGAAAAACCGCCAGAAACTAAAAGATCTGGATATACGTTGGCGCGAACGGAAGACCGGATTGGAAGCGGTCTATGCCAAGGAAAAGGAACTGCTCGAAAAGCACGGAACCGCCTTCGATGTGGCCAAGGAAGAGCTGCGCGCATGGTTCAAAGAACTGCCCGAAGGCAATCCCGCCAAGCAACATGAGCACTACAACCACATTGACCAAGATGGTGTGTGGACTTCGGACAACAGCTCCAGCCCGAACTATCGCGAAAACTTGATCTACAACTTCAAGGGCTACGAGCCCCCAGGAAATGGCTGGCGTTATGAGTTGGCCCGCATGGAGCAACTCGACCAGGCTGGACGACTGCTGTACCCCAGTGGGCGCGCCACGCGAATCCGTATCAAAAAATATCTGCATGAGCAGGAATACTGGGCGCCGGCTTCGTCGTTCTACCGTGATCGAAGCGGAGCGTCGTCGGCACTAAATAACTTGATGGGCGCCGAAGTCTTCGACGACCCCAAGGCCACCGACGTGCTGGCTCGACTGATCCACGCCATCACCGACGATGGCGATCTGGTGCTGGATTTCTTTGCCGGCTCCGGTTCCACGGGGCAGGCGATTTGGGAGCAGAACCCTCGCGACGGCAAAACCCGGCACTGGGTGCTGGTGCAACGCCCCGAAAAGCCGGACGAAACCACCGAAACCGGCAGGAACGCCGTGGCCGCCGGTTACGCCACCATCTTCGAGATCACCGCAGAGCGATTGCGGCGATCGGCGGAAGCGATCGGCGGTAATCTGGGCTTCCGCGTGTTCCGTGCACGGGAAACCGGGCTGGCCGTCGAGGCACCGGTTGTGGCCCTGCCCGGGCGGGGCGAAAGTGCCCAGTACACCCTGATGTTGACCCAGGCCGGGCAGCCCCCGGTGAAGGACGACGCGAGTCCTGAAGCTTTGGCGTGGGAAGTGGCCCTCAAGGCCAGCGCCACCCGGCTGGACGAAACGCTGACCCGTACCGAGGCCGATGGGGCAGCGGTGTACGCCTTCCAGAACGTTGCTGACGAACGCCTGCTGGTCTGCCTTGATCGCTTCACTCCGGTCACCGCCGCGGCGGTGAAACTGCGCGAGACCGGCGACGACACCTTGGTCTTGCGTGGGGATCGGGTTGATGACGCCTTGACCCTGACGCTGGCCCCGCGTCTGCGCTCGAAGCTCATCATGCTGGAAAGGATGGCGCGTGAAGTTTCGATTTGACGATCAGCCGCATCAGGCCCAGGCGATCGAGGCCATCGTGGATCTGTTCGAAGGTGGTGCCTTGGTGCTGCCTCAGGGAGTGACGGGCCAGGCATCCGGCGCGGCCGGCCACGCCGGGTTCCAGCTTGATCGCGAGGTGCTGGCCCGGAATCTGCTGGCCGTGACCACCCGGGAAGCCGTCGAGGCGCAGGGCACCCTGGTCCTGATGGAAGAAACCGATCTGCTCGAACAGCCCCGGGATTTCCCCAACTTCTCGGTGGAGATGGAAACGGGCACCGGCAAGACATACGCCTACATCGCCACGGCGCTGCGCCTGGCCGAGACCTACGGCCTGCGGAAGTTCGTGATCCTGGTTCACACCGTGGCCATCCGGGCCGGCGTGGTGAAGACCTTTGAGCAGACCCGTGAGCATTTTCGGGCCAAATACCCCCATCTGGATTACCAGTGGCGCGTGCTGGGCGACAGCCAGGCCGTGCCGGATTTCGCCGACCCGTCATCCAGCGTGCAATTCCTGGTGGCCGGCATCAGCTCGCTGGACAAACCGGCGAGCAATACCCTGTACGCCTCGCCGGAACAGGCCAACCTCTGGAACGGAGGAGCCACCGGGATCGCCCAGCTGGCCCGGTTGCGTCCGGTGGTGCTGATCGACGAGCCGCAAAACATGGGCACGCCCAAGCGCCGCAAGACGATTGCCACGCTCAATCCGCTGGTGGCCCTGCGGTACAGCGCCACACACCGCGATCTGTACAACCTGGTTCATCGCCTGTCTGCCAAGCGCGCGGCGGAACTGGGTCTGGTGAAGCGCGTGAGCGTGAAAGGCGTGGTGGCTGGTGCCAGCGGCCAGCCTTACCTCCAACTCAAGGAGATTCGATCCAGGACCCAGCGCGGCACGACGCGCTGGCTGGCCGAACTGGTTGTCGACGCGTCCGACGGTGATCGCAAAACGGTGGTGTTGGCACCAGGGGCCGACCTGCAGGAAGAAAGCGGCGGGCTGGCTCAGTACCACGGTTACGTCATCGAAAGCATGACCCGATCGGAACTGAGGTTCGATAACGGCGTGGCACTCACCGTCGGCCAAACCCTGGGCGTGGATAGCCTTTCGATCTGGCGCGATCAGATACGCCACACCATCCGTGCGCACCTGCAAAAACAGGCGGACGTGGAGCAGCGCGGCCAAAGCCTGAAAGTACTGTCGCTGTTTTTCGTGGAGCGCGTCGCCGACTACATCGGCGATGCGGCGACCTTGCCGGCGATGTTCGACGCGCTGTTCCGCGAGGAGTGGGCGCGATCCGGCCGGCCGGTCGATGCCATGCCTGATCCGGCGACTTTGCGCGTCCACTACTTCCCATCGACGAAGACCGGGATTTACAAGGACACCAGCGGCAAGGCCAACGAGGAGGGCTTCGAGGCGCGTGCCTACGACGAGATCATCGCCAACAAGGAAAAGCTGCTGGATCTGGCCAACCCGCGCGCCTTCATTTTTTCGCACTCGGCGCTGCGCGAAGGTTGGGACAACCCGAACGTGTTCCAGATCGGGTTCTTGCGACACACCCGTTCCGACACCGAGCGGCGGCAGCAAATCGGGCGAGGCCTGCGCCTGCCGGTGGACCAAGACGGCAACCGCGTGCAGGACGAAGCGATCAACCGCCTGACCCTGGTGGTGGACGAGAGCTTCAGCGAGTTCCGCGACGGCCTCAACGCCGAGTACGGCGGTGCCGGCGACCGGCCGGACGTGGAAAACGAAGACCACAGCGTCACCATTCGACTGCGATCGGAAAAGCTCCAAAGCCCCGAGTTTGCGGCGTTGTGGCGGCGTATCCGTTACCGGGCCGTGTATCGCATCGAACACTTGGACGAAGTCACGCTGGCCGTGACTGTGGCCGGACATGAGCACTTGGACGAACTGCGAAACATCCAGCGGCGAGCCAACGTGGTCCAGAGCGCCGATCTGGTATACGACGACTGCGGCAAGGTCGTCACTACCGACGAAACGGTTGCGGAATCCTCCGGCGAGTACGTGGTTCTGGCCGGGCAACGGTTGCCCAACGTGGTTCAGCTGGTCGAGGACCAGCTCCAACACGGCAAGTTTCCCTTGCAGCTGACCCGGCCAACCGTGGTGGCGATCTTGTCGGCCATTCCGCCGCAGTACCAGGCCGGCGCCATCCACGACCCGGGATACTGGGCGCGCATCGTCGCCCACGCGATCCGCGTTGCGGTCATCGAGCAGATGGTCCAGAACATCGAGTATGTCCCCGTGGACGAAGCTCATTGGTGGGACGCCAACGTGGTGTTCCTGGACAGCGAAACCAAGAACAAGCCGCTGGCCGTGCCAGGGCAGCCAACGCCGCCTTCGGGCGTGGCAGAGGCACCGATCGACGGCACCAACCTTTACGACTACGTGGACTACGACAGCTTGGTGGAAAAATCCTTCGCCGAATTGCTGGAGAACCACCGTGGCACGGTAAAGCTGTTCACCAAGCTGCCACGCCGCTTCCGCGTGAAAACGCCGGTGGGCGAGTACTCGCCGGACTGGGCCATCGTGTACGAGCGCGACGGCAAGGAACATCTTTACCTGGTGCGCGAAACCAAGGACACGCTCAACCTTGACGACCTGGAATGGGACGAGGCCATGCGAATCCGCTTCGCGACCCAGCACTTCGCGGTGGCCCCATGCGGGACGGTGGACTTTACCCACACCACAACCGATGCCGGGATCCGCCTGGCAAACGGATAGCGTCAAACGGGATGGGATTGCCGAAAGCCGTCGCCCTGCCTCAGAACGTACCCTGCAGCATCACGAATCCGCGCGTGCCGCCGACGTCGCTGGTGTCATTCGGGTTCAGCAGGCTGGCGGTGTGGCGGTAGAAGGCGGCGTTGCTGGCATGGGTCACGCCGCCGCTCAGTGCCCACTGCGCCGTGAGCTGGTATTTCAGTGTCGCGCCGACATCGCTGTAGTCAGGCTTGCGCGCGCCGCCGGGCAAGGGTGCGAGCAGGCCGTTCGGGTAATGGGTGTGGCCGGCATGCAGGGTGAGGCTCCACGCGCCGCGCAGGGGCAGCGTGGCGTCGAGTTGCACGTAGCGGGTGCCGCGCGAGTTGCCGGCGTAGCCCTCTTCGACATCCGCGCCGAAGTAGTCCGTCAGTGCCTGGTTGTATTTGAGCGTGAGCCATTTCCAGCCCAGCGCGACATTCGCTTCTAGCGTGTCGAACGATCGCGCCGGCAGGCGCGGGTTGGCGCGGTCGAGGTTGCCGCCGGGATAGATGTAGCCGTACACGCCGGCGCGCCACGACCAGTCCCTGTCGAAGCTGCGGCCGTAGCTGGCGTAGAGGTCCAGTTCCATCGCGGCGCCGGGAAAGCTGCGCTCGCTGATGCTGGAGGCCCATGTTCCGGCGGCGAAGCCGCTGGCGGCGGCGTAGTCGCCGCCGCCCTGGATCGCCGGCTTGCCCCAGGTCTGGCTCAGGCCGCGGAACACATAGTCCGAGGTCACGGCCACGTTGCCGGTCACGGGTGGCGCATCGTCGGCATGGGCCGGCGCGGCGCCGAGCAGGGCGATCGCGATGAGGGCGCTGGCTGGTCCTCGCATCGTGTGTTCTCCGTGTCTTGTCCGGCTGGTGGCGGTGGGCCCGGTCGGGCTCGTCGGGTGCGCGGAAGCGGCGGGAATCACCGCTGCAGGTCGTAGGCGCGCTCCTCGTGCTCGGCAAGGTCCAGGCCCATCTGCTCCTGCTCGGCATCCACGCGCAGTCCCAGCGTGCGATCGAGCAATTTCAGGATGGCCACGCTCAGCAGCGCGCTCCACGCGATCGTGAAGCCCACGCCCTTGGCCTGTATCCACAACTGGCCCCAGGCCGAGGCGACGTGACCGAAGCCGCCGAGGCTGGCGGCGGCGAACGGGCCGGTGAGCAGGGCGCCGACGATGCCGGCAATGGCGTGCACGCCGAACACGTCCAGGGTGTCGTCGTAGCCCAGCCGATACTTGAGTCGGGTCGCGGTGAAGAAGCAGATCACGCCGGCGGCGAGGCCGATCAGCAGCGCGCCGCCGGGGCCGCAGGTGCCGGCGGCAGGCGTCACCGCGACCAGGCCTGCCACCGCGCCCGAGGCGATGCCGAGCACGCTGGCGCGCTTGTGGACGGTCCATTCCACCGCGGTCCAGCCGATCGCGGCGGCCGCGGTGGCGATCTGGGTCACCAGCATCGCCATGCCGGCGCTGCCGTTGGCGGCCACCGCGGAGCCGGCGTTGAAGCCGAACCAGCCCAGCCACAGCAGGCTGGCGCCGATCACGGTGTAGCCGAGGTTGTGCGGCGGCATGTGCGTGTGCGGCCAGCCGCGGCGCTTACCGATCACCAGGCAGGCCACGAGGCCGGCGACGCCAGCGTTGATGTGCACTACGGTGCCGCCGGCGAAATCCAGCACGCCCAAGTCGCCCAGCAACGAACCGGGGCCGCTCCAGACCATGTGCGCGATCGGCAGGTAGACGAGGGTGAACCACAGCGCGCTGAACCACAGCATGGCGGCGAAGCGCATGCGCTCGGCATAGGCGCCCACGATCAGCACCGGCGTGATGATGGCGAAGGTGAGCTGGAACATCACGTACACGCTTTCCGGCACGGTCTGGTAGCGCGAGTCGGGCGTGAGCCCGGCCAGCATCGCGCGGTCCAGTCCGCCGATGAAGGAATGCCAGCCGGTGATGCCGGCGTGCATGCCTTCGGTGCTGAAGGCCAGCGAATAGCCGTAGACGATCCACAGCACGGTGATCAGGGCGGTGATCGCGAAGCACTGCATCATCACCGAGAGCAGGTTCTTCGCCCGCACCATGCCGCCGTAGAACAGCGCGGCGCCGGGTATCGTCATCATCAGCACCAGCATGGAGGCGGTGAGCATCCACGCGGTGTCGCCGCTGTCGAGCTTCGTCACGGACGCGGCCTGGGCGAAGGCGGAGAGCGGCAGGAGGGCCAGCGCGGCGGCGCCGGCGAGCAGTCGGCTAGAGCGCATCGGCGTCGACCTCCTGCGTGCGGATGCGGATCACCTGTTCCAGCGCGGAGACGAAGATCTTGCCGTCGCCCACCTTGCCGGTGCGGGCGGTGCCGACGATCGCCTCGATCGCGTGTTCGAGCTGCTCGTCGCTCACCGCAAGCTCGATCTTCAGCTTTGGCAGGAAATCGACCACGTACTCGGCGCCGCGGTACAACTCGGTGTGGCCGTGCTGGCGGCCGAAGCCCTTGACCTCGGTGACCGTCATGCCGTGCACGCCGGCCTCGGCCAGCGCCTCGCGCACTTCGTCCAGCTTGAACGGCTTGATGATGGCGGTGATCCACTGCATGCATTTCTCCCCCGCGGATGGTCTCGTGTTGCAGCACAGCAGAATGCGTGCCAGCGGTGGGAATCGCGCCACATGGCCGTTTGGATGGCCAAAGAGCGGTGGCTTGCAGCGTGGCTGGTGCAAGCTCTGCCTGCTTTTGGTGCAAGCGGTGGTCGGGCTGAAGCCCGACCTGCGATCCACTGCGCCGTAGGTCGGGCTTCAGCCCGACCACCCACCGCCGGCGATTTGACCGGACTTCCCGCAATCAGTACCATTTTGGTCTGGATTAAGATCGATCCCCGCTACACGAGCCTTCCCATGCTCCGCGTCAGTCGACTCACGGATTACGCCACGGTGGTGATGACCTGCATCGCCGCCCATCCGGACGACGTGCTGAGCACGGCGCAGATCGCCGACGAGACGCGCCTGGAACTGCCCACGGTGAGCAAGCTGCTGAAGTCGCTGGGCCACGCCGGCCTGGTGGAATCCTTCCGCGGCGTCAACGGCGGCTACCGGTTGGCGCGGCCGGCGCAGGCGATCAGCCTCGCCGAGATCGTCGAGGCGATGGAAGGGCCGATCGGCATGACCGAATGCGGCGTCACCGAGGGCCAGTGCGAGCGCGAGGCGCAATGCGGCGTGCGCGGCAGTTGGCAGCGCATCAGCAGCGTGCTCGACCACGCGTTGCGCGCGGTGAGCCTGGCCGACATGTTGCGGCCACCGCCGCGTCGCCACGAAGTGACGGTCGACATCAGCACCCTGAAAGGCAGAACCACGGCATGAGCAGCGCAACCATCGACAGCACTTCCACCGCGCTGCGCGACAACGCCGGGGTCGCCGAGGCGCTGGGCCGCAACTACAGCGCCGGCTTCGTCACCGAGATCGAGATGACCGGCCTGCCGCCGGGCCTGGACGAGGAGACCATCCGCGCGCTCTCCGCGATCAAGCGCGAGCCGGAGTGGATGACCGAGTGGCGCCTCAAGGCCTACCGCCACTGGCTGACCATGCCGCAGCCGGACTGGGCCAAGCTGAAGATGGACGCGATCGACTACCAGGCGATCAGCTACTACGCCGCGCCGAAGAAGGCGCCGAAGTCGCTGGACGAGGTCGATCCCGCGCTGCTGGAAACCTACGAGAAGCTGGGCGTGCCGCTGCACGAGCGCGCCGCGCTGGCCGGCGTGGCGGTGGACGCGGTGTTCGACTCCGTCTCCGTCGGCACCACCTTCCGCAAGCAGCTGGCCGAGGCCGGCGTGATCTTCTGCTCGATGAGCGAGGCGATCCGCGAGCATCCCGAGCTGGTGCAGCAGTACCTGGGCAGCGTGGTGCCGACCGGCGACAACTTCTTCGCCGCGCTGAACTCGGCGGTGTTCTCCGACGGCAGCTTCGTGTTCATCCCGAAGGGCGTGCGCTGCCCGATGGAGCTCAGCACCTACTTCCGCATCAACGCGCAGAACACCGGCCAGTTCGAACGCACCCTGATCGTGGCCGAGGAAGGCGCCCACGTCTCCTACCTCGAAGGCTGCACCGCACCCAAGCGCGACGAGAACCAGCTGCATGCCGCGGTGGTGGAACTGGTGGCGCTGGAGCGCGCCCAGATCAAGTACTCCACCGTGCAGAACTGGTATCCCGGCGACGAGAACGGCGTGGGCGGCATATACAACCTGGTCACCAAGCGCGGCGACTGCCGCGGCGACGACAGCAAGATCAGCTGGACCCAGGTGGAAACCGGCTCGGCGATCACCTGGAAGTACCCCAGCGTGGTACTGCGCGGCGACCGTTCGGTGGGCGAGTTCCACTCGGTGGCGCTCACCCATCATTACCAGCAGGCCGACACCGGCACCAAGATGATCCACATCGGCAAGGACACCAAGTCGAAGATCGTCTCCAAGGGCATCAGCGCCGGCAAGAGCAACAACAGCTACCGCGGCCTGGTGAAGGTGGAGAAGGGCGCCGAGCGCGCGCGCAACTACACCCAGTGCGACTCGTTGCTGATCGGCAAGCGCTGCGGCGCGCACACGTTCCCGTACATGGAAGTGAAGAACCCCACGGCGATCATCGAGCACGAGGCCACCACCTCGAAGATCTCCGACGACCAGATGTTCTACTGCCGCAGCCGCGGCATCGGCGAGGAAGACGCCGTGTCGATGATCGTCGACGGCTTCTGCAAGCAGGTCTTCCGCGAACTGCCGATGGAGTTCGCGGTGGAGGCCAAGAAGCTGCTGGAAGTCAGCCTTGAAGGCGCCGTCGGCTGATGTAGGAGCGCACCCTGTGCGCGATGCATTCTCCGACGACCATCGCGCACAGGGTGCGCTCCTACCAATGACGTATCGAGTCGAGTCATGCTGAAAATCGAAAACCTGCACGCCCGCGTCGCGGGCAAGGAAATCCTCAAGGGCCTCTCGCTCAGCGTGAACGCGGGCGAGGTGCACGCCATCATGGGGCCGAACGGCGCGGGCAAGTCCACGCTGGGCAACGTGCTGTCCGGTCGCGACGGCTACGAGGTCACTGCCGGCAGCGTCACGTACAACGGCGTCGACCTGCTGGCGCTGGAGCCGGAGGCGCGCGCCGCCGCGGGCGTGTTCCTCGCGTTCCAGTACCCGGTGGAGATTCCCGGCGTCAACAACACCTACTTCCTGCGCGCGGCGCTGAACGCGCAGCGCAAGGTGCGCGGCGAGAAGGAGCTGGATTCCATGCAGTTCCTCAAGCTGGTGCGCGAGAAGCTCAAGGTGATGCAGATCTCCGATGAACTCTTGCACCGCGCGGTGAACGAGGGCTTCTCCGGCGGCGAGAAGAAGCGCAACGAGATCTTCCAGATGGCGCTGCTGGAGCCGAAGCTGGCGATCCTCGACGAGACCGACTCGGGCCTGGACATCGATGCGCTGAAGCAGGTGGCGCAGGGCGTCAACGCGCTGCGTTCGCCGGAGCGCTCGTTCCTGGTCATCACGCATTACCAGCGCCTGCTCGACTACATCGAGCCGGACTTCGTGCACGTGCTGGCCGGTGGCCGCATCGTGGAGAGCGGCGACAAGACGCTGGCGCTGAAGCTGGAAGAACATGGCTACGCCTGGGTGCGCGAGCACGGCGAGCCGGCCGGGGCGACGGCATGAGCCAGCCGGCCCCTGCGCCCTTCGTGGCGTCGCTGCTGGACGCGTCGCTGCCGGCCAGCGGCATCGCCTGGCTGGACGCGCTGCGCCGCGAGCACCTCGCCGCCTTCGCCGCCGCCGGCTTGCCCGACACGCGCATGGAGGCGTGGAAGTACACCGCGCTGCGCGCGCTGGGCCAGCGCCGCTATGCGAACGGCGATGCGCAGGCGGCGACGCGTGCAATCGATCCCGCTGCGTTCGCCTTGCCCGGCGTCGACGGGCCGCGGCTGGTCTTCGTCAACGGCGTGTTCCGCGCCGACCTTTCCGCGCTGGACGCGCTGCCGGCGGGCCTCGCGCTGCAGCCGCTGGCGCAGGCGCTGCGGCAGGACGCCGAGCCGCTGCGCTTCGTGCTGTCGCGCCACGAGCCGGAGCGGGGCGACGCCTTCGTGCGCCTCAACGCCGCGCTGGCCGGCGACGGCGTGGCGCTGAAGGTGGCGGCCGGCGCGAAGATCGTCGCGCCGGTGCACCTCGTGTTCCTCGGCGCGCCTGCCGAAGGCGAGCTGGCCTGGCATCTGCGCCACGTGATCGAGCTGGGCGAGGGCGCCGAGCTGGCGCTGGTGGAGCACCATGCCGCCGGTGGCGAGCAGCAACACCTGGGCACGGCGGTGGGCGACATCACGCTGCGCGATGGCGCGGTGTTGCATCACACGCTGTTCCAGAACGCTGCTGTCGGCAGCAACCTGATCCGCCGCAGCCGGCTGCACCTGGGCGCGCGGGCGCAAGCCAAGCTGCATGTGCTGGAACTGGGCGGCGCGCTGGTGCGCCACGAGTTGCGCGTCGAACTGGCCGGCGACGGTGCACGCCTGGACACGCGAGGCGTGTTCATGCCGCGTGGTCGCCAGCACATCGACACCCAGCTGGCGATCCGCCATCAGGCGCTGAACACGGCGTCCGATTCCGTCTGGCGCGGCGTGGCCGACCAGCGCGGGCGAGGCGTGTTCCGCGGCGCGATCCTGGTGGCGCCCGGCGCCGACGGCAGCGACGCCAGTCTCAGCAACAAGAACCTGCTGCTGTCCGGCCAGGCCGAGATCGACACCAAGCCGGAGCTGGAGATCTACGCCGACGAGGTGAAGGCCGCGCACGGCGCCACCGTGGGCCAGCTCGACGAGCGCGCGCTGTTCTACCTGCGCTCGCGCGGCATCCCGCAGGCCGAGGCGCGCGCGCTGCTCACCGCCGCGTTCTGCCGCGCGGTGCTGGATGACTTGCCGAATGCGGCGCTGCGCGAACACCTCGCCGGCCTGCTGGCGGTGTAGGAGCGGCTTCAGCCGCGATTCCCTCCCTTGCCGGTCGCGGCTGAAGCCGCTCCTACGGTGATGCCGAGACACGGAGCCTATCGATGATGAACGCACAAGCCAACACATCCACCACCTTCGACGTCCAGCGCGTCCGCGCGGATTTCCCGCTGCTCGCGCGCACGGTGCACGGCAAGCCGCTGGTGTACCTCGACAACGCGAACACCAGCCAGAAACCGCGCCAGGTGATCGAGGCGGTGGATCGGCATTACCGCGAGCACAACGCCAACGTGTCGCGCGCGGTGCACCTGCTCGGCGAGGAGGCCACGGCAGCCTACGAGGGCGCGCGCGATGCGCTGGTGCGCTTCATCAATGCACCGTCGCGCAACGAGCTGGTGCTGACCTCGGGCACCACGCAGGCGGCGAACCTGGTGGCGTACAGCTTCGTGCTGCCGCAGCTCCAGCCCGGCGACGCGATCCTCACCACCACGATGGAGCATCACGCCAACATCGTGCCGTGGCAGATCGTGGCCGTGCGC
>Ga0209455_1000546_pt1 | contig 25771 bp, 20 predicted proteins | sample AraplaCol_mCL_r2_FD_184275 | JGI IMG/M metagenome (GOLD analysis project Ga0209455, IMG submission 184275) | Arabidopsis root microbial communities from North Carolina, USA - plate scrape CL_Col_mCL_r2 (SPAdes) (version 2) | ecosystem: Host-associated > Plants > Roots > Endosphere | place: USA... | reverse complement strand
AAAAGGCCGTAGTGATGGCGATTGACAGCAGAATGGCTGCTTTTCGAACGAAAACTGGCGGAGCAGGGCTCCGGAGAGCTTCTTACGGAAAGACCGCCGGAGGGTGGCCGCATCGATGATCGCGATACCGACGATTTCAACCTTGTCAGGAGATCGATGACATGCGTCGAGAGATAATCACGACCGACCGGATCGCGCCCTCGGTAGGCCCCTTTTCCGCTGCTGTGCGTGCTGGAGATCTGCTCTTTCTCAGCGGCCAGGTCGCACTTGATCCAGCGACCGGCAAGCTCGTCGCCGGCGACATCGGCGCTCAGACAGAGCAGATATTCGCCAACATCTCAGCCGTGCTGGAAGCGGCGGGGAAGTCCTTCGACGATGTGATGAAGACCACCGTTTACCTCGCGGATATGAAGGATTTCGCCGCGATGAACACGGTTTACGCGCGCTATTTCCAGACACCATATCCGGCCCGGACAACGATTCAAGTCGCCGGCCTGCCGCTCGGCGCCGCCGTCGAGATCGAGGTCGTGGCGAAATAGGTGCAAGTGATGCGGAACGAGCGAAACCTGCGAGAACATTCGATGCCCTTAAATCGCTGGGTCGTCTTGGTGCTTCTGTTTTCGGTGCGCGTCTCAGCCGGAATCTAATATTCGGCGGTGGCGTTGCTTTCGCCGCAACTGATGTCCGGCTTCGTGCTCAGCATCACTGACATCGTCCTATTGATCGGGCTTTACCACGCCCCCGGGACGATACTCGCCTTTCCGGGCGGCGCTATCGGCGCATGGCTTGGGGACAAACCCGTTGTGCGCATTTGACTGGCGCTTATGGCCGTCGGCGAGATCGCTGCGGCGACCGCACCGACCTGGCCGATTATGATGGGCGCGCGGATCGTGGCCGCAACCGGCGGCATTCTTCTCAACGTCATGATCATCAAGATGGTGGCGGATTGGTCCACCAGCAAAGAGACGGCGACGGCGATCATCGGCAGCTCGGCACCAGCCGGGATTACGCTGGCGCTTGTCACGATTCCTTGGATTGCCAGTTCCGACGATCGAGCGCTGGCTTCCATCTCGGTAGTGGTTTATCTGGTTTTGGCGTTTGTAGCTTTGGCAGCGGCCTATAAGGTGCCCGACGAGGTAAGCGCCGCTGCTCAACGTCAGTCGCTTTGGCCGGAGCGGCGAGCGTTGCGTGTCTCATAACCGCGAGCCTGATCTATGGGCTTTACAATGTTGGCCTGGTGACCATCCCTGCGTTTGGGCCGCTGATACTCACCGAGCGCCAATGGTCCTTTGCCGTGGGAAGCTCGGCCATCGGGCGCAGCACATGGGCCTGCTTCCTCGACGCAAGCGTCGCGTGGCCCTGCTCGGACTTTGTGAAATTCTCGCCGGCGCGGTTCACCGGGCGGCCCGGCACGTCCGAGCACTGGTATCAATCAACAGTCAGGCTATCTTTTATCCGCTTCCCGGCAATTCGCAGCCGTTAAGATGTAGGTACTTCGATTATGTCGGATATAGGCCCGTTCCGCGAACGCCTGAATCTGTGAGCGACTACGGTCGAATGCATCGAGCACTTCCTGTTCATTCGGCGCAGCCCAGGAGTCGGGGCGGTAAAAGACTCCGACATCCACAAAGAACGTAATCTCGAAAACTTCGTCATAAGCCCAAAACCTGACACCATTGCGCGTCGGTTCATAGCTGCGGCTTTGGTTGGGAAATGAAAGTGACATCACGTATTCTACCACGACTTCATCCTGCGGTCCGATCTATCTCGGATGGCCGAGCAAAGCCCTCCGCGGAAACGGTACGTGACAGAGATGACGAAAACCATGTCCTGACCGCCAAAGGACGACGAGCCTGCCATGTGATCGGCCGTCGGCCCGTATTCTTTCCAATGGGCATCGGCACTCTGACGTCATTCGAGGTAAATGCAGCTTACGGAGCTGGTCATAGTAGCAGGCTTGCTGAGATTCCTGGTTCGCTGGCACGGTTATCGCCCGACAGGGTACCAATGCTGGCGAATGCATCAATCCCGGGTCCGATGAACGACCAACCGATCACATGCGAAGTTGAGTGACACGCGTGGCGCAGGCATCTGGGAGCGGATAAACCCGTGTGCCTGGCCTGAGGAAGCTGACCTGGCAGACAAAAGATAATTCGGACAAGTACCGAGGTATGGCCTATAGTTGTTTCACGGCGTGCGATTTCTCAAGAGAAATCACGGTATAGGAAGGCTACCGCCTACAGGCGCGTACGTATTGCCAAGGAATTGCCTCTTCGTTGCTGAGAGGCTTTGCGACTTTCCAGTGCGAATGACGCACAGGAAAGAGCCGTTTGACAAGCCTTCTGACTTTGTCCGACCGAAACCAGAATGGACTGACGGGTATCGCCTTCCCCCGGCGAGCCTTCTTTCTGCGTGACGGCTGATGATGCGAACCGGGATCTCCGCATCACGGATCCGTCAATCCTTTCTCGATAATTCTCGCCTCATCAAACGATCATCGCCAAAACGGCATTTGAAATTTAGGAGCACCAAATGAGTAAAGGCCAAAAACGCAGTAATCGAGAGCAAAAGAAGCCCAAGCAAAACAAGCCGAAACTCTCAGACGTGGTAACGATCACACCGATGGCCGAATTCAAGACCAACCCACTCCGTCGAGGCAAAAAGAAGTAAGTCGGGGCGGTAGCGACGAAGGTCTCGGCGCCCACTAAACAAAGCGCGCGCCTAGCCTCCGCTGTCGGAAGTTATTTGCGAAAGCGCCGCCCTGATTTTTCGCATCCATTGAGTTGACGCGGAGCTGGGCGCAATGGGGCAGCGGGTCCCAGACAAAGCATTCGACTCCAGTGGAGCGCACTCACCGCGGAGCGATACCGGAGGCTGCTTGAGCTGCGGCCCAACCATCTGACGAACATTGTCAGTCGCAATTAAAAGGAATCTCGGCCGTAGCCCCCTCTTCGGCAGAAAGGCAACTTTGCCCATTTCTTCTTTTGTGCCGATCCGTCGTCTGAAAGCCCCTTCGCCCTGGAACAGCGACAGCCCCATTCGCGAAGAGCTCTTTAGCGTCGAGCGCTTGGAGCAGCATGCCGTGACCCTGGCCGCGGCCCAGGGTATTACATCAACCCGGATCAGGGTGCCATCGCTGTCTCGCCGGCTGCGCGACAACGCCACAGCTCTTCTGAAAGCACATCACGAGATCGCTCACGTGCTTGATCTGGGGCTATCAATCACGCCAGCAGCTGAGTGGCTGGTGGACAACTACCATATCGTTGAAGAGCAGGTGCAGGAAATCCGGACCGATCTTCCGGCCGGCTATTATCGTCAGTTACCCAAGCTCGCGGCCGGACCTTTTAGCGGCTATCCGCGCGTCTTTGGCTTGGCTTGGGCCTTCATCGCCCACACGGACAGCCATTTTGATTCGGCGACACTATTGCGCTTTGTCGCCGCATATCAGCGGGTCCAGCCGCTCGCCATCGGCGAACTCTGGGCGATAGCCATCACGCTTCGTATCGTCCTGGTCGAAAACCTGCGCCGCATGGCGGCGCAGATTATTCGGGCCCGTGGTCACCGCCACGAAGCCGACAGTCTCGCCGATAGGCTGTTGGGTGCTGCCGGCACGCCGGTCGAGGCCGTATCCGCTGTACTTCAACACTATGTCAAGAAACCATTGCCAGCGGCCCTTACGGTTCAGCTGGTGCAAAGGCTGCGGGATCAGGATCCAAACGACACCCCGGCTTTGAAATGGCTGGAAGCGCGTCTGAAGGGCCAGGGAACGACATCCGAGGCCGTTGTCCAGGAGGAGGTTCAGCGGCAGGGAGCGTCAAACGTCACGGTTCGCAATATCATCACAAGCATGCGCCTGATCTCCGATGTCGATTGGACGGAGCTGGTTGAAAGCGTCAGCCTCGTCGATGCAGCGTTCTGCGCATCGAGCCAGTTCGCGGAGATGGACTTCCCGACCCGCAATCTCTATCGCAGCGCCATCGAAGAACTCGCGCGCGGGTCACCATATACCGAACTGGAAATCGCTCACAGGGCATTGGCGCCGGAGCGGCCACAGCAGGAGTCGCTGGCGCAGCCCTCCCCCAGCGCGCCTGAAACTGTCCCGATTTCACCGGGCGACGACCCGGGATATTACCTGATCGCGGGGGGCCGAGCCGACTTTGAGAAAACTCTAGGGTTCCGGCAACCGCTCCATCTAAGGTTTCGCCGGCTGGCGCGGCAGCTCGGAATCGCGGGATATGTCGCCTCTCTTGGCATCCTAGCGGCGATAATCGTCGCCCTGCCCTTACTTCTGATCGCCGGCGGGGAGGTCAATCACCGGCTGCTCATCCTCCTGGCTGCCCTGGGGCTGGTGCCAGCGTTCGATGTAGCCGTCGCCCTTCTCAACCGCGATCTGACGCGTGGCATGGGTGCCGTTATTCTGCCCGGTCTCGAATTGGCGAGCGGCGTACCGCTACCTTTCAGCACAATGGTTGTCGTGCCGACGCTGCTGACGAGCAAGGGCTCAATTGAGGACCAAGTCGCCCAGTTAGAGGTGCACTATCTGACCAGTCCCGGGGGCGCCGTCTTTTTCGCTCTACTCTCCGACTGGGTCGATGCAAAGAGCCCGCACATGCCCAATGATGAAGACCTCCTGACTGAGGCCATCGCGGGTGTCTCGCGGCTGAATGCGCGTCATTCAACTGCCGCTGATCCTCATTTCTTTCTGTTGCATCGCCACCGCGTCTGGAATCCAACGCAAGGCCGGTGGATGGGCTGGGAACGCAAGAGAGGCAAGCTGCATGAGCTCAACCGCCTTTTGCGTGGTGCAACCGACACAACCTTTGTCGATGTCGACGGAATGGCCGGCAAGCTTCCCGCCAGCATTCGCTATGTCGTTACCCTTGATGTGGATACCCGGCTGCCACGCGAGGCGCTCCGCCGCCTGATCGGCAAAATGTCTCATCCGCTGAATCGGCCGAAATATGATCCGGTAGCTGGACGCGTGATCGATGGCTACGGCATTCTGCAGCCACGCGTCACCCCATCCCTGCCGATTGGGCGTGAAGGCTCGTTCTTTCAGCGCGTCGTCTCCAGTCCTGGCGGCATCGATCCCTATGCTGCTGCGGCATCGGATCTTTATCAAGACCTGTTCGGAGAGGGCTCTTACACCGGCAAAGGTATCTACGATATCGACACCTTTGAAGCCGCACTGGATCAACGCATTCCCGAGAATGCCGTGCTGAGCCATGATCTCATTGAAGGTATTCTCGCACGCGCCGGGCTGGCATCAGACATTGAAGTCGTAGAGGATTTCCCGTCGCGCTATGACGTTGCTGCGGCGCGGCAACATCGTTGGGCACGCGGCGACTGGCAATTGGTTCCTTGGCTCCTGAGCCGTCGTCATAATGCCAGGAATAGTCACCAGGGCCCCATTCCACACATAGGACTCTGGAAGATATTCGACAATCTTCGACGCTCGCTGGCACCCCCTGCTATCGTCGCAGCTATGGTCGTCGGCTGGACGCAGCCACTTCCGGTAGCGGCAATTTGGTCGGCCTTCGTGTTCTCGACGATCATGGTGCCAACTTTGATACCGGTCCTGGCAGCGATCATTCCGCGCCACATCAGGACCTCGCCGCTGAGCCATCTCGAGTCCCTAAGAGCAGAACTATACCTGGCACTGTCGCGCACAGCGCTTCATATCATCCTTGTCGCCCATCAGGCGTGGCTGATGATGGATGCTATCGGACGTACTTTTCACCGCCTCTATTTCAGCCATAGATATCTGCTGGAATGGGTCACCGCCGCACAGATGACGGTCGGAGACCGCTTGGGTGTCCACGGCTTTGCCCGGCAAATGTTTGGCAGCACTGTGATTGCGGGGGCCGCTGCTGGTATCGTCTGGCTTGCCGGGTCTGACGCATGGCCGATCGCGCTGCCGGTGATCCTTGCTTGGCTGATTGCGCCGGGAGCCGCCTACTGGATCAGCAGATCGCCTGGCCCCGCAAGCCGGCTTGCGATCACCAAACCCGATACAGACGCCCTCCGCATAGTCGCACGGCGTACCTGGCGGTATTTTGAGACTTTTGTAACCGCCGCCGATCATATGCTGCCGCCGGACAATTTCCAGGAGGATCCCAAGGCGGTCCTCGCCCATCGCACCTCTCCGACAAATATCGGTCTCTATCTTCTGTCGACCGTCAGCGCCCACGACTTCGGCTGGATCGGCAGAGCCGACGCGGTAGCGCGCGCGGCCGCAACGCTCACAACCATGAGGCAGCTCGAACGGTTTCGGGGCCATTTCTACAACTGGTATGATACGAAGGATCTACGACCACTCGATCCGAAATATGTATCGACTGTCGACAGCGGCAATCTGGCGGGCCACCTGCTTACTCTTGCTCATGCCTGTCGGGAATGGCGCGCGTCCGTTGTGGTCAGCCCCGGCACCATGTTGGATGCATTACAGGACGCGTTATCTCTGGCGCAAGAAGCCCTGCATACATACCGAGCGAGACGGAAGGAAGACGCTGCGACCGTTTCGCTTGGTGACGCTTTTCAAATATTCTCCGCGGCGATCAAGGCTTCTCGAAACGGCCCTTCCGAAGCAGCGGTGGTACTGGCCGGACTGGCCCCGCTGACCGCTGAGATCGCCACCAAAGCAGAGTCCCTGAATCTCGAACTTGGCGAAGACGTGGCCGACCTGATGTTCTGGGCCAATGCCATCCAGGACACGGTTGAGAGCCATCTGCGCGATCTCTCCCCTTCCTCGGCAGCGGTAGATGTACTCGCCGGCAGACTCCAGTCACTCGACGAAACGGCCCAGCAGATGGCTGCCGAGATGGAATTTGGCTTTCTGCTGAATCGGCAGCGCCAGCTGCTCTCTATCGGCTTTTCGGTGAGAGAAGGTACCCTGGACCCGAGTTGCTACGATCTACTGGCCTCGGAAGCGCGCCTCGCCAGTCTTTTCGCCATCGCGAAGGGCGATATTCCCACCCGCCACTGGTTCCGTCTGGGGCGTGCCGTCACGCCGGTTGGACAGGGCGCAGCTCTGATCTCGTGGTCCGGCTCCATGTTCGAATACCTGATGCCGGCTCTGGTTATGCGGGCGCCCGCTAACAGCCTCTTGGAACAAACGAGCCGCCTCGTCGTGAAGCGACAGATAAGCTATGGCGCCAAATTGGGCTTGCCATGGGGGATTTCAGAATCCGCTTACAACGCACGTGACCTTGAATTCACCTACCAGTATTCGAGTTTTGGCGTGCCTGGTCTCGGCCTGAAGCGTGGCCTTGGCGAGAGCGCCGTCATTGCACCCTATGCGACCGGCCTCGCCGCAATGGTATCACCGGCCGCCGCATTGCAAAATTTCAAGCGCCTCGCTGAGCTCGGTGCCCAGGGTCGCTATGGTTACTATGAAGCGTTGGATTTCACCCGCAAGCACCTACGCGACGAACAGAGCGTCGCGGTTGTCCGCGCCTTTATGTCGCACCACCAGGGAATGACCATCATCGCTATCGGCAACGCGCTGTTTGATGGCGCAATGCGGCGACGGTTTCACAGCGCCCCCATCATCCAGGCCACCGATCTCCTGCTCCAGGAAAGATCTCCACGTGGTGCTGTACTTGAACATCCGAAGGCGGAGGAAATCCGCACCGGCAACACACCGCTCGACTTTAGCCCAACGAAAGTACGCCGATTTCGCTCGCCACATGACACCGTGCCGCCAACCCACCTGTTTTCCAACGGCCGCTATGCCGTCATGCTGAACGCTGCGGGATCCGGTTATAGTCGCTGGAAGGGGCTGGCGATCACGCGTTGGCGCGAGGACATAACCTGCGACAACTGGGGAAGCTATATCTACCTGCGGGACCGTCGCCGCGAGGTGGCCTGGTCCGCAGGCCATCTGCCGAGCGGGGTCGAGGCAGCCAAATATCGTGTTTCCTTCTCTGAAGATCGAGCCTTGATCACGCGTCGCGATGGCACCTTGACGACGACAACCGAAGTCGTCATTTCGGCCGAGGACGATACGGAGGTTCGCCGCGTGTCGATCTCCAATTCAGGCCTCGAAGCCCGAGAAATCGAAATCACCTCCTACGCGGAACTGGTACTCGCTGCAGCGGAATCGGACAACGCGCATCCGGCATTTTCCAAGCTATTTGTTGAAACCGAATTCCTCCCGGAAATTGGTGCTTTGATCGCGACCCGGCGACGCAGATCGCCTGGCGATACGGAGGTCTGGGCAGCACAAATCATGGTAGCAGAAGGCGAGACATTAGATGCGCTTGAGATCGAGACGGACAGAGGTCGCTTTCTCGGGCGCGGACACGATCTTCGCCACCCCCGCGGCATGAATGGCGAGCCGCTTTCCGGCACCACAGGGGCGGTGCTTGACCCGATTTTCGCGCTGCGGCGCTGCCTCCGCGTACCGGCGCGTGGCACCGCGCGGGCGGCAATCTGGACAATTGTCGCCTCATCACGCCAGGGCGTGCTGGATCTCATCGACAAACATCAGGATCCTAACGCGTTTGATCGCGCCTCAACACTGGCGTGGACGCAGGCGCAGGTACAGTTACGGCATCTCAACATCAACGCAGATGAGGCGAACACTTTCCAGCGCGTCGCCAGCCACATCCTCTATGCCAATGGCGCTCTGCGCGCACCGAGCGAATTGATCCAACGCGGCTCTTCTCCGCAAGCCGGATTGTGGCAGTACGGCATTTCCGGTGACACACCGATCATCCTGGTCCGTATCGACGACATCGCGGATATCGAGGTCGTCCAGGAAGCCTTGCGAGCGCACGAATATTGGCGCATGAAGCAGGTCGCCGTCGATCTCGTTATCCTGAATGAACGCGCCGCCTCATATGTGCAGGATCTTCAGATAGCCCTGGAGACCGCCATTAGAGCAAGTCAATCCAGACCGTCTCCCGGCGAGGCGATGGGCCGGGGATCGGCTTATGTCCTGCGTACTGATCTGATGTCCGTGGAAACACGCGCTCTCCTGCTCGCGGCGGCGCGCGTCATTCTTGCCACGCGACACGGTCGGCTGTCCGAGCAGCTCGCGCGCATGCAAGTGCTCGAGACAGCCGAGCCGAGCCGACGACCGTCTCCCAGCCTATCTGAGGCACATCTACTATTACTAAAGTCGGCCGCACGGTCGGACCTGGAATTCTTCAATGGCCTCGGTGGCTTTTCCGCCGAGGGGCGCGAATATGTCACGGTCCTCGAACATGGGAAGCGGACGCCAGCCCCCTGGATCAATGTGATCTCCAATCCATCTTTCGGCTTCCACGTGACGACCGAGGGTACGGGCTACACCTGGTCCGTGAACAGTCGGGAACGTAAATTGACACCTTGGTCTAATGACCCGGTCAGTGATCCGCCGGGTGAAGCGATCTACATTCGCGACGAAGAAAGCGGCCAATCCTGGCCAGCAACGGCGCTCGCGGGGCGCACGGGCGACAGCACCTATACGGCACGGCACGGCCGTGGCTATAGCCGCTTCACGCATGGCTCACATGGAATAGAGCTCGATCTGCTCCAATTCGTGCCCCCGCAAGATCCCATTAAGATCGCGCGGTTGACGCTGCGAAACAACTCCGACCGCAGCCGCCATTTATCGGTCACGACTTATGTGGAATGGGTCCTGGGCACCGATCGAAGCACGACGGCTCCGTTCCTCATAACCAGGATCGATCCCGAGACAGGCGCCTTGGTGGCGCAAAACCGTTGGGGCGATATATTCAAATCCCGTACCGCCTTCATCGACCTAGCCGGCCGCCAGACGGAATGGACCGGCGATAGGCGGGAGTTCATCGGTCGCAACGGTACGCTTTCAGAGCCGATCGCGCTTGATCCAGGATCCGCCCTGTCCAACCGTGTCGGCGCTGGTCTGGACCCCTGCGGCGCCCTGAGGGCTCCCGTGCGGCTGGCGCCGGGGGAGAGCACCGAGATCGTCTTTCTTCTCGGCGATGCCGCGAGCGAGAACGACATGCAATTGCTCGTTAAACGCTATAGGTCAGCCGATCTCGATGACGTGTTCCGTCAGGTGTCCGAGCGGTGGGCCGATATGCTGGAGACGATCCAGGTAAGGACGCCGGACCGCACCATGGACATCATGCTGAATGGTTGGCTGCAGTACCAGACGCTGGCATGTCGATTTTGGGCACGCTCCGCCTTTTACCAGACGAGCGGCGCCTTCGGCTTTCGCGACCAATTGCAGGACAGTCTGGCCCTCGCCTGGATGTCCCCGGACTTGACTCGGGGCCATTTGTTGCGCGCCGCCAGCAGGCAATTTCCCGAAGGCGATTTCCAGCATTGGTGGTTGCCACCTCAAGGACAAGGTGTCCGCACGCGCATCTCCGATGATTGCGTCTGGCTGGCCTATGTTGCCGCGCACTATGTCGAGATGACAGGTGATCACCCGGTCTTGGACGAGATGGTGAGTTTTCTCGAAGGGCCGGTGCTGGCAGGGCGCGATCACGATCTCTTCTTTCAACCGATGACGGCCGAGCGCAGCGTAACACTGTATGATCATTGCGCCTTGGCTCTTGATCGCAGCCTCGATGTCGGTAGCCACGGTTTGCCGTTGATCGGGACCGGGGACTGGAACGACGGCATGAACCGGGTCGGAGAGGGCGGCAAGGGCGAGAGCGTCTGGCTCGGCTGGTTCCTCTACACCACCCTAATCGCCTTTGCGGCTTTGGCGGAAGATCGTGGGGACACAGCACATACAGAAACGTGGCGATCACATGCCGAGGCCTTGCAAACCGCATTGGAGAGGACGGCTTGGGATGGGGCCTGGTATAAGCGCGGCTATTTCGATGACGGGAGCCCGCTGGGCTCAATAGCCAGTCTGGAATGCCAGATCGATTCGATCGCGCAATCCTGGGCCGTTTTGTCCGGTGCGGCTGAAATATCGCGCGCTGAGCAAGCCATGGCATCGCTCGAGGAGCATCTGATCCGCCACGATGACAAGTTGGCTTTGCTATTCGCCCCCCCTTTCGATCAGACGGCGCATGATCCGGGTTATATTAAGGCGTATCCGCCTGGCATTCGCGAGAATGGCGGTCAGTATACCCATGCTGCTGCCTGGACGGTTCTTGCTCTGACCAAACTCGGTCACGGAAATAAGGCGGCCGAACTCTTCGCCCTCCTCAATCCTATCAACCATGCAACGCTCGCCACTGACATGGAACGCTATAAGGTCGAACCCTATGTGGTCGCGGCCGATGTCTATTCAGAGCCGCCGCATGAAGGCCGCGGCGGATGGACCTGGTATACGGGGTCTGCTGGCTGGATGTATCGCGCCGGAATCGAGGGCATTCTCGGGCTGCGCCGTCACGGGGCAGAGCTGCTTCTCGCGCCTTGCATCCCGTCGACCTGGCCGGGCTTTGAAATAACGTTCAGATTTCAATCGACAACCTATCGCATCATAGTCACGAACCCGCAGGCCGTCAGTCGAGGCATTGTCAGTGCAACACTGGACGGCGTGACGATTCCGGCCTTGAACCCAACCCGCATCCCATTGATTGACGACAAAGAGACACATCTCGTGCAACTCGTCCTCGGCGAGATGTAACTCGTCTTTCTTTGCCTGGCAGCGAAAAGCCGAAGTCCCAGTCGAATGGTGCCGTGTATATTTCCGCCCTGAGCTTGTATCTCAAAAATTCGGTGCCATTTACCCATATGAGCCCAGAATAAAATGTGGGAAGTGGCTCTGTTAGCCATTCGGCATGTCTGCCCCGGCCCCCGAGTAGTCGATATCGGCGGATAGCGGCTCCGGCGATTTCGGCACCGGCGCTTCATCATCGAGAAAAGCCGACCCACGAAACGGCCCCGTTGTTATCGCACAAGACAGTCCGTGCTCAGCTCGATAAAGCCTATTTTCCAGAGAGGTTATTCCGATGAAATACCTGACGCCGCCACTCGTCATCCCGGCGGCAATATTTATCGCCGTCGTCGTGATGGCGATTCTTCGCTTTCATGCATAGGAGCTGAATAACTTTTAGCTTGATGTGTGCTCTACCAACTGCCTGACAAGAAGATCGACTGTTGCCCAATCATGAATGCGGGGCCTGTGCTTGACCCGCGCAGCGAAGGCCGATCAGACAGAAACCCAACGACGCCTTCATGGGATAGAGCTATCAGGCACCGTAGCTTCTCCTTCACGTATACCAGTCGACGTTTTTTGACGCTTTCGTGAAAACAACTCATTTCTGCCCATTAAACAGATTCGCGTTTCCGGACCCGTCGCGAATGACGCAGGTCCGGACCACCCGGCCCAGCCCGGCACACAGCAGCCAGGCGCCGTCCGATACGGACGGGCCGGGTGACGTACAATTTGACCTCCCAGCTGCAGGCCTTCCTGAGGTAAGAACACGCCGCAACAAGGGCAAAAAAGCGCCCCATCCTTCATCTCAAAACCTTGCCCTAGCCGCGGAGAGACAGACATGACCATACGCACAAGCAGCAGGACGGTCATATTTCAGCATCCCTTTGTGCTCGACGGCCTCGATGAGCAACAGCCGGCTGGTGCCTATGAGATCGAAACAGATGACGAGCAGATAGAGGACGTCTCCTTCATTGCCTTTCGTCGGGTGTCGACACTGATCCACTTACACCCCTCCCCCAAACGACCTGGTATCACGCAAACGCTGACCGTTGACCCGAACGAACTAGAAAGGGCGTTGGCGCATGATCGTGAAGTTGAGCTCTCTGCGGTTTCGCTCTGCCGTCGGTTTCCTTAGAACGCACATGCTCAAACGCCTAAAGCAGGATTTCTCCTGCCTTGCGATGATGGCGTCCGTTGTCATATCGCTTCTATGATCTGGACAGTAAAAAGGTAATTTCAGTCGAAGCATCGTCAGCACATAGATCCATTCATCGTTCAGATTGCCGACTCCATTTCGTCAGACGATCGGCGAGAATTCGTAGCCGTGCGAAATTGACTCGAAATGCCGCCCGATACGGACTACTGCTTCAGCCGCCGTTTGTGACGGGGGGAATAATCGGCATTGTTTGGATCGACCCTCGTAGCTTGCCGATCTGGCGATCGAGAAGCCGGAGAGCCATGAGATAAATTTCAGAGAATGTGGGAAATGGCTGCACGGTGTCTTGAAGAACAGCGAGCGGTATACGGGCACGTATAGCCAGCGTGGCTTGCTGAAGCCATTCGCCGGCTTCTGGGCCGAGCGCATAAGCACCGGTCAGCTGCTCGCCGTCGCTAAGCAAGGTCAGAAAGCCATTCGATTTCTCCCATGCACGGGTGTAGGTCGCCATTCGAGGGACCTCCGTGATAGGAACAGTCGCCGTGAATTTGTCCTTGGCTACGCCAACCGCCGCTGCTTGAGGATCAGTGAAAACAACGCGTGCTATGGCGTCATAGTTCGCTTCACGTGCTTCCCCAAGAATATTTGCCGCGACAATGCGACCCTGGTATTTGCCAACGTGTGTCAACTGCCAAATGCCGGTCACATCTCCGATCGCCCATAAACGTTCGCCGGCACTCAGCCGTGCATCCACTCGAATTCCACGCGCGCTGAGCGTCGCGCCGGCAGTCTCGAGACCAAGATCGTTGGTGCGTGGGCGACGCCCTGTCGCGACGAGTAAATGATCGCCTCTTAATATGGCGCCATTATCGAGTTCTACTACATATTCGGATCCCGTGCGCCGCACCGCTACGGCTCGTGCGTCAAAGGAAAATTCGATGCCCTCTCTTTTCAAAGCCTCACTAAGCGCTCGACCGAGCGACTCAGGTTCTCGAGGAAGCACGTGAGCTGCCCCCTCGACAAGGGCCACTTCCCCGCCAAGGCGGCGAACAGCCTGCGCCATCTCGACGCCGACCGCTCCGCCACCAAGCACGATTAAACGGCGGGGAATAGCCTTCATGCTGGTTACTTCGCGGTTTGTCCAAATTCCCTCGAGCGCGTTTAATCCCGGTATCGGTGGAATGATTGGCTCAGATCCGGTCGCTATGACGACCTGATCTGCTGTATAGCGAATCCCCTCAACCTCGACCGTACCCATGCCAGCGAGACGCCCATGGCCACGAAACAGATCAATTCCATGGTCGGCAAGCCAGCGCTGTTGTCCCGTATCGGAGTACCCTGACGCCATATAGTCACGCCAAGCCAGGGCGGCGTCGACATCTACCTGCGCTGGCGCGGCTGCATCGCTGGCGCTGCGCGCGGCTTCACCGGGACGCAACAGCGTTTTGGATGGGATACACGCCCAATAAGAACACTCGCCGCCAACCCGTTCTCGCTCCACGACGGCCACCCGCAGTCCTCCTTCTGCAAGCGCACCCGCACAATGCTCTCCCGGAGATCCGCCACCGATGACGATGACGTCGTAGCGCTTGCTCATATCAAAACCTCGTCGCTGATCACCCTCCGGGCCGACCTCTGTAGTCTTTCGTGCCTTGCACCTTCGAGATATAAACTTTCTGCACCATCGCCGGTTCGAAGCCGATAGGTGAGCTGCGGGCGGCCCTCTCCGAGAAACGACTGACGCTAACTGACACCATGCGCCTCCGCCACGATAGAAGCCATTGCACCATGGTATCGGCATTTTCAGCGCGTGCGACTTGCAAGCTCGCGATACGATGGACGGCTTTCGGGGATGAGTTCGTCATCAATGACGGTTTTTGGAGGGGAGCAACAGCGAAACAATCACCGCGCTTTTTTGCCAAGGATACGATCGTCTCATCCCATCGCCAGCGTTATCGGCGTAAGGTTCTCTCTTGACCAACCAGCGTTTCAATTCTGGACGACACACCGCTCGCCGAACCAACCGGGCGAATGATCGCGAGGGTGCCCAGATTCGCGACGTGACTTGAGGAGCTCATAGAGCGCCGGGGCGTCCCGACCTCCGATTCCGACAGACTGAATTTCTGACCAAGATCCTTCGATCCTGGACTCGCTTACATGGAGCAGGCAATGAGGAAAGAGTATGAGATGAACGACGATGAGATTCACAAATCTTTAGAGATCCATTGGGCGGCATCCAATGAAAATGATTTCGAAGCCGAGCATCAGATCTACCGGGAGGATGCCATCCTGGACTATCCACAATCCGGTGAACGGATCCGGGGTCGGGAGAATATCCAGGCATCACGAGCTGCGCAGCCGAGCAGAAAACGTTTTTCGCCGCAGCGTATACTTGGCGCTGGCAACCTTTGGATCACCGAGCTCGTTATCGCTTACGACGGAAGACCCTCCTTCGTGGTAAGCATCATGGAATTTGAGGCAGGACGCGTGGCCCGCGAGACCCAATATTTCAGCGAACCCTTTCCCCCCGGGCCTTCACGCACACAGTGGGTCGAACGGATTCCGTGAAGAACGTTTTGGTAAAGCGCTCCATCTGAAGCCGGATTTTTGAGCGAGACGCTCGACGGCCTTGTACTGCCCGCGTCGGCCGGGTTTGCCGCGGCTGGCGAACTGCGTCAGCCGCCGGTTGCGATAATCCTCGAACAGTTCCGACGTCAGATTGACGACGGCGTAGGCATAGAGGTCAGGCTCCTCTCGCAGGAAACGATTGATCCGCGAGTTCTCGCTTTTTTTTGATGCCTCTCCACGACGCTTGGCGGTCACCTCCTCTCCGTAGCGGCGGAGCAAATCGCCCAGCGTCGTCCGCTTGTCCATCGACCCGCGGGCAACGGTGCCCCGATCCATCTTCACTTCGATCTCCCTGGCCCAGGCCTCGGCGTCCTTCTTCGTCGAAAAGGTCTCGGTCTGGTACGGAAAGCCCTTCCGCCGGATTTGTACGTGCCACTGGTAAGGGCCTTTTTGCCGTATCGTCGCCATGTCCGCTGCCTGCCTGCTGGTTGTTCGTGATCAGGATGTTGGGCCGTTTTTCGACGGCGGATCGCGGGAACGGCATGGAGGATGGAGAGGCGGTTTCCGGCACGGCGGCCAGAGTTGGACAGGACGGCAAGGAATCGGATTTTCGCCGGCGGCGGGCGAGTTGTCGCCAACTGAGCCAGAATTGTGCCAAATAATCGTAAATGGCAGGCAGACTGACCTGTCGTCAAAGACTAACTTATTTATTTTTAAGGGAGATTTTGGCACACCCGATACGATTCGAACGTACGACCTTTGCCTTCGGAGGGCGGCGCAAGCCATTGATTCAAAATGGAAATTCATGATTTCCAAGGATTTAGCATCGCCCTGCATCGCTGGATATCGCCCTATATCGCTCCCAACTGTGCCAGAATTGTGCCAGCGAAGCCGATTTTGAACAGCACAAAACTGCCTGCAGCAGAGGCACTTCCGGGACAGTAGCAAATTCCGGAGCTGTGAGCGACCGGCATCGAACCCGATATCGGCGCACCGATCAATCGTTCAGCCAAAGTTCCGGTGGGCTCCAGCCATGCCGTAACCGGATCACGGTTGAAGCCGTAATCCGGTTACGCTATATTCTTCGCAGGCGAGGAGAACCGCTATGGCAGATCGCACCGTTGCCAGACGTGTCCGTCGGTATCGGGAGACACAGAAGGAAGAGCGTGAAATCCGACGCGTCGAGGTCCAGGTGCCGTCTGTTGCCATTGACGACATCAAGGCGCTGGGCGGAAGACTCCAAAGGGCCTTCAAGCGGGCGACGGCGGCAGAGACGCGGATCAGTTTCGTCTTGAAAACGATCAACGCCCCGCGTCCCTATCCGATCGACGCCAAGACCTTTGTGCATTGCCTGACAACCGATCATCCCGATCGCAAATGGCAGCCTCACATCGAAGCCTTCTTCGACGAAGTCTCTGTTGAGGCTATTCATGACCTCGTGCTGGCCGGCGTCGTCAGCTTTGAGGATCTGTACCGGGCGGCCCGTAACTGGAGAGTCACGAATGGCAGAAGCGTCAGTTGGATCAAGGAAATGGCAGACCTCCGATTGGCAAACCCTGCTGCGTGAAGCCATCAAGCTCCTCGATACGCTGAGGGAGCAACCAAAATGGACATTCGGCGGCGGCACGGCGCTGGCAGTCTTCTACGGGCATCGCATCAGTTATGATATCGACATTTTCCTCTCGGATTCAGATGCCATCACGGCTCTGTCGCCAACCAAGAATGCAGCCACGAAGGCTCTTCTTGCCGGTCGCGGCTACCAATTCCCCGGCAATTACCTGAAGCTCGAATTGGATCAGGGCGAGATCGATTTCATCGCCGGCGGGCGACGGACAGATGATCCGACCGAGTCGTGGGAATTTGAGGGGCGTTCGCTCCTCATCGAAACACCATGGGAAGCGGCCATCAAAAAGATCTTCTATCGCCCATCCACGTTCAAGATACGCGACGTCTTTGACCTGGCGGCCGTCATTGACCACGACGGCGTCAGGTTGAAATCATATCTGCCAGAGGTCGAGGATAAGCTCGATAAGTTAATCGACCGCCTTGATGCGCTGACGCCGGTCTATGCGGAGCGTGTCGTCAACGACATCAACCCGACCGAGAAGGGAAAGAGATACACCGGCACGGATGCTATCGAGGCGGTGCTCCATTTCGTTCGTGAGTGGAAGAACCGGCCGATCTGCAGCAGCTGAACAGTCTCAACCGATAATATTTTGTCATTCAGGGCCGTTGACCGAGCCCTCACAATTCGGAAGGGTCAAGCGCTTAATGTGCCGGTCGGCGCCGGTCGGGACCCCATCGCTTCGGGAACATCCATGCTCACTTCAGACAGTTATAGGCATTTGCGCGAGGGGCCAACTTCGGCGCTGATTCACAATCCGTCGAATTGGCTTTCGCGATGGCCCGGAAGGTGAAGAGCCCGAAGCCGACTTTCTTGACCTGCCCGAGACCATAGAAGGGGCTCGACAAGTTCGAAATACAATAGCCTACGGCCTCATCATCTTTGACGATGCGTCTCAGGATTGAGCCGTCCATAAGGGAAATGAGAAGACGCCCGCAGTTGCTTCGCGCTCCTTGCGATGATTGCATCGTCAAAGCAAACCCGTTGAAGATGTCCGTTCGCAAAGAAACCGGGAAAGCGGCTCACAAAGCGATTGCCGAACTGCTCAAAAGATTCGCCGAAGCCGTACACCACGCCGCCCACGTCAGCAAGGGACTTCGGAGTGACGCCTCCTGCCTACGCTCCGCAACTTGCGATGCCTTCAGCGCCTTAGATGGACGGGCTTGCAAGAGCCGCCGAGGCGCCCATCCGGGTCCACCAAGCAGGACGCCGCATTCCCGGCTTAAGAGTACCATTTTCCATCGCATCACTGATCTCGTCGCAAATCTGTTCAGTCGAAGAGATCCCAATGGGTCTATCGATATCCCAACTGCGCAATGGGTCCACATAAAGTCGTGGTACACTACTTTTTGCGGCTTCTTGGTGCTTTCTTCTGCCCCGAAAGAAGATCATTTAAAGAACACTAACAGACGGTTTTATTCGCCGCATGCCATGCGAAATCTATGCTTTCCGGGTGCTCTGACTGGGACTGGAGAGGGCTTCTCGCGGAAAGGAAAGAAGGACCGCTATGAAATTGAGGTCCGTCATCACCGCAGCATGTATTGCGCTCGCCACACCAGCGATCGCACAAAGCCCCCGCGAAACTATAACGCCAATTTCGAACATAAACACCGAACATTCCGGGCAAATCTTTGAAGGCGGTGATTGTGGATTGTTCACCAGGCGGCGTCTCGTCAGCACGTTCACATGCTAAATCGCCTGTTATCGACGACTATGTCGCATCGGGCGTAATCGAAACACAGGTTGAAGGTGAACGGCGTCGCGTTGTCCGCGCCGGCAAGAGTTTCCATGAATTACCTGGCACGCACCATGTCATCAGCGGCAATGCGAGCGCGAAGGAGCCCATGGGTTTGCCGGCAATCTTTGCTGCCAATTCGGTCGATCGCACTCAGACGACGCCAGATAACTAGGGAGAAGAAGGCGGTGAGCAGACGTCTTGACTATACTCAAGTAGCGCCGGTCGGGCTTAAAGCCCTTGGTACAGCGTATGGATATGTGAGCCAGAGCAGCCTTCCTCCTGTTCTGATCGATCTGGTCTATCTGCGCGTCTCGCAGATCAATAATTGCGCCTACTGTCTCGATATGCACATGCGTGACCTCCTGAAGAAAGGTCAGAAAATTGAAAAACTTGCACTTGTCCAGGCGTGGTCGGAAGGAGGCGAACTTTTCGACGAGCGCGAGCGGGCGGCTTTCGCCTGGGCGGAAACCGTGACACGTGTCGCTGAGACCGGCGTCCCGGATAGCGCATATGAAGCTGCGCGCGCAGTCTTTAACGAGAGAGAAATCGTCGACCTCACCATCGCGATTGGTTTGATGAACGCGTATAACCGCATGGCCATCAGCTTTCGCAATACACCGCAAGCGGTCCTCGATAACTGACATTCGGCATGCCGAAGATAGGTCGGGTCTGCTCCCTCGGATATTGCCTGCGAACGAGCCACGCACGATCCAAAAATAGGAGTTCTCAGTGAAGATATTTATAGCGGGCGCCACGGGCGCCCTCGGTTTACCGCTTGTCCGTGCCCTTTGCACCTATGGTCATCGGGTTACAGGCATGACACGTAACGGCCCAGGGATTGATCGCCTCCGCGAGTTGGGGGCCGATGTGTCGGTGACGGATGCCTTCGACGCTAAGGCGGTCCTGGGCGCGATCCAATCCGCGTCACCCGACGTGGTGATCGACCAGCTTACCTGGCTTCCTGCCAATCCCGCCGAAATCATCAAATCGATGCCGAATGACACGCGCCTTCATCGTGAGGGCGGAGCCAACCTGCTGGCAGCAGCCCAGGAAGCGGGTGTCGCCCGCTATATCTTGCAGTCCCGTGGCTTTTACTTGGATGCTCCGGCAGGACAGTTGGCGGATGAGACGGCAAAACTCAGATACGATGCGCCCGGCGAGATCGGTGAAAGTACGCGCACCATCGGTGAATATGAAGAGCGGGCGCTTGCATCGCCTAAGCTGAAGGGTGTCGTCTTACGCTACGGCTTTTTTTACGGGCCCGGCACTTGGTATCGACCGGATGGCGCGATCGCCGAACAGGTGCGGAAGAGCGAATCGGCGATCATCGGGGACGGGAGTGCGGTTTGGTCTTTCGTTCACATCGATGATGCCATCTCCGCAACCATTGCTTCATTGACGGCGGAGCCCGGCATATACAATGTCGTGGACGATGATCCGCTGCCTGTCGCCGAATGGCTCCCGGCGTTCGCGCAATGGGTGGGCGCCCCACCTCCACCGCGCTTAAGCGAGGGTGACGCAAGGCGGAGATTCGGCGAGGAAGCGGTCTACTACCATACGCGCCTGACCGGGGCGGCCAATAGGCGGGCCAAGGAGCAGTTTGGATTTGCACCGCGTCCGCTGCTTTGGAAGAGGAGGCCACCCAGCCTCGGCGTCCATCAGGAAAATATCGTCCGATGACGCCAACCTCTCCTTGGACGCGTGTTTTGTTTACTGATTGCACCGCGAGGATGCCGGCGCACTGACGCTACGGTGTGAGGCACCACACAACCGCACACGGCACGGTCTCGCGGACTCGACTATGAAGCGAGGCGGCCAGTCTCCTTCCGTTCGAATCCAGAGCTACCTCTGCGCCAGAAATGTCGCGATCAGCTGAAACGACGGACTAATTCAAGGAGCCGATCGCAGGACAGCGCAAGGTTTCTGGTTGGAACAGTCGCGACACCCATTAGAAGCCCGGGCTCTGCACTCTCTGGCGACACATACCAAGCCGAAAGCGGTGACGGAGACATGCCGAACGTCACCGCTTCGCGCCCCACAGTTACGTCCGATGTTTCTTTCGGCAATTTCAACAATACCGCCAAACCTGGGCTAGAAAGCTGATCAGCGTCGACACTTGGTCGAAGGCATTCCAGCAGCGCCTGTCGTTTGGCGGCATAGACGCGTTTGGTGCGCCGGAGATGCCGCATATAGTGACCCTCCTGCATGAGCTCGGCGACCGCAGATTGCACTGCAGGGCCAGGTGGCGGTGTGAGACACGCCGCCACCTCCGTGAACCGGGAGATCAGGTCGGCTGGCGCGATCAAAAAGCCGAGCCGAACAGCCGGACTAATCGTCTTGCTGAATGAGCCGATGTGGATGACGCACCCATCTCGGTCGAGCGACGCGAGCGCTGGCGCGGCCCTTCCCACCAATTGCAATTCGCTCAGATAGTCGTCTTCGATCACCCAGACCTTGTTCGCTGCCGCCCACTCGAGCAAGCGAAGGCGTCGCTCAAGCGATAGGGTCGCACCAAGCGGCGCTTGCTGACCGGGAGTGACCAGGACAAGCTTCGCATCAGGATGATGGCGTAGCCCATACTCGATATCGATCCCCTCCTCATCAACCGGGATTGGAGCGAGCGATAAGCGCGCGATCTCGAGTCCTTTTCTGGTCCAAGGGAAGCCGGGATTTTCGACCCAGGCGGTATGCCCGCTCAAGTCAAGACCGGTCAGCGTCAAGCCGAGCCCCGCACTAAACCCTCCAGTGACGATAACCTGTGACGGGGAGCAGTTGATACCGCGGGCAATGGCGAGATAGCCCGCGATTTCCCGCCTCAGCTCGATCTCGCCGCGCGGGTCTGGATAGAGTGGAGGAGCACTCGCCTCCGCTCGGGCGGCATGTGCTCGAATGCGCGCGAACAATGTTGCCGGCAAACTCTCGATTGCCGGCACGCCCATCTGGAAGAACGCGGGTCCCTGCGTCATTTCCTGATAGGTTTCCATGAAAGAGCCTGAATCCAGCGGCGTCTCGTTCTTCGCGATGGCACGGGGCCGTGGGGCGACGCGCGTGCCGGTCGCCTGCGAAGCTTCGATCAACTGGGCAGCGGCCAGTTTCTCATATGCGATCCGCACGGTACCGCGTGCGACACCGAGTTGGACGGCGAGATCCTGCCACGAGGGTAAGCGGGCGCCGGGCTCAAGCGTACCAGCCTCGATGGCGCCGGCTACCGCACGTCGGATCTGCTCCGTCAAAGGCACCTTTGCCGTACGATCGAGATTCAGACTCAGCGACTGCTTCATAGCATTCAAGTACAGTATTTTTTTCCGTTCTTGGTGCTTTTCTCTAGCGCACCATGGGTTATCTTTGGGCTTGTAGAACGACTGCTGTTCGATGGTGCGAGGCATCCGGATGCAGGAAACGACCTACTGTAATACCTCAATCTATCCCTCACCAATAGGAAACACTATGGCCCATGGCCTATCATGACCCATCCTACCATCGAATACCTTCCGAGACGCGACACCACAAAGTACGACGACCGCGGCTCCCGCTTGAGCGGCCAGATCCGCGGACCGCTAAAGGAGGCTGAGATGGCAAGGCTGCAGCTCTAAAGCTCTGAAAAAACGCCCCTCTGCACCTAAACCAAACGCTTGTAACTAGCTTTGCGAGTGCTGCGACGAGAGCGCCGCAACACTCCATTTCTGTCCGGCGCACACTCAACTTAACGCGAGGCTGCGAAGTGTCCAGCCATACGACCTTGCTGACATCGGACTTCGATAACTTGCTCACTCCGCTCGACGTAAGCGTCGTTTCGCTCGCGGAATGCCATGTCGCAGAGGGATGGCGGCTGTCATTCCCTCCCATTGAGTTTCCCTGCATTCACTACAGCTTTATTGGGCAAGGTCGGATCGGCATTGGCGACCGCATGCCGATACCACTCACGCCCCACAAGCTTATTGTTTCGCCCCCACGCCAACCGTTCTGGATTGACACGGTATTCAGCGAAAGAGGAACAGTCGTGTCAAACATCGTGAAAGCTCAGTTTCCGATAGCTGATTCGTTCAAGAGAATTGATAACTTTGTCGCTGGCGAAGGCGCGCCGGCCCTTGTGATGGCGTGCGGTTACTTTCGGACATCCTATGCGACGTCGGTTGATCTTTTTGACAACTTGATCTCCCCTATTGTTGAGCAATTCAACGACAGAGATGAACTCGCATACAATTTTAAATCTGCGATGACTGAGCTTAGCGCTGAAAAGGTCGGCATGCGAGCAATGACCACCGCTATTCTGAAGCGCGTTTTGGTGACAGTCCTTCGGCAATTCTTGAGCTCCGCAGACTCTCAGTTGGAGCGCTTTACGATGCTGACTGATCCTCAGCTCGCGCGAGCCTTCGCCGAGATGGCCGGCAATCCAGGCGCATTTCACAGTGTTGAAAGTCTGTCGCGGATTGCCGGGTTGAGTCGTTCTGTCTTCATGGCGCGGTTCACGCGCGCATACGGAGACTCGCCGATGTCTGTTCTTCGACAGCTCAGAATGCGTCAGGCCGCATCGCTGCTCAAGAAAAGTGGGGCGTCGATAGAACGGGTAGCGCGGAGCGTTGGCTATGAAAGCCGGAGTAGCTTCTTCCGTGCGTTCAGGGAAGCTTACGGAACGGATCCGTCTGACTACGCGAAGCAACGTTGGGAAAGGAAAGGCCATCCAATGAACTCGAATGAGATAAGCGACCTAGAGAAGGTGAAGAAGTCTTTTCTATTTGCCTAAGCGGCAAGCGAAAAAGCACGGCAGCCTACGTTATGAACCCTGGGGCGTAGGCTCTGTAAACTCTGCGCCGCCTAAGATGTCCCTGGGTGATATGAGAGCGAATAAGAACAAGCCGTTTTAAGGCTTTTCGAGCAAGGCCACGGCACCCTCACCACCGTCAGCGCAAATGCTCACGATCGCCTTCGTTCCCCTAGGCTCCTCCCCGAGCTCCTTCACTGCCTGGCTAAGATCTCGCGCGCCGGTCGCGCCGAAGGGATGGCCGATCGCGATCGAACCGCCATTCGGATTGACTCGTTCCCAAGGAAAACTCCCGAAGTCCCGCGCGATATTTGTTCGTTCCGCGATCCAGCCTGGCTTTTCCAGCGCCGCCACGTTGGCAAGTACCTGGGCGGCAAAGGCTTCGTGAATCTCCCAAATCCCGATATCTTCGAAGGAAAGACCATTCCTGTCGAGCAGACGAGGAATAGCGAATGACGGCGCCATAAGGAGTCCGTCTTTTCGAAAATCCACGGCAGCAACCTCAAAATCGACGAGCTTGGCGGTGGGAATGCCATCAGGCAGTCGCCTACGCCCCGCGGCAGAGACGACCCAGAGACCTGCCGCACCATCGGTGATCGGCGACGAGTTGCCCGCGGTGAGCGTTCCCCGGCCACTGGCCCGGTCAAAAACCGGCCGCAGTGATGCAAGCTTCTCAAGCGACGTGTCGGAACGCGGGTTGGCATCCTTGGCGAGCTCGGGGAGCGGAACGACCAGATCTGAAAAGAAGCCACGCTGCCAGCCGTGGACAGCGCGCTTGTGGCTCTGATAGGCCCATTCGTCCTGCGCTTCGCGAGTGATTCCCCATTCCTTGGCGGTCTCTTCCATATGGTCGCCCATGGTGCGGCCAGTACTCCGGTTTGCCCAGCCTTTGGCGGGCAAGATGAAGTCAGTGGCCGCCAGGCTCCGGAGAGCTGCGGAGGCCTCTTCCGGGTCCTTGACAAAGAGCGTGTGAAATAGATCACTGGCAGCCGCTGTCAGCCCGATCGGCGGCCGGCTCATCACCTCGGCCCCACCCGCCAGGACAACATCAATTTCTCCCCCGATCATGCCACTTGCGGAAAACGCCGCCGTCATACTGGTTGCGCAGGCAAGGACAACGGAATAGGCCGGAACAGTCGGGTCTAGCTCCGCATCCATCCAGATTTCGCGCGCGAGATTGCTCCAGCCAAGATTCGGAATGACCGTGCCCCAAAGAACAAGATCGGGCCGCTGGCCGGAAAGCTGTTCTGCCATCTGTCGGACCACCGGCACCGATAGTGTCAGTGCGTCATATGCCGCAAACGGGCCGCCATCTCGGCCAAAAGGCGTGCGCAAGCCGGCGGCGAGATAGACGTCCTTATTGAAGCGGGTCATCTGTTATTCCTGTAAATAGTTAATGGGGGCAACGCTTTTGCTGGTGGGCGCCAGGCATCTGAGGAGCTTTGCTCAACAAGATTCTGGGCGTCGGCCCCCTATCGAGCGTCACCCAGATAGTTATTGCCTTTGTCGCCGACACCGCAGCTACGGGCCAGTTGTGCTCTGATTGAAGTCGCTTGGGCGACAACAGCCTAGCACTTCTGTGCCAGGGCGAGGCCGGTCGCTCCCTTGTAGAAAAGTCCTTCACTCGCCCGTTCGCGGAGGACGCTTCATCGTCAAAAGCGCGGCTATATCGCGCCAGTCATCTGCTGTCGAGACAGCAAGTGTCAGCCACTTTCCATCGGGATATGTTTTAGCTTCGTCGTAAAGCTTGACCAACTGCGCGCGCCACGCAGGACGCCTCTCTTCGAACTTCTGCCGTTCCACTCCGCCGAAGACGACTAGGACTGAAAGTTGCCCATATTCCGGTAACAAGGTGCAGAACGCCTTCGTCTTCTTGTACCGCAGGGACCAGCCGCGTTTCTTGCCACCATAGATCCAGTCCGGCACGAAGACGCCGGGATAATATGCCTCGATCCAGCGCCGAAGGTCGGTCCAATGCTTGAACCCCTTTGGTCCCATCCAATCGCTGATAGTTCGGTCATCCGGCGGAGATGATTTGTCGGTGATCCTGTCGCCGATCTGAGGAGACTGTTCCATATTGCTCTTCACATACCCCTTCACGTTATCAACTGGCTTCCGAAAACCCGGTGTCATTGTTTCATGTGGCACAAGGCATTTACCAAAGAATTCCGGCTTTCTGCGCATTGAAACGCAGCCCCTGACGACGTCCGAGACAGCCGCTTTCGCGTTTGGGTATGGGAAAATCGCCCTCACGATCACTAATCGGCATTGTGGCGACGTGGGCTTCCGCCCGGGACCATCGACTGAAAGACATCGTCACGCAGGTAGAA
>Ga0209455_1000545_pt1 | contig 25849 bp, 26 predicted proteins | sample AraplaCol_mCL_r2_FD_184275 | JGI IMG/M metagenome (GOLD analysis project Ga0209455, IMG submission 184275) | Arabidopsis root microbial communities from North Carolina, USA - plate scrape CL_Col_mCL_r2 (SPAdes) (version 2) | ecosystem: Host-associated > Plants > Roots > Endosphere | place: USA... | reverse complement strand
TGGACGATATCCCCCAGCGATGACGTGCGGACGATGAGGATGCGGGTGGACATGGCAGGTGAGAAAAAAGGGCCGCCCATAGTACCTCAGCTCCTGCGGGCATTCGGACCGCCAGCGGGCTTGCTTTCCGGCGCCTCGACGAGCTGCCGGGCGCGAAGCCGTTCAGAAAATGCCCGGCAGAAAGCGGCGCGTTGTTTTCATGTAGGCCGGATAGCCGGGAAATTTCTCGCACAGCCACTGCTCCTCGAGCCGCGCCTTCCCGAACAGCACTCCCAACAACATACAAAACAACGCGAGCGTCGCCGCCCCTTGTTTGGCGATGACGCATGCCACCCCAAAAATCAGGATCGAGGTGTACATCGGGTGGCGCACATAGCGATAGATGCCATGCGTCACCAAAGATCCGCCGGATTTCGGACTGGGGTGAATATTAAAGTTGCCCGGCCGGTTATTGACGACGGCGGCCGCGCCAACCCCTATCGCGCCGCCCACGATCAGCCACAGCAGCAAGTCGCCAGCCCGCAATCGCCACAGCAGCGAACTCGAGAAAATCAGCCCAAGCAAGACGGAAAACTGCAGAACCACCAGCACATATCCGTAAGCGCGTCGATTATTCAAGGCCCGTCCCTCGTCAAGCACACACCGCGGTCAGATTGCAATCACCCGCTGCTCGCCTGGCTTCATGACCGACACCGTCAACGAAGGCGCCGCGTGCGAGGCAGCCAGGCGATATTGCTCGCCCGCCTCGACACCCAGCACCAGTCCGTTGTGCGCATAGTGCACGGGAATGGCATGCGAAACGCCCCCCCAAGCGCTTGCCCGCGCCGCGTCCTGCGGCCCCATCGTGAAAGGCCCGCCGCCCACACACACAATGCCCAAGTCGGGCTTGTAGCGTTCGCCGAGCATGCGCATATCGCCGAAAAGATCGGTGTCTCCGCTCAGATGCACGCGCACACCGCCAATGTCGAGCATGAAGCCCGCCGCCGGATAGCCGCACAGGTTGGAGTGCAGCGCAGGAATCAAGTGCGCCGTCATCTCGCCATGCCGCGACACCCCGCCGAAGTTCATCCCCGCTCCGCCGTTCACCACGATTCTGGCGGGGTCCAGGCCCGCCTTGCGAAACTCCGGTATTAGGCCCGAGCGCATCATGTCGCTCTGCCCGGTCGTCTTGACCGGCACCCCGGCATCGCTCAGCACTTTGAGCATTTCGAAGTAGTCGCCCATGTGGTCGCCATGGTCGTGGGTGAGCAGCACAAAGACCGCCTCGGGCTTCTTGCCCGCGACGTAGGCGGCGAAGCCCGCGGCGCTGGCGTATTCCGGCGGCTTTTTCACCCCGAACCGGTCCCAGCCCGCGTTGTTCCAGATCCAGGCGTCGCCGTAGGCAATCTGCTTGTAGTCGGGCGTGGCGATTTCCACTACGCCGCCGCCCAGCCAGCGCACCAGCAGCTTGCCACCGGTGCGCCCGCGCTTTTCCCAGCGCTCGTCCGCGGGCGCCGCCGAAGCGGTGCTTGCGAGTGCGATCGCGCCCCCCAACGAAAAGCCGCCACGAACGAAATCCCTGCGTCGGCGGCCGCCGTCATTCAGATCCGGTTCCTGCGGTGTCGTCTGCGAATCCATGTCGTCTCCTCGGACTGGCGGCCGATCATCTTGCCTGATCTGTGCGCCCGCGGGCCTGGCCGAGGTCTCCCGCGCAGCCTGATCGTCACCGAAATTGCCCTGGAAGCATGCCCTGATGACGCGAACGACTATAGCAGCGAGGACCCTCGAGCAGAAGAGCGACGCCCCCTGCCGCCACGCCCGCTCCTCACGCAGGGCAACGGCAGTCCATAAAGAAGGTCATGAGTCGCGAAACCGGAGGGAGCGGGATCAATGCCAGCCTTGCCGCCAGACGGCCTCATCGGTCAGCGATTTCCAGGCAATAACGCGGCTGCGTCCGCTGTAGACCGCCTCCAGCTCCACCTCCGTGATGGGCGCAAGCGGATCATCGGGCGCCAGCACGCGCGCCACCAGAAAGTGCTTTTCCTTGTTCCTGGGCGCAAGCGCGGTCCACTTGCTCAGGAGCAGCTTGCGCGGATTCAGGTGAACGGTCATGGGATGGTCGAGGCCGGGGAAACGCCCGTCATTATCGGGGGCAATGCCGCGACAGCGTACCCCTCGCGCGGCGGTAGGCACGGTCGGGGTGTGCTTGGCAACCGCTTGTGGAGTTTAAGCGCCGGCCGCCGCGCCTCGGCCAGAGAGCCCTACAGGACGTAATCGAACTCGTCGGCATACTTCTAACCAAACATCAGCCCGGCCAATAGGCATTGTCGTATGCAGCCAACCTAGTAACTCAACGCCGAAATTCCCTATTAGCGACAGTCCACGCAATGCAGTCCGACGTCAAGATCAATAAGATTGTCACTAGCGAGTGATGCTGGCGGCGGCATGCTTTGCCGAGATATAACAGGCATTAGCCAGCGGCTCAATTTGACCAGCAACAACAGCTGCGTCGGCCTGCACCAAATGCAAACCGTCTCGAGTTCTCGGCACACCGGGCAACGTCGGACGTATCCAACAATATTTGGATTTTGGAAAAGCGTTTTCAAAAATCTGACGGAATTGATTCGCCTGCGGCGACTGAGCAAGTGCCGGATCAACAGGAATTGTCAAAAAAACAGGGCTAATTCCACTGGCCACCAGACGGCTCACTAAATCAGTCATTTCGGCGATGTGATTTTTCACTACCGCAGGATTCAGCAGCTTCGATTGAGAATTTATTTGATCTTGCAGCAATAACTTAAAAATTGCAGGTGGCACATCCGCTTCCGCAGACTCTCCGTGGCGAGCCGCAATTAATCCATATATTAAATTGACAGGTCTATATCGATATTGGAGAACTTTGATCTCAGGTCGCAGACTTGAAATTGGCTCTCGAAAGAGAGTTTCGAGAAGATCCACATCAATAGGGCGGTCCAGCAAATTGGCTTCAATAACAACGATTTGAGGATGCTTATGCGCATGGGCGAGAACATCCAAACCAGTAAGTGAGCTACCACCTGAAATTCCAAGATTCTCGACCAATGGGCCAAGGGCCGACGCCGCAAGACGTGTACTTAGCGAGGATCCTACAAGAACAATAGGTGGATCACTTGCACTATCAAGATAATTTTCAAGGCGAATTCGATTGGTCGCTTCCTGATTTTGACCAACCTCTATTAACGGAGACCAAATTTGCACGAAAGTGCCGTAAAGCGCCACCAAGACGACCATCGCCAACGCCACGTCGCGAAGGCGTTTCCACCGAGATTTATCAAAATTGGAAATAGATGAATGCACTGGAATCGCCTGAAGCCAAGATAATTGCTGCTGTCATGCCGCCAAGGATGATGCTTTCGCCGCGAATGGCATTGAATATTCGAAAAAAGAATCCTTCAACGCCACCTCGACGCATCAAATACAGCGCGTGATAGGCAATGATCGGAATTGAATATATCGTAATAAAGAAAGGCACACTCTTGCCAAATGGCAATGCACGATTAGCGATGAGAGCGTGACTGAACCCCAGCACATCGGAAAAATGGGGTAATTTGAACAATATCCACCCCATGGTCACTACCACGAACACTAACCCTATTCGCAAGGTCCTTATCAGTATCGATTGCACACGATAAAATCTGGAATTGGAAAAAAAACGCTCTATCACCAATGCTCCACCATGCCATAGCCCCCACACAGCATAGCTCCATGCCGCTCCGTGCCACAGCCCGCCAAGCCCCATTACGATTAAAAGATTTATATAGGTTCGACCCTTACCTGCCCGATTTCCGCCTAACGGATAGTACAAATACGTCCGAAGCCAGGTCGAAAGGGAAATATGCCAGCGAGTCCAGAATTCCGAGAAGGTTTCTGAAATATAGGGAAATCTAAAATTATCCGGCAAGCGATAGCCAAATAAATAAGCAAGCCCAATGGCAATTAAAGAGTAGCCGGCAAAATCAGAAAATATCTGCATTGAATAGCCAAACAAAAGGAACAACAAATTTAGGCTACTGAGCCCCAGATAGTATGGCGATGCAAGCCAGAACGTCTGCATCTGCAGATTATTGGCAATTACACATTTGAGAAAATATCCTACGATGAGCGCTCGAATAGCACGCTCCCAGTCGATATCTTGGAAAAATTTTCGATTAATTTGCGGGTAGAATTCATGCGCCTTGACAATGGGTCCAGCGATCAATTGCGGGAAGAACATGAGATAAAGAAGCGTTTTTTTGCCATGATTCTTGGCACTAATTTCCTTATCCCAAACGTTTGTAATACCCACAGCCTTTCGTCGCCAAACGTCGACGACCAAGCTAATTCCATGAAACGAATAAAACGAAATTCCAAGGGGCAGCGGTAGCGAAATCAGCATCTCACCAACGGAATTGCTCGAGCTTGGCTTGCCATAGAAAGTCAATATCAAAAGCGCCCCGTATTTGAACAGGCACAAAATCACCAGATTCAATACAACGCCGAACGTTGCCCATATCTTCGCTTCGATGTTTTTCTCGGCGATAAAAACCTTATAACTTGATATCGCGGAAATGCTGGCTGATATAAGCAACAGAATCAACAAGGCCGGCTGGTTATAGGCATAAAAAACGGCGCTCGCGGCGATCAGAACCATCACCTGATAGCGCTGCATAACCGGCATGTAATACAGTACAAATGTAATTCCAAGCAGGACGAAGAAAATCCAATCTGTAAATAACATTTATTCTTATATCCTGCGAGACATTAGGGGGCCCTGCAATTCATAACCTGGTTCGTCGGCATACTCACGGCCGAACGTCAGCCTTGCCAGCAGGCGTTGCCGATTACCACGAGCGAATATGGGTGCCATCCTCACAAGACGATGTGGGGGTGATAAATATGCAGGTAGCAGCATTCAGATAGGTAGGCCGCGGCCATAGTAACTCAGCACAAGCAGCGGCATGCTCTCGAAAACCCAGATCGCAAGGCGTCGAAAATTGTGAATATCGACGCCTACGACACAACCGAATGCACCCAATCCGCATTCGATGCCAGCGTTATTCCGGCCCATGCGATCCAGCTGATGCACAGCACGGCCACATCGCGCATATGCAGTCCGCATGCCTTGCGAGTTATCGTCGACAGAAGGAGCGTGGCAGACACCATCGCCACGAGCGAAGCCACGGCTAGGCCGAGAATACCGATGTAGTGCACGAGAACAAAAGCGAGCACCGCGTTGGTGAGCAAGGCAATAGCGGACCCCGCCAGCGCCCGCAACGACGTGCCGACCACCCCTGCGATCTTGATCATGACGGTATAGGTAATCGCCACCGGCAATTGCAGCGCGCCGATGCGCAGAATGTCCGCAAACATCAGAATGTGCCTCTCATCGGTATTTCCATGAGAGAAAAGCGCCGAGGCGATCGGCACGGCGAACAGACCCAGCATGACCGTGCCGACCCCACCCGCAGCATTGCCGACGACCAGCAGCAAGCGCATGTCGTTGCGCAGCAGCTCGACATGATGGCGCACCAGCCTCGAAAAATGCGGCAGCACCACGAACGCCACCGCCGCGCTGGCAAGGCTGCTGAAAAGCGTAATCAGCTTGCTTGCCAGCGCCCAGGCACTGACGCCGCCGTCGCCGGGCACCAGCCCAGCTATGACATACCCGATCGGTATGGCTGCGGACCCCACTAGGGCGGCAAGCGCCAGGCGCCTGTAGCTGCGCATCACCGAGGCGGGTAGCTGCCTAAACGCCGATGGCCGCGGCCACAAGACGAACCCCAGCCGCGAGAGGCGCCAGACGATAAGCAGCGAGTGCAGCAGCGCGCCCGCCACCATGCCGAAGATGGCAGGATACGGGCCGTAGGTGCTCGGCCAGATCACGATGGCGCCCACCGCCAGCACCGGCACGACCAATTGCGTCAGCGCCACCGTACGAAAACGCTGCAGCCCGCTGAGCACGGCATTGCCCACCACGGTCCATACGGACAGAAAGAGCAGCGGAAGAAAGCAGCGGAACATCGTCACGGCCGAGTGAACCGCATCAGCGCTGCGACCGCTCATCCCCATGCGCACCAGCGGTTCGGCACAGACATACAGCAACAGCGACAAACCCAGCATGCCCAGGCAGCCGTACCAGAGCACGGCACGCACGATGCCCTCTGCCTGCTTCAGGCCCTGCCCGATCTTGCTTTCGACGAACGTGCGCATGAGCGCGTCGGCCATCGGCATGGAAACGCAGGCAATGAGAAACGTCGGCAGCATGGCCGCAAAGAAGTATCCGTCCATCATTGACGTCGCGCCGAACTCCCGGATCAGAAGCAAATCGCGCGCGGTAAAACCCAGAAAGCAGACCAACGTAATGATCAGGACCAGCGAACCGGCAGCCACCATCGATTCGATGCCTCCGCCCGGATAATCATCCGTCTTACCCAGCGCCGCCTTCGAGGCATCCGCCAGATCCGAGCGGGTCTCGGCGATACGCCGCAATCCCGGCGAGAGCAGACTCATCCAGCCGACCGCGCCGGCCAGCAGAACAAACATCCAAACGCCGAAGCGCTGCCGATAAAGTGTCCCGACATTCGGATTGATATAGCTGAGAATCACCAGCAGAATCGCGGCAAAACATCCCCCGAACAGCAGCGCCCGCGAAGGACGGCGCCAGGCAAGCAGCAGCACGCCTGGAAAAAACAGATACCAGACAGACGTCTCGAGCGCTCCCACCAAGCGCGGCGCCGATACGCGCTGCTGCCATGTCACGGGGAACGGGGCAAACAAGCCGATCTGCAACGCGCGCGGCAAATACATCAGCACGCCCAGCGCGCTGTCGGGGATGCGATTCGAGTCGATGGCCGAATTCGCGGACATGCTCTCGCCGTATTCGGCAAAATGCTTACGCAGCTCCGAGACGCGCTGGAAAATATGGTCGACCTTGTGCGGCAACCAGGCGCTTTCCTGCCAGGCCCACGACTGCGTCGAGCTTGTCGACGCCGACGACATCTCCGACGTGGTCGCGCCGTTTTCTTCCAGCGCGGTCTCGGCCACGTTCGATTTCGCGGCAAACAAGGCAATCGGCATCAACACGGCCAGCGCCAGCGCCCCATGCGCCAGCAAGCGGCGTTCTTTCACCAGCGCACGCCGCGCACCAAGCGCCACCGCCACGGCCACCCAGCACATTCCGAATATCGCCAGCAGCAATATCGGCATATAGGGCCGAAAAACGGCGCACAGCACGGCGCCGCCCAGCATGAAGATCAGCAACCGCAGCAGTCTGGGCGCATCGTGGCCGTCGCCCTGCTACAGCAAGCGAAGCTGCACATAGAGCATCATCAGCATGCCCGCGATGACGAATGCATCTTTCAGATTCTGGCCATACCACTGCAAGCTGGACGGAAACACCAGAAACAGGATGGCCGCGACCAAGCCTCCCGTCGTCCCGATCCGGCCCGGCCAAAGAACCGAGCCGAGCCGATAGATCATCAACGCGCAGGTCGCTTCGGCGGCGGCATTAAAAGGAATGAACAGCGCGGGATCAGGGCCGAACAGCGCATACAAGGCCGACAGGATCCCGATGTTGCCCCCCTCGCTTCTGGTGGGGAAAAGTTTCCACTGGCTCCAGCCGAACTCGCGAATTTTGTTAGCGTAGGTGACCGCGGCATTGTGGGCCGTGATCGGGTCATGGATCAAAAGACCATGTCCGGCATAGATCCCAGGCAGCAGCGGCAGGGCTACTTTCTGAAACATCAAAGCCATCAGGCTGGCGTAGATGAAACCCAAAAACCAAAATAGACGATATGACGGGAGCGTAGTAGGCACTGTAGCGAGATGCCGGCCTCGAATAAAAAAACCTGCGTTCTGTATCTGCATTGAGTCAACCCAAGGCCGTTGGATTTCAACTCAGCAAGTATGGGAGCGGCATTCCAACCAAGTCCGCGCACAAATCCGCGCATTTTGTTAGCGCGGGTGACGTTGGCGTGGTGGCCGGTATCCGACCGGGGCATCAAGAGCGAGTGCTTCACCCAAAGTCCGAACGACAAGTGCGGGGCAACTTTCCGACACATCTGAATCACTCTGCCGACGCAGACGATGATCTGCTTTGAGTAGTTCGTATCACGGTGCGCTGGAGGAATGCGCCTCCCAATGCAAAGGAAGATTGGGGCAATAGAAGAAAGTGCCCTGATGGAGCCGCGCTAGGCGCTGACCATGACGAGAACGGAGAGTGACAGCGGCGGGGAGGCAGGCGCTCTGAGCTCGATATCTTCAGCGTGGCTATCGTCAGATCCGCTTTATGACTCGGAAGGGATGCAGATGCGCATGTCTCTGGTGTGGCGCCAACAAAGCATGACAGTGCCACAAATACCCGAAGCGGCCACGTCAACGCGAGTGGCCTCTCAGCCATGCCGACGTCGACATGCATGAAATGCCTGAGTCTGCAATTTTGTCTGCGATGCACGCGCCACAATGTTCAGCAGATCAAGTCATGATGCTTGTCGATGAATGCATGCTGTGATGCCTATGGATCGATATAGCCCGACTAAGAGGTCGCCTCGCGGACCCCGCTGCAATGGATTGTTCATCAAGGCAGCGCGACGGCGTCGACCCTAAGCAAGCTTTAGCAGAATGGAGCGACCCAAAACCCTTAACGGCAAGCTATACAGGGAACACCTGACATGGTGTGGTTCTGCAATCGGATCGAGCCGGGCATTGCGATTGAGCGCTTGCGCCGGCACTACAATGTCGTCCGGCCGTACTCCAAGCTGGGATACCTGATGCCACAGCAGGCCGCCCAGATCGCTATCGCAAGACTACTAGCCGGGGCTAGACTCCAGATCCCGGTGGCGCGAAAAATTCGAGCAAGTCATGGTATAGGCAATATTCTCGGGATTTCTCTTGAAGTGATGATTCTTATTTGGATTACTAGAAGAAAATGAATAAAAAAATCGCGATACTTCAGTCAAATTACATACCATGGAAAGGTTATTTTGACATGATTGCCGCCGTTGATGAATTCATCCTTTACGACGATATGCAATACACACGTCGCGATTGGCGAAACCGCAACCAGATAAAAACACCTCAAGGAGTCCAGTGGCTCACCGTCCCGGTACAGGTAAAGGGTAAATATCATCAAAAAATTCGTGACACCGAGATAGAAGGCACCGATTGGACGGAAGGGCATTGGAGGGCCTTGCAGCAGAACTATCGCCGAGCTCCTCATTTTTCCGAGATAGCCGAATGGCTGGAACCACTATATTCCGTCGAACCATGTAGCCATCTTTCACCACTTAATCGTCGCTTCCTTGAGGCGATCTGCGAATACCTCTCCATCAAGACAGTGATTTCCAATTCGTGGGACTACACACTTATCGATGGCAAAACCGAGCGATTGGCAGACCTCTGTGTACAAGCGGGTGGTACCGAATACATATCTGGACCAGCCGCTAGAAGCTATGTGGATGAACAGATATTCGCGGATAAGGGCGTTGCGCTTTCCTGGTTTGACTATTCCAACTATCCAGAATATCCGCAGCAATGGGGCGAATTCACCCACGGCGTCACCATTCTTGATCTTTTGTTCAATTGCGGCAAAGAAGCGCCGCGCTACATGAAATATGTCTCACATTGAAGATATCTTGAACAAAAAACCATGAACAATACTAAAAACGACTTGCTTTCCCAAGTCGCCGGTTACTACTCCGAAAAACTTGCAGAGCATGGGGAAACGCCTCGCGGGGTCGACTGGAATGGAGAGGAAGGGCAACTCCTGCGCTTCAAGCAACTTTGCAAAGTGGTTCAGGACGCTGAAGCGACTTTTTCTATTAATGATCTCGGCTGCGGATATGGTGCATTGTTAGACTACCTCACGCCCATATATTCAATTTCATCATATCTTGGCATCGATATATCCGAGCATATGGTGCTCGCGGCAGAAGCTCGTCATAAAAAAACCGCCAATGCGCGGTTCATCACCGCCATACAACCCGACAAACCGGCAGATTATGGTGTCGCCAGCGGCATATTTAATGTTCGCCTTGAACGAAGCGATGCGGAATGGCTCGACTACCTACAGGCCACGCTAGACCTGCTCAATCAGACTAGCTTGCACGGGTTTTCCTTCAATTGTTTGACCTCATACTCTGATGAAAATAAGAAGCGCGATTATCTTTATTACGCAAATCCGTGCCAAATTTTTGATCTATGCAAGCGCCGGTACTCTCGCCATGTAGCCTTGCTGCATGACTATGGCCTTTATGAGTTCACCGTCCTCGTAAGGAAACCTTGATGCATAAGAAATTGGTTATCTTCGGAGCTGGCGATATAGCTCAACTGGCGTATTACTATTTCTGCAACGACTCCAATCACGAGGTTGTTGCATTTACTGTGGATGCCAATTATATAAAAGAACCCAGCTTCTGCGGCTTGCCTGTAGTTCCCTTCGAAAATATTTCCACTGAATACCCACCCTCGGAGTTTCAAATCTTTATTGCATTGAGCTATTCAAAAATCAATGCAATTCGTAAGGAAAAATATTTGATTGCCAAGGCGTTGAACTACGAATTAGCCAGCTATATCAGCACGAAAGCAACAGTGCTAAATGAGAATAAAATTGGCGAAAATTGTTTTATTCTCGAAGATAATACTATTCAACCGTTTGCAGAGATAGGCAACAATGTGACCCTATGGAGCGGAAACCACATAGGTCATCATTCATTTATTTCGGATCACACATTTATTGCTTCCCACGTAGTTGTCTCCGGCGGCGTGAAGATTGGGGAGCAATGCTTTATTGGCGTAAACGCCACATTGCGCGATCACATCCAAATCGGCGATCGTTGTGTAATTGGTGCTGGTGCACTGCTGCTATCAAGTGCCGACGCCGAAGGCGTCTATCTAGGTCCAGTCACTGAGCGCTCTAGAGTTCCGAGCACGAGGTTGAGAGGAATATGACCCAATACTGGAAAAAGCTGGGCCAGCTTTATGTGCCTTCCGGCAGACGACATCCAAAGTTGCTCTCGCACGCTGCGAATCCTCTGCCGGTTCATTTGGAGGGTGATGTATATCGTATTTTCTATAGCGGCCGCGACGAACGGAATCGCTCTTCCGTGGGAGCGGTCGACATAGACCTCGCCCAGCGCGAGATAACGGCTGAACACGATCTTCCATTCTTCGAGCACGGTCCGGCAGGCAGTTTCTATGCCGATGGTGTAAGCATCGGCAACTGCTATGAAACCCATGGTGTCCGTTACATGTTGTTTATGGGGTGGCAGGCACCAGAAGGCGAACATTGGCGGGGCGATATCGGTCGCCTTGTTCTGACTGATAAATGTACGCTGGAATTGGACAGTGACTTACCGTTCATGGGTACCACTGCAATAGATCCGATTAGCTTGTCTTATCCCTGGGTACTACCGAGACAAGAAGGCGGCTTTGACATGTGGTATGGGTCCACTCATACCTGGAATGCTGGCAACGGAGAGATGCTGCATGCGCTTCACCATGCTTCCTCGGATGACGGCCATCAGTGGCAACGCAATGGCTTGGCGGTCCCCTACATCCTAGGAAGCGCTCAGGCGTTCTCAAGACCGACGGTCCTGCCTGGCAAAGACGGTGGTCTGGATATGTGGTTTTCCTTTCGCAGTGGCTCTGGTGAAAAATACCGCATTGGCTATGCAAAAAGCGATACCGCAACAGGCTGGTCGCTTGATCTGGAAAATTGCGGCATTTCTGTCGCGGACGAGGGCTGGGATTCGGAAATGATCGAATATCCCTTTGTGTTCGATCATAAAGGGGAAAGATACATGCTGTACAACGGCAATGGTTATGGGAAAACGGGCTTTGGTTTGGCGGTCTTAGATGAACGATAAATTGATTCAGGCTTTATCAAACATCTCTCTAAGACAGATATTCAGCTTCGTGCTGATCGGCGTGTTGACCAATCTCATTGGATATGGAATCTATATTCTCCTAACATATTATGGAGTCACACCGAAATTCACGGTGACGATTCTTTATCCCATAGGTGCAGCTATTGGTTTTTTTGCAAACCGACGCTTCACATTTCAACATAATGGTCGCATGGGAATTGCTGGTGTCCGTTATCTGGTAGTGCAGATACTGGGCTATTTGTTGAATATTTTCATGCTAGCTTTTTTTGTAGACAAACTAGGCTTTCCGCATCAAATAATTGAGGCTTTTGCAATTGCGGTAGTGGCGATTTTTCTATTTGTATCGTCCCGTCTTTTCGTATTTATTTAATACCAGGCCAACATTGGAGTAATGCGGCCATGAGAGCCTGTCTTAAATGTGAGCATGTTTTCTCCGCGGACGCCTGGCGATGTCCTGCATGTGGGTATGAGCCGATTTCTCTGGCGGGTATCACAGCCCACGCACCGGAATTCGCGAATGCGGGCGGTGGGTTCAAGCCGGAATACTTCTCGGAACTGGCTAGATTGGAAGCAACCAATTTCTGGTTTCGCGCTCGTAACAGCATCATTCTCTGGGCATTGAATACCTATGCGCCCGATACACGCTCCTTCCTCGAGGTGGGTTGTGGTACCGGCTTTGTACTGTCAGGCATCGCAAAGGCGCACCCGGATATGGCCTTGCATGGAAGTGAGATATTTCTCGATGGTTTATCTCACGCGGTTGCCCGTGTTCATGGCGCGCAATTCATGCAGATGGATGCGCGCCGCGTACCGTTTGTGGGCGAATTCGATTCGGTAGGAATATTCGATGTTCTTGAGCACATCGAAGAAGACACCACCGTACTCGCGCAATTGCATAGGTCACTCAAGCCTGGTGGCACCTTGTTTCTGACAGTACCGCAGCATAGGTGGCTGTGGAGCGCTTCAGATACTTATGCATGTCACATACGGCGCTACACGAAGAGCGAGCTTCATGAAAAGGTTATCGGCGCCGGATTCTCTATTGAGCGTAGTACATCCTTCGTAAGCCTATTGCTGCCTGCCCTGCTGCTCTCTCGTGGCACAACCCGTAAATTGGATGAAAATTTTGACTCAACCACCGAATTTCGTCTTCCTGGTTTTCTGAATGCATTTCTTCTCGGAGTAATGTTGTTTGAGCGCAGACTGATTTCGTGCGGTATCAGTTTTCCGCTTGGTGGCTCCCGATTGGTTGTAGCGAGAAAGGTCAATAGCTGATGCAAACCCCCTTCAATAAGCCCTATATGTCCGGCAAAGAGCTCTTCTATATTGCCGAAGCACATTTCAACAAGATGTTGGCAGGCGATGGACTTTTTACTAAGCGCTGCCATTCCTGGCTTGAGTCCCGTACTGGAAGCGCCAAAGCCTTACTTACGCACTCCTGCACTGCAGCGCTCGAAATGGCGGCACTCTTGCTCGACATTCAGCCAGGCGACGAAATCATCATGCCGTCTTATACCTTCGTGTCGACGGCAAACGCTTTTGTGCTGCGTGGCGGCGTACCAGTATTTGTCGATATACGCGAAGACACTCTAAATTTGGACGAAAGGCTGATCGAAGCTGCAATCACACCTCGCACCCGCGCAATCGTACCCGTGCATTATGCTGGTGTAGCTTGCGAGATGGACACCATCTTGGATATAGCCAAACGCCATCGGTTGCATGTTGTGGAAGATGCCGCGCAAGGTGTCATGGCGACATATAAAGGTCGCGCACTGGGTAGCCTTGGCGATCTCGGTGCCTACAGTTTTCACGAAACCAAGAATGTTATTTCTGGCGAAGGCGGTGCCCTGCTTGTAAACGAAGCATCTTTGACGCTGCGTGCGGAAATTATCCGAGAAAAAGGCACTGATCGCAGCCGCTTTTTCCGGGGTGAGGTCGATAAATATACGTGGCAAGAAGTAGGCTCGTCGTTCTTACCGGGTGAACTTATTGCGGCCTTCCTTTGGGCGCAACTTGAAGAAGCCAACCGCATCACGGCGGAGAGACTCGCCCATTGGCAGCACTATCACGAGTTGATGGAGCCGCTTGAATCAAGAGGAGTTTTGCGACGCCCCATCGTACCGGACGAGTGCCAGCACAATGGACATATGTATTACATATTACTGTCCCCAGGAATCAACCGTCAGACGGTGCTGGATAAGTTCAAGCAAAACGATATTGGATCAGTATTCCACTATGTCCCGCTGCATTCTTCACCAGGAGGGATGCGATATGGACGTACGCATGGCGATCTGCCGATCACCGATCGGCAGTCCGAGAGATTGGTACGCTTGCCGATGTGGGCAGATCTGACGATAGAACAACAGAGCCAGATTGTTGATGTTTTGCATGAAGCATTGAATTGATCGGAATTTCTTAAGAGGCACCTAATCGTGAAACTCTCTATTGTTGCAACGCTCTACCACTCGGCACCTTACATCATCGAATTCCATCGAAGAGTATGTGCTGTAGCACAGCAACTGGCAGGAGAGTCTTATGAAATTATTCTTGTGAACGATGGCTCACCAGACAATAGTCTTGAGCTTGCAGTACAACTCGCCGAAAGCGACCCTCATGTCAAGGTCATCGATCTATCCAGGAACTTCGGTCACCACCATGCAATGATGAGTGGGTTGGAAGCGGCAAAAGGGGATCACGTCTTCTTAATCGATAGCGATCTTGAAGAGGAGCCAGAATGGGGAATCGATTTCGATGCTGATATGGCCCGCGAACAGTGCGATGTCGTCTACGGGATACAGACCCAGCGCAAAGGCAGCGCCGCGGAACAGCTAACCGGGAAAATCTTCTACCGAATATTTCGGCTCTTTACCAGGATAGATCAGCCGGACAACATCACGACTGCACGGCTTATGTCACGCCGCTATGTAGACGCACTATTGTTACACAAAGAACGAGAGATAAATATAGGCGGGCTTTGGATCATTACCGGGTTCAATCAATACCAACGACCAATAAAAAAGCACTCTAGCAGCCCCACGACTTATTCCCTATCTCGCAAGATAAATCATCTAGTCAATGCCATAACTTCATTCAGTAATTTCCCGTTAGTATTTACTTTCTACTCCGGGGCTGCCATCTCGCTTTCCGCGTTACTATATATTATGTATTTGATGGCTAGATATTATATAGTCTCGAGACCGCCTACTGGGTACACATCCCTGATAGCATCAATCTGGTTTTTCTCAGGCTTAATAATATTCTTTCTTGGTATTCAGGGAATCTATATTTCGAAGATATTCTCAGAAGTAAAACAACGACCAAGAACGATAATTCGCCAGATATATGGCACATCACAGACTGCGGATTAGTGACGATGCTCTCCAGAAATATTCCAATGCAATCCTACGGAGTTAGGATACGCAGTCACGCGGAATCTCATATTGACGACGTTGTTGAACAAGTCAGGAATCTAGGCTATGCAGTCCTGGATTCTGGTTACTCCCAGACTGAACTGACGGCACTATCCAGAGCATTCGACGAAGTGCATGCAACCTATCTTGCCAAGCATGGCGAATCCAAACTGATAAGCGCCAATGAGCACAACACGATTCGTGCGCTTTTGACTCAAGGGAAAAATATTTTCCTTGAATTGGCTTTGAGTAAAAAGCTCCTGCAAACTATTGAGAAATTGATTTCGGGAAGCTTTATCCTAAATCAACAAAACGGTGTGATAAACCCACCCAAAAGCGAATACAACCAAGGGGCTTGGCACAGAGATCTCCCATATCAGCATTTTGTCTCAAGTTCCCCCCTTGCGATCAACGCCTTGTTTTGCCTAGATGAATTTACATTCGACAATGGTGCAACCTATGTGTTGCCGGCATCGCACAAATCAGAAGAGTTTCCCAGCGAAGCCTACATAAAAAGAAACGCAATTCAAGTAACCGCTAAACCGGGGGCTTTTATTATTCTTGATTGTATGCTCTTTCACTCTGGTGGGTATAACAAAACTCTTCAATCCAGGCGCGCAATAAATCATGTATTCAATATTCCATATTTCAAGCAACAGATCAATCTCCCCAACAATCTGAGCATGAGTGAGCTCTCCGTAGAAACAATGAAAATCTTGGGCTTCAATACCATGGAAGCTCAGAGCGTTGATGCATACCTTAGTGAACGCTTCCAAAAGACCAAATAATATTCGGCAGCCGCCTTCTTAAGATATATGAACGTACTACCTCCAGGCACCATACTTCAGCTCATGTATTTGAAGGAGCGACTCCTTCGTCTACCTGTCGGAAAATTTATCGAAATCGGCCCAGGTTCGGGAGAAATCACTAGGCTGCTTCTGGAAATGGGTTGGACTGGCCGTTCCTACGATCTTGAAGAAAAAACGATTTCGGCTCTAGAGGCGCGATTCGCGATAGATATCTCGCAGGATCGTTTTATGCCTGTGCACGAGAGTTACCTGAATATTCGAACGGAAGAAAAGGTCGATCTAGTCATCTCCTGCATGGTCATGGAACACTTGGATGACAGGCTTGAAGCGGAATTCATGAAAAAATCAGCGGAAATTCTCAAAGCAAGTGGGCTGATGATTGCGCTAGTTCCCGCCTCTCCGGAACATTGGGGCATTGAGGATGACATTGCAGGCCATTGCCGGCGCTATACCCGATCGAGTGTTGAGAATCTGATTAATTCTAATGGCTGGAAACTTAAACACATTGCTGGCCTAACCTTTCCAATATCCAATATTTTGCTGCCTGTTTCGAATTTTCTGGTGAATCGAAGCGAACGACAAAAACTAGCACTCTCGGCATTAGAGCGCACCAAGCAATCTGGCCGTAGATCGGTGAAATACAAGACTCATTTCCCCCCCTTGCTTGGGTTGCTGCTAAATAAATATACGCTCTCTCCTTTTCATCTTCTCCAGAAGATATTCACCGACTCCACTCGCTCCCTTGTGCTGTTTTTTGAAGCAACACCATAGATCATGAATTTATCCTCAAATCAATTAGCACATAGTTTGTTCGATCTTCATAGTGTAGCCATCAAACGTGGCCTGGAGCAGGATGGTTATTTCATTCTGAAGAATGATGAATTCGCAAATCTTGTGACTGCAGCGAAAAACGAATACTTCAGGCAACTGTCTGAGCTGGAGCTTCACCCTCAAAAGTCTAGATTAGACAGAAAATCGCTAACACTTCGTCCTTGGCGGAAATTAGCCATCGGCGCAACCAACGGTGTTGGTGAACCTTATGCTCAATTTCTAACGACGACCTATTTTTCAGAGAACACTTCGGGCCTGGAAGCTCTAAATAAAGTCTTCTCGACCCTACTTGAGCTGCGGAATAGGCTTTTCGGCATCCCTCATGTTCTGGAAAGCGATGGCATATGGGATGCCTGCAGAATTCACCACTATCCCAGGGGTGGTGGGTTCATGAGCGAGCACCGTGATACGCATTTCCCGAAAGTATTAGGTACCTCAGGAATGCCATTCTTGCAAGTCTCGGCATGTATGTCGAAGCGCGGCGCCGATTTTCATACCGGCGGAGGGTTCGTTATCGATAAGCACGGAGAAAAAATCGATCTCGAGGCGTACGGATCGATTGTTATGTTTGACGGCAATCAGCGACATGGCGTTGATTGTATTGATCTTGATACTCTGCCCGATTACGCCGCCCAAACCGGACGTTTAGCTGCATTCACGAATATCTACGAAATTCTATCTTAAAAATTCAATTATTAAAGCAAGATTAATGTTTGCATTTTTACACCACAAATCGCTCGCCGAGAACAGTCAAAGAAAAGATAGGGCGAATTATCTATTCGTTACCCTTTTTTTGACCCAGATAATAATTTTTATGGGTGAAAGTGCGATAACGCGCAGCAAAATTGCATTTGATCAATCCGCTCCAATCGCATTAAGTTGCTTACTAATAGCAGCGGTACTTTACATGCTTACATGCTGGTTCGGAAGTTTTGCATGGAGCATCGTTGTAACTTATAGTCTGATAGCTCTCTTGATTTATAGCCCGTTCAAAGGGAGAGAGGAGTTTAGCCTTGCGATTGGCTTTATAGGGCTAATCTATACAGCCAAATATTTAAGAATTTCAAAACCCAAAATCCCGGCCACACTTCTGATGGCGGGAATTGCTAGCGTGACCGTGATGGCCGCTCGCGTGGATACGTCATTCGATATGCTTTTTCGCTTATATGCTGGCGACTTGGCTCCGGACACGATATTTCATACCAGTATTTCCGCAATGATAAAAAATTATAATGCGATATCTACGGGATTGAATGGCGTTATAACGGTTCCTTATTATGCGTTGTCACATACGCTCATGGGTGGTCTCAGCCTAATATCTCATGAGTCTATTTTAGAAGTATATGGTGTAGCCAGCAAAATTTTATTTGCTCCAATACTAATATTTACTATCGCAATTTTTTGCGCGGAGCTTAGTAAAAAAGAAGAGCCTTCGATCTCGCTATATTGGAGTGGTATTGCCGTCGCGTTATGGTTGATTCCTCGCGCTTTAGGAAGATGGGGTGTCTGGGAATCATATTTCACCTCTGAATCATATATGATCGGCCTTGGATTATTTATGGCGGCGCTGCCATGCCTATTCATGCGCGAATTAAGCAAAACCGATGCGATATTCGTGCTTCTCGCCACCTCTTTAATCACCTATTCAAAGGCAACGGTTGGAATTATTTATGCGGGGCTATGGCTTACGCGAGTGCTATTTCTGCGTAGAAAAAAATGGCCAAGCAGTTTGGAACTTGCTTGCCTTGGGTGCGCAATAATTCCTGCATTCGCTTTCGCGTTGACACCGGCACAAACACAGACGGCGGCCGACGGCATCAAACTGGCCCCTCTCGATTTTCTCCTGAATTATGGTGGAGGAAATGCTGTTAGGCAGCTCGCGCATATGTCAACCGGAACGGTGGCAATAAATGCTCGGCTGATACTAATAGCCATTTGGCAGATCTTAAGTTTTTTTATCTTTCACTTCCTATTCAGCTGGATTGCCATTGGAGCAGGCGTTAGAGAGTTGGGTATTCGAAAATTATTTCAAACACCAATCACCATCTATGTTCTAGCGACAACTTGCGTAGGAATATTAGCAGTTCTACTTTTGGGGATTCCGGGCGGCTCACTTTATTACATATCCAATGTAGCCATGTTCGCAGCTCTTCCATGCGTCATCGCTCTTGCTGAATCAAAAGCACAGCATCAGAAAATATCTCAAAATTTAATTTTAGTTTTAATATTTACAATACAGATAATTGGAAGCATAAACATCTTCAGGAATGACATTGCGCGCACTAATCGAGATAGAGAAGCTTCGATTACTCCTGCAATAGAAACGTTGCTGTCGCTTCGTTCACAACCGAAGAATCAGATATATCGTCTTACCGACGAGCGATTGCCAATCATTCCAGGGTTGCCTTGTGATGTATACCCTTTGATTTTCCCCGCAATTAGTGAACATGCCTGGATTAATGTCATTCGACCGCAAAAGGGATGCCCGCTTATTTACTATGGCTATTCGCAATATGGATTATCTTTAAAACACCAGGAAATTACCGATAACCCTAGGATATTAGCCGGTACAGAAATAATTGACGTGAAATTTTCGCCTTAATAAGTATCTTCTTGCCTAAGCCCCAAATTTTGGACAATTGTCTGGTTGTCGTGCTTGATTGATTGCGTATGTAGCGTAATCTGGATACGGCTGTCATCAATGCGGTGTGTCTTGGTCTGGCACAGATTCAGTAAAATGGTTGCCCGTACTCACTCAGCGCAAAAAAATGCCACGCCCCCAGAAAATCTACGTCGCAGGGCACCAAGGAATGGTGGGCGGCGCCATCGTCCGCACCCTGAAGGCGACCGGGGGGAACGCCCTCGTCACTCGCACCCATGCCGAACTCGACCTGACGGACCAGTCCGCCGTGCGCGACTTCTTTGCGCAGGAAAAGCCGGACCAGGTTTATCTGGCCGCCGCTAAAGTGGGGGGAATTCACGCCAACAACACGTATCCTGCTGAGTTCATCTACGAAAACCTGATGATGGAAGCCAACATCATCGACGCCGCCTTTCGCAGTGGTACCCGCAAATTGCTGTTCCTGGGCTCGAGCTGCATCTATCCCCGGCTTGCCGAACAGCCCATGCGCGAAGACGCCCTGCTGACGGGCACGCTGGAGCCCACCAACGAGCCCTACGCCATCGCCAAGATCGCCGGCATCAAGCTGTGCGAGAGCTACAACCGGCAATATGGCGCCAGCCACGACATCGACTACCGCAGCGCCATGCCGACGAACCTGTACGGCCCGGGCGACAACTACCATCCTGAAAACTCGCACGTCATCCCTGCCTTGATCCGTCGCTTTCACGAAGCGAAAGAAAGCCAAGCCCCCAATGTGGCCATCTGGGGCTCGGGCACGCCCAGGCGCGAATTTCTGTTCGTCGACGACATGGCGGCCGCCTGCGTGCATGTCATGAACCTGGACAAGGCGGTCTACGACCGGCACACCCAGCCGATGAACAGCCATATCAACATCGGCTGCGGCCATGACGTCACCATACGCGAGCTGGCCGAAACGATACGCAAGGTCGTCGGCTATGCCGGCGACATCACTTTCGACGCGACCAAACCCGACGGAGCACCACGCAAGCTGATGGACAACACCCGCGTCCACCAGCTGGGCTGGCAAGCAAAAGTCGCGCTCGAAGCGGGATTGGCCCTGGCCTACCAGGACTTCCTCAAAACCCCGTCCCTACGCAAATAAAGGTCCCCCAGCATGTCTGCGCAACCCAAAGTCGCACTGATCACCGGCGTCACCGGACAAGACGGAGCCTATCTGGCCGAGCTGCTGCTCGACAAAGGCTATATCGTCCACGGCCTGAAGCGGCGCACCTCGCTGTTCAACACCGACCGCATCGATCATCTCTACCAGGACCGCCACGAAAACAACGTGCGCTTCTTCCTGCATCACGGCGACATGACCGACTCGTCGTCGCTGGTCCGCATCATCCAGCAGACCCAGCCCGACGAGATCTACAACCTGGCGGCCCAAAGCCATGTCGCCGTCAGCTTCGAAGAGCCCGAATACACCGCCAATTCCGACGCGCTGGGCGTGCTGCGCATCCTCGAAGCCATCCGCATCCTGGGTCTGGAAAAGAAGACCCGCTTCTACCAGGCCAGCACCAGCGAACTGTACGGTCTGGTGCAGGAGATTCCGCAGAAGGAAACCACCCCCTTCTACCCGCGCAGCCCCTATGCCGTGGCCAAGCTCTATGGCTACTGGATCGTGGTCAACTACCGCGAGGCCTACGGCATCTATGCGTGCAACGGCATCCTGTTCAACCACGAAAGCCCGATCCGCGGCGAGACGTTCGTCACGCGCAAGATCACGCGCGCCCTGGCCCGCATCAAGCTCGGCCTGCAGGACTGCCTGTTCCTGGGCAACCTCAACGCCAAGCGCGACTGGGGCCATGCCCGCGATTACGTCGAAATGCAGTGGCTGATGCTGCAGCAGGACAATCCCGAAGACTTCGTCATCGCCACCGGCGTTCAATACAGCGTACGAGACTTCGTCGATGCCGCTGCGCGCGAACTGGGCATCGAAATCCGCTGGGAAGGCGAAGGCGTCGACGAAAAGGGCTACGACGCCAACGGCAAATGCATCGTCGCGGTCGATCCGCGCTATTTCCGCCCGACCGAAGTGGAAACGCTGCTGGGCGACGCCAATAAAGCCAAGGAAAAACTAGGCTGGACGCCGCGCACTTCGTTCAAGCAACTGGTCGCAGAGATGGTCACGGAAGACCTGAGGGCGGCCGAGCGCGACGAGCTGGTAAAAAAGCACGGGTTCAAGACGCTGGACTACAGGGAGTAGGCATGTCGCATTTCACGATCCTGAACCTACCGACCTTCGCCGATCAGCGTGGCGCATTGACCGTCCTGGAAGGTGCGTTGCCTTTTTCGGTGGTGCGCACCTATTGGATATACGGAGCGGACGGTCAGACCCGAGGAGGGCATCGGCATAGTCATACTCGGCAGGCCCTGATCGCTGTCAGTGGCGTAGTGTCGATCTATATGAATGACGGTATTACCGAAGAAACGGTCGATCTCACTCATCCTGGGTTATGCCTGCTGGTCGAACCCAAGGACTGGCACACCATGACGTTCGGCCCGGGCGCCGTGTTGCTCGTCATGTCATCTCATACGTACGACCGCAGCGAATACATTGATACTCCCTATGAAAGCCCCCAACATGATTGAGTACGAAAGCTTGGCCAAGTCGAACGCTGCCTTCATGGCCGAGCTCGAAGCTGCGGCGACCCGCGTTCTGCGCAGCGGCTGGTATGTGTTGGGCCAGGAGGTCGCCGCCTTTGAAGAGGAATTCGCCCGCTATATCGGCGCCAAGCATTGCATAGGCGTCGCCAACGGGCTGGACGCGCTCATCCTGTCCATTGAAGCACTCGGCCTGCCACAAGGTAGCGAGATCCTGGTGGCTGCGAATACCTATATTGCAACCATCCTGGCCATCGTGCGGGCTGGGTACAAGCCGGTGTTGGTCGAATCTGAACTGGAAACCTTCAACATCGATCCGGCCCGACTACACGCCGCGCTGTCGCCGAAGACGCGCGCCATCTGCGTCACTCACCTTTTCGGCAAGACTTGCCGCATGGATACCATCGGCGCTTTCGCGCGTGAGCACGGTCTGAAGGTAGTGGAAGACTGCGCCCAATCCCATGGCGCCAAGTTGGCCGGAAAAATGACGGGTACCTTCGGCGATGCTGGCTGCTTCAGTTTCTATCCGACAAAGAACCTGGGAGCTGTCGGCGATGCCGGTGCCGTTGTGACCGACGATGACGCACTAGCCGACAAGCTGCGGCACTTGCGCAACTATGGCTCCAAGCAAAAATACGTCAACCGCTATATAGGCGTGAATTCACGCCTGGATGAGATGCAGGCGGCTTTGCTACGCGTGAAACTGCGGCATCTCGACGAAATGACTGCGCATAAACGGGCGCTGGCAGACATCTACTTCACCGAACTGCCCGGGTGGGTAAACAAGCCCGTGCGCCGCGCGGACGAATTCGACGTCTTCCATATCTACGGCATACGCCATCCGAAAAGGGATCATCTACGGCAGTACCTGCTGGACAACGGCGTCAAGACCGAAATCCATTATCCGATTCCGCCGCATCGACAGGAAGCCATGCAAGGCATCCTCTCGGGCGAGTACCCCATTTCGGACGAGCAGCACGCAACGGAGCTCAGCCTGCCGATCTCCATCGGCCATACGCCTCAGGATGTGCATACCGTCTGCGAAATCATCGCCCAATACACCCACTAAATCATGCTGACCAACTCCACCATCCTCGTCACCGGCGGCACCGGCTCGTTTGGCAACACCTTCGTGCCGATGACGCTGGCCAAGTACAACCCCAAGAAAATCATCATCTATTCCCGCGACGAGATGAAGCAATGGGAGATGGCCAAACTCTACAATGGGGACCCCCGCGTGCGCTTTTTCATCGGCGATGTCCGGGACCGCGAGCGCCTGTATCGCGCCCTGGATGGCGTGGACTATGTTGTGCATGCGGCGGCGACGAAAATCGTCCCCACGGCCGAATACAATCCCTTCGAGTGCGTCAAGACCAACATCAACGGCGCCATGAACCTGATCGACGCCTGCATCGATCGCGGCGTCAAGCGCATCGTGGCACTTTCCACCGACAAGGCCAGCAGCCCGGTCAATCTGTATGGCGCCACCAAGCTGGCCTCGGACAAGCTGTTCATCGCGGGCAACTCCTACTCCGGCGGCCATGACACCCGGTTCTCCGTCGTGCGCTACGGCAATGTCATGGGGTCGCGCGGATCCGTGATCCCCTTCTTCATGTCGATACGCGATACCGGTGAGCTGCCCATTACCGACACGCGCATGACGCGGTTCATGATTTCGCTGGAACAAGGCGTCGAGCTGGTCTGGCACGCCTTCGCCGACATGGTCGGCGGCGAAATCTACGTTAAGAAGATCCCGTCGATGAAGGTCACGGAGGTTGCCAAGGCTGTCTCCCCCGAAGCCAAGCACAAGATCATCGGCATTCGCCCTGGCGAAAAACTGCACGAGCAAATGATCAGCGCCGAGGACTCCTTCCATACCTACGAATACAAGGAACACTTCAAGATCCTGCCCGCCATTCATAACTGGGACACCGATAAGGCCCGCATCGGCGACGGCAGGAAGGTGGCAGAAGGCTTTACCTACGCCAGCGACAACAATACCGAATGGATGAGTATCGAAGCGCTGCAGGGCTGGATGCGAGACAACGCCGAAAAAATCGGCAAGATTTGAAGCGGAGCGCGCAGAATGATCCCTTACGGTCGCCAGGACATAACCCAGGCAGACATCGATGCCGTGATCGCGGTGTTGCGCTCGGATTTTCTGACGCAGGGCCCGCAAGTACCGCAATTCGAGGCGGCCGTGGCCGCCTACTGCGGCGCACGTCATGGCGTGGCGGTCAATAGCGCAACTTCCGCGCTGCATATTGCCTGTTTGGCCCTGGACCTGAGCGCCGGCGACTGGCTGTGGACCACGCCCATCAGCTTCACCGCTTCGGCCAACTGCGGCCTGTACTGTGGCGCGCAGGTCGATTTCGTGGACATCGACCCGCGCACCTACAACCTTTGCCCGGACGCGCTGGAACGCAAGCTGGTCCAGGCCGAGGCCGCCGGCCGGCTGCCCAAGGTCGTCGTCGCCGTGCATCTGTGCGGCCAACCTTGCGATATGGCGCGAATCCAGGCGCTGTCGCAACGTTACGGCTTCCGGATTATCGAAGACGCCTCGCACGCCATCGGCGGACGCTACCACGGCAAGCCGATCGGCAACTGCGAATACAGCGACATCACTGTCTTCAGCTTCCATCCGGTGAAGATTGTCACGACCGCCGAAGGCGGCATGGCGGTCACCAACAATGACGGGCTCGCTTCGCGCATGGCGCTACTGCGCAGCCATGGCATCACACGCGATGCCGCGCAGATGACGCATGCACCCGACGGGCCTTGGTACTACCAGCAAATCGACCTGGGCTTCAACTACCGCATGACCGAGATGCAAGCGGTATTGGGCATCAGCCAGCTCAAGCGCATCGACGAATACGTGAGCCGTCGACACGCGTTAGCGGCTCGCTATGGAGAGTTGCTTGCCGGCCTGCCTCTGATTCTGCCCTGGCAGCACCCCGATACCTATTCGGGCCTGCATCTATACGTCATCCGCCTGCAGGATGCAGCACCTGTGAACCGCCACGATACCTTCATCCGCCTGCGCGAAGCGGGCATAGGTGTCAACGTTCACTACATCCCCATCCACACTCAACCGTATTACGCAAAGTTCGGCTTCCAGCCTGAAGATTTTCCGCAAGCCATGCGGTATTACGAGTCGGCCATGAGCTTGCCGATGTATCCGATGCTTGAGCCCGATCTACAAACAGCTGTGGTCGGTGCGATCAAGAAGGCTCTGCAGCCATGAAGATTGCGGTCATCCCGGCCAGAGGCGGCAGCAAGCGGATTCCACGCAAGAACATCCGCGACTTCTGTGGCAAGCCCATGATCGGCTATGCGATCGAGGCGGCTGCCCAGAGTGGCCTTTTCGAACATATTGTCGTCTCGACCGACGATCAGGAAATCGCGAAGCTGGCGATAGAACTGAAAGCCGAGGTGCCGTTCGTTCGTCCTGCGGAATTGTCGGATGACCATACACCGACAGTTCCTGTGGTCGCGCACGCGATCCGGGAATGTGCCGCCTTGGGCTGGGCGGTTAAGTATGTGTGCTGTATCTATCCGGCGGTCCCCTTCCTGCAACCACAAGACTTGAAATCAGCGTTTGAATTATTCGGACAATCGGACGCGGATTTCTGCTTTCCCGTCACGGAATTTCCCTCCGCAATTCAG
>Ga0209455_1000544_pt1 | contig 26082 bp, 29 predicted proteins | sample AraplaCol_mCL_r2_FD_184275 | JGI IMG/M metagenome (GOLD analysis project Ga0209455, IMG submission 184275) | Arabidopsis root microbial communities from North Carolina, USA - plate scrape CL_Col_mCL_r2 (SPAdes) (version 2) | ecosystem: Host-associated > Plants > Roots > Endosphere | place: USA... | reverse complement strand
CCGGACTCGGCCCAGCCGGCAGAAGGCCCAGAGATGCGGTCCCAGCGTCATATCGCCATACCAAGCCAGAAGCGGCCGCAGGCCGTGGCCCAGCGGCACGCCATTGAGACCAGTATAGCTGACCGAGACTGGCTGCACTGTCAGCGCAGCGCCCTTGATGCTGCGCTCGGCGACGGAGAGCAGCGCGCTGCGGAAGGGCAGCACCCGGTTGCCGTCATTGGAGGTGCCTTCGGGAAACAGGATCAGATTGTCGCCGGCTTCCAGCCGCGCTTGGATATCATCGCGCTGACGCCCGGTAGTGCCGCGCTGGCGGTCGACGAAAACGGTGCGCTGCAGCTTGGCAAGAATGCCGAAGCCCGGCCAGCTGGCGACCTCGGTCTTGGCGACGAAGCTGGCCGGCAGGGTTGCGCCCAGTACCGGGATATCGAGATAGGAGCTGTGATTGGCGACGAACAGGGTCGGGTGGCTCTTGGAGACCTCACCAACATGGATGATCTCGAAGCCGAAAATGCGGCAGCAGAGCCGGTGGTAGTGCAGCGGGAGGCGCGTCGCGCAGCGGCGCAGGCGGAACAGCACGAAGACCAGCTGCAGCGGCAACAAGACCAGGGTGAGGACGACATAGAACAGCAACCGCCAAGTCGCCAGCCAGCTCGAACCGAGCGCGATCGGTTCGGCGGCCTCGGCAGCGAGCTGGGCTGCAATCACCGCCGGATCGGCCGGCATGGTGAGGGCGCGGCTGCGTTTCGGCAAAGGCGGCCGATGGGCGACCGGAGCTGTCTGGGTACCGGGTTGCGACGCCGCCATCCGTCCGACCGTCAGAGACCGTCGCCGCCGGCGACGTCACCGCTGCCACCGGTCGATTCCGAGCGCGTATAGTGCTTGTAGTATTTGTCGGTCACCAGATTGGTGACGACGACGATGCTGACATCGGTGGTGCCGAATTGATGATCGACCACCGCGCCATCGCCAACGAAACCGCCGAGGCGCAGATAGCCCTTGATCAGTGGCGGCAAGCCGACCAGCGCCCGCTTGTCGTCGAAGGCATCGGGCGGCAGCATGTTCATATCGACATAGCGCCCGGCGATCGCCTTCATGCGAAATTCCGGCGGCGCCAGATGGCGATGGTGGAGATAAGAGAGCGGCACCTTCAGCTGTTCGGGATCAGTGCCCGGTAGCGAGGCGCAGCCGAACATGATCTCGATCTTGTAATGCACCACGTAGTCGGTGATGCCCTTCCACAAGAGCTGCATCGCCGCCTTGGTGCGGTAGCGCGCATCGACGCAGGAGCGGCCAAGCTCCAGGATTTCACCCGGATGCGCGACGATGGCGCTGATGTCGTATTCGTCGATCGAGTAGAACTGGCCGCGCCGCGCAGCACCGTCGCGCCGCAGCAGGCGATAGGTGGCGACGATGGCATTGGGACCGCCGCCGAGATCGTGATCGATGATGATCAGGTGATCGCAGAACGGATCGAAGCTGTCGAAATCGCGCGCTTCCGCCGCCATCTGCGGCGTCGGCTGGGCGCTCATTTCCTGATAGAAGACGCGATAGCGCAATTGCTGGGCGGCGGTGATTTCCGCCGCATTTTCAGCCAGGCGAATCTCCAGGCTGCCGACGCGCACTTCGACAGGGCGCGGGGCGGTCGCTGCCGCCAGACTCATTTCTTCTTGCCCTTACCGTGCAGCGGCACGGCATAGAGTTCCAGGCGGTGCCCGACGAGCTTGTAGCCGAGCTGCTCGGCCACCCGGTGCTGCAGCTTCTCAATCTCGCTATTGGTGAATTCGATCACCTCGCCGGATTGGATATCGATCAGGTGGTCATGATGGTCAGCCGGCGCCTCTTCATAGCGCGCGCGGCCATCGCCGAAATCATGGCGTTCCAGGATGCTCGCTTCTTCGAACAGACGCACCGTGCGATAGACCGTCGCCAGCGAAATGCCGGGATCGATCTTGGTCGCCCGCCGATAGAGCTGCTCGACATCCGGGTGGTCATCCGCTTCCGACAGCACGCGCGCAATGATGCGGCGCTGTTCGGTCATCTTCAGGCCCTTGTCGTGGCACAACTGTTCCAAGCGGGATACGACGCTCACTCAAACCATCCTTACTACCGGCCATATCGACATCCTTCGTCGCTGGTCGGTACCTCAATAGGTAACCAGCCAATGCAACAAAAGTGTCATCAAGCCGCCATGATCAATGTAGCCAGCATTCTGCCTGCACCGGCTGCGGTGGCAAAGCAGAATCGCCAGCCGGTTTATGCCGGCCAATTTATGACAGACTTAGCGGCGTCGGCCACCGGTGCCAAGCCCGATCTGGCGGGCCAGCGAGCTGCGCTTCTTGGCGTAATTGGGGGCCACCATGGGATAGTCCGCGGGCAGATTCCATTTTTCCCGGTATTGCTCCGGCGTCAGCCCATAGACCGTGCGCAAATGCCGCTTCAGCATTTTCAGCTTCTTGCCGTCTTCCAGGCAGATGATGTGGTCCGGCATGATGGATTTCTTAACCGGAACGGCCGGTTCCAGACTCGCCGCCGTTGCCGTCGTGGCGCCAGCCTGGCCAAGGCCGGTGAGGGCACCGTAAACTTCGTTGATCAGCCGCGGAATATCGCCAACCGCCACGGTATTATTCGAGAGATGCGCCGCCACGATTTCAGTGACCATCGGCAGGAGTGCCTGTCGCTTGCTGTCATCGGCCATACAATCACCCATTTCTTGCATATATCCTTGTCCAATCTACGGAACCGAGGGGACAGCGGCAATGAATAAAGGGGATATATTTAGGCCCGTCAGAAGAGATCGCGCCAAATAGTGTGCAAAAAGGATGTTTTTTATTCAGTTACTGAGGAATTTTCCTAAAGTTCACACAGTAATATTGTGACAGCCGGAAGAACTGGCCGGGGAGGCGGTCAGGCACTGAGATCCCGTCGCAGCACGACGGCATCGACGGGCGCCCCTGCCCGATTGCGGTAATAGCCGTTGCGCCGGCCGACCGGCCGGAAACCACGGCCAAGATAGAGGGCCTGGGCGGCCTCATTCGGCGCCGCCTGCTCGAGAAAAATCGTCTTCACCCCGGCCCGGCTGGCTTCGCTGAGCGTGAAATCCAGCAGGCGGCCGGCGATGCCGCATCGCCGATAGATGGGATCAATGCCGATCAGGATGATCTCCATCTCATCGAGTACTTGGCGCGTCAGGATGAAACCCTGGGGCTCTTCCCCGTCGCTGATCAGCCAGCCGCCGGCACCCGGCATGGCGAGGATTTCGGCAAAGCTGGCAGCGGGCCAATCCTGGTCCCAGGCGGCGGTGAAGCAGCGGGCGTGCAGCGCCGCCAGCAGCGGGAGGTCGAAGGCGCCGAGAGAGCGGATGATGGGGGAGCCGGAGACTGCGCCGCTCATGCCGGGCGCGACGGCGGCACCGGCCGTTCCTTGGGCTGGGAGATATCGGGCGGCCGCAGATACTGAGGATCGGCCGGCAGATTGAAGCGGCCCGCCGGATCGGCGGCCAGCCGGGCGACGGCAACGGCATCGCTGGCAACCGCCAGGCGGCCAATCGCGGCTGGCAGGGTTTCGCCGGCCAGCACGGCGGCAAGGGCGTCCAACCCGTCGCCGCAGGCCAGCGCCAGACCCGGGGCCCGGCAGGCGGCGGCGATTTCGGCGGCATCCATCAGCTTCGGCGGCTGGCGAAAGGCGAGATCCGGCCCCAGCCGGGCGACATAGGGTTCAGCCCGCCGGCTGTCGAGCACCACCAGGATATCGCCTGCCGGAATATTGCCCTCCGAAATATTACCCGACGGGACGTCACCAGCCGGAACGTCGCCTTTAGGCCCGTCGCTGGCGGGAAGTGCCGCCGCGAGCGTGGCGGCGGTCGCCTGGAAACTGCTGATCCCGACCACCGGACAGCCGATGGCAAGGGCTAGTCCCCGCGCCGTGGCGAGGCCGATCCGCAGCCCGGTAAAGCCGCCGGGCCCGACCGAAACCGCGACCTCCGCCACCTGCCGCAGGTCGAGACCGCCGGCCTGCATCACCCGCTCCACCATCGGCAGCAATTCCGCCGCCTGGCCATGGGACATGGTCCGCCGCTCTTCGGCGGCGATACCGCCCTGGCGCCAGAGTGCCACCGAACAGCTGTGCCCGGCAGCATCGATCGCCAGGATCGCGCCTGTCTCGGGCCGGCTCATGACAGGACAGGGCGGCCGAAATCCGGCTGCCCCCTTCCCTTGTCTGCGCTTCTTGCAGGTTGCTGATGCATGCTTGTGTTTTGCCAGGATCGTCTTGGTCTGCTAGTTCCTGTTGGAGATAACCGCGAAACGGACTGCTTGCAACATGACCACGACCGCCACCGCCCCTGCGCCGCAACCCGTCAACGACAAGGCCGCGGCGCTGGTGCCGATCAGCCGGCCGGAATTCGACGTCGAGATCGAGCTGGCCTATGCCACCACCGGCAATGTCACCGGCAAGCAGATCTACCAACACGCAGATTGCTACCTGCACCCGGAAGCCGCTGCTTGCCTCAAGCATGCTATCGAACTGGCGAAGCCGCTCGGGCTGCGTTTCAAGATTTTCGATGCCTACCGCCCGGTCGAGGGCCAGTGGGCCCTGTGGCATGCCTTCCCGGACCCGGAATTCGTCGCCGATCCCCGCAAGGGCGGGATCCATACGCGCGGCATCGCCGTCGACCTCACCCTGATCGATGCCGCGGGCCGCGAGCTCGACATGGGCACCGAATTCGATTCCTTCGAGCAGCAGGCGCATCATGCCCGCACCGATATCAGCGAAGAAGCACAGCGCAACCGCTTTCTGCTGCTGGGCCTGATGTCTGCCGCCGGCTTCGATTTCTACAAGAACGAATGGTGGCACTATCAGCTGTTCAAGTCGCGCGATTATCCGGTGGTCGACCAGGCCAGCCTGCCCCGCCCGATGATGTAATTCCCGGCCGATGATGTAATCGCCGGCGCCGTTGCAGGAGCGCGATTGCTAGCGATTCCGACTAAAGAGATCCGGCTTCAGGCTTCCACCACCGGCACCAGCCTGGCACCCGACCACTCCGGCATCGCCAGCGCCACCGTCGCAAAGCCATCTGCGCGCCCGGCCGCCAGGGCGGCGGCGTTGAAACGTTGTGCCGCCGGATTGTCTGCCACGACCGCGGCACCGCCAACTATCGGCCGGGCAAAATCAGCCGCAACCAAAAGCTGGATCGCCTGCAGCTGATCGCCAAGCCCCCAATCCCGGATCGAGGCCACCTTGCAAAGATCATTGAATCCGGCGGGTCCGGTCGCGAGCCGGTCCAGCAGGGGGTCGAAGATTGCCGCATCCAGCGCCACATCGCCGAAGGAACGCTTGATCGCCAGCGCGCATTGCGCGCGCGGTACAGCGAGGACGAAGCGTGCCGCATGCCAGGCCGCGACAAAATCGGATAGCGGCAGCGGCCTCAATTCGCGGCCATAGAGATCGCGGCGGAACTGTCGGTTGAGGGCCATGTCGCGCAGGGTTTCGCGCAGCACCGGATCGGATTGTGCCGCCATCAACGCGGCCGGCTTCTGCGGCACTGCCAGCAGCGGCACATTGTCGGCGGCATCGGCCGAACCGAGAAAGCCGAGGCCAAGCGCCTGCATCTCCGCTGCCATATCGCGATGATAGAAGATGGTCCAATGCCGGTTGAGGAATTCATGGGCGAGATATCCCGCCTCCTGGCTCTCAATCATCTCCAGCAGCGACAGTACGGCGGGATTGCTGTCGATATAATGCGCGCCGCTGTCGGCAAGACCGCGCAGCAGCGCGACCGCTGTTTCGATACGTGCCGCCACCGTCGCCCCGCTGGCCCGGTCGAACGCTTCCAGCAGCAATTCCCGCAGCGGCACCTTCGCCGCCCAGCCGGGCTGGCAGTTATAGCTGACATAGACGATGCCACCCGGCTTCAGGCGGCGCTCGATCACGGCAGCAATATCACGTCGCACCGTGATGCTGACCCAGCTCATGACCCCATGCAGGACGATGAAGTCGCAATCCTGCTGCGGCGCATCGGCTGCCGCGGCCATCGCCGCGAAAGAGCCGACGTGGAAGCCGGCATTGTCAATCGATGCCGCCCGGCGCAGGCGCTCGGCGCTGGCGATATGAACGGGATCGAGATCGAGGCCCTGGAAATCGCCCTGGGGAAACAGCGCGGCAAAAAGCGTGGTGCTGTAGCCATGGCCGCAGCCGAGATCGAGATAACGGAACGGCCGGTCGAGACGCGGCGCCTGATAGCCGGCCTGCAGAGCGGCAAAGGCAATCGATGCCGGATTGAGCTCGCGGTAATAGCGGCGCGGATAGGCGATGCCGCTGACATAGCCGTCGCGCGCCATCGTCTCATCGATCACCGTCTCATCGATCACGGCACCACCGGCCTCCCCCGCTATCTGGTTCAATCGCTGCCCACCTTTCTGTCGCACGACCCGCGCCAGCAGTAGCACAAATTCGCCGGCCCGGCGCCGCTCTCTGTCGCGCCGCTATCTGTCGCGGGCAACCGCATCGCCGCGCGGCGCTGATTGCTGACAAAAAGTTGAGGCCGCCTGCAGCGGCCATCTTGGGTGAAACCTTGCAAAGCGGCCTCGTTGCGATCATCTAACGACCGTCGCGCGGCGGCATGGCGCCGCGGGATGGATCAACAAGGAAGCCGATAGATGCGTCTCATTCTCGCTTTGCTGCTGCCGTGGCTGCAGTTCTTCACCATCGGCCGGCCCTTTTCCGGGCTGATTTGCCTGATCCTGCAGATCACGCTGATCGGCTGGATTCCGGCCGCCATCTGGTCGGTCTATGCCCTCAGCCAGTACGAGACCGATCGCAAGATCCGGGCAGCTACCGGGCAGTTCTAGGCAGCCCGCCGATCGCCACCGGTCAGTCGATGCGGCAGGCCTCCGCGAAATCGAGGCGCGGATTGCGCGGCCGGAAGCCGGTCGGATCGCCATAACCGAGATTACACAGGAACAGCGATTTCCAGCTGCTGCGGCTGAAGAAGGCCGCGTCGGTCTTGGCCTTGTCGAAACCGCCCATCGGGCCGCAATCGAGGCCGAGGCTGCGCGCGGCGAGGATGAAATAGCCGGCCTGCAGCGCCGCATTCATCTCCGCCGTCGCGCGAATCGTTGCTTCGCTGCCGGTGAACCAGGAGCGCGCATCGGCCTGCGGATAGAGCCTGGGCAGGTGCTCATAAAATTCGAAATCGGCGGCGAAAATCGCCGTCACCGGCGCCGTCATGGTCTGGCGCAGATTGCTGGCGGAAAGGCAGGGCTGCAGCCTTTCCTTGGCCGCAGCGCTGCGCACGAAATGGATGCGGAGCGGCTGGCAATTGGCGCTGGTCGGCGCCAGGCGGGCAAGCTCATAGGCCTCTTGCAGGAGCACATCGGGGATCGGCTGCTCCAGCCAGTGACGCTGGGTATGGGCCTCGAGAAAGAGCTGGTCGCGTGCCAGTTGGTCCAGTTTCTGGCACGGGTGTTTCTGGTCGGGACGGGCGGCGATCTCCGGCATGATTCCCCCATCGGGTTAGGGGTGATGACTGACACCTCTCAGAATGCGCGACGGCCGGCATGGTTCACACCAGCCGGCCGCCATATTCGGGTCTTTATGCTTGGCTGCGCTCAGACCGGACGCACTTCGACGACTTCCGGCACGTAGTGCCGCAGCATATTCTCGATACCCATCTTCAGGGTCGCAGTCGAGCTGGGGCAGCCGCTGCAGGAACCCTGCATATGCAGATAGACGACGCCGTCCTCGAAAGCGTGGAAAATGATGTCGCCGCCATCCTGGGCCACTGCCGGACGCACCCGCGTATCCAGCAATTCCTTGATTTGGGTGACGATTTCGTCATCCTCCTCGCTTACCGTGGCATGCGGTGTGGCGCCCGCTTCGTCGAGCAGGACCGGCTGATTGGTGGTAAAATGCTCCATGATGACGCCGAGCAGGGCGGGCTTCAGCACCGACCAGTCCTTGGCGTCGCTCTTGGTGATGGTGATGAAATCGCTGCCGAGGAAAACGCGCACCACCCCCTCGGCGCCGAACAGCCGGGCCGCTAAAGGCGAGCGTTGTGCCGCGTCGGCGCTGTCGAAATCAGCCGTGCCCTGCAGCACCACGCTTCGGCCGGGAAGGAATTTCAGGGTTGCAGGATTCGGGGTTTCTTCTGTCTGGATGAACATTACATAGCTCCGCTAATCTCTTACGAGATATGATGAGTCGAAGATGGTTGATTGACCTCACGGCTTCAACCGTAAAATGGTTATGGTTATGAACGATGCGACTGAGGATCAGGCGGCCGGTACGCTGAGCTTCGGCCGGCCGAACCGGGAAACCGGCCCGGCCGTCGCCGATATCAGCGAAAACGGCCACGACCAGAGCGCCCGGCAGGCGATTGCCGGCGACATGCTGGCCCGTGCCCTGGCCCGGGAGGCAGTCGCCCAGGGCCAGGACTGCGCCCGCGACGCGAATGGCACCCTGGCCTGCCCGGCGGTGGAAAAGACCTTTCGCTGGCTGCTGGAACACGGCAGTTCAGCCAAGGATATGCCGCAATTCCTCAGCGGACTTATTAAGAAGCTGACCGGATCCGGGTTTCCGTTGCTCCGGGTCTATGTCGGCCAGCGCACCCTGCATCCGCAGATCGCCGCCATCGGCTACGCCTGGAATCGGGGCGACGAAGCCATTTCCACGGTCACCCGTGACATCTCGGTCATCAACAGCGCGGCCTATACCCAGAGCCCGATCCGCATGCTCTATGAGTTCGGCATCAAGCGAATCCGTCGCCGGCTGGAAGGCCCTGAGGTCCAGATGGACTTTCCCATCCTGACCGAGATGCGCGACCTCGGTGCCACGGATTACGCGATTTTTGCCCTCAATGTCGGCCCCCTGGTGCGCAGCAGCATCTCCATCACCACCGACCTGCCCGGCGGCTTCAGCGATGTGCAGCTGGCCGCCTTCGAGGCGATCGTGCCGATCCTCGCCATGGTGATCGAGATGCTGGAGACCCGGCGCCTGGCCGGGGCCCTGCTTGAGGTCTATCTCGGCCGCGATCCCGGCGAACGGGTGATGGCCGGCGCCATCCAGCGCGGTGAAGGCGTCACCATCGCCGCCGCGGTCTGGTATTGCGACCTGCGCGATTTCACCCGGCTCAGCAACAAGCTGCCGCGTGACGAGGTGATCGCCCTCCTCAACGACTATTTCGATGCGGTCGCCCGGCCGGTGCATGAGAAGGGCGGCGAGATTCTGAAATTCATCGGCGATGCCGTCCTGGCGATCTTCCCGATGCGCGACGATCTCGACCGCGACCGGCAGTGCCGTATTGCCCTGGAAGCTGCCGAAGGCGCCCTGGAAGCGATCAGCGAATTGAATGAACTGCGCGCCAGCGCCGGTAAGCGACCGCTGAAGGTCGGTATTGGCCTGCATGCCGGCTCGGTCACCTATGGCAATATCGGCGCCATCTCGCATGACCTGGCGCGCTTGGATTTCACCGTGATCGGCCCCGCCGTCAACCTGGCGGCCCGGATCGGCGATCTCTGCCGGCCACTGGACGAAGTCCTGCTGGCCTCGCGCGCCTTTGCCTCGCCTTGCGGCAGCAAGTTGGTACCGCTGGGTAAATACGACCTGCGCGGCTTCGACGAGCCGGCGGAAGTCTTCGGCCTGCCGCGCTAAGAGCTCGATCGTTCTTGATGGAAGCACCCTTGCTTTCATCAAGAACGTGAATCGCTCTCTGTCTTATTGAAGAGAGCCGGCTGCGGGGCGCGACAACAGCGTCCCCGATGGTCCCTCAGGCCTGGACCGAGACGCTGCTGCCCGCATTGGAAGAGCTGGCGGCCGACGACCCCGCGCCCGAGGAACCGCTGCCGCTCGATCCGCTACCGCCGGAAGAACTGCTGGCCGTCGGATCCGGTGTGGCAAGCACCTGGTCGGCGGTCCGCGGCATGCTGGTCACGGCCTGATAATAGCGTGCAGCCGTGGTCAGATTGGTATTCGGCAATCCCGCGAGCTGCTGCGAAATCCGCTGGCTGATCCCTGTTACTAGCGGCCCGAACAGACCCATGCTGTCGCCGCTGTAGCTGGCGAGACTGATCTGCTGGACGCTCTTCATCGCGATCTCGCGATCGGCATCCTTCATCAGTTGCTGCGCGTGATCGATCTCGCCCTGATAGCGGGAACTGTTCTGCTCTTCCTTCGGCAGACCCTTCAGATAGCTGAGATAGGTCGCGTAATACTGCTTCATCGCCGTCGGATCATCGGTGGTCGGCTTGGCCCAGCGAAAGCCGGCGGTTTCGCGCTGGTTGATCTGCCGTACCGCAGCCGCGCGTTCCGTCTCGGTGTAGGTGCCGTCGGTATTGTCGATGATGTCGACCAGGGCAACGCGCTTGCCGCCGACCGTAGCACCCTGGGAATCGAAAACCAGGGCGCCGCGATCGAGCAGTTGCTGGGCCTGCGCGGACAGGGAAACCTGGTCGCCGCTGCTGCTCGAAGACGCACTGCCGGATGAGGCGCTCGCCGTGCTGGCGCTGCTCGATGTCGACGCACCGGCCGTCCCGCTCGCGGTCGATTGCGCCGGATCGGTTACGCTCGCGGGTATCGTCGGCGTGCTGACGGCATTATAGGCACTGACTCCGACCGCCATCAGGTGCTCGTCGAGCTGGTCGCATTGATGCCGGTGGTGGCGGAATCACTGCTGGTCTGCGTGCTGCTATCCGCGCTTTGGCTGGCAATACTCGGTATGGGCTGGCCGAGCGGCTGCGACAGCCATTGCTTGAACTGGGCGATCGCCCCCTGATAGCCGTTATTGAAGGGGTCAGTACCGACGCCGTCGACCGAGTTGAAGCCGTTCTGGGCGTTGGCCGTATTGAGATAGGTGGCAAGGCTGCCTGGCCCGTTGCTCGGCGCCTGGGCATTGGCCAGGATCAGCTGTGCTTCGGCCGACAAGGTAACGGTGTCGGTCGCCTGGCTGCCGGTCGCGGAGGTGTCCTTGCTGCCGGAAGTCTTGGTGCTCGGACCGGTACCGTTCACGGCGGTATTGGCAGTGGAGATGTCGTTACCGGTAGTCCCGGTGGTATTGCCGTTGTTCTTTGCCTGGAGCGCCTGCAGATAGGCGGCCAGGCTCTGAGCGGCGGATTGGACCTGAGGCCCATAGATTGAAGAAGAAGCCATGAGACGGCCCTCGACTGTCGGTTGCCGAAAAAGACGCAATGAGTCGAGGATCGCAAACGCAAAGGCTGTGCCAATTTTGGCCGCCGCTGCAACGCAGCGGAATCAGCCAGGAATCAGTCGTTAATACGCGTAAGAGCGGCAGAAGCTGCCGGGCGGTGGGTAAGGGCGGATGTAAAGCCGGGGCGGCTAGGCAATATGTTCGATGTCTTCGGTGGTGAGATTGCCCGGCACGATGGTCAGCGGCACGCGCAATTTGCCGACGTATTTACCGCTGAGCGCGGTAACCAGGGGCCCCGGCCCCTTGGCGCTGGTCGAGGCGCCGAGCACGATGATGGAAATCGACAATTCCTCATCGATCAGTTTCATCACCTCTTCCCGCCGATTGCCTTCGCGGAAATAGAGGATCGGCATCTTGCCGGACAGCTTGGAAACCTCGGCGGCGGTTTTCTGCATGATCGCCTCAGCCTGCTGGCGTGCCTCGTCGCGGATGAGGTCGCTGACGCCGCGCCATTCGCGGAACCCGGTCGGTTCGGTGATATGCACCATGGCAACCCGGCCACCGCTCTTGGCGGCACGCCGGCAGGCATAGCGCAAGGCTGCCTTCATCTCCGGCGAATCGTCGATGACGACGAGGAAGATGCGGCTGGCAGCGCTGTCGGCAGCAGGATCGGTCGGGGTCGCTGCTCCCGGCGTGGCGGCAACGCCTCCCGGGGCATCAGCGGGAGCGTCAGCAGTCATGCCTACCTCCGGCGGAAGATCAAATGCGCGACCCAGCCCAAAGCGAGCGAAAAGATCAGCGCGACCACACCATAGGCGAAGCCATGCCGATTGGCAAAGCGGTAGATATCGGCGCCGAATCCGACCTTGCTGATCACCAGGGGGATGGTTTGCGCATCAACCACGTCGCCGTTGCGAACCAGATAGACCTCGACCAGGAACTTGCCGGTCGGCACGGTCGAGGGCAGGCGCAGATTGGCGCGAAACAGGGTGTCGCCGATGAAATTCACCCGCCCCACTTTGTCGCCATAGAGGCTGGCGCGCTGGCGCAGATCCAGCAGCGCCTGGCGATACGCATCGACATTCTCCAGGGCCGTGTCGTCGGCGGCCAGTGTCTTGATCTGCAGGCGGTTGATGCCGAGTTGATACTGGTCCAGCATGGCCGGCGTCAGCATGTCGGCCAGCGGCCGCGAGGAAGCCAGACCGTAGAAACTGGGCACGTCGCTGAAGGTCACGGTGTCATGGTTGATCCAGATGCCGGCGACCCGATCCTTGTGATGCACCTGGACTTCCGTGAGCGGGCCCCACAGCGCCATCACCACATCGCCCGGCTGATCGACGGCGCCGAAGATCAACACATCGTCGCCGGAGAAATCCGTCGTAATGGCGATCAGGTGATGATCGATATCGGCAACGATGCTTTTCGCCTGGACCGGTTGCCCCGCAGCAGCGGCCGCGATCAGCAGCAACCCGATCACCGGCAACCTGATCAGCAGGCTGCGCACCCTGCTGATCGCGCCACCCGCCCATCGCGGCTGCGGCCGCCTCAATGCAGCCCCCCCAGGACGGTGATGGCATAAAGATCGGCCGGGTGACGCACCAGCTGGATCAGCAGCAGCAGGGCGACGAAAACGATCAGCAGCGCCAGCAGGAAACGCAACTGTTCTCCCGGCAGCTTGACACCGATCCGGCCGCCGAGCTGCGCGCCGACGACGGAACCCACGGTCAGGATCAGCGACAGCAGGATATCGACGGTGTGGTTCTGCCAGGATTGCAGGATGGTGACATAGCCGGAGACGAAAATGATCTGGAACAGCGAGGTGCCGATGACGACGCTGGTCGGCATGCCGAGCAGATAGATCATCGCCGGCACCAGCATGAAGGCGCCGCCGACACCCATGATCGCCGACATCAGACCGACCATGGCGCCAATCGCGATCGGCATCAGCGCACTGACATAGAGACGAGACTTCTTGAAGCGGAACTTGAAGGGCAGGCCATGGGCCCAGGTATGCTGATGGAGCTTGCGCGGCGGCGCCTTGCGACGAACCCGGCGCAGCGCCTGGATCGATTCCACCAGCATCAGCAGGCCGAGCGCGCCCAGCGTCACCACATAGGAGATGGCAATCACCACGTCGATCTGGCCGAAATGTTTCAGCAGCGCGAAAATCACGATGCCGATGCTGGATCCGAAGACACCGCCGGCCAGCAGGGCGAAGCCCATCATGAAATCGACATTGCCGCGGCCCCAATGGACCAGCACGCCGGAGACCGAGGAGGCCACGACCTGATTGGATTGCGTGCCGACAGCCACCGCCGGCGGGATGCCGATGAAGATCAGCAAAGGCGTCAGCAGGAAACCGCCGCCAACGCCAAACAAGCCGGAGAGAAAGCCCACACCGCCGCCGAGGGCAAGCAGCAAGGGTACGCTGATGGAGATCTCAGCGATCGGCAGATAGATCTGAAAACTGAGCAGCCAATCCAGAAGGGCGCTCAACATCCCACCAACCCCGGTTCATCCTCTGGCCAGCCGCATCCCCTCGACCGGCACGTCCCTGCGCCCGTACGGATCCTGCCTTACCGCCCACCCGATGGATGGTCGGCAACAGCGCCACGCCATCTTCAGGTAACAGAATGCCGCCCGATTGCGGTGGCGAGACTTTCTCGCAGCGCGCGATCGGGGGCTTAGGCGGACCGTTTGCCGTTCCTGTCGAGCGACCCGGTCGCCCTCCGGGAAGCTGGCATGCGGCATCGTCCGCGGATCTTTCATCAACCTGCAATCGTGCTGTCGATCATCCCGTGCGGCCGTTCCATGGATCCCCATCGATCACAGTCGGGAGCAGAGGCAACGGTGTCGCGACGTCGGCGACTCGGCATGATTGCGCGGCCGTTCTCACCCTACGCTCATGCGAATCGCGAGGAAAGATCGGCGAGCGGATTGGCCCGGCTTTTTCGGTATTTCTGTGCCCGTGCGGCGGTTTCGGCGCCGCGTGATGACAGCCTTATGCAATCGGCTGATCGCCGGCCATAAGGGAGGCTTATTTCTGCAGCACGTCGATCAGCTCATAGAGTTGGGTACGGGCGCGCTGGATGTAGAAGCCTTCCGCCGCGAGGTGATTGGGCTGCAGCAGGGCATCCGGCCGGCCATTGACGACGACCCAGGGCCGCAAGGCCGCGACCTCCATCAGGCTGCCCACCAGGCGCTGCCAGATCTGCGTAGCACCCTTTTCCTGGATGATCTGCTTAAAGTCGCCGCCCAGGTCACGCAGCATGATGGCATAGGCGTAAGACAGGCCCTTGCTCCGGTAGAAGACGTCATCGGCGTTGAAATCCAGCCAGTTCCCGGAATTGTCGTCGATCTGGCGCTCGATCTCGCTGGAGGCATCACCGAGATCCTTGCCGATGCCATCCAAGGTCGCCTGCAGGCTATCGGCCCGGGGCTCGAAGGTGGCCTGGCCTTTCGTCAAGCGATCGTTATAGCTCAGCAAAGCCCGCATCGCCGCGCGATACTGCGCCTCGGAAGACTGGGCCGGCGCCAGCGAGACGCTGGGATTCCACAGCCAGACATTGGGCGCGTAATTCAGCAGCCCGACCGCCTTCTGCAAATCAGGATCGATGCTGCTGGAGGCGCGCGACCGGCCGATCTGGTCCTGCAGCTCTAGGGTGAAGCGCCGCATCGCCTGCAGCATGCCCTGCTGGAAGTTCGGCATGTTGTCGAGTAGAGAGCCCGGCAGGAAGATGGGATCGTTGGAGACCCAGCCATTGCGGTTGACTTCGCGGTCGATCAGCGCCGCCTCGACGGCAACGGCCTGGCTGGCGCCACTCGGCACCTCGGCGGCTTTGAAATCCGGGTCGTCATCGATCTTGTGAACCACGATCATGCCGATCGGGTAATAGGCGAAGATCGCGATCAGCAGGATGATCAGCGGCCATTTCAGCAGGCGGAGCCAGCCGCCATCCAGGCGCCGTCCACCGGCCTTGGGAGCCCCGGTTGAATCGAGAAAAGGATCACTGGGCATGCCGCCACCTCTGCTTGCACTGCGCTATCAAATAGAGACTCGCGGCTGCAACGGCAAGATCGCGGAATGCCGCGCTTGCCTGCGGTAGTCGAGCCCCGCGAGATAAACACCCGGAGCGGCCTCGGAACGCGCGATAAACAACAGCCGGCCTTCACGTGCTGGTGAGGCCGGCTGCCGAAAGTTAACGGGCGACCAGGCCCGCTTGGCGATCAGACATGCAGAAAGCCGACGATTTCTTCCGCTTCCCGCAGGATCGGTGTGGCAATGGCATTGGCCCGCGCCGCACCATCCGACAGCACCGCGTCGATTTCAGCCGGATGGGCCAACAAACGCTTCATTTCCGAGCCGATCGGGCCGAGCACGGCGACGGCGAGATCGGTCAGCTCCTTCTTGAAGGCGGAGAATTCCTTGCCCTCGAAATTGCCCACCACCTCGGCGAGCTGCTTGTCAGCGAGGGCGGCATAGATCGACAGCAGATTGACGGCTTCCGGCCGTGTCGCATCGATCTCCGCCTTGAGCTGCCCCTTTTCGTCGAGATCGGCGAGGCCCGGCAAGGGATGGATATCGGTCTTCGCCTTCCTGAGCTTCAGCGCCACGGCATCCGCGTCATCCGTCATGTTGATGCGGCTGTAATCCGATGGATCGGATTTCGACATTTTCTTCGCGCCGTCGCGCAGGCTCATGATGCGGGCAGCCGGACCGCCGATCACCGGATTCGGCAGCGGGAAGAACTCGACGCCGTAATCATTGTTGAACTTCTGGGCGATGTCGCGGGCCAGCTCCAGATGCTGCTTCTGGTCCTCACCCACCGGCACATGCGTCGCCCGGTAGGCTAGGATATCGGCCGCCATCAGCACCGGATAGGTGTAGAGCCCGACCGAGGCGTTCTCGCGGTCCTTACCAGCCTTGTCCTTGAACTGGGTCATGCGGTTGAGCCAGCCGATGCGGGCCACGCAATTGAGGATCCAGCTCAGACGTGCATGGGCGCCGCACTGGCTCTGCGGGAAGACGATCGAGCGCTTGGGATCGATGCCGGCCGCCAGGAAGGCCGCCGTTACCTCGCGGATGGCATGGCGCAGATCCTTGGGGTCCTGCCACATCGTGATGGCGTGCAGATCGACAATGCAGAAGATGCTGTCCATATCGTGCTGCATGCGCACCCAGTTGCGCACGGCGCCGAGATAGTTGCCGAGATGCAGGTTGCCGGTCGGCTGGACGCCGGAAAAAATGCGATTCATTGGGTTTGGACCCCCGAATTCCCAGAATGAAGTGGCAAAAAGGCTCCCCGGTCGCCCCAAGACGACCATGAGCCGCCCTGGGTTATTGCCGTCAGGGCGGCTTTTCGCAAGCTTTTTCATAGACTTGACATCAGGGTTTACGGCCCGTTTATGGGCCCCGGCTATTGAAAATCCCCCTGATCCGCCTAATATCCAGGGGTGCCGGAGCTACGGCCATGGCTCATCTGACCAGGGGCCGGCAGCTTCCACGAAACAACGCTTAGGGAGCGGAGACACACATGGTCACTCGACCGAATAGCCCATATGCCGTGCGCAGCCAGACGAGCGCCGCCGAACTGGATGTCGGCCTGCGGGCCTACATGCTTAAGGTCTACAATTACATGACCGGCGGCTTGGTCCTGACCGGCATCCTCGCCTACATGTTCGGCACCGTGCCGGCGCTGCAGAACCTGCTCTATGTCGAGACCGCCCGCGGCGTCGGCATGAGCGGTCTTGGCTGGGTCATCACCTTTGCGCCCCTGGCCCTGATCTTCTTCTTCAGCTTCAGCATCCGCAACATGAGCCTGGGCGCCGCCCAGCTCACCTTCTGGGCCTTCTCGGCGCTGATGGGCATGTCGCTGTCCTCGGTCTTCATGCTCTATACCGGCGTCAGCATTGCCCGCATCTTCTTCATCACCGCCGCCACGTTCGGTGCGATGAGCCTCTATGGCTACACCACCAAGCGTGACCTCACCGCGATGGGCAGCTTCCTGATGATGGGCCTGTTCGGCATCATCATCGCCAGTCTGGTCAACATCTTCCTGGCGAGCCCCGCGGTCTATTTCGCCGTCTCGGTGCTCGGTACCCTGATCTTCGTCGGCCTCACCGCCTATGACACGCAGAAGATCAAGGAGACCTATTGGGCCGGCGATGATGGTGTCGCGATGGGCAAGAAGGCGATCTATGGCGCCCTGCAGCTCTATCTCGACTTTATCAACCTCTTCATCATGCTGCTGCGACTGTTCGGCCAGCGCCGCTAAGAACCAGCCGCAGAGATATCGAACCGGGGCCCTCGTGGCCCCGGTTTTGTTTGGCCACATGCCGGGCATCGATGCCCCCAAAAAGCCCCTGGCGGAACCGCGTTCCACGCGCCAGAGCCGATCGCTCGATCCGGCTCTCCCCAATTCAGTAAGCCCAATTCAGTAAGACTGGCGGAGCAATTCACGTTTTGACGGAAGCAAGGGGGCTTCCATCCAAAACGATCGCGCTCTAGTCTGCCGCCGCGCTGGCGGGACCGTCCGAGACGGCCCGCCACAATCAAGGGGAGCAAGATGTACAAGCTTTATTATTCGCCGGGCTCTGCCTCGGTCGCACCGCAGGCAGTGCTGGAAGAAGCCGGCGTGTCGTATCAGCTCGAACTGGTCGATACCTCGCAGGGGCAGCACCAGACCGCGGCCTATCTCAAGCTCAACCCGACCGGCAAGGTGCCAGCGCTGGGCATTGATAACGGTGACACGATCAGCGAATCCGCCGGGCTTTGCATCTACCTCGCCGACCGCCATCCGCAGGCCGGCCTAGCCCCCACGGTCAACGACCCGAAGCGCGGTGCCTTCCTGCAATGGCTGATGTATCTGACCAACACGCTGCAGCCGGCCGATCTGCGCTACTATTATTCCGACCGCTATACCGCCAATGCCAGCGAGGCAGCCGGCGTCAAGCAGCAGGCCATGACGGAAATCGCCGCCTGCTGGAACCGAGTCGACAGCCATCTCGCCGAACACGGTCCCTACCTGCTGGGCGAGCGTTTCAGCGCCGCCGATATTTTCTGCTGGATGCTCTCGACCTGGCAGGATGCCTGCCCTGGTCTCTATGAGCGCTATCCGCATGTGAAGAAGCTGGCCGATCTCGTGGCAGCCCGTCCGGCGGTGCAGCGCGTCCAGCAGGCCAATAGCTGAGCATCGCAAACCGAATGGCCATACTGACGTGATGACGACACCGCGCGCGATCCTGGAATTCTGGTTCTCACCGCAGGCGCGTCCGCTCTGGTTCGAGCAGGACAAGGCCTTCGACGCTGAGATCCGGGTGCGCTTCGGCACCGCTATCCATGCCGCCCAGCAAGGCGAACTTGATTCCTGGCAGCAATCGCCGGAAGCAACCCTCGCCTTGCTGCTGCTGCTCGACCAGTTCAGCCGCAACGTCTATCGCGGCCAGGCCAAGGCCTTTCTCGGTGACGCGCGGGCGCGGCAGATCGCCGATCGCGCCATCGACAGGGGCTTCGACCGGCAATTCGACTATGACCGCCGCCGCTTCTTCTACCTGCCCTTCGAGCATGGCGAGAGCATGGCTGACCAGCAGCGCGCCGTCATGCTGTTCGAGCGCGCCGTGGATGAGGTGGCACCGCAGGACCGTCACACGGCGCTGCAGCAGCTCGATTACGCCCATCGGCACCGCATCATCATCGAGCGCTTCGGCCGCTTCCCCCACCGCAACGAAGCCTTGGGCCGGCCCAGCACCGAGGCGGAAATCGCCTTCCTGCGCGAACCGGGTTCGTCCTTCTGATCCGCCCCCGCTATCGCCCGGCGCCACGTTTCCCGTCAGCGTGACCGATCGCACCCCGTCGCGGTTCAGCCTTTGAAAGCCCCGATCGCTTCGGCTAAAGTCGCCACCGGTTTAAAAAAACGGGCAGATCAATGACCTATCCTCGCTATTCCAGCACCCTGCTGCGGCACCTCGCCGGCTCCCTGGTTGTCTCAACTTGGCTTGCAGGTGCCGCGATGTTGCAGCCGGCCCAGGCCGATTACCTGGCGGCCGAGGCAGCCCTGAAGGCCAATGATCTGCCGCGCGCCATTCCCCTGCTGGCCGAGGAAGCCAAGCTCGGCAATCCGGTCGCCGCCTATAATCTCGGCAAGATCTATGAGAATGGCGGCGATGGCGTGCCGCAGAATTACGGCCAGGCGATCGTCTGGTACAAGCTGGCAGGCGATGTCGGTGCGCTGCCGACCCAGTTCGATGGCCGCGCGCTCGGCCCCGACGCCGCCGATCTCATCTTCGCCGCCCAGCTCTATGCGCAATACAATCTCGGCCGGCTCTATGAGGCAGGCAAGGGCACTGAGCAGGATGTCGCCACCGCGGTGCAGTGGTATCAGCGCGCCGCCCAGCAGGATCTCGATGTCGCCCAGCAGCGCCTGGTGCATATCTTCCGCGAAGGCGAAGGGGCGGTTGCGCCCAATCCGGTGGAATCGACCAAGTGGCTGGAGCGCCTGGCCCAGGGCGGCAATGTGCCGGCCATGTCCGATCTCGGCACCGCTTATCTGCAGGGTGTCGGCGTCGAGAAGAACGCCAAGATCGCCCATGACTGGTATCTGCGCGGTGCCTCGCGCGGCAATAACGAGGCCCTGTTCAATCTCGGCCTGCTCTATCAGTCCGGCTATGCCGGCGATCCGGATTTCAAGCGCGCCGCCGACTATTACATGCGCGCCGCCAATGCCAATAGCGGCCGGGCGATGATGGCGCTGGGGGATCTCTATGCTAATGCCCAGGGTGTCTCGCGCAGCATGTCCCAGGCCCTCGCCTGGTATGAGCTGGCGGCCGATCGCGGCGTTGCCGAAGCCGTCGCCAAGCGCGACTCCCTCACCCGCTCGCTGGCCGACAGCGACGTCAACCAGGCCAATACGATCGCCGCCGCCTGGCAACCTCAGCCCGATCTGACGCCGCTGCCGGAAGCCGTGCCGCCGCTGCCCTCGGCGCCGCAGCAGCCCTCGCTGCTGCCCGGCACACCGGGCGCCCCGGCGACGGATCAGTCAGGCCAGCCCGGCATCCCCGATGTGCTGCCGACCATGCAGAATACCGGCCTGCCCGGGGCGCCCGCGCCGGCCGGAACGGTGCCCGATGCGACACCGCCGGCCAATCAGCCGGTGCAGTTACCGACGGCGCCGGATGCCAATGCTCCCGCACCCGTGCCCGCACCGGTGCCGGCCGCTGTTCCCGCGGCTCCGGTCGATAATGCGGCCCCGACGGATAACAGCAGCGCTCCCGGCGGTGCTCCTGAGCCGGGCGCCAAGCCGTTCAATAGCGGTGCGACAAGCCAGCCGGCGACGACGCCGGTCGCGCCTGCTGCTAGTGCCCCAGCGGCGCCGGCCGCCGCTGCTCCGGCAACCACGGACAATAATGGCGTGCAGTTGATCGGTACGCCGCAGCCGGGTGCCAAGCCGTTCGGTGCCGATGCCAAGAAAGCAACGCCGCAGAAATTGACCGTGCCGGGAACCGCGACACCCGCCCCGGCCGCGGCACCTGCGCCGACCGCACCGGCAAGCCCGGATGCCGGTCAGGGCAGCGGCACGACGACCACGCCGCAGTAAGGCACAGTGAAATAAGGATCGGGGATAAGGACCGGGGAGTGCGCGAGGCCGACATTATTCGTCAGGCTTTTACGTCCCTCCTTGGTCGACCCATCTGGAAGGTCCGAAAGGGGCATGGCAGCTTTCTAACCTTCGATTTCCAGGTACTGCCGGCAGGGGAACCTGAAGGCGCTGCGGCACAGACCGATCCTTGGCATCTCTGGATCTACTGCTGTCAGTGGCGCCTTTTGATCGGCGAACGGATTGCTGCCGACAGTAATGCCGTCGGGGAGGACATCACCGGTGCAGCACAAGAGTTGACAGGGTACTGCCTGCTTGACGTCGGCAGCGACCCGAGCCGGGGAACATCCCGTTTTTTCTTTGAGCGCCGCGCTGTCCTGGAAACCTGGCCTTATCCGACAGACACGGCCGAACTCTGGCCGAGCGACCAAGACCAATGGCTGCTCTATGCGCCGGGAAACCGCGTCTTTACCTATGCGGCCGATGGACATGCCTGGTGGCAGGCTGGCGCGAAGAGCGAGCCCACGACGTAAGCCTCACGACGTCAGGCGAAGGCCGTCGTGCCGGTGAAGCGACGGCCGGCGCTCGACATGCTCTGCTGCATCTGGCGGTCGATTTCGACCTGGTCGAACAGCCAGTCACGGAAGGCCTTGATCTTCGGCCGCTGCAAGGCCGCCTTGGCATAGACCACATAGAAGCCGCTATCCGGCCAGACGGTGAGGTCGAAGGGGCGGATGAGGCGGCCCTGGCGCAGGTCTTCGCCCGCCAGCATGGTATTGCCCATGGCAATACCGAGCCCGTCCACCGCCGCCTGCATCAGCAGGTTGGAGACATTGAAGGTGAGGCCCGGACGATAGCGCGCATCCTCAATGCCGGCCGCCATCAGCCAGTCGCGCCAGAAATCGTAATTCGCCCCCGACCAGTCGGAATCGCTCAACAGCGGATATTGCAGCAGGTCACGCGGCTCTTTCAGCGGCTTGTCCTCGGTCGGCAGTTTCGGGCTGCAGACCGGGAAGATGTCATTGGCCAGCAGCAGTTCCGAGGTGACGCCGGTCCAGGTGCCGCGGCCGAAGCGGATGGCGATGTCGATATCGCCATCGCCGATCGTCTCCACCCGGCTGGTGGCGGAAATCCGGACATCGATATCAGGGTGGCGGGCGCGGAAATCATGCAGCTTCGGCACCATCCATTTCGCCGCCACCGAGGGCAGCACGGAAACCACGATCGGGCCGCCGCGGCTGGCGGTGGAGACCTCCTTGGCAGCCTCGGCGATCTGCAGCAGGCCGGAACGGACCGGCGGCAGGAAGCGGCGGCCGGCATCGGTCAGGGCGACCTGACGCGTCCCGCGCTCGAAGAGCGGCACGCCGAGCCAAGCCTCCAGGGCCTTGATCTGGTGGCTGATAGCGCTGTGGGTGACGCTTAATTCCTCCGCCGCCTTGGAAAAACTCAGATGGCGGGCGGCGGCTTCGAAATAGCGCACGGCTTTCAGAGGTGGGTAGGCGACCATGACCTGTTTGTTTTTCTAACCGATCCTTTGAGGAATGATCGTTTGTTTTTGGCTGAAAGCAAGCCAATTCTTATATCTATTGGCACAGCCCATCGGCGGAGTTGTGAATTTCTTTAAAGCATTGAAATTCCACGAAATCGCGCCCGAACGGGGTTGTCGCTCTCGGATAGGAGACGTGTCATGGGTCAAATCGGCTTCTCATTATCGTCTTTTGGTAACGCGCAGAAGGGCAACCGCCCGGTAGCGGAGGCCAGCCTGCTGGCCAAAGGCTTCGAATTGTTCTGGCTGTGGCAGGAACGTCATCGCGGCCGCGCCAATCTGATCGGCATGCCGGATGGCATGTTGAAGGATATCGGTCTCTCCCGGGGTGACGCAGAATCGGAATATGAAAAGCCGTTCTGGCGCAGCTAGACTTTCGGCGCAGTGGCCAGCCTGTAGCGGCGAGATGGCTCTTGGCCGCGGGCGGATAAACGGGTGAACCAGGTCGCAGGTACAACGCGGCCTGGATTGATCGGAGAAGGCTAGGCCGCGTCAAGCATCTCAGGCGTCGGGATTTGGGGGAAGGGTGTTGGCGTTACGGGATCAATTCAAGCGACTGGCGCGGTATAACCGCTGGGCCAATGCGCGCCTTTTCGGCGCGGTGCGACAACTCTCCGCCGAAGATTTCCGGGCGCCACGCTGCGGCTTCTTCGGCTCGCTCTGCGGCACGCTCAACCATCTCTATGTCGGCGACCGCTGCTGGCTGGCACGGTTCGAGGGCACCCCGATCCCGCATCAGCGGCTCGATGAAGTTCCGCATCCCCTCTTCGACCATCTCTGGGAGGCCCGGCGGGTCGAGGATCACCGCATCCTCCGCCTGATGGACGAGGCCAGCGACAAATGGCTTGGCAGTGAGCTTCGCTACAAGAGCATGGCCAATGGCCAGGATCTCGCGCTACCGATGGATCTCGCGGTGCTGCATCTCTTCAATCACCAGACCCATCATCGCGCCCAGGCCCATACCATGCTCTCCGGCACCGAGGTGCCACCGCCGCCGCTCGATATCAGCTTCTTCCATGGCGAGGATCCGGGCCGCTGAGGACGTCACAGCTTTATGCGAAGGGATAAGGGCCGGGAAACGGACCGATCGGCACGAGATGTGTGATCAGGCCGCTTTCGGGATGCCAGTGATGCAGCAGGAAGGCCGGCGGTTCCAGGAATGAGGCCGCGCCCGCCCGGGGAGCGAGACGCAAGGCGATCGCCGTCGTGGTGCTGGGTGCCGTGCAGAGTGTCGTTCCGCCAAAGCGTAATTGCATGAAACGGTGGATGTGCCCACAGGTGATGCGCTCGACCGCTGGATAGTGCGCGACGATCGCCGCCAGCCTCTCGCCATCGAAACAACGATAGCTATCGATATAGGGAATGCCGCTGAGAAAGGGCGGCTGATGCATCATGAGGATGGTGGGCCGTAACGGCTCTCGTGCCAGTGTCACGTCCAGCCATGCGGCGGCCGCGTCATCGATCGCCCCATGATGCAGGCCCGGTTGCGTCACGTCGAAGCCGATCACCCGCACCGGTCCTTTGTCGCCGACGACGAAATGCAGCGGGCCGCCCGGCGACAGATAGTCGTGATCAGCAAAGGCCGCGCGGAAGTTGTCGCGGTTGTCGTGATTGCCGGGGATCACCAGCAAGGGGGCCCGCAGTTCGTGCAGCAGCAAGCGTGCCATCGCATATTCCGCCGGCATCCCCTCATCGACGAGATCGCCGCTCAGCAGCACCAGATCGGGCTGCAGATCGAGCGCATTCAGCTGGCGGATGGCCGCGCGGAACTGGGTGTTTGAATCCACCAGCCCCTGATAGAGCGTATTGGCCGGACGGATATGCGGGTCGGAAAGCTGGGCAATCAGCATGGCGGGAAATCATCTGCGCGGGACATCAACCTGAAGCCGACAGCTTGCCATGGGGTCGATGGTTGTGCGACCGGCAAAAGACGTATTGCCGCTCGGGCACGAGGCGCTTTCAACCCCAGAACAACCAGTGCATCGTCCAGGTAACGCCGAGCAGCGCCCAGAAGGTGACGTCGCTGAGTAGCGCCACCAATCCGGCGATGATGCCGATCGCCGCCCAGTTCTTCTGTTTCTGGAAGAGCGCCACGATGCCGGCGATGATGGCGAGCGGCGCCATTAGCAGGGTCACGTGGTAGAAAGCGACGATGGCGAAGATGACGCTGAGCACGCCAGCAACCGGCGGCCGCCAGATCGTCTCTTGCCATGTGGCAAAGGCGCGCTGCTGCTGCGGCGCGCCTTCGATGAATGTGGTTGAAACCGACATCGCCGAGAATTCGATCAGCGACGCGTCTTCAGCCGTTGCGGGTTGCTGGTGCAGCTCGCGCTGCTGGTTCCCCTTCGCGGGAGTGACCGATGCGGGGGCCGAGACCAGGTCGCGTTGCGGCGGTTGCTGTGTCATCGGCCCTCTGCCCGGTTCGCGTCATTGCCGGGACGGCATGACAGCGAGGCGGGGCGCCGTTATTTCGGCGCCACCACCATGATCATCTGCCGGCCTTCCAGCTTGGGATGGGATTCGACCTTGGCAAGGGCGTCGAGATCGGCCTTCACCTTGTCCAACACCTTCACGCCCAATTCCTGATGCACCATTTCGCGGCCACGGAAGCGCATGGTGACCTTCACCTTGTCGCCTTCCTCGAGGAAGCGATGAATGGCCCGCATCTTGACCTCATAGTCATGATCGTCGATGCCGGGACGCATCTTGATTTCCTTGACCTCGATGACCTTCTGCTTCTTCTTGGCTTCGTTCTTACGTTTCTGGTTTTCGTATTTGAACTTGCCGTAGTCGAGAATCTTGCAGACCGGCGGCGAGGCCGTGGGCGAGATTTCCACCAGATCAAGGCCGGCTTCCTGTGCCATGCTGATGGCTTCGCGCGTGGAAATCACGCCATGCATCGAGCCATCTTCGAGCACCAGGCGGACCTGGGACACGTTGATCTGGTTGTTGACGCGCGGACCCTGTTCACGGGATGGCGCGTTTTCCTGTGCGTTGAACCTAGATATGGAAGACTCTCCTGTCTCAGTTGACGTCGATCATAAAAGAAACCACCTGATTGGCCGGCAGGACCGGCTGCTTCATCGGTGGCGTGCTGTATTATGCCACTAAAAAGCCGCCTTGTTCAATTCACGCGCTGTGCATAGCCGGCCCGGCAAATGCGCCGCAGCCGGCATGCCCCGGGTGGCAGTCCGCGTGAAAGACAGCGGGATCATTAACGGTGGGATCATTAACGGTCGATCGGCGATTTCGCCTCTTCCGCCAGCTGCGCCACGGCCTCGGCCAGGGTCACAGTGGTCTGGTCGTTGGAGCCGAGACGGCGGATCGCCACCGTGCCAGCTTCCTCGTCGCGTTTGCCGACGGCGATAATGACCGGCACCTTGGCCAGGCTGTGCTCGCGTACCTTGTACGAGATCTTCTCGTTGCGGTCGTCAAACTCGACCTTGAGGCCCGCCTGACGCAAAGCTGACACCACCTGTTCGGCATAACCGGTCGCATCGGTCACCACCGTGCAGACCGTGACCTGCAAGGGTGCGAGCCAGAGCGGGAACTTGCCGGCATGGTGCTCGATCAGGATGCCGATGAAGCGCTCCAGCGAGCCGAAGATGGCGCGGTGCAGCATGACCGGCCGGTGTTTGGCGCCGTCCTCACCCACATAGGTGGCATCGAGGCGTTCCGGCAGCACGAAATCGACCTGCAGGGTACCGCATTGCCAGTCGCGGCCGATGGTGTCGCGCAGCACGAATTCCAGCTTCGGGCCATAGAAGGCGCCTTCGCCGGGATTGAGCGTGAAATCGAGGCCGGCC
>Ga0209455_1000542_pt1 | contig 26113 bp, 16 predicted proteins | sample AraplaCol_mCL_r2_FD_184275 | JGI IMG/M metagenome (GOLD analysis project Ga0209455, IMG submission 184275) | Arabidopsis root microbial communities from North Carolina, USA - plate scrape CL_Col_mCL_r2 (SPAdes) (version 2) | ecosystem: Host-associated > Plants > Roots > Endosphere | place: USA... | reverse complement strand
ATTTTCCGAAAAGCGGCGCCATGGATAAAGTCGTTGCCCAGTTGTCGCAGGACCAATTGCGGGCCGCCCCTGCCTACAAGCCCGGCGAACCGGTCGTGATCATTGGTTCGACCGATGCAGCACCACAGCCCAACCCAGCTAATCCGGCTAATCCCGCAACACCGGCAGCGGCAGCAACGGACACCACGCCCGCGCCGCCGACGCCGGCAGTTCCCCCACCAGCCATTCCCGCGCCATCGACACCCTCACCTTCGACGCCATCTCCCTCGACCCCGGCGCCGTCAACACCAGCCCCGTCGGTACCGGCTCCATCCGTGCCAGCCCCCGCGACATCGATTCCAACACCGACACCAGGCAACGCTGCGCCCAGCCAGGGCAATTCCCCCACCCAGGCCCCCTGATCCCACTTTGGGAAATGGGTAAAGGGCGGGCCGGCATGAAGAAGCGCGATTTGGACTCTTTAACCAGCCAAGGCCATTCCGCCGAGCACAGAAAGGATCACCAGGATCTGCCGTCATCCGCCAATGGGCCAAGTGGCGGGCGACACAACCGTGCGCTCGACTGGTTTGTGTTCTTCGTCGCCGATATCCAGACCGGCTTCGGTCCCTTTGTCGCCGTCTTCCTGACATCACAGAAATGGACACAAATCGACATCGGCCTTGTGCTGACGGTCAGCGGGATTGTCAGCCTCGTAGGGCAGATTCCGCTCGGCGCCCTGGTCGATGGCGTAAGATCGATCCGGACCCTCGCAGCGATCTCTCTCATTCTGATCGGCATCAGTGCCTTTGCCTTCGCCGCCTGGCCTATCTTGGTCGTCGTCTTTGCGACGCGGATCCTGCATGCCGGAGCGAGCTGTGTCCTCGGCTTTTCATTGGTATCGCTCAGCCTCAGCCTCGTCGGTCCGGACAAGGTCAGTGAACGCCTTGGGCGCAATGCCGCCTTCGCCTCAGCCGGCACAGGTATCGCCGCAGCCATCATGGGACTCTGTGGCAAATATGTATCGGACCAAGCCGTCTTCTTTCTGGCGGCGGGGCTGGTTGTGCCAGCGGTCTTTGCTCTTTCCCGCATCAGGCCCGGGAACATGCACGCGGCTCGCAGAATGAGTGCCTATTCGCCAACCGCCGGGTTGGCGGTGCTTTCCGAACTGGTACGGAACCGGCCGCTGGTCATTTTTGCGGCCTGCATCGGTCTCTTTCATCTCGCCAATGCAGCCATGTTGCCACTAGCCGCAAGCATGGTGACCCTCCGTTCGAACGAGGCTGCGACGATCATGGTGGCAGCATCGATGATTGTCCCGCAATTCACGGTCACCCTGCTCTCGCCAATCGTCGGCCGCGCGACAGAGAAATGGGGGCGTCGCCCCTTTCTTATCTTGGGTTTCATTGCCCTGATCGCGCGTGGATGGCTGCTGTCAATCACCGAGCAGACCTACCTCATCGTCTTTTTCCAGGTTCTGGACGGCGTCTCGGCGGCCGTGCTCGGCGTTCTCGTGCCATTGACCGTTGCCGATCTCAGCGGCCGGAGCAGATATTTCAACCTGGCGCAGGGCACGATCGGCTGCGCAATGGGCATTGGTGCAGCCATCAGCACCACCCTGACCGGCTATCTTGCCGATACCTTTGGTAGCTATACGGCTTTCATTACTCTCGCGATACTCGCCACCATAGGCCTGACGGCTGTCGTTGTCGCAATGCCGGAAACGAGGCCGCCGCGCGCAACCGCAATGGGATCCCCCTGATGTGCAGTGTTCCGTCGAAGATTCTTCTCCCAGGTTGATCTTTTGATTTGCCGTGCCCGCTCGTAATCTGTCCAACTTCAGGGACGACATCCGACCTTCACGCGTTGTGTTTGCCAGGTACAGAATCGGCACTGCGCAAAGAGAAAGGCTTCAAACCGACTGATGCATGGGCAAGGCTTCACGCGAAAAGCGCGTATCGGCCAGCCCCGCCAGATCAAGAAAGGAGACAAGGCGATGCAAACGGCCAAGAGCCAGCCGAAGACACCGACCTCCACGCCACTCACCTCCGCAGAATTTGTCATTCCCGCCACGATATCCCTTCAGGAGAGGCGCCCCTATACATTGAAACATGGCGACACTTTCGCCGTGTTCGACCATAGCGGCGATGCGCTCGCTTTGCCTGGCAGCCCGGAGGGCATTTATCACCGTGATACCCGCTATCTGTCGCACTTCTTCCTCACGCTTGAAGGCGAGCGACCGATATTGCTGAGCTCAAACCTGCGCGACGACAATGCCATCCTGACCTGCGACCTCACCAACCCAGATCTCTTCATCGAGAACAACCAGCCCGGTCTCAGGCATGACCTTGTTCATATACGGCGTTCGCGCTTCCTGTGGAACGCTGCTTGTTTCGAACGCGTGGCCATTCGGAATTTCGACTTGGCACCGCATCGGTTCCGTTTGGAAATCACCTTTTCCGCAGATTTTGCCGATCTGTTCGAAGTGAGAGGCACCCAGCGTGATCGTCATGGCGAACGTCACCCAACGGAAAAACGTGGGGACGGTCTCGCTTTGGCTTATACCGGGCTCGATGGGCGTCGCCGCGAAACCATTTTACGTTTCGACCCCGTGCCGACGCTGGTAACAGGCGAGCAGGCAATTTTCGATATCGAGCTGGCCCCACATGAAATGCGACGGCTGTTCATCGAGATTCGCTGCGACAGCGCCCCGAGCGAGATCCCCGTCAATCGAACCTTCCTTGGCGCCCTGCGCAATGCCCGGCGCGCGCTCCGCGCCTCCTCTGCCCGCGCCACCTCGATAAGCACATCCAATAAGATATTCGACGAGGCGCAACGGCGTTGTATCTCGGATCTCTACACTTTGATAACCGACACGCCCGAGGGGCCATACCCTTATGCCGGCATTCCCTGGTTCAGCGCCGTCTTCGGCCGCGATGCCCTGATCACGGCGCTTTCCGCGCTATGGTTCGATCCGGTCATCGCCCGCGGCGTGCTTCGCCACCTCGCCGCCAACCAGGCCACCGATCTCGACCCGGTAGCAGATGCCGAGCCCGGCAAGATCCTGCATGAAGTGCGTCTTGGTGAAATGGCCGAACTGCGTGAGGTACCTTTCCGCCGCTATTATGGCAGCATCGATTCGACGCCGCTTTTCGTCATGCTGGCGGGGGCCTATATCGAGCGGACTGGCGACCTCAAGACAATAGAGAGCCTATGGCCGAATATCAGCGCAGCATTGCACTGGGTCGAGCATTACGGCGATCGTGATGGTGATGGCTTTGTCGAATATGGCCGCCGGACTGCCGAAGGTCTTGCCAATCAGGGCTGGAAGGATAGCCACGATTCGATCTTTCACGCCGATGGCCGTCTCGCCCGCGGACCGATCGCCTTGGTTGAAGTTCAGGCTTACGTCTATGGTGCCTGGCTGGCGGCGGCGACAATCGCCCAGAAACTCGGCCATATGCATGAGGCTGCGGCCTTCAAAATCAAGGCCGAGACCTTGCGCAAGCGGTTCGATGAAAGCTTTTTCGATGCGGAGATCGGCGGCTATGTCCTGGCGCTGGATGGCGAGAAATCGCCATGCCGCATCCGCACATCCAATGCCGGACATGCGCTCTTCACCGGCATCGCCTATCCCGAACGGGCCCGTTCCGTAACTGCAGCCTTGATGGAACGATCCTCGTTCTCGGGCTGGGGCATACGCACCGTCGCCACCTCGGAAAGGCGCTACAACCCGATGAGCTATCATAACGGCTCGGTCTGGCCGCATGACAATGCAATGATCGCCGCCGGTTTTGCCCGCTATGGCTTTCGCAAGGAGGCGGCCCGTATCCTGGAAGGACTTTTCGGAGCCTCGATCTATATCGATCTCCGGCGCCTGCCCGAACTGTTTTGTGGCTTCCCGCGACAGAAAAGCCAGGGACCGACTTTCTATCCTGTCGCCTGCATGCCCCAAGCCTGGGCGGCCGCGGCCCCCCTATCGATGTTGCAATCATGCCTCGGCTTGACCTTCGACACCGACAATAACCAGATCGCTTTCGACCAGCCGACCTTGCCGGATTTCCTCGACCATGTGACGTTGCGCGGACTGACCGTCAATGACGGTTCCATAGACGTCTCCCTGCGCAGAACCGGCCGGGAAGTTGCCGTCAATGTTCTCGCCCGTCATGGCAATGTGCGGGTGGTAACCACCAATTGAAAATGCTGACGGGTGCATGCTTCCGCATGCGCCCGTCAGCTTTCACAAATCACTTTGATCGACAGTGACTATCAGCCGTTCACGGAGGATTGCAGGGGTACGGCCAGCGGCTCCAGGCCCAGGGGTTCCTCCACCAGATGAAGCGCCGGCTTCTTCTTGGTGATGAGCTGATTGTAGATCGACACATACTGCGCCGCCATGCGTCCGGCGGTGAAACGTTGCTCGAAACGTTCGCGGATTTTGCGCCGCGATAGAGCCGCCGCCTGTGCCACGGCCGCAACGGCTTCGGCTTCATTGCTGACGACAAAGCCGGTCACCCCGTCATCGACAACTTCCGGCGCTGAGCCGCAATCGAAGGCAATCACCGGTGTTCCGCAGGCCATGGATTCGATCATGACCAGACCGAAAGGCTCGGGCCAGTCAATTGGCACCAGCAAGGCGATGGCGCCGCTCAGGAAGCTCGATTTCTCACGATCGCTGATTTCGCCGATGAACTCCACGTTCTTGTGAGTCTTCAGAAGCGGCTCGATCTCGGTCTCGTAATAGGCACGGTCCGCCTTGTCCACCTTGGCAGCGATTTTCAGGGGCAGGCCGCATTGCTCGGCAATCCGGATGGCGCGATCGACCCGTTTTTCGCGGGCGATGCGTCCCAGAAACGCGAGGTAGCTTGGCTTCACTCGCTTTGGCTGCAGCAGCTCCCCCGGCATGCCATGATAGACATTGCCGATCCAGCCGGCCTGGGGGATCGGCTCTTGCTGCGCATTCGAGATGGAAATCACCGGCACTTCGGAGAAGGTAGAGAAGACCGGCTGATGCTCCGGCAGATCGAGCCTGCCATGCAACGTCGTCACAAATGGCGTTGATTGGCGTGAAAACAGCGAAAAGGGATAGTAGTCCAAATGGAAATGCAGGATGTCGAAGTTATGAGCAACCTGCCGCACCCGCTCCAGCATCAACATATGGAGGGCGATCGGATCGAGAACGGTTTTGTCGAAACGCAGCGCGCAGGGCCACATGGCTTCCAGCCGCGCACTGGTCTTCGAGTCACCGCTCGCAAAGAGTGTCACGTCATGGCCTTGTTCGACCAAGGCTTCGGTCAGCCAGTGGACGACACGCTCCGTCCCCCCATACAGCTTAGGTGGTACTGCCTCCGTCAAAGGGGCAATTTGCGCAATTCGCATCGGACAGCACTCCTTGTCACTTACCAGTATCTGTTTTGATTGCCGACGATCAGTTCATGCCGAGGTGGCGATACGTCATCTGGATCTCGTGGCTTAACCCTTTGCTTCCGACACGGTCATTGCAAATAAAATGGAAGTGAAGACCGAGCGCGCTTCAGCGGCGGCACTTTGCGGCGCTTCAGGCGTTTGCTCTGCGCGGCAAAAGATCGTCCTAAACATGAGAAGCGGTCGGCTTCATCAGCGAAAAATTGAACCGGCACGACGGCAGACACGCTGGGATCAGAAGCGATCTGGCGTTAACACATCAAAATATTGAGGTCGGGACCCCAGCGAATGCGATATCTGACGCAATATGCCCAGAGCCCTTTGGCCTTCTGCCTGTTCTATATCCGGCGTCACCTGATCTCGCATGCCTGCATTCTTGCGGCCGTGTTGGGCGCGGTCACGGCCTCGGTCAGCACGCAATATGCTGTTAAGTATTTGGTAGACACATTGTCGCAGCATGCCACGACCGGTGACCGGATCTGGTATGCCTTCGCTTTCCTGACATCCCTGATCATGGCCGACAATCTCCTCTGGCGGGTGGCCGGCTGGATTTCGAATTACACTTTCGTGGCGGTTACGGGTGACCTCCGGAACGATCTCTTCCGATACCTCACGGGCCATGCGCCAAGCTATTTTGCCGACCGTCTACCGGGCATGCTGTCGAGCCGCATCACCGCCACTTCCAATGCCGTCTTCACCATGGAAAACATGATGGTGTGGAATGTGCTGCCCCCCTTGGCGGCAACGCTGGGTGCAGTCCTGTTCCTGGCGACCATCAGCCTGCCAATCACCATCACCGCCATCCTCATTTCGATCGCCCTGTGTTTTATTCTGTTCCGCATGGCAGCAGCCGGACGGCCGCTGCATCACGGCTTTGCCGATCGCGCCGCCGCCGTCGACGGCGAGCTGGTGGACATCATCACCAATATGCCGATCGTCCGGGCTTTCGGTGGCCTCTATCGCGAATTCCAGCGCTTCGAGGAAACCGTCGAAGGCGAGATGGCGGCCCGGCGGCGCAGCTTGATCTATCTTGAAAAACTGCGTCTGTTTCACGGCGTCGTCACCATCGCCCTGACAATTGCGCTTCTTGCTTGGATCATCGTCCTCTGGCAGCGCGGCATGGCGAGCAATGGCGATGTCGTTCTTGTCTGCACCTTGGGCTTCACGATCCTGCATGCCACGCGCGATCTTGCTGTCGCGCTAGTCGATGTGACTCAGCATATGGCCCGCCTGTCGGAGGCGATTGCAACACTTCTGGTGCCGCATGACATCTCCGATCACCCCGAGGCCGGCGCATTCGTACCGCGACGCGGCATCGTGCAGTTCGACAATGTGACCTTCAGTTATCAGCGCGGACGGGCGGTCCTCGACGGCTTCAATCTCCGCCTCGAAGCGGGGCAACGCGTGGGCCTGATCGGCGAATCCGGCAGCGGCAAGTCCACCTTGTTCACCTTGCTTCAGCGCTTTTATGACCTGCAGGGCGGGCGCATCATGATCGACGGCGAAGACATCTCGCTGATCACCCAGGAGAGCCTGCGTCAGGCGATCACCATCGTGCCACAGGACATCTCGCTCTTCCATCGATCGATCATGGAAAATATCCGCTACGGCCGGCCGGAAGCCTCCGATGATGAGGTCTTCGCCGCTGCTTCGACCGCCGAATGCCTTGACTTCATCCTCGCCTTGCCGGAAGGCTTCGGGACCGTGGTGGGCGATCGTGGCGTCAAGCTCTCTGGCGGGCAACGCCAGCGCATCGCCATCGCCCGCGCCCTCCTGAAGGACGCGCCGATCCTCCTGCTCGATGAGGCGACCTCTTCCCTCGACAGTGAATCTGAAGAGGCGATCCGGCACGCCCTCGATCATCTGATGCAAGGCCGCACGGTCATCGCCATTGCCCATCGTTTATCCACCCTGCGCGGCTTCGACCGGATTGTCGTGTTGCAGGATGGCAAAGTCATTCAGGACGGCGCCCCTGACCAGCTCTTGCGCAAGCAAGGCCAGTACCGCGAACTGATCAAGCTGGAGATGAGCCGCCTGGACCATCCAGCCACGGACAATTTACGGCCGCTCGCAGCGGCTGGCGGTGGCTGAAACACAACGCAAAAGCGCGGTGAGAGCGCCCATGTTGTCATCTCAATGGCTTCGGTTAAAATCCTTGCAGCAGCATCCGCTGAAACAGGGTGAGTGGCGGCAATGGAGACCGACGATCTGGCCGGCAGAGAGCAGCCGGCCTATCGCAAGATCGAGACAATTCTTTCCGACAGCATTTTTGCCGGCCGGTTGGCACCGGGAACAGTGCTGCTGGAAGGTCATCTCGCGGCGATTTTTGGCTCCAGCCGGACACCGGTAAAGCAGGCGCTGGACCAATTGCAAGACAAGGGGCTGGTCAGCCGTTTCGATGGCCGCGGCTATGTGGTCGGTGATGGCCAGGCGAATCTTCGGCGTGTCTCGCTGACCCCTGATCTGTTGGGCCTTGACGGCGACAATGCCGAGCTGCCGAAAGTCTGGGGCTGGCAACGCATCTATAACGGCATCGAGCGCGAACTCGTCTTTCGCTCGGCACTTGGCCGTTTCCGCCTCAACGAGTTGGAGCTGGCCCGCTATCACGATGTCGGCCGCACTGTCGCCCATGACGTGCTGGTCCAGGCGCAGTCGATCGGCCTGGTCGCCAAGGATGATCGCTCACGCTGGTATATCGTGCCGCTGGACGAGAAGCGCATCTGCGATCTGTATGACCTGCGCGAACTTCTGGAACCTGCCGCCCTGGTCAGCGCCTTGCAGCATATCGCCCCGGAGACGCTGCAGGCGATGCAGCAGCGCCTGGCCGCGGCCGCCCAGGCCTATCCCGAGATCAGCGCTGCAGAGATGGATTCGCTGGAGCGGGACCTGCATGTCTCCTGCCTGGAATTCGGCGCAAATCCGGAAATCCTGGAGGCCCTGAAACGCACCCGCTGCCTGCTGATCACTGCCAAGCACATGCTGGGCGACCAGGTCTCCTATCCCAAGGACGAGCCCTTCATGGCGGAGCATCTCGCCGTGCTCGATGCCATGCGACGCAATGATGCGGCACAAGTGACCGAGCAGATGCGCATCCATCTGCGGATTGCCCGCGCCAAGGTGCTTGACCGTGTTGCCTTGTTCCGGACGATCTTCACCGGACCGGACCTGCCCTATATCGGCTGAACCGTCATCCCGGTCGCAGCCTACATCACCGCGCCGACCTGCCAGGGAACAAACTCGTTGTCGCCGTAATCATATTCCTCGCTGCGGGTCTTTTCGCCAGAGGCGACGGCGAGGATCTTCTCGAAGATGCGCTGCCCCGATTCCTCGACGGTCTCGTGCCCGGTGACAACACCGCCGCAATTGATGTCCATATCCTCCTGCAACCGCTCATACATCGGCGTATTGGTCGCAAGTTTGATGCAGGGAGCCGGCTTGAAGCCGGAGGTGGAACCGCGGCCCGTGGTGAAACAGACGATATTGGCGCCGCCAGCCACCTGACCGGTAACGGCGGTCGGGTCATAGCCCGGCGTATCCATGAAGACGAAGCCGCGCTCGGTCACCGGCTCGGCATATTCATAGACCGCGTTCAAGCGGCTCGATCCGCCCTTGGCAACGGCACCCAGCGACTTCTCAAGAATGGTGGTGAGACCGCCGAGCTTGTTGCCGAAAGACGGATTGTTGTTGAGCTCCGCCTGGTTGCGCGCGGTATAGTCGCGCCACCAATCTATGCGGGCTAGCAGCTTCTGCGCCACTTCCGGCGTCGCCGCCCGGCGGGTCAGCAGATGTTCGGCACCATAGATTTCCGGCGTCTCGCTAAGAATGGCCGTGCCGCCATGACGCACCAGCAGATCGCTGGCGCAGCCGAGGGCGGGATTGGCGGAAATGCCGGAATAGCCATCCGAACCACCGCATTCCAAGGCCAGCATCAATTTGGCAGCCGACTGCGGTGTGCGCTTGATGGCATTGACCGAATCCAGCATCGAGCCCACGGCTTCGCAGGCGGCATCGATGGTCTTGCGCGTGCCGCCCGTGGCCTGGATCGTCATGGTCTTGAAATTGGCATGCTCATGCGCGCCATACATGTCCATGATGGCGGAGATCTGATTGGTCTCACAGCCGAGCCCGATCATCACCACGCCGCCAAAATTGGGATTCATCGCATGTCCCCAGATGGTGCGGGTGAGGATGCGATAGCCTTCGCCGCTGGTATTGAGGGCGCAGCCGCCGCCATGGGTGAGCGCAACGACACCGTCGACATTATCATAGCCGGCAAGGCCGCCCTGGCGGTTGAAACGATCCGCCACGAAACGTGACACCGTTGCCGAGCAGTTCACCGATGAAATCACGGCGATATAGTTGCGTGTGCCAGCACGCCCGCCGGACCGCTCGAAGCCGTTGAACATCGCCCGCTGGCCCTCCGGCAGATAGGCCGGTGGCCGGGCATCGACACAAAAGTCATGCGCCAGGGCGACGTCACGCATCTCGACATTCTGGGTATGGACATGGGCACCCGGCGCGATATCGCTGCTGGCATAGCCGATGACCTGGCCGTATTTCCGAACGACCTCGCCTTGCGCGATCGGCCGCAGGGCCATCTTGTGGCCTTGGGGAATTTTGTCCCGCGCCGTCACGGCATAGCCGTCCAATGCAGTACCCGGGGCGATTTCGACCCGGGCCACGGCAACATTGTCTTCGGAACTCAGGATGATGAGAGGTGCATTGACGATGCTTTTGAGCATCGGAACTTCTTTCTGGCGCGGATCGGCCCGCAGCCCGGCCGGAGGGAACTGTAGACAGGATACGGATATTGCATGCGAAACTCAATCATGATAATTCTCAGTTAATAAAGATCACCCTCTCACGCGACGGCCTCGAACACGGACCGGCGGCGGAACTGGTACGACAGACCGGATATGGGATTGTTGCGCCGGCAATCGGGTGACGTCGCGATCAATGGGGAGGCTGGACTTCATGTCTTTGACGTCTGTTTGGACAGTACCGTCCGATCTCCCGTTCCTTCAGTTGCCATTCTGAATTGCCGCCGGGGGGCCTTGGCTCGGCTCGATGATGTCCGCGCTTTTTTGTCAGATCGCCTGGTCGCCGCGACCACCGGCGGACCGGCCCTACGGAAGATCATTCAGCCGCATGATGACGTGACAGCTTTTGAACACCGATAGTTTCTAGAGCACCGCATGAGCACAACCATAACAAGGTGACAGCCGAGACTGTGGAGGGAAAGATGTTGAAGAAGACGAGCATAAGCGCGTTGGCACTCTGCCTGGCCTTGGCCAGCGGGATCGCCCAGGCCGACGATACCAAGGACAAGAAGATCGCTCTGTCGAACAATTATGCCGGCAATTCCTGGCGCCAGGCGATGCTGAAAAGCTGGGAGAAAGTCACCAGCCAAGCCGTGAAGGATGGCGTCGTCGCCGAGGCGACCGCCTTCACTACCTCGGAAAACCAGGTGACCGAACAGGCTGCGCAGATCCAGAACCTGATCCTGCAGGGCTATAACGCCATCGTCATCAATGCCGCGTCGCCCGACGCACTGAATGGCGTCATCAAGCAGGCCTGCGATGCCGGCATCGTCGTCGTTTCCTTCGACGGCATCGTCAAGGAGCCCTGCGCCTGGCGGGTCGCGGTCGACTTCAAGGCGATGGGCAAATCGGAAATCGACTACCTCAAGACCAAGATGCCGGATGGCGGCAATCTGCTGGAGATCCGCGGCCTCGCCGGTGTCTTCGTCGACGATGCCATCCATTCCGGCATCGAGGAAGGGGTCAAGGAGAACCCGCAGTTCAAGATCGTCGGCTCGGTGCATGGCGACTGGGCCCAGGACGTGGCGCAAAAGGCCGTTGCCGGCATCCTGCCCTCCCTGCCCGATGTGAAGGCTGTCGTGACCCAGGGCGGCGACGGCTATGGCGCTGCCCAGGCTTTCAAGGCAGGCGGGCGGCCCACGCCGCTGATCATCATGGGCAATCGCCAGGATGAGCTGAAATGGTGGAAGGAACAGAAGGACGCCAACAACTATCAGACCATGTCGGTCTCGATCGCGCCTGGCGTTTCAACCCTCGCCTTCTGGGTGGCACAGATGATCCTCAGTGGCGAGAAGGTGCCGAAGGATCTGACCGTGCCGTTCCTGCGCATCGACCAGGACACCCTTGAACAGAACCTCGCCAATACCGAGGCCGGCGGCGTCGCCAATACCGAATATACGCTGGAAGACGCGAAGAAGGTCGTCGCCGCAGCGCAATGAGATAGAATACCGGCACCGATCTGACGGGTACCGTGATCAAAAGGGTGAATGCTAGTGGCGCCGGAGCCGATCGTCGATTTGCAGAAAGTGGCGAAAAGCTTCGGCGCCGTCCGGGCATTGGCCGGCGTTGATCTTACCGTCAATCCCGGCGAATGCCTCGGCCTCGTCGGCCATAATGGCGCCGGCAAGTCGACCCTGATGAATGTGCTGGCCGGCATCTTGCGGCCCGACCAGGGCGCGATCCGGATCAAGGGTCAGAATCTGGCCGCCCAATATTCGGTCTCGCTTGCCCATCAGCACGGCATACGCTGCGTCTTTCAGGAGTTATCGCTCTGCCCCAACCTGACGGTGGCGGAGAATACCCGCATCATGCATCCCAGCCTCTACGGCTTTGGCTGGAAGCGCCGTGCCAGCCGCATGATCCGCGACAAGCTTGATGAGATCATGCCAGGCCACGGGATCGAGCCCGGAAGTATTGTCGGCGATCTTCCCCTCGGCCAGCGGCAGATGGTGGAGATCGCCCGCGCTTTCACGATCAGCGATACGCCGCTCAGGCTGGTCATTCTCGATGAACCAACTTCGTCGCTTGATGCCGCCACCGCCGCGAAACTGCTGCAATTCATGCGCCGGGAAATTGCCGCCGGCCGTAGTTGCATCCTGATCTCGCATCTGCTGGGGGAAATTCTCAGCTATACCGACCGCGTGATGGTGATGAAAGACGGCTCTGTTGTCGCCGAACGGCCCGCTGCCGCCTTCAATCGCGATAGCCTGGTGGCGGCGATGGGTACCGTCACCGAAGGCCACCACGCCGACAGGCAGGAAGACAACCACAAGATACGCGGGACGACACCCGTCGTCGTTCGGGCCAAGTCGCATCACCAGCCGGTCAGCTCAGGCAGCGACGCCATCGAACTCGTGGCGCATCAAGGGGAGATCATCGGTCTTGCCGGCCTCGCGGGTCATGGCCAGACCGCCATGCTGCTGCAGATCTTTGAAGCGGCAACCCGGTATCAGCACCAGACCGGCGTCAAGGGCCCGGTCGCTTATATCGCCGGCGATCGGCAGACCGAGGGCGTGTTTCCGCTCTGGTCGATTGCCGGGAACATCGCCGTTCGCTCGCTGCGGCGATTGCTGAAGCGCGGCCTTGTCGATGCCGGGAAGGAACAAATCCTTGCCGATGAGTGGCAGCGGCGCATCGGCATCCGTACGCCGAACATGGGCAACAACATCCTCTCACTTTCCGGCGGCAATCAGCAAAAGGCGATCTTTGCCCGGGCGCTCGCCTCCGATGCGCAGGTGATCCTCATGGACGATCCGATGCGCGGCGTCGATATCGGCACCAAGCTGGAGGTCTATGACCTGCTGCGCCGTGAAGCGGCAGCCGGCCGGACCTTCCTCTGGTACACGACGGAGATGGATGAGCTCAATTACTGCGACCACATCTATGTCTTCCGCAACGGGCAGATCGTCGCCGACCTGTCGCAATCAGAAATGACCGAACAGAAGATACTGCAGTCCTCTTTCAAGGAAAGCGCCTGACATGCCGGGATCGAGATGCCGGGATGAGATGCCGAGGATAAGATGACAGGGATCAGATGGGGTCGCGATCATCTGCGCCGTGCCTTGCCAGCCGTGACGCTTGCCATCCTGCTGGCGGCCATCTTTCACACCCAGCCGCGGACCATGAGCTATTTCGGGCTCAATCTGATGCTGCAATATGCGGTGCCGATCGCCCTCGCGACCCTGGCGCAGCTTTTCGTCATCGCCGTCAACGATCTCGATCTCTCGATCGGCAGCTTCGTCGGCCTCGTCACCTGCATCACAGGGGTCTATCTGGTGGATGCCCCCGTCCTTGGCGCCTTGCTGCTTCTCCTCTGCATCGCTGCCTATGCGGCCATGGGTGCGCTGATCCATTCGCGCAATCTACCCTCGATCGTCGTCACCCTTGGCATGTCCTTCGTCTGGATGGGCCTCTCGGTCCTGCTGCTGCCGACACCTGGCGGGGCGCCGCCCAGCTGGCTGAAGGGCCTGATGGGACTTCATATCCCGATCATCCCCTTTCCCATCATTGCGGCAATCGTGATCGGCCTTGTTGTTCAACTGGCGCTGATGCATTCCTCCTATGGCGTGGTGCTGCGTGGCAGCGGTGGCAATCGTCGCGCCGTGGCGCGCGCGGGCTGGTCGTTGCTGCGGATCAAGATGGTGATGTTCGGTCTCGCCGGGACCTTCGGTGTGTTATCGGGCCTGTCACTGATCGGCCTCACGACCTCCGCCGATGCGCATATCGCCGACCGCTATACGCTCTATTCCATTGCCGGTGTCATCCTTGGCGGCGGCGAGTTCTTCGGTGGCCGGGTCTCGCCGGTCGGCGCGGTGCTGGGCGCGATCACCCTAGCATTAGCCGGCTCCTTCCTGATCTTCCTGCGCATCTCGCCCGACTGGCAGATCGGCGCCCAGGGCGCCATCCTCATCATCGTGCTGGCATTGCGCGCCATCATCAACCGGCAGGGGGCGCGATGAGAACCAGTCTTGTCCAACGCTTCGAGCGGTTGCGCGCGGAGCCCTGGATCTGGTCCTTCATCGGTGCGATCGCCGTCTGGCTGGCGACCATCATCTTCACCCGTGGCCAGGGGGCCGGTGAAATCGTCAGCGCCGCCTTGTCTTTCGCCTGCTTCACCGTGATCGTCGGTACCGGCCAGATGCTGGTGATCACCGCCGGGCCTGGCAATGTCGATCTTTCGATCCCGGCCACCATCACCCTCTGCGGCACGGTGGCGATGAAGGTGATGGATGAGCAGGATGCACGCCTGCTGATCGGCATCCTGGCAGCCTTCGGTACCGGTGCCATCGTCGGTTACCTCAATTACGTGCTGATCCGCTTCCTGCGCATCCCCCCGATCATCGCCACCTTGTCGATGAGCTTCCTGGTGCAGTCGACGGCGATTGCCTATAATCGCGGCTTGCGCATCAAGCCGCCGCCGTCACTCGATGCTTTCACCACCGGCGAGACCTGGGGCGTGCCCTGGATCGCCCTCCTCACCATCGCCTTCTCCGTAATCATCGGCATCGTCGTCAGCCGCTCCTATTACGGCCGCGCTGTTTCTGCCGTCGGCCAGAATGCCCGCGCTGCCTGGCTCGCCAATATCCCGGTCGAGCGCATCCGTTGCCTGACTTATATTCTCAGCGCTTTGCTTTCGGCTGCCTGCGGTATCGTGCTGGCCGGATTTTCCGGCGGGCCGGCTTTGGACATGGGCGCCGAATATCTGCTGGGCTCGATCGCCGTTGTTGTCATCGGCGGCACCTCGGTGGCAGGCGGACGCGCCAGCGTGCCTGGCATCTGGGGCGCCTCGCTCTTCATGTTCCTGCTGGTCACCATGCTGAACACCTTCGGTGCCAGCGCCGGTATCCGCCTGGTGATGACCGGCCTCATCATCATCGCCATCATCGCCCTTGCCGGCGGCAAGGAAGCGCAACGCTAAAAGGAGCAAAGCCATGGCCCTGGTCGGTGATTCATACGAATACTATGAGAAGAAATTCTACGACCTGACCGTGCCGATCGCTGAAGTCGAAGAGCTCTATAGCGGCAATCGCTGGGCCGAAGGGCCCGTCTGGTTCAATGATGGCGGCTATCTCGTCTGGAGCGATATTCCCAACAATCGCATGCTGCGCTGGGTGCCCGATCTCGGCGTGGGCGTGTTCCGCGCCCAGTCGAATTTCGCCAATGGCAATACCCGTGACCGCCAGGGCCGTCTGGTCAGCTGCGAGCATGGCGGCCGCCGCGTCACCCGCACCGAACCTGATGGTGCCATTACCGTCATTGCCGATCGTCATGCCGGAAAGAGATTGAACTCGCCCAATGATGTGGTGGTCAAATCCGACGGCTCGGTCTGGTTCACCGATCCCGATTACGGCATCCTCTCCGATTATGAGGGCTATAAAAGCGAGCGCGAGCAGAAGGGCTGCTATGTCTATCGTGTCGATCCCAAGTCAGGTGCCGTCAAGATCGTCGCCGATGACTTCGTGAAACCCAATGGCCTCGCCTTCTCACCCGATGAGAAGACGCTCTTTATCGCCGATTCCGGTTTCTCGCATGACCCCAACGGCCCACACCATATCCGCGCCTTTTCGGTTGGCGCCGATGGCAAGCTCAGCAAAGGCCGCGTCTTCTGCGAGGTGAGCCCCGGCCTCCCCGACGGCTTCCGCCTCGACAGCACTGGCAATCTCTGGACCAGCTGCCAGAATGGCGTCATCTGCTTCGATCCGACCGGCAAGCCGCTCGGCAAGATCAAAATCCCGCAGATGGTGTCGAACCTGACCTTCGGCGGTCCGCGGCGCAACCGCCTCTTCATCACCGCAACCAAGTCGATCTATGCGGTTTTTGTCGGCGCGACAGGGTGCCAGCTGCCCTAGGAGGGGCGCCGCCGCATTCCGCCGTCTGATTTCATCCGTCGCGACCCAGCAGAGCCACCCATTTCTGAGACGAATGGGATGGACTTATTTCATCATTAGATGGAATATACATTCCAATTTTGTCGAATTTGTTCGACTGGCCACGGCGGCCGACGGGCTTCAGGAGTAGTGGTATTGGCTCAGGATGGTATCGACATGCCCGGCGAAGCGCCGCGGGATTTTGCCAATCTGCGCCGGCTTCTCCTCGCCCGGAAGGACGACCTGCCGAAGCGCCTGGCCCAGGTGGCGGCCTATACCATGGCCAATCCCGATGACATCGCTTTCGGCACGGCAGCCAGCATCGCGGAACGGGCACAGGTCCAGCCCTCGACCCTGGTTCGCTTCGCCCAGGCGCTCGGCTATGAAGGTTTCTCCGATTTGCAGGCGATCTTCCGCGACCGGCTACGAGATCGCGTGCCGAGCTATGGCGAACGGATCGAGGCCCTGCGCAGCTACGCGCCGGAAGCCGCGAAATCGACGGCACTCCTCGCCGGCTTTACGGAAGCGGCAGAGCGATCGGTGCATGCTCTGAAGGAAAGGATCTCAACCACCCAGGTTGAAGAGGCCGTGCATATACTTTCCACGGCCGAGACGATCTATCTGTTGGGCCAACGGCGCTCGTTCCCGGTGACTTCCTACATGAATTACGCCTTTGGCAAACTGGGGGTGAAGAGCGTCCTGATCGGCTCAGCGGTCGGCACCGACAGCGAGACGATCTCCTTTGCCACCGCCAAAGACGCCGTTATCGCCGTCAGCTTCACGCCCTATGCCCCGAGCACCCTGACCCATGCGCGGCAGTTCAGGGACAAGCGGGTTCCCATGGTGGTGATTACCGACAGCCCGTTCAGCCCGCTGGTACCGGATCGTGGCATGTGGTTCGAAATCGTCGAAGCGGATTTTGCTGGCTTCCGCTCCCTGTCGGCCACTATGGCCCTGGCGATGACCCTGACCGTCGCCGTCGCCGAAGCGCGACGTTAGGCCGGCAACTGGCGGACCTAGTTTCGCAGGAATCACCACCGGCTTCGGCACAGGCGAGCCTGCACGGCAGACCAATAGTCCTGTCGGCGAAAATACTCATGATATTCCGAATTGACTGATATTCGGAATAAGTGTTTCATTTAAGAACGAGCACAGCCAGGCCGGCAGCACAAATTTCCCGGTTTAGAATCGCGGGACGGCCTAGAGTGTGCGCATGCGTCGGGGAGGAATTGCCCATGGAACAGGCCAGCGCCCAATCGAGACGACTTGATGTCGTGACGATCGGCCGCTGTTCCGTCGATCTCTACGGCCAGCAGATTGGTTCACGGCTGGAAGATATCGGCTCCTTTGCCAAATCGGTGGGCGGTTGTCCCGCAAATATCGCCATTGGTGCGGCGCGCCTGGGGCTGAAATCCGGCCTCGTCACGCGGGTGGGTGACGAGCAGATGGGGCGCTTCGTCCAGGAACAGATGGTCCGCGAAGGCGTCGCCCTCGATGGCATCCGGACCGATCCAAGCCGCCTGACAGCGTTGGTCATCCTGGCGGTCGAAAATGCCGCCTCCTTTCCTCTCCTGTTCTACCGTGAGAACTGCGCCGATATGGCGCTGGACGAAGACGATATCGACGCCGATTTCATTGCCGATGCGCGCGCCATCGTCGTCACCGGGACGCATTTCTCCCGTGCCAATACCGACGCTGCCCAACGCAAGGCCATTGGCATCGCGCGCACTCATAGTACGAAGGTCGTCCTGGATATCGATTACCGTCCCAATCTTTGGGGCCTTGCCGGCCATGCGGCGGGCGATCAGCGCTATATCAAATCGGAGAGCGTCTCGGCCCATCTGCAGACCGTGTTGCCGGATTGTGATCTCATCGTCGGCACGGAAGAGGAAGTCCATATTGCCGGTGGCGCCGAAGATACCCTGACCGCACTGAAACGTATTCGGGCAGTTTCCCCGGCCGTCATCGTGCTGAAGCGCGGACCGATGGGCTGCATCGTCTTTCCCGGCGCCATCCCGGCCCACCTCGATAGCGGCATTGTCGGCCAAGGCTTTCCTGTCGAGGTCTATAATGTGCTTGGCGCCGGCGATGCCTTCATGTCCGGCTTCCTGCGCGGTTGGCTCGGCGGCGAGACGCTGGAAACCGCCGCAACCTGGGCCAATGCCTGTGGCGCCTTCGCCGTCTCCCGCCTACTCTGTTCGCCTGAGATTCCGACCTGGGACGAGCTGCAATATTTCCTCGCGACCGGCAGCACCCATCACGCTTTGCGCAAGGATCCCGCCATCAACCACATCCATTGGGCGACCACGCGGCGGGCGCAGCCGGATGTGTTGATGGCCCTGGCGATCGACCACCGCGCGCAACTTGAAGCCATTGCCGACCGCCTGAAAATACCGCGCGCACGACTGGAGGATTTCAAGGTGCTGGCCGTCGAGGCCGCCGCCCGTGTTGCCAAGGGTGCTCCCGGCTATGGCATGCTGATCGATTCCACCTATGGCACCAAGGCCTTCGCCGCTGCCGCGCCGCACGGCTTCTGGATCGGCCGGCCGATCGAGGAACCCGGCTCGCGCCCGCTCGATTTCGATCACCTGCCGGATCTTGGCAGCCATTTGGTCGAATGGCCGGTCACCCATACGGTCAAATGCCTTTGCTTCTATCATCCCGACGATAGCGACGAGTTGAAGCGCCGCCAGGAGCGCGAGTTGCGGCGGGCTTATGATGCTGCCCGCACCGTCGGTCGTGAATTGCTGATCGAGATAATTTCCAGCCGGCACGGGCCGCTCACCGACGATACCGTCGCCGTCATCCTGACGCGGCTCTATGAGCTCGGCATCAAGCCGGATTTTTGGAAGCTGGAGCCGCAGAAGACCCGGGCAGCCTGGGCGGCAATCGAGCGTGTCATCCGCGCGAACGACCCCTATTGCCGCGGCATCGTGCTCCTCGGCCTCGAAGCGCCGGAAGACGAGTTGGTGAACGCTTTCCGAATTGCCTCAACCAGCTCCATGGTCAAAGGTTTTGCCGTCGGCCGGACCATTTTCGCCGATGCGGCGGAAAAATGGCTGGCGGGCACGATCGACGACGAAGCCGCCATCGCCGATATGGCGGCGCGTTTTGAAACCCTTGTCACTGCCTGGCAAAATGCCTGCCGCACAGAAGCGGCATGAACCGGGCACAAGATATGCCCTTCCTGACCGGTGACCACCAAGGAGTCATCTGATGAAGACCGTCCGGTTGACCATGGCGCAGGCGCTGACCCGTTTTCTCAGCCAGCAGATGGTGGAGATCGATGGCCGGCCGCTGCCGCTCTTCGGCGGAGTCTGGGCCATCTTCGGCCATGGCAATGTGGCTGGCATGGGCGAGGCGCTCTATCAATATCGCGATGAACTGCCGACCTTCCGGGCCCATAACGAACAGGCGATGTGCCATGCCGCCATCGCCTATGCCAAAGCCAATTTTCGCCGTCGCATGATGGCCGCCACCAGCTCGATCGGCCCCGGTGCGCTCAATATGGTGACGGCGGCGGCCCTCGCCCATGTCGACCGCCTGCCGCTGCTGCTGCTGCCGGGTGACGTCTTCGCCAACCGCCGGCCCGATCCGGTTCTGCAGCAGGTCGAAAATTTCGGCGATGGAACGGTCTCTGCCAATGATTGCTTCCGTCCCGTCTCACGCTATTTCGATCGCATTATCCGGCCGGAACAGATCATCCCGGCCTTGCAGCGCGCCATGGCCGTCCTCACCGATCCGGCCGAATGTGGTCCCGTAACCTTGTCGCTCTGCCAGGATGTGCAGGCCGAAGCCTATGACTATCCGGAAGCCTTCTTCCGCCGGCATTTGTGGCGCCAGCGCCGCCCGCGCCCCGACACAGATGAATTGGCGGCGGCCGTCACGGCGCTGCGTCAGGCAACCAAGCCGCTCATCATCGCCGGCGGCGGCGTGCTTTATGCCGGTGCGACAGAGAAGCTCAAAAATTTCGCCGAGCGGCACGACATCGCCGTCGCCGAGACCCAGGCCGGCAAATCCTCCCTGCCGCATGATCATCCGCTGAACATGGGGTCGATCGGCGTGACTGGTACCTCGGCCGCAAACCGATTGGCGGAAGAAGCCGATGTCATTCTTGCTATCGGCACGCGGCTGCAGGATTTCACCACCGGTTCCTGGGCACTGTTCAAGAATGCGCAGAGCAAAATCATCGGCCTCAACACCCAGCCTTTCGATGCCCTGAAGCATCGCGCTTTGCCGCTCATCGCCGATGCCAAGGTCGGGCTGGAGGAATTGTCGGCAGGGCTCGGCAGCTACAAGGCGCCTGCGAGCTGGAAAGTCACCGCCGAAGCCGGCAAGACGGATTGGATCAAGGCTGCGGACCAGGTGACAGCACCCGCCAATGTGGAGCGCCCATCGGATGCCCAGGTGATCGGCGCGGTGCAGCGTGCGGTGGGGGACAAGGCAATCCTGGTTTGTGCCTCTGGCGGGCTGCCGGGCGAGTTGCACAAGCTCTGGCGCGCCGGCCTGCCCGGCAGCTACCATCTTGAATACGGGTTTTCCTGCATGGGCTATGAAATCGCCGGCGGGCTTGGCGTGAAAATGGCGCGGCCGGAAGATGACGTCGTGGTGATGGTCGGCGACGGCTCCTATCTAATGCTGAATACCGAGATCGCCACCTCAGTGATGCTGGGCCTGAAGCTCACTATCGTCGTGCTCGACAATCGCGGCTATGGCTGCATCAACCGCCTGCAGATGGCGACCGGGGGCGCCAATTTCAACAATCTGCTCGAACATACCCGGCACGAGACCCTGCCGGAGATCGATTTCGCCGCCAATGCGCGCAGCCTCGGCGCCATTGCCGAGAAGGTCGCCTCGATCGCCGATCTGGAAAGCGCCCTCAGGCGCGCCCGAAGCCATGAGCGGACCAGCGTTGTCGTCATCGATACCGATCCGCTGGTCAGCACCGAAGCCGGCGGCCATTGGTGGGATGTGGCAGTGCCTGAGGTCAGCCCACGGCCGGAGGTCAACAAGGCGCGCACGAAATACGATGCTGCGATGACGGCCCAACGTCTCCTCGATTGAACGCAGTCGACCGGACTGGGTTAAGTGTTTCGAGAAGAAGCGAGTCGCTCATCGCGCCGATGCGATGTGATTGATGGAGTTGGAAATGTCGAAGCTGCTGATGAAACAGCAAGGAAGCCAGGGCCGGGTCCTGCATGTCACGCCGGAATCGGCGGGCTGGCGCTATGTCGGCTTTGATCTGCATAAGCTGATACCGGGCCAAGTGATCACCGGCGGCGACGCCACGCGCGAGGTCTGTCTCGTCCTGGTGAGCGGCAAGGCCCGGATCGAGGCGGATGGTGTCGATTTCGGTGTAATCGGAGAACGGATGTCGCCTTTCGCGGGCAAGCCGCATTCGGTCTATGCGCCGGCCGGTGCTTCCTGGAAGGTGGTGGCAGAAACGCCGGTGGACCTCGCCGTCTGCACGGCACCTGGCAAAGAGAAAGCCCGGCCTGCCCGCCTGATCGGCCCCGATGATGTCAGCCAGGAAACCCGTGGGCGCGGGTCCAATACGCGGTATGTCACCAATATCCTGCCGGAAACCGAGCCGGCCGATTCACTGCTGGTGGTCGAGGTCATCACGCCCGGCGGCCATTCTTCCAGCTACCCGCCGCACAAGCATGACCGCGACCAGATCCCCGATGAATCATTTCTGGAAGAGACCTATTACCATCGTGTCAATCCACCGCAGGGTTTTGCCTTCCAGCGAGTCTATACCGATGACCGCTCGATCGACGAGGCGATCACCATCGAGGATGGCTGTGTCATTATGGTGCCGCGCGGCTATCACCCTTGCGCCACCCTGCATGGCTATGACCTCTATTATCTCAATGTCATGGCTGGCCCAACGCGGACCTGGCGCTTCTATAACGCGCCGGAGCATGCCTGGCTTCTGAAGCAGTAGCGGGCACTGAGTTCCGATAAATTGCGGGCCATCCGACGAAGCGGAGCGCTTCGACCATTTGCCGTGCCTTTGCCGCGCACCGGATGATGGCAGAAGCCGGCTAAGCGAAGCCAAGGGATATGATCAAGGTGGCAACAGTCCATTGCCGCCAGCAAATCATTGATCGTCATGATTTTTATATGTCCTGCCGCGAAACTGCATCAGCAATCCTCGAACAGGCGTGGATCGCTGGATAATCCCACAGCCGACAAGGCTGTGGTCGCTGTATGTCTCACGTCGCAGCGAGCGAAGCGCCGATTCCGGTAAAGGCTGTAAGGTCCCAGTTATATTCTTTGCTGCGTGCGGCAATTATTCGTCATCGCACAGATGTCTATCGCAACCGCAGCAGGATTTTCCCGCTTCTAGCGTATTATCGCCGATGGCTTTTCCTGAGCCGCACCTGACAAGCGATATTGATCCATTGACATAATTTAAGAATTCACGCGCTCTCTGGGAGTGCGTGAAGAAGGCAAATAAGCGTGGCGAAAAGAAGCTCTGTTCGAACGATTCTCTGGGTCGTGTTCTGCGCGTTGGGCGCGCTCGGTCTCTGGTATGCTTGGTCCTACTACCACCGGACTCACCAGGATCCGGAGCAGCAAGGTGGCGCCCCTGTTGCAAGCACACAAACGCAAACGAATGCCCAAGGCCAGTCTGCCTCATCAGGGCGGCGTCGCAACCGGCAGCTTGCCGGAGACGTCATCCCAGTGATGGCCGTCGCGGCGAAATCCGGCGAGATCTCGGTCAGCCTCAATGCACTCGGCACAGTGACACCGCTGGCGACGGTGACGGTGCGGCCGCAGCTCAGCGGCTATCTGACCCAGGTCGCTTTCACCGAGGGACAGCTGGTCAAGAAGGGCGACTTCCTGGCGCAGATCGATCCCCGCCCCTATCAGATCGCACTGGAACAGGCGCAGGGCCAGCTGGCCCGCGATCAGGCGCTGCTGAAGAATGCCCAGATAGATCTCGCCCGCTACCAGAAACTGAACGCCCAGGATTCGATCGCCCGTCAGCAGCTCGACACGCAGCAATCGCTGGTGCTGCAAAATCAGGGCACGATCCTTTCCGATCAGGCCCAGGTCGACACCGCCAAGCTCGATCTCGACTATTGCCACATCACCTCGCCGGTCACCGGCCGCATCGGCCTGCGCCAGGTCGACCAGGGCAACTACGTACAGACGAGCGATACGAACGGTCTCGTCGTCGTCACGCAGTTGCAGCCGATCAGCGTCATCTTCACCATCCCCGAGGACAACATCCCACTGGTGCAGCAGGAAGTGGCGGCCGGGCATAATCTGGTGGCAACGGTCTATGACCGCAGCAATACCAACAAGCTGGCAACCGGCACGCTGTCGACGCTCGACAACCAGATCGACACCACCACCGGCACGGTGAAATTGCGGGCGCAGTTCGATAACGCCCGTGACGAGCTGTTTCCCAACCAGTTCGTCAATGTCGTCCTGCTGGTAAAGACCGAGCAGGCCCAGGCAATCGTGCCCATGGCGGCGATCCAGCACGGCCCGAATGGCGCCTTCGTCTATCACGTCAAGCAGGACAACACGGTTGCGATGCAGGCGGTCAATACCGGCATCACCAATGGCGATAATGTCGAGATCCTGTCCGGCCTCATCGCCGGCGACAAGGTCGTGGTCGATGGCGTCGATCAATTGCGCGAGGGCAGCAAGGTGATCGTCAGCGACGCCGCCCGGAAGACCGATACGGCCGACAGCGCGAAGCCATCGAAGCCAGTCGACGTTCCCGCAAATTAGCCGGCGCCTGAAGCACCCGAATCCGGACATGAGCAGAAGCAGTCAGAATATCTTCAGGATGGCGGCATGAACCCGTCTCGCATTTTCATCGAGCGCCCGGTCGCAACATCGCTGCTGATGCTGGCGATCCTGATGGCCGGCCTCGCCGCCTATGGCTTCCTGCCGCTCTCTGCCTTGCCCGAGGTCGATTATCCCACCATTCAGGTGCAGACCTTCTATCCTGGCGCCAGTCCGGATGTGATGACCACCTCGGTGACGGCGCCGCTCGAACGCCAGTTCGGCCAGATGCCGGGCTTGAAACAGATGTCCTCGGTCAGCGCCGCAGGTACCTCCGTCCTCAACCTGCAATTCAACCTCGATCTCAGCCTCGATATTGCCGAGCAGGAAGTGCAGGCCGCGATCAATGCCGCCGGCAATCTGCTGCCTTCCGACCTGCCTGCGCCGCCTATCTATCTCAAGATCAACCCGGCGGATGCGCCGGTCCTGACTCTGGCCGTGACCTCGCAGACGCGACCCTTGACCGATGTGCAGGAAATCGCCGATACGCAGCTGGCGCAGAAGATCTCGCAGTTGCCCGGCGTCGGCGTGGTCAATGTCAATGGCGGCCAACGTCCTGCCATCCGCATCCAGGCCGATATGCGCGCCCTCTCCGCTTATGGCCTCAATATCGACGATCTCAGGACCACCGTCAGCAACGCCAATGTGAACACGCCCAAGGGCAATTTCGACGGGCCTTTGCGTTCCTATACAATCAACGCCAATGACCAGCTGAAGGATGCCGCCGCCTATGGCGACATCATCGTCGCCTATAAGAATGGCGCGCCGGTGCGCCTCTCTGACGTTGCCAAGATCGTCGAGGGGCCGGAGAACAAGCAGCTTGCGGCCTGGAAGGACACGACCCCGGCTCTCATCCTCAACGTTCAACGCCAGCCGAATGCCAATACCATCGCCGTCGTCGACAATATCAAGAAGCTGTTGCCGCAGCTGACGGCGAGCCTGCCGGCCGATATTGCAGTGACGCCGCTGACTGACCGCACCACGACCATCCGCGCTTCGGTGCGGGATGTCGAATTCGAGCTTAGCCTGTCGATCGGCCTCGTGGTGCTGGTGATCTTCCTTTTCCTGCGCAACATTCCCGCCACTATCATCCCCAGTCTCGCCATGCCGCTCTCTTTGGTGGGCACTTTTGGGGTGATGTATCTGACCGGCTTCAGCCTCAACAACCTCTCGCTGATGGCCCTCACCATCGCCACCGGCTTCGTGGTCGACGACGCCATCGTCATGATCGAAAACATCGTCCGCTATATCGAGGCCGGCGACACGCCGAAAGAGGCAGCGCTCAAGGGCGCCCGGCAGATCGGCTTCACCATTATTTCCCTCACCATCTCGCTGATCGCCGTCCTCATCCCCCTGCTCTTCATGGGTGATGTGGTGGGGCGGCTGTTCCACGAATTCGCCATCACGTTGGCCGTCACCATCGTCATTTCCGCCGTCGTTTCCCTGACCCTGGTGCCGATGCTTTGCGCCAAATTGTTGAAGCGACACCCCGGGGGACACGCGGCCGAGGGCGGTGCAGCAGATGGTACGCCGGCCGAAGTCCATGAACGCGGCTGGTTCGGGGCACTGTTGCGGCTCTATGCCTCTTGCCTGCGCTGGGTGCTCGACTACCAGGCGATCACCCTGCTGATCGCAGTCGGCACCCTCGCCTTGACCGCCTATCTCTATGTCGTCGTGCCGAAGGGCTTCTTCCCGATCCAGGATACCGGCCTCATCCAGGGTGTCTCCGAAGCGCCGCAATCGGTCTCCTATGCCGCCATGGCGGAACGGCAGCAGCGTCTCGCCGCCGCCATCCTGAAAGACCCCGATGTCGTCAGCCTCTCCTCCTTCATCGGTGCGGATGGCAGCAACATGACGCTCAACAGCGGGCGCTTCCTGATCAACCTGAAGCCGCGCAGCGACCGAGACGCGACGGCGGAAGAGATCGTCCAGCGCCTGGTGCAGGAGACTGTCGGGGTCGAGGGCATCCGGCTCTACATGCAGCCGGTGCAAGACCTCACCATCGATACTACCGTCAGCCGGACGCAGTACCAGTTCGTGTTGCGCGACGCCAATTCCGACGAGTTCGGCGAATGGGTGCCGAAGCTGATCGACCGGCTGCGCCAACTGCCGCAGGTCACCGATGTCGCCAGCGATTTCCTCGATAACGGCCTCGCCGCCTATATCGAGATCGACCGCGCCACCGCCGCCCGCTTCGGCATCACCCCGGCCACCATC
>Ga0209455_1000541_pt1 | contig 26163 bp, 21 predicted proteins | sample AraplaCol_mCL_r2_FD_184275 | JGI IMG/M metagenome (GOLD analysis project Ga0209455, IMG submission 184275) | Arabidopsis root microbial communities from North Carolina, USA - plate scrape CL_Col_mCL_r2 (SPAdes) (version 2) | ecosystem: Host-associated > Plants > Roots > Endosphere | place: USA... | reverse complement strand
TCCGCCGATGCCGGTGACCAGGATGTTATAGGGTCGCTCAAGATCCGGTGTCGCCGGTTCCGGCAAGGTGATGTCTGGCGCCGTGGCCGTCCGGGCGGAAACCGTTTGCGGGCGGCGCAGCTTGGCGCCTTCGACGGTGACGAAGCTGGGGCAGAAACCGTCCAGGCAGGAGAAATCCTTGTTGCAGCTCGACTGGTCGATCTGCCGCTTGCGCCCGAAGGCGGTTTCCAGCGGCGTGACACTGAGGCAATTGGAGGTGCGGCTGCAATCGCCGCAGCCTTCGCAGACATCCTCATTGATGAAGACGCGGCGGGCCGGATCGGGCATCTGGCCGCGCTTGCGGCGGCGGCGTTTCTCGGCGGCACAGGTCTGGTCATAGATGATCGCCGTGACGCCCGGAATCTCGCGCAACTCCCGCTGCACGGCATCGAGTTCGTCGCGTGCCTGCAAGGTAGCACCAGCGGGCAGGCTGACCGCAGCCTGGTAGCGGCCCAGATCCTCGGTCAGGATGGCGATGCGGCCAATGCCTTCGCCGCTCAGCTGACTGGCGATCATCAAGGGAGAGAGCGGACCGTCATGATGCTGGCCGCCAGTCATCGCCACCGCGTCGTTGAACAGGATCTTGAAGGTGACATTGACCTTTGCGGCAACCGCCGCGCGGATCGCCAGCAGGCCGGAATGGAAATAGGTCCCGTCGCCGATATTCTGGAAGACATGCGGCGTTTTCGAGAAGGGCGCCTGGCCGACCCAGGTGGCGCCTTCCGCGCCCATCTGCGTATAGGTCGCCGTATCGCGGTCCATCCATTGCGCCATGAAATGGCAGCCGATACCGGCCAAGGCGCGTGAGCCGTCCGGCACTTTGGTCGAGGTGCTGTGCGGGCAGCCGGAGCAGAAATAAGCATTGCGGCGGATCGGTGCCTCATAGGCGGCGGTGTTCCGTTCCTGTGCCAGCAGGCGCTGCAACCTGGCCTCGAGATCGGCATCGAGCTGTCCCGGTTTGAGGCGACTGCAGATCGCTTCGGCGATCATGGCAGGTGTCAACTCGTTGGTGGCGGGCAGAAGTGGCGCACCGCTTTCCGTCGTCTTGCCGAGGATGCGCGGCCGTCGGTCGGCCGGCAGATCGTAGAGGATCTGTTTCAGCTGCATCTCGATGAAGCTGCGCTTCTCTTCGACGACGAGGATTTCTTCCAACCCTTCGGCGAAGCGGCGCAGGGATGCTGCTTCCAGCGGCCAGGTCTGCGCCACCTTGTAGACGGAGAGCCCAAGGTCGGTGGCCTTCGCTTGGCTGAGGCCGAGATCTTCCAATGCCTGGCGCAGATCGAGATGCGACTTGCCGCAGCTGATGATGCCGAGCCGGCGCCTCGGTCCGTCGATCTCGACGCGGTCCAGTGGGTTGAGCCGGGCAAAGGCCGCGACGGCCGGCAGGCGATACTCCAGCAGGACGCGTTCCTGTTCCAGCGCCTGGGCCTGGGCAAAAGGCGTTTCTGGCAATTTGATGTGGCGGCCGCCGGGCGGCAAAGGCAGATTCGACGGCAGCTCCAGCGAACGGTGCGCGCGGTCGATCATGACGGGCGAGGCAACATCGGTGCTTTCCGCCACCATCTTCATGCCGACCCAGCAGCCGGTGAAGCGCGACATGGCCCAGCCATAGAGGCCGTATTCCAGCACTTCCTGGATCGTGGCCGGGTAAAGGATGGGAATATTGGCATCCATCAGCGCGTAGTCGGACTGATGCGCCGTCGTCGAGGATTTGCAGGTGTGATCATCGCCAGCCAGAGCGAGGACGCCGCCATGCGGCGCCGTGCCGGCGAGATTGGCGTGGCGCAAGGCGTCGCCGCTGCGATCGACGCCCGGTCCCTTCGCATACCACATGCCGAAGACGCCATCGTATTTGCCATCGCCAAACAGGCCGGTCTGCTGGCTGCCCCAAAGCGCCGTCGCTGCCAGTTCCTCGTTCACCCCGGGCTGGAAAAGAATGTTGTGATCGGTCAGGTAGCGGCTCGCCTGGGTCATGGCGAGGTCGATACCGCCCAGCGGCGAACCGCGATAGCCGGTGACATAGCCAGCCGTGTTCAGGCCAGCCAGGCGATCATATTCGCGTTGCAGCATCGGCAGGCGCACCAGCGCCTGCGTCCCGGTCATGTAAACACGCCCTTCCGGGCGCCTGTATTTGTCGTCTAACGCGACTTCTGCCAAAGCGATTTTCGCCATCGCCTGCTCCCAGTTAATCGCGTTAACTTGCTGCACTTTCCGGCCCTTGTCCATATCCCGGGCGGGTGTCCTGGTACGGGCCTCCCCTCCAAATTTGCAATTGATCGGCGGTGTTGCGAGCCGCGAGGATGCCGGCGCGGCTGGCGAAACCGTACGTCACCGGCAGGAGATTTATGGGGCTCCATCAAATGAAAATGAGGATCGACACAACAAAGTGTATGGCATCGCCGCGCGTGCAGTTTGTTTTGTCTGCTGGGTAAGACAATCTTAAGAGCAGAGGCACTTATGATTAGCTCATGAGTGCTGATGGCCCGCCGACGATACCTGTTGTAGCAGCAGGGCGAGCGAAGGAGGCAGTAATGCAAGAGCGCTTTATCTTCCGTGACGATACCGAGCTGGATAGCTGCATTGCCGCGACTTTGTCCGATTGCCGCAAGGGTGGCTGCGTTGAGGACGAACTGGCGCTCGCCTTACTGGAAGCTCTCGGGCATTTGGTCCTGCAATGTCAGGAGCGTGCCGGCAGCCAGGCGCTGCGTCTGACCAATGGCCTGCGACAGCGGGTTGCCGCCCATATGGCGCGCAAACTGATGTCTGAGCCGGACCGGCAGCCCAGCCTGATGATGATCGAAGTTGACGAGAACCTGATCGTCGAAGCCTGCGCTGCCTGGCGCGAGCTGATCGGCATGGTGATGCTGGCGGAGGACGAGGATACGCCGCTGCTTCTGGCTGAAAAATTGATCAATCTCGTGCTGACGATCAATCCGGATTGGCTGGATACGGCGACCGCAATGGAAGTCGTCGCTGCCGCGCGCGCCGCCGACGAAGACTGGCTCGACAATGGCGGTGAGGCCGCCGAAATCATGGTCAGCGTGAATTAGAATCCTGTTCTGCTTTCTTCCTGCCAAGCTCACTTCTCATAGAGCTTGCTGATCTCCTCCGCCCAGCGTTCGCGGATCTTATGGCGGCGGATTTTCAGCGACGGCGTCAGCATGCCGTTATCGATAGTGAAGCCTTCCGGCAGCACGGCATAGCGCCGGATCCGTTCGATCGCGGAAAGGCCGCGATTGACGCGGTCGATCGACTGTCCGATCAGCTTGTTGAATTGCGGGTCGTGGACGACCTGCTCCGGCGCACCGTCAATCCCTTGCTGCACCGCCCATTCCTTCATGAATTCCGCGTCCGGGACGACCACCGCAACGACATGGGGATGCTTGTCGCCATGGACCATGGCCTGGGCGATCTCCGGCTGCAGCAGCAGAAAGCCTTCGACGCGGGCAGGGGAGACGTTATCGCCGCCGCTCAGCACGATGATGTCCTTCTTGCGGTCGGTGATCTTGAGATTTCCGTCGGCATCAAACTCGCCGATATCGCCGGTATGTAGCCAGCCGTCCAGGATGGTCTTGGCGGTTGCTTCGGCGTCACGCCAATAACCGGCCATCACCGCTTCGCCTTGCACCAGGACTTCGCCATCTTCGGCGATGCGGACTTGCAGGCCATCGAAGACCGGGCCGACTGTATCGATGCGGATGCGGTTCGGCCGGTTGCAGGTAATCACGGGCGAGCATTCGGTCTGGCCGTAACCCTGCAGCAACCGCACGCCAAGTGCCAGGAAGAAGACACCAATCTCATAGTTGAGGGCAGCACCGCCGGAGACGAACGCTTTTAACCGGCCGCCGAAGCGCGCCTTGACCTTGCGCCGCACGGTGAGGTCGCAGAAGAGATCGAGCAGTTTTTCCTTCAGGCTGAGGCTGCCGGGATTCTCATAGCGCTTGCGGCCCAGTTTCAGCGTGAGATCGAAGAGGCGTCGTTGCGTCGGCTTGGCCGTTTTCAAACCGCGCAGGATCTTCTGATGGATCGCCTCGTAGAGCCGCGGCACCGCCGTCATGATGGTCGGCTTCACCTCCGCCATATTCTCGACCAGGCGCTCGACGCTTTCGGCGAAATAGATCTGGCCGCCGATCGAGATCGGCAGGAACTGGCCAGCCGTATGCTCATAGGCATGCGAGAGCGGCAGGAAGGAGAGGAAGATTTCGGTGGCGAGATTGATCTCCAGCAGCAGCTTATAGGCGCCCTGCATGTTGCAGAGGATCGAGCCATGGGTCAGCATGACGCCCTTCGGCACGCCGCCGGTGCCGCTGGTATAGATGAAGCAGCATACATCCTGGCGCTTCAAAGCGGCGATCCGCTGATCGAGATCCGTGGCAGCAACAGCCTCGCCCCGCGCGAAAGTCTCATGCCAAGTCAGCACCGGAATCGGCAGCTGCTGCGCCAGGTTGAGATTGTCCATGGCGATGATGAATTGCAGCTCGGACGCCTGCAGGGCGGCCGGCAGGACGCGCTTGGCGATGGTGTCGTTGGAAGTGATCAGGCCCTTGGCACCGCTATGGGTGATGACATGCCGGTTGTCTTCGATGGTGTTGGTGGCGAAGGCGGGAACCGAGATGGCGCCGACCGAGACGATGGCAAGGTCGGCGATCAGCCATTCCGGGCGGTTCTCCGAAATCAGCGCCACGCGGTCGCCAGGGCCGACGCCGAGCGCGATCAATCCCTGGGCCAGGCGGCGGATATCGGCGGCGATATCGGCATAGCTGCGCGATTGCCAGGCACCGTCCCGCTTGCTCCAGAGAAAGGGCCGGTCACGCTGCGCCGCAGCCTGGTCAAAGAACAGCCGTGCCAGGCTCGGAACCGTTTCAAAGCTCATCTATCTCTCAACTCCCCGCTGCCGCTCCGGCGAATCCGTGGCGCGGCCGACTCGACTTTCCTGCCATCCTATGGCGATTCGATGTCATTCCGACGATGTTCGGACACCAATTTGCCGCTGTAACGTTATCACCCTGTCTTCCTGGCGGCCTTCTTGGCCCTGGCCTGACGGGGGGTAAACGCTTTGGCGCTTGGCGACACTCGAATCATTCCCATATAAATCAGACAGTAAGTCGAGAAAAACTCAAAGGAAACTGACCATGCAGCAGTTCTCGTTCGGTCGCCAACCGGCCGGCAAAGCGATTTTTCGGGTTCCGGCGACGGAGACGGCGGGGCTGCCGGGGACGTACCGGGTAGCCGAAGGCGCGACGGGAGCCGAAGCTGCGGGAACCAAAGCGGGCGATGCCGCGCTCGGCGTGCTGCCGAACTGGAATCTGGGTGATCTCTACCAGGGCCCCCAGGATGCCCAGATCCAGCGCGACCTGACGGCGGCGGCGGATCGCTCCAAGGTCTTCCGCAAGAATTATGAAGGCAAGCTGGCCGGCCAGTCCGGGGCGGCGCTGCTGGCGGCGATCGAGGAATACGAAGTCATCCAAGAACTGCTCGGCAAGGTGATGAGCTATGCCCAGCTGGTCTATGCCGCGAACATGGCCGATGCACAGATCGCCCGTTTCCAGCAGGAGATCAATGAGAAGGCCAACGACATCTCAGTCGAGACCCTGTTCTTCTCGCTGGAGATCAACAAGATCGAGGATGCGGTCCTGGCGAAGCAGCTGAACCACGCGCCGCTGAAGCGCTATGTGCCGTGGCTCGATGCCACCCGCGCCTTCCGGCCGCACCAGCTGTCCGACGAGGTCGAGCGCCTGCTGCATGAGAAATATCTCACCGGCCGTGGTGCCTGGAACCGCCTGTTCGATGAGACTGTCGCCGATCTGCGCTTTGATGTCGATGGCAAGAGCTTGACCAGCAATGAAGCGCTGAACCTGCTGACCGACCGTGATCCGGCCAAGCGCAAGTCGGCGGCCGCGGGCATTGCCAAGGGCTTCAAGGCCAATCAGCGCCTCTTCGCCCTCATCACCAACACGCTCGCCAAGGACAAGGAGATCGAGGACAAATGGCGCGATTTCGCCCGCCCGGTCTCCTCACGCAACCTCGCCAACCAAGTCGAGGACACGGTGGTCGATGCGCTGGTCAATGCCGTCAAGCAGAGCTATCCGCGCCTGTCGCACCGTTACTATAAGCTGAAGGCGAAGTGGATGGGGCAGGAGGCGCTGGACTATTGGGATCGCAATGCGCCGCTGCCCAGCGACGATGATCGTCTGATCGCCTGGCCGGAGGCGCAGGATACGGTACTCACCGCCTATAACGCTTTCTCGCCGGAACTGGCGAAGATCGGCCGCGACTTCTTCGACAAGAACTGGATCGATGCACCGGCGACGCCGGGCAAGGCGCCGGGTGCCTTCGCCCATCCGACCGTGCCGAGCGCGCATCCCTATCTGCTGCTGAATTATCATGGCCGCACGCGCGATGTGATGACTTTGGCCCATGAACTCGGCCATGGCGTGCATCAGGTGCTGGCGGGACCGCAGGGTGCGCTGCTCTCCGATACGCCGCTGACCCTGGCGGAAACGGCCTCGATCTTCGGCGAGATGCTGACCTTTCAGGCTCTCCTCAAAGCCGAGACCGATCCCAAGAAGCGGCGCCTGCTGCTCGCCGGCAAGGTCGAGGACATGCTGAACACTGTGGTGCGGCAGATCGCCATGCATGAATATGAGCGGCGGTTGCACGATGCGCGTAAGCAGGGCGAATTGCTGCCGGAGCAGATCTCGGCGATCTGGCTGGAAACCCAGCGCGAGGCCCTGGGCGCGGGCATCAAGCTGCCGGAAGACAGCGATTACGGCGTCTACTGGGCCTATATCCCGCATTTCATCCATGTGCCGTTCTACGTCTATGCCTATGCCTTCGGCGATTGCCTGGTAAACTCGCTCTATGCGGTTTACCAGAATGCCGATAAGGGCTTTGTCGAGAAGTATCTCGACATGCTGAAGGCCGGCGGCACCAAGCGGCACAAAGAGTTGTTGGCGCCCTTCGGCCTCGATGCCTCGGACCCCGCTTTCTGGGCCAAGGGGCTCGGTGTGATCGAAGGCTTCATCGACCAGCTGGAGCAGGCGTGAGCGCGGATAGCGAAAGCAACAATCTCGGCGGTCGTGTCCGGCGCTATGCCCGCGTCGGGCGCGCCGTCGGCGGATTGGCAGCCCGGGTCGCCGGTGAGCGTTATCTCGGTCTCAAGGTGGACCGCGGCCAGCATGCGGCGGAATTGAAGGCGGCTCTCGGCGGCCTCAAGGGGCCGCTGATGAAGGTGGCCCAGATCATGGCCACCATCCCCGATGCCTTGCCCAAGGAATATGTCGAGGAACTGCAGCAATTGCAGTCCAACGCCCCCTCGATGGGCTGGCCCTTCGTCAGGCGTCGCATGGCGTCCGAGTTGGGACCGGGCTGGCAGCAGCGTTTCCAGGATTTCGAGCAACAGGCGGCAGCGGCGGCATCATTGGGGCAGGTGCATCGGGCCCATCACCGCGACGGGCGATTGTTGGCCTGCAAGCTGCAATATCCGGACATGGCCTCGGCGGTGGAGGCCGATCTCCGCCAGCTCCGCCTGATCTTCGGCATTTATGAGCGCTATGACCGGGCGATCAGCACCAAAGAAATCCAGCGCGAAATCGCCGACCGGCTGCGCGAGGAGCTGGATTACGAACTGGAAGCCAAGCATATGGCGCTCTACCGCCGTATGCTGGCTGCAGAAGACGGTGTTCACTTGCCGGAGCCGATCTCCGAACTCAGCAGCAAGCGCCTGCTGACCATGACCTGGGTCGATGGCGAGCCGCTGATGAAGTTTCTCGCCGGCAAGCCCGATGTCGAATTGCGCAACCGCGTCGCCTACAACATGTTCCGCGCCTGGTATGTGCCATTCTACGATTACGGCGTCATCCATGGCGATCCGCATCTTGGCAATTACACAGTGCGGGCCGACGGCAGCGTCAATCTGCTGGATTTCGGCTGCATCCGCTTCTTCGAGGGGCAATTCGTCAAGGGGGTGATCGATCTCTATTACGCCCTCCTGAATGGTGATCGCGATCTCGCCGTCTCGGCCTATGAAGGCTGGGGCTTCAAGGGCCTCAATGACGAGGTGATCGATGTGCTCAATCGCTGGGCGCATTTCGTCTACGGCCCATTGCTGGAAGACAAGACGCGGCGCATCCATGAACATGAAAGCGGTATCTATGGTCGCGAGGTGGCGGAAAGCGTGCATGCGGAACTGCGCCGGCTCGGTCCGGTGACGCCGCCCCGCGAATTCGTCTTCATGGACCGCGCGGCGATCGGCCTCGGCTCCGTCTTCATGCATCTCAAGGCAGAGATCAACTGGTACCGCCTGTTCCATGAATTGATTCATGAGTTCCAGGCGAAGAGCCTGGATCGCCGCCAGAAATCCACCCGCAAGGCGGTCGGCTTCGACAGCTGACGGGCTATGCTTCTGGGGCGACCTTGTCTCGCCTCTTGTTCCCATCGCGGAAAATCGGCAGAGTGTTGCCCGGCAGCAGATAAAAAGGGGCGGCAAGCTTCTGTCGAATATTGATAACCGATAGATAAATCAGGGAAATTCCCGGCTCACCCAGCCGATTTTTCGGCGATGGGGAAGGTCGTGCCCGCAGAGTCTGGAGACAGAGTCTGGCTGCCATGAACGAAAAAACGCCGTCGCAAATGAAACGGCGGTGTAGTGCAGGGTCAGATAAGTTGGATCGATGCCGCGATACGCGGCGGAACCGACGGGGGAAGCGACGGGCATGAAGATTGCCATCCTGAAAGAGCGCCGGGCCGACGAAAAGCGCTGTGCAGCGACACCTGACACCGTGAAGAAATATGTCGCCCTGAATGCCCAGGTCGTCGTCGAAGCAGGCGCCGGCGAGACCGCCGCCATCGCCGATGCGGCCTTCGCCGCGGCCGGGGCCACCATCGTGCCGGATGCGGCAACGGCCATTTCCGGAGCTGATCTTATCCTGAAGGTGCAACGGCCGCTGACGGACGCCGAGGGCGGCCCAGATGAGCTGGCGGGCGCCAAGCAGGGCGCCTTTCTGGCGGCGATCCTCAATCCGCATGGCGCCAGGGAGAGCCTAGACGCTTATGCAAGCAAGGGCGTCAATGCCTTTGCCATGGAATTGATGCCGCGTATCACCCGCGCGCAATCCATGGATGTCCTCAGTTCGCAATCGAACCTTGCCGGTTACAAGGCGGTGATCGATGCCGCCGGCGTCTTTGGCCGGGCCTTCCCGATGATGATGACGGCAGCCGGCACGGTTGCGCCCGCCCGTGTGCTGATCATGGGCGTTGGCGTCGCCGGCCTGCAGGCGATCGCGACCGCACGCCGCCTGGGTGCCATCGTCAGCGCGACCGACGTCCGTCCTGCCACCAAGGAACAGGTGGAAAGCCTCGGCGCCACCTTCGTCGCCGTCGAGGACGAGGAATTCAAGCAGGCGGAAACCGCCGGCGGTTATGCGAAGCAGATGAGCGAGGCCTATCAGGCGAAACAGGCGGCCCTCATCGCCGAGACCATCAAGAAGCAGGATGTCGTCATCACCACCGCGCTCATTCCCGGCCGCAAGGCGCCGGTCCTGGTGACCGAGGAGATGGTGAAGTCGATGAAGCTTGGCTCTGTGATCGTCGACCTGGCTGTCGAGCAGGGCGGCAATTGTCCGCTCTCGGAAGCCGGCAAGGTGGTCGTCAAGCATGGTGTCACGCTGGTTGGCCACAACAATGTGCCGAGCCGGCTGGCGGTCGATGCGACGGCACTCTATGCCCGCAACCTGCTGAACTTCGTCACTTTGCTGGTCGACAAGGAGAGCAAGGAGCTGAAGGTCAACTGGGAGGATGAGATCGTCAAGGGCGTCGCTTTGACCCGTGACGGTGCGGTCATCCATCCGATGTTCAAGGCGTGACGGGGATAGGTCATGAGCTCAGATAATCTCGTCCAGAAGGCAATCGATCTCGCCAACAGCGCCCAGCAACTGGCGGCCCAGGCCAGCCAGGTGGCGCAGGAGGCCTCGGCGGCCGGTGTCCAGGCGGCTGGCGAACAGGCGGGCCACACGCCTTTTATTTTCGGCTTCACGGTTTTCGTGCTGGCTTGTTTCGTCGGCTATTACGTGGTCTGGCGGGTGACGCCGGCCTTGCATTCGCCGCTGATGGCGGTCACCAACGCGATTTCCTCGGTAATCATCGTTGGTGCGCTGATTGCCGCCGGCCCGGCCGATCTCAGCCTCAGCCAGATTTTCGGCTTCATCGCCGTGACCCTGGCCTCGGTGAACATCTTCGGTGGCTTCATCGTCACCCAGCGCATGCTGTCGATGTTCAAGAAGAAGCAGAAGTAAGCGAGCGGGGCAGGGGAAGCTTATGAACGACAATCTGACCGCTTTCGCATATCTGATCGCCTCGGTCTGTTTCATTATGTCGCTGCGGGGCCTGTCCTCGCCGGAAAGCTCGCGCGGCGGCTTACTGTGGGGTGTCGGCGGCATGGTGCTGGCGATCCTCACCACGTTGACCTTGCCGAGCGTGCATAGCTACTGGTTCATCATCGCTGGCATTGCCATCGGCGGCTCGATCGGTGCTTTCATCGCTCGCCGGATCGTCATGACGGCCCTCCCGCAACTGGTGGCCGCATTCCATAGCCTGGTTGGTCTCGCGGCGGTCTGCGTCGCCGCCGCGGCCTTCTATGCGCCGGCTGCCTTCCATATCGGCGAGGAAGGGAATATCCATCCCGGCAGCCTGGTGGAGATGGGCCTCGGCGTGGCGATCGGTGCCATTACCTTTACCGGCTCGCTGGTTGCCTTTTCGAAGCTGCAGGGACTGGTCAGCGGCGCGCCGCTGATCTTCAAGGGCCAGCACATCCTCAATGCGCTGCTCGGTATCGGCATCGTTGTCCTGATCGTGGCCCTTATCCTCGGCCAGCATGTAGCGATCTTCTGGGCCCTGGTCATCGTCTCCCTGCTGCTCGGCTTCCTGCTGATCCTGCCGATCGGCGGCGCCGATATGCCGGTGGTGGTGTCGATGCTGAACAGCTATTCCGGCTGGGCTGCCTGCGGCATCGGCTTCACGCTCTCCAACAATCTGCTGATCGTCACCGGTGCGCTGGTCGGCTCCTCGGGCGCCATCCTCAGCTACATCATGTGCAAAGGCATGAACCGCTCGATCTTCAACGTGATCCTCGGTGGCTTCGGCACCGATGCGGGGGCAGCCGCCGCGGGTGGCAAGGCCCAGGACCGGCCGGTCAAATCCGGCAGCGCCGATGATGCAGCCTTTATCATGAAGAATGCCAGCAGCGTCATCATCGTGCCGGGCTATGGCATGGCTGTTGCCCAAGCACAGCATGCGCTTCGTGAGATGGCCGATCTCCTGAAGAAGGAAGGCGCCAAGATCTCCTATGCCATTCATCCGGTCGCTGGTCGTATGCCGGGCCATATGAATGTGCTGCTGGCGGAGGCGAATGTGCCCTATGACGAGGTCTTCGAACTGGAAGACATCAACCGCGAATTCCCGCAAGCGGATGTCGCCTTCGTCATCGGCGCCAATGACGTCACCAACCCGGCGGCGAAGACGGACCCGAAGAGCCCGATCTTCGGCATGCCGATCCTGGACGTGGAAAATGCCAAGACCGTGCTCTTCGTCAAACGGTCGATGGCTTCCGGTTATGCCGGTGTCGAAAATGAGTTGTTTTTCAAGGACAACACGATGATGCTCTTCGGCGACGCGAAGAAGATGTGCGAGGATATCGTCAAGGCCTTAGGCTGAGGATATCGACTGGCACGCGGAGGGATGGCTCCGCGCTGCCGGCCCGACAACGGATCGAAACAATCTTGATCCAACTCGGGCTTGGGGGGACGACCCTCGCAACTTCGGTGGGATGAAAGGGGACAGTCATCCTGCCGCATGGCAAAAGGGCCGGAACGCAAGTTCCGGCCCTTTTCCGATTCAACGTGCTGGAACCGCTTGAGGGCTCCAGAAAGCTTGAGAGCTTAGTAGCCCTCACGCTCCATCCGCTTGCGCATCAGCTTCCGGTGACGGCGCACAGCTTCAGCCTTCTCACGCGCCTTGCGCTCTGACGGCTTCTCATAGTTGCGACGCATCTTCATTTCCCGGAAGATCCCTTCGCGCTGCATCTTCTTCTTCAGCGCGCGCAGGGCCTGATCGACATTGTTGTCACGGACGAGAACTTGCACGGTTGATCACAGCCTTTCTAAGTTAATGATTGGGTTTTTGGAAAACGCAAAAACTCGTCAGGCAGCGGGATTGCTGCCAGTTGACGGGTGTGGATAACACAGGAATTCCGCCTTGTGAAGGGTGCTTGCCGCTTGAAATCGCGGAATTTTCCCCCGCCCGGGACCTTTCACACCTGCCGAATCTGTCCCATATTGGCACTGAAGAGCAAGGACGAGACATGGCCATCCTGAAGATCGCCCGCATGGGGCATCCGGTGCTGAAGCGCCGGGCCGATTCCGTTTCGGATCCGAAATCCGATGAAATTCAACGACTTATCCGGGATATGCTGGACACGCTGACGGATATTGGCGGGGCCGGCCTGGCCGCCCCCCAAGTGCACGTGCCGCTTCGGGTAGTGATTTTCCATGTCCCCGCCGCCCGTATGGCGCGGGAAGGCGAGGCGGGGGATGGCGTGCCGATGACCGTCCTCATCAATCCGGAGATCACCCCCCTGACGGAGGAGACGGCGCCGGGGATCGAGGCCTGTCTCTCCGTGCCGGGGCTGGCCGGGATGGTGCCGCGCTATACCCATATCCGCTATCGGGGCCTCGATGCCCAGGGGCACGAGATCGACCGCGAGGCCCGTGGCTTCCATGCCCGCGTGGTGCAGCATGAATGCGATCATCTAGATGGTATTCTCTATCCGATGCGGATGACGGATCTCGGGAGTCTGGGTTTCGTCGAGGAATTGCAGCGCGTCGCCAAGCAGCTGGATGCAATCGAAGAGGGTGCTGCAGACGCCTGAATGGCGTCAGCGCAGAGTGGAAGGCAGGGAAACATGACAGTGGGATATGATCGTGAGCAGGACCGTCAGCGTTTGCTGACCGCCATCCTCAATCACGTTCCCTTCGACGGCTGGAGCGATACGGCGCTGCAGTCGGCAGGCCAGGAAACCGGCATTGCCGCCGAGCGGGTGCTGAATGCCTTTCCGGGCGGTGCCAAGGATGCGTTGATCCTGTGGCATGAAGTCGCCGATCAGGAAATGATCGCGGCGATGGCCACGCCGGAAATCGCGCATCTGCGTACTCGCGAGCGCGTCGCGGCGGCGATCCGCACCCGGCTCGAAGCCAATATGGCGCATCGCGAAGCGGTGCGTGCCGGCTGCACGGTGCTGTTGCTGCCGCAGAATGCCGCGATTGCCACGCGGCTCCTCTACAACACGGTCAATGCGATCTGGTATGCCGTCGGCGATAAGTCGACCGATTACAATTTCTATACCAAGCGCGCTTTGTTGGCTGGCGTCTACTCGGCCACGGTCATGTATTGGTTGAACGACAAATCGCCGGATTGCGTGGCCACCTGGAGTTTCCTGGAGCGCCGCATTGCCGATGTGATGCGGGTGCCACAGCTGGTCGGTCAGGCGACCTCGCGGTTGCGGGAATTGGCAGAGCGTTTACCGACGCCGACCAATCTGTTCCGGCATGGCCGCACAGCGCGCGGGCGCCGCCGCGCGGCGCATTAAATTCGGATCATTGCCTATGCTGAGTGGGAGCTGCTTCAGCTGCTCTTGGGGCTGAGGCGGTTGACGTGGCCCATCTTGCGGCCCGGCCGTGGTTCGGCCTTGCCGTAGAGGTGCAGCTTGGCACCCGGCTCGGCGAGGATTTCCCGCCACTGATTGACCTCATCGCCGATCAGATTCTTCATCTGTGCATCGGAGTGCCGTTCCGGTGAGCCCAGCGGCAGGCCGCAGACGGCACGGACGAACTGTTCGAACTGGCTGGTGATGCAGGCATCCATCGTCCAATGGCCGGAATTATGCGGCCGCGGCGCCAGCTCATTGACGAGCACGTCGCCCTGCTGGGTCACGAACATCTCAACGCCCAGCAGGCCGACCAGCTTCAACTCCTGGGCGATGTGGCGGGCGATCGCTTCCGCGCGCTGAGCGACGGCCGAGGTGACACGCGCTGGGGCGATCGTCACATCGAGAATGTGATGGCGATGCTGATTTTCCACCGCCACATATTGCGCCATGCTGCCATCGACGGAGCGGGCGATGACGACGGATATCTCTTTGGCGAAATCGACATAGGCTTCCAGGATACCGAGCTTTGCGCCCATCTTGTTCCAGGCTTCTTCAAGATCGGTGTCGGCGTCGATGCGGACCTGGCCCTTGCCGTCATAGCCGAAGCTGGCCGATTTCAGGATGCAGGGGCGTCCCAGCGCCTGCACCGCCTGTGGTAGGGCCTCGGCGCGTCCGACTTCGAGGAAGCCGGTGGTCGGCACACTGATCGAATTCAAGAAACCTTTCTCGCGCAGGCGTTCTTGCGTCAGATAGAGCACGTTCGGTGCGGGGCGGGTCGGCTTCAAGTTGGCGAGAAATTCAGTCGTCTTGGCCGGGATGTTCTCAAACTCGAAACTGACGACATCGACGGCATCGGCGAAGGCCTTCAGGGCGGTCTGGTCGTCATAGGCGGCGACGGTTGTCTGTGCCGAGACCTGAGAGGCCGGGCTGTCCTGCTCCGGGCAGAAGATATGCACCTTGTATCCCAATCGGGCAGCAGCACTTGCTGCCATGCGGCCCAGCTGTCCGCCGCCCAGGATGCCGATCGTGCTTCCCGGGGCGATGATCTGGCCTGCGTCGATACTCATCTTGGTTTCAATCCGATCTACAATGGTCAGCGGGCGCGCGGATGCGCGGTATGGGATCAAGCGTCGCGGCTGGGTTCGACAGCAACGGCCTCGGTTTGGCGGCGGCGGAATTCAGCCAGTGTCCTTGCCAGATTTTGATCCGACAAAGAGAGAATTGATACAGCCAGCAAGGCGGCATTGATCGCCCCGGGCTTGCCGATCGCCAATGTGCCGACCGGGATGCCGCCCGGCATCTGCACGATCGACAACAAGCTGTCCTGGCCTTTCAGCGCCGCCGATTCGACCGGCACGCCGAGCACGGGAAGATCGGTGATCGCAGCGACCATGCCGGGCAGATGGGCAGCCCCGCCGGCGCCGGCGATGATCACTTTCAGGCCGCGGCCACGTGCCGTCTCGGCATACTCCACCATGCGCTGGGGCGTGCGGTGCGCAGAGACGATACGCACTTCATGCGCTACGTTAAATTCAGCCAGGATCTCAACGGCATGGCGCATGGTTTGCCAGTCAGACTGGCTACCCATGATGACGCCGATCAAGGGCTGAGCGGAGACCATATTCCCGAACCTGTTTTCTGTGCGGCGGAGCGGCGCGCATTATAGGGACGGTCGCCCGGGTGGCAAGGCGCATCGCTCAGGGTAGTCGGCATAAGCGAACATTGAGTGGGCTGTTCGCGGATCCAGGCCGGCTGACGCCAAACTTTCTCAACCATATCGGTCTTTCTCGTTACCGGAATCTGCGCCGGAGTAACGGCGATTTAACCAATACATGGCATTGTGACTTTGAGAAAAACACTAGGACTCGACGCCTGTTTGGCCGATGTCACATCGCCGACTGGCCCGCTTCCCCAAGTTGATCTCAGGACCGATATGCGACGGGCGGAAAGCAAGATGCCGTCTTTGGATGGGAAGAGCCGATGAAAGTCCGCAGCCGGACAACGCCGGGAGCAACGCGCACGTCTGCTGCGCGTCCGGCCGCCGGTGTCACCAAATCCTCCAAGCCGAGTGCCGTCAGCATCGCCGAAGCGGCCGCCGCTGCACCTGCCGATCGTGTCGCCTTTCTCGGGCTCAGCGAAGGCGAGTTGTCGCCCAACGTTCGGCTTGCGCTGCAGACGTTGCTCGATGAAGTTAGCCATCTGCGTGATGAGCTCGACCAGACGCGCAAGCGCATCGTGCATCTCGAGCAGCTCGCCGATGAAGATGCGATGCTGCCAATCTCCAACCGCCGCGCCTTTGTCCGCGAATTGACGCGCATGATCTCTTATGCCGAGCGCTACAATTCAACCGGCAGCGTGCTCTATTTCGACGTCAACGGCATGAAGGCGATCAATGATCGCTATGGTCATGCCGCCGGCGACGCGGCCCTGGCGCATTTCGCCCGTCTGCTGGTCGAGAACGTCCGCGACACCGATGTGGTCGGCCGTCTGGGCGGCGATGAATTCGGCGTCATCCTGGCCCAGGCCAATGAGCGCCAGGCACAGGAGAAAGCGACGCTGCTGCTGCGTATCATCCACGCGACGCCGTTTGACTGGCAGGGTGAGGAACTCATGCTGTCCTGCGCCGTTGGCATCCATCAGTTTCTCGCCAAACAGAGTGCCGAGACCGCCATCACGGCGGCGGATGCCAATATGTACAAGGTGAAGCGCCGGCACTACGAGAGCAAGGCCCGGCGCGAAGCCTCGGAAGCTCGGCTTGATGGCGATTTGTCCGAGGCGATGGATGATGGCATGGCGGCCAACGATCCCGATCCGTCGATCCCCGAGATATGATCATCCCCCCGGGTGATATATCCGGGATGCAACACCCGCAGCGGACGTGACGCCTCAGGCGATAATATCGGGCAGCAGCTTGCTTTCCAGCTGGATGATCTGATCCTTCAGCATGAGCTTGCGCTTTTTCAGCCGCTGGATCTGCAGTTGATTGAAGGGAGAGGTTTCACTCAGTTGCCGGATGACATCATCGAGGTCGCGATGCTCGCTGCGTAATTCCTCGAGCCTCACGCGCATTTCATTAATACCGATCATCACGGCGCCAGCATCCTCCCGCTGAGAGGCAAAAACTATATCCTAAAACCCTTTCCGCGTCATCGTTTCAGTTCAGGGCCGGCTGCTTTCAGATGCTCAATCTTTAGCTACCTCTACCTTTAGCCGGCCCAGGTGATGAGACGGATCGCGCGGCGGCCGGAACAGGGAATGGGTGTATCCGCACCGCGCCGGTTGCCAGGGCCAAGGCAAAGGCGATACAGATGCAGGATCACTTCCTTGGAGCGGGCTATATTCCATGGCCGATAAATTCGATCTCCTCATTCAAAATGGCCAGGTTTTCACCCCGAACGGGCTGGAACCGGCGGATATCGCCGTCAAGGACGGTAAGATCGCCGGCATTGGCCGGTTTTCCGCCGGCCAGGCCGCGACGGTTCTGCCGGCCGAGGGCCTGACGGTCTTGCCTGGGGCCATCGATAGCCAGGTGCATTTCCGCGAGCCAGGGCTGACCCATAAGGAAGACCTGCAAAGCGGCACGGCCGGGGCGGCGGTCGGTGGCATTACCGCAATCTTCGAGATGCCCAATACCAGCCCCAATACGCTGACGGCGGCCGATCTCAAGGCGAAGCTGAATGCGGCCAAGGGCCGGGCCTGGGTCGATCATGCCTTCTTCATGGGGGCCTCGGATGAGAATGCCGACCAGCTGGACCAGCTGGAACTCCTGCCGGGTTGCGCCGGCGTCAAGATATTCATGGGCTCATCCACCGGCAGCCTGCTGGTGGCCGATGACGAGACGCTGGAGCATGTGCTGCGCCGTGGCCGCCGCCGGGTTGCCATCCATTCGGAGGACGAGCCGCGTTTGCGCGAGCGCCTCGCTCTGGTGCGGGACGGTGCTCATCCGCGCGAGCATCCCAATTGGCGCGATGTCGAGACGGCGGTGCGGTCGACCAATCGCCTGCTGAAGATTGCCCGGCGGGCCGGCCGGCGCGTCCATGTGCTGCACGTCTCGACGGCCGACGAGATGCCGATCCTGGCGGCCAACAAGGACATCGCCACGGTCGAGGTGCTGCCCAACCATCTCACCCTGGTGGCCCCCGATTGCTATGACCGGCTCGGCAGTTATGCGCAGATGAATCCACCCGTGCGCGACCAGCGCCATCACGACGGCATCTGGGCTGCTCTGCGGGCCGGTATCGTCGATTGCATTGGCTCCGACCACGCGCCGCATACCCGCGAAGAGAAGGACCGGCCTTATCCGCAGAGCCCGTCCGGCATGCCCGGCGTGCAGACCTTGCTGCCATTGATGATGGACCATATGAATGCCGGGCGATTGACGTTGCCGCGCCTGGTCGACCTCACCAGCGCCGGCCCGGCCCGCATCTTCAATATCGCCGGTAAGGGCCGCATCGCCATCGGCTATGACGCCGATTTCTCCATCGTCGATCTCAAGGCCAAGCGCACCATCACCAATGACTGGATGAAGACCAAGGCCGGCTGGACACCCTATGACGGCAAGACGGTGACGGGTTGGCCGATCGTGACGGTGATCCGCGGTAACATCGTCATGCGAGACGGTGATCTGCTCGATCAGCCGATCGGCGAGCCGGTCCGCTTCGGCGAGACTTTGCCGGTCTCTGCCTAGGGTGCGATCCGGCTCCAGCGGCCGGGACGACTGCCCGCTCTTAACAGCCAGTCAAACGCAAAGGACCGACACATGTTCAAGGCTCTGCTGCTGCGCGAAACTGACGGCAAGGTTTCCGCCGCGATCGAGACCCTGCCGGAAGAGCAATTGCCGGCAGGCGACGTCACTGTCCGCGTTCATTATTCGACGCTGAACTATAAGGACGGCCTGGTGCTTGGCGGTCTCGGTCGTCTGGTGCGCCAGTATCCGCATGTGCCAGGCGTCGATTTCGCCGGCGAAGTCGTGCAGTCATCCCATGCCGGTTTCAAGCCGGGCGACCCGGTCATCCTGACCGGTTGGCGGGTCGGCGAGGCGCAATGGGGCGGCTATGCCGAGCTTGCCCGGGTCAAAGGCGACTGGCTGGTGCATCTTCCCAAAGGGATCACGCTTCGGCAGGCGATGGCGGTCGGAACAGCGGGTTTTACCGCCATGCTGGCGGTGATCGCGCTGGAGCGGCACGATGTTATGCCGGCGAGCGGCCCGGTCCTCGTCACCGGGGCGGCCGGGGGCCTCGGCAGCGTCGCGACGGCGATCCTGGCGAAGCTCGGCTATGCCGTCACCTGTTCGACTGGGCGCGCCGCGACCCATGCCTATCTGCGGGAACTGGGCGCCGCGGAGATCATCGACCGTGAGAGCATCGCCACACCCTCCAGCAAGCCGCTTGAGAGCGAGCGTTGGGCCGGCGCCATCGATGCCGTCGGCGGCAGCACGCTGGCCGCCATCCTGCCGCAGATCAAGATGCGCGGCAGCGTCGCCTCCTGCGGCCTTGCCGGCGGCAACAAGCTGGAGACGACGGTCATCCCCTTCCTGCTACGTGGCGTCAATTTGCTGGGGATCGATTCTGTTTTCTGCCCGATGAAGCTGCGCACGGAAGCCTGGCAGCGCCTGACCACGGATCTGCCCTTCGACAAGCTTGAGAACACGATCGAAGAAGCCGGGCTTGCTGATTTACCGCGGCTTGGCGCGGACATCCTCAAAGGTGCCGTGCGGGGCCGCGTGGTGGTCAAGCTGTCAGCCTGATGCAAGCAGAGACGGCCCGGGCGTTACGCGCCGGACCTATGATCCGACGTAATTCAGTCTCTCATGAGAGCGATATTACGCGCCGCTAACGGTGAAATGCGTCAGAGAGCTTCGGCCGTGCCGATGATCCGGTAGATCCGTTTCACTTGGCGCGCCGGCAGGTGAATCTCCTGCGGCGGGTTGAACTGATAAAGCACGACCTCCTCGTCGCTGCGGCGCAGGAACTGCTTGATCAGGCCCTGGCCATCCGACAGCTCGACAGCAACGAAGCAGCTGCGGGTGATCGGGCGGTTCGGATTCACATGCAGCAATTCGCCGGCGAAATAACGAGGCTCCATGCTCTCGCCATCGACATAGAGGGCGAAGGCGTTGAACACGCCCTTCAGATTGGCCGGGCGCTCCACAAATTCCTTCGGCTCGCCATCATTGAAATAGAAGCCGTCACTGCCGCCCTTGACCGCGCCGATCACCGGCAGATCGCGCTGGCCTGACGCGGCATTCAGGGTCAGCGGCCGACTGGGGCTCGCTTCGCGCTTGTTGGCGACATTCTGTCCCGGCTCGACGCCGGCCAATTGCAGCACGGCACCGGCATCGACGCCGTTCGGCACGAAGATGTCCTCGAGTGCGCGAGCAAGCTCGAAGGGCAGGAAGCGCCGTTTGTAGCGATCCTCGTAATGCTGATAGCGCGTCAGGCTCCAGCCCAGCGCATCCGAGACTGTCCGCATCGTCAGTCCGGCCTGTTCGCGCAGTTCCTTCAAGCGTCGTGCCGCTTCGGAAATTTCCGACATGGCATGCTCCTCACACCTTCTTGGCCCGAGCTATCCCGTGGCAGTGCCGCAGCGGGGGCCTTAACCGTAATTCGCGGCATCATACGTATTTCACCCTTGACAGATAATATGTAAAATACGTAAATTTAGCAAGTCAGCTACTTTCTCCAGCTTTGCCAGGTTTCAACGAAGGGAAGGGAGACCCATGAGCGCACACGGCTCCGATAAAGAACAAAACAAGAACAGTAAGTCGAGAAAAGCCTCGGCGAGACAGCGGATGTGCTTGAGTTGCCAGCGGAAATTCATCAGCGAAGGGGCGCATCACCGGATTTGCGACGGGTGCAAGACCCTCCAGGGCTGGGGAACCGGTAATCCCAGCTTCTATCGGCATCGACCCGGCGCGGCGAATGATAACTAGCTGTCGGGCATGGCAAATTTGCCTTTTGGCAAGGATGGCCCGACGGGTTTGCCAGGCTGGTCCTAGGAACCGCCAAGCGCATTGATCGCCTGGGGGAACTGCGATAGAGGAGGGGCGAATTTCCAAGGATTGCGCCGGCAATGGACTATCTCGACAGACTTGAATCCCAAAGCGTTTACATTCTCCGTGAAGCCTTCAACCAGATCGACCGCTTGGCGATGCTGTGGTCGCTCGGCAAGGACAGCAATGTCATGGTCTGGTTGGCGAAGAAGGCCTTCTTCGGCCATGTGCCCTTTCCGGTGATGCATATCGATACCGGCAAGAAGTTTCCGGAGATGTATGCTTTCCGTGATCGCTACACGAAGGAATGGAACCTCAATCTGATCGCGGATTCCTGCCCGCCGGTGGAAGAGACGGATCCCAGCCTGCCGCCGGCCGCACGCTCGGCTGCCCGCAAGACGCTGGGCCTCAAGAATGCGATCGCCAAGTACAAGTTCAACGGCATCATCGCCGGCATCCGCCGTGACGAAGAAAGTGTCCGCGCCAAGGAACGCGTCTTCAGTCCGCGCGGCAGCGAAGGTAGCTGGAACTTCCGCGACCAGCCGCCGGAATTCTGGGACTATTTCAACACCAACCTGCCGGAAGGGACGCATCTGCGCGTGCATCCGTTGCTGCATTGGACCGAGCTCGACATCTGGCGCTATATCGAGCGCGAGAAGATCCCGGTGGTCGATCTCTATTACGCGAAGGGCGGCAAGCGTTATCGCTCGCTGGGCGACCAGGACATCACCTCGCCGGTCGACAGCAATGCCAGCACCATCGCTGAAATCGTCGCCGAACTTGAGACGACCAAGACCTCGGAACGCTCGGGCCGTGCCATGGACCGCGAAACCGAGGATGCATTCGAGCGGCTGCGCGCCGCGGGGTATATGTAATGACGCTTGAAACCTATCTCCGCGATCTGCTGCGCATCGTGATCGTCGGCCATGTCGATCATGGCAAGTCGACCCTGGTCGGTCGCCTGTTCCACGACACCGGCTCGCTGCCGGAAGGCAAGCTGGAAGCCATCCAGGCCATGTGCGAACGGCGCGGCATGCCCTTCGAATGGGCCTTCCTGATGGATGCCTTCCAGTCGGAACGCGACCAGGGCATCACCATCGACACGTCGCAGATCTGGTTCAAAACGGCGAAGCGCGATTACACCATCATCGATGCGCCGGGCCACCGCGAATTCATCAAGAACATGGTGACGGGCGCGGCCAATGCCGATGCCGCGGTCATGCTGATCGATGCCAGCCAGGGCGTACAGCAGCAGTCGCGCACCCATGCCTATCTTCTGCATCTGCTTGGCGTGCGGCAGATCGTCGTGCTGGTCAACAAGATGGATCTGGTCGACCTTTCGGCGACCCGTTTTGCCGAGATCGAGGCCACCTATCGCAGCTATCTCGGCGAGATCGGTCTGGCGCCGGCGGCGATCATTCCGATCGTCGCTCGCGACGGCGATAATATCGTCACGCCGTCCGCGCGCATGTCGTGGTACGAGGGGCCGACCCTGGTCAGCGCTTTGGACGATCTCGCCAGCAAGGCTGATCTCACGAGCTTGCCGCTGCGCTTCCCGATCCAGGACGTCTACAAGTTCGATGACCGCCGCATTCTTGCCGGCCGCATCCAGACCGGCAGGTTGAAGGTCGGGGACCGCCTGTTATTCTCGCCCAGCAACAAGACCGCCCGCGTGGCCTCGGTCGAAACCTGGTCGGCGCCGGCGAAGACGCGTGGCGAAGCCGGTGAGTCGATCGGTATCACGCTCGATGAGCAGCTGTTCCTCGAACGCGGCGATATTGCCAGCCATGAAGATCATGCGCCGATCGAGACCAATGTCTTCAAGGGCCGCCTGTTCTGGCTGTCGCACACACCTTTGCGCGTCGGACACGGTTATCGTCTGCGCCTGCAGAGCCGCGAGGTGCCGGTCACGATCCAGCAGATCTCTGCGCTCTATGACGTCGAGCAACTCTCGAGCGCACCCAGTGACGAGGTGCCCTATAACGGCATCGCCGAAGTGGTGCTGCGCTCGCAGGCGATGCTGGCGCTGGATTCCATCGACGACAATCCGGCCACCGGCCGCTTCGTGCTGACCGATGGCACCAATCTGGTTGCCGGCGGCACCATCAGCATGCAGGGCTATCCGAACCAGCGTGCACTGGTGACACGTCGCTCCAGCAACCTCACTGAGGTCGAGCACAAGGTGACGGCCGAAGCGCGACAGCAACGCAACGGCCATCGCGGCGGCGTGCTGTGGTTCACCGGTCTCTCCGGTGCGGGCAAGTCCACGGTCGCCATGGCGGTGGAGCGCGAGCTGTTCCGGCGCGGCCTGCAGGTCTATGTGCTGGACGGCGACAATATCCGCTATGGCCTCAGCGCCAATCTCGGATTCGCTCCGGAAGACCGCGCCGAGAATATCCGTCGCGTCGGCGAGGTTGCCGCTCTGTTCGCGGATGCAGGCATGATTGTCATCACCGCCTTCATCTCGCCCTACCGGTCCGACCGCCAGCGGGCGCGTTCGGCAGCGCATGACGCCTTCCACGAGATCTATATCAAGGCGGATCTCGCGGCTTGCGAATCGCGCGACCCGAAGGGGCTCTATCAGCGCGCCCGCAAGGGCGAGATTCCGGAATTCACCGGAATTTCCGCACCTTATGAGCCGCCTGAAGAGCCGAATCTGGTAGTGGATACGCAGCATTTGACGATCGATGCCTGCGTCGCGGCGGTGATTGATTATGTCGAGAAGAATTTCCGCTCTTAATATTCACGTCATGTGAGACGGGTTTCGGCACGTCCAGCGCGGTGAGATGAGGCGGCTTTTTCCGCCTGTGGAAAAGTCGCTATGTCCGATTGTTTCGGGCGAGCGACACCGGCCAAACGGGCAATTTCCGCTTGCCACCTTAGGGGCTCCCCCCTAAGGTGGCTCCCTTAAGAAAGTTCATTGTCTCGTTCTCGAAACGACATCGAGCGGTTCGAAGGCGAGGCATCGACGGGGCGGCCAAGGGGGCTTGGTCAAATAAGTACTGCGTGATGGCAACGTACTCAGAACAAAATGGGTATGTTTTGTCACATCGTTGAAGAACTGCCGTAATAATTCGGCGACAGATTTTTTCGGCGACCGGGGACATCAAGTTGGTCACGACTTTCAAGCAGCATTTGCGCAAACGTCTGGACGCATGTTTCGCGCCGCGCGAAGTGATCATTCGCTGCAATGGTCGTGTGAGCTATCTCCGACTCTCAAGCCGCAGCCAGATGCTTGGCGCCAGCATTCTCGCCGGGCTGAGTTCGATGGCGCTGGCAACATCCCTGACCCTGGCGACCAATCAGATCGCTGTTCATGGCCAAGACCTCGCCATGCGGCAGTCGGATCAGGCCTATACCGGCCTGCTTGCCGAAGTGGACACTTATTTCCGTCAATTCCGTGACAATGCCGGCGGCGGTCAGGCGGGCGCTGCGCGCCCGTTTGATGCGGATGAGGCCTCTGATACGGCGGGGGCATCCCAGCCGGGCGATGTGCAGATGAGCCTCTCGGCCATGCGGATCGCAGCTCCGAACGTCGCCGATGAGCGCGCGGATTCCGAAGGCGATGCACGGCGTGCCTTGCGGGTCTCCCTGCAGCAGAAGCTGCGCAGCTTTGATAACGATCTGCAGCGCATCGCTGCCCGCAACCAGTCTTTGCAGGAACAGGTCGTCAGTCTCTCGGAGACGGTCAGCGGCCTGCGCCACAGCAATGAAGGCCTGGTAAAAGACAATGCCGATCTGACCAAGCGGCTGGCCAGCCGCTCGATGGAAAACGGTGCCCTGGCAGCTGAGCTCAAGGCCATGCGGGCTCAGTTGGCCAATGTTCAGACGCAGCACGACAACGACTTGGCGCAGATCTCCAACCTGGATGGCCAGATCGCTGCGTTGCAGGCGAACGCCGACAATGCGAGCCAGGACAAGGCCGATCTCGCGCAGCAGGTGGCGCAGAACGAGCGGGCGCTCGCCACTCTGGTGGCGCAACGCGCCGCCTTGCAATCGACCCGGGCCGATCTCTCGCAGTCGATTTCCGGCCTGAAGGAACGGCTGGCGTCACTTCAGGAAAACCAGGCGGAATTTGTCGCCAGTCTGGCCGAGCGGACCCGCAGCAACATGGCGGAAATGGAAAAGACCGTCGAGATGACGGGGCTCAACATCGACAAGCTGTTGCTGAAGGCCGATGACAGTCGCAGCGGCCAGGGCGGCCCCTTCATTCCGGCGCCCAGCTCTACCGCCAATGACGAGAATGAGCAGAAGCTGATGATGAGCGTCGCGACCTTGGACGGCGAGGTCGGGCGTTGGGAAAAGCTGCAGGTCATCCTGCGCTCGCTGCCGCTCACGGCGCCGGTCGACCACTATTATATTTCCAGCAGCTTTGGTGAGCGTGTCGATCCGATCAACGGTGAGAAGGCCATTCACGAAGGCGTCGATATGGTGGGCGCCCTGCGTTCCGAAGTGCTGGCGACCGCGCCCGGAACGGTTGTTTTTGCCGGCTGGCAGACCGGCTATGGCCAGGTGGTCGAGATCGATCACGGCTTTGGTGTCCACACCTTCTATGCCCATCTTGACCAGCTTGCCGTCAAGAAGGGACAGACGGTGGATTATCGTGATATCCTTGGCCTTCTTGGCACGACGGGCCGCAGCTCCGGCCCGCATGTGCATTATGAAGTCCGCTACGACAACAAACCGCTCGATCCGATGGGTTTTCTCAAGGCAGGTCGCTATGTTTTCAAGGGCTGACAAGTCACAGCGCAACAATTCGGTCATTGACCAGGGCCGCGCATCTGCGGGACGCAGCAGCGTGCCCTCGATCATCAGTGCCGATCTGCGGATCACTGGCGATCTCGAATGCAGTGGCGATATCCAGATTGACGGCGTCGTCAACGGTGACATCCAGAGCCGCAATATCGTGATCGGCGAGGGCGCTGCGGTCACCGGCAGCCTGAAGGCGGAAGCCGTTCAAGTCTACGGCAAGCTGATTGGCCAGATCCATGCTGATACCGTCACGCTGGAACGGACGGCGCATGTGGCCGGTGACATTCTGCATAAGGCCCTTGCCATTGCCCAGGGCGCCTTCCTGGAAGGTGCCATCAAGCGCATTGATGTGGAGAAGCCGGTCGTTGCCGAGGCGGCCAGCGAAGCCGTGAAGGCTGATCCGGTGAAGGCCGAAGAAGCGAAGACGGATAATGTGAAGAGCGAGGAAGCAAAGGCTGATGCGGTTGAGGCCGAAGAAGCCGCCGCCTGACGCGGGACGATCGATCGCTTCTGCCGCAAAGAGTGAGGGCCGCCTGGATATCCGGGCGGCCCTTTACATTTCAGGATGGTCGACGGCTGTCGATCAGCCAAGCCCATGCCCGGCGGCAAGAGCACGCTGCATCATGGCCGGGTCGACATTGCCGCCGGAGCAGATGACGACAACGGTCTTGCCCTTGAGGTC
>Ga0209455_1000539_pt1 | contig 26229 bp, 19 predicted proteins | sample AraplaCol_mCL_r2_FD_184275 | JGI IMG/M metagenome (GOLD analysis project Ga0209455, IMG submission 184275) | Arabidopsis root microbial communities from North Carolina, USA - plate scrape CL_Col_mCL_r2 (SPAdes) (version 2) | ecosystem: Host-associated > Plants > Roots > Endosphere | place: USA... | reverse complement strand
GACCGCACGAACCCGGACCAGAGCCCCACTTCCCCCGCCGCGCATCGCGCCCTGCGCACGCGTGCGACCGCGTCCACCCCGGCGACGTCGCCGGCTCGTGGCGCCGTCGCGACGCGCACCGGCTCCACCCCCGCGCAGCAGCCGAAGAAGAAGCGCAAGGGCGGCTGGATCCTGAACGCCGCGGTCATCACCGTCGCCGCCGGTCTCGTCGGCACGATGGCGCTCCCGGCCTTCGCCTTCAACCCGAACGGCGCCGACCGCGCGGGCTTCGGCCCCAGTGCCGCCGACTCCATGAAGAAGGCGCAGTCGCAGACCGTCGAGGTCGGCGGGGTCGCCTCCGCCGCTGTCAGCCGTGACGCCGCCTCCGCCACCACCGAGGAGCAGCTGAACGCGCAGAAGGCCGCTGCCGCTGCTGCCGCCGCCGCTGAGGCCGCCCGCCGCCAGGCCGCCGTCCAGCTCGCGAACTACGCCAGCAGCTCGGCGACCGGCCCCTCGGTGTCGGACTTCCTGGCCAACCCGCCATACCCGAACTTCAGCCTGTCGCAGGTGTTCTCGGTCGCGCAGCAGTACATCGGCACCCCGTACGTCTACGGCGGCGCCAGCCCCGCGGGCTTCGACTGCTCCGGCTACGTCATGTACGTGTACGCCCAGTTCGGCATCAACCTCCCGCACTCCGTGTCGGGTCAGGCCGCCATGGGCAAGCGCATCTCGATCGCCGACGCGCAGCCCGGCGACATCGTCATCATGCCGGGCCACGACGGCTTCTACGCCGGCAACGGCAACATCATGGATGCGCCCGACACCGGCCGCTCCATCTCCATCCGCCCGATCTGGACGAGCGACTACTACATCGTCCGTCTCGGTATCTGACCGGCATCCGGCGGGTAAACACTTCGCACCACAGCCAGGAACGGCGCGCCCCGATTAAGGGGCGCGCCGTTTCTGGGTTATCCTTGCGTTCTGAGCTGCCTCGCCGCAGCCGGAATTCGGAGGATCCGATGGCCGGAAGTCGTTCCGCCGGGTCGCTGAGGGCGACCGGGTGGGACGAGCGCGGCCAAGATTTCCTCGCCTGCCGCCACCATGTCGAGGCCTGCCACCGCCACCATGTGGCCTGCCACCACCATGCCACCGCCACCTTGGGCGCTGTCCGCACGGACAGTGCCCTTTTTGTTTGCCGTTTTTCCAGCTCTCACCTTTTCCCGGAAGGTCGCAGATGAAGACTCTGGTTCTGAACGCCAGCTACGAACCGCTCGGCGTGATCTCGACGCGGCGGGCGGTCATGCTCGTCCTCGCCGGCAAAGCCTCGACCGTCGCAGGGACCGGCGCGCAGCTGCACAGCCGATCCCTGGTCCTGGATGCCCCGAGCGTCGTCCTCCTGAACCAGTACATCCGCGTCCCGCACCGCCGCATCCCGCTCACCCGCAAGAGCGCTCTGGAGCGCTACGGCCACGTGTGCGCGTACTGCGGCAAGTTCGGCGACACCCTCGACCACGTCATCCCGCGGGCGCGCGGCGGCACGCACACGTGGGACAACGTGGTGATCGCGTGCTTCCGCTGCAACAACATCAAGTCGGACCGGCTGCTGTCCGACCTCGGCTGGAAGCTCCCCTTCGAGCTGAAGGAGCCCCACCTCAACATGGCGTCGCTGATCTCGATGCGCTGGAACGACCCCAACTGGGACGAGTACACGGAGCCGTGGAGGCGGCACGAGCTGCAGTTGGCGGGGTGACGCTTCGGTAGACTGGCTGGGCCAGCCTCTGTAGCTCAATGGAAGAGCAGTTCCGTCCTAAGGAAACGGTTGGGGGTTCGAGTCCCTCCAGGGGCACATTCTGGGTCCGGCGGTTTTCCGGGTCAAGAGCGTGAGTGTCTTTACCCCTGGCCGATGTGCCAGGACGGGAGGAATAACACGTCTGCTGGCCAGTCCCTTTCGCTTGGCACCCCCCGACGGACCAATTCCGAGAGGATGCTCGGGATGACTTTTTCGACGATCACTGAACGCGGCAGTTCGTCAGCGGCGCGCCATCCGGCACCCAACGCAAGGTTGTCCCATTCACCGACTCTTGCGCTTTCGACCACGGCGTGTACTTCATCTGGACTGAGCCAGATGGGTGCCGAGGCCAGCGGAGGCTCGGTTCGCCAGACGTCCAGCTTGTGGCGTGCCGACTGTGGTCCGGCGATAATCGCGCGAACAACCGTGACCCGCTCCGCAATCGGCTGCAGGTAAGTATCCCATGCGACTTCCACCTGCGGGGAGAAGAACGCCGAGAGAACGAGGCCGAGATGTCGCGCCTCGTTCCGACGCGCACGCTTGACCTTGGCCGCGAGAACGGCGTCGCCGAATGCCTTCACGTCTTCATCGAGAGTCGGCAAGGTTATTTCCACGCTTACAAGCCTGTCCTCGAGCAGGGCGATGACAGCTGCGCTCACGCGCTCAGCGAGTTCGGCATCGGTTGCGAGAGGTGCGAGGTTGAAGTCGAGCTCGAGCACCATGCGTAGAGACTCGGTTGCGGTCGGCGTACTGGTGTCTACGAGAGTCGATCGCTGGAGTTGCGTCATTGCCAGAGCGAGTGAGGAGTCAAGATGCTCTTTGAGTTCCTCGATCAAGTCGGGAATCGCTCGAACGGTTTGCAGTGTCTCGCCGGCCGCCTGAGACATCGCGGCACGATTCGGCTCTTGGCTGCTCCAGTACCATTGCGAGATCAGATATGCGATGGATTCCGATAGCGCGTTCAGGTATGCCCGGACGTCGTCAGAGGCGCTATCGACCTCTTGACGGTCGTCCACGGTCATCGCTTGCTCTGCTAACCGCACGACGGCCTCACTTCCGATCAGGCTCTCGGCCATGACTGAACGCGTAGGGTCCTGAGCCACCCGAGCATAGGTCCGCGCCAGAACGCTTTCGACCCAGGCTCTGTCCGCTGCATCTACGGCACTGAACTCAGCGGAGGGTCGAGCGGCGACGTCTCTCTCAGCAGCTCGCAGCATTGTCTCAACACTCGTTCGACCCAAGCCGGTCAGATCACCGAGCGCGTCGGCAAGGTCAGCGAGTCGAAAGAGCCGAAGAGCGGCCTTCGTCAGCGCAACGGTGATCTCCGATGACGAATTTCCGGGTAATGCTGATGGCAATTATCGTCCTTTCATGGATGGCCATACCGATGTTATGGCGTCGGCCCCTCCGACGCGCCTGGCGCTGGTCTCGGAGAATGAAAGGTCCCAGTCCGGACCCTCTTACTCGCGCTTGCGACGGCCATGTGCCGGTCCCTCGCTCGGCGCCTTCGGCATCGCGCTTGAAGATCTTCGCTACCGCGACCGCCAGGATGATCAGCTGTGCGGAACGAGCGTCTGCACAAGAACAGTCGCGGGGTCGATTGAGGCCACTCGACGTGCATTCACGGACATGTTGCTGGAGGAGGTCGCAACGGCGAAATTGAGCGTACTTGCTGGCCCGCGACCGTTAGCCCTCAAGTAGGGCCTTCAACCGTTTCGAGAGCCCGATACCTTTGGAATGAACGAGAAGCTTCTTGCCGGGATCGCGGTCCGTCACGGTGACGTTGGACGAGTAGTACGACCGCTCATAATCAAAGAGCATCACATCCGCATCAGTGAAGGAACGGCTCGATGTTTCCTTCGGCGTTTCCCAGTAGCTTGGGTTCATGATTTCGCTCCAGGACACCAGTTCCACAGTGAGAGCTCCGTTTCTTTCCAGCAAGTAGCGGATGTCGTAACGCTCTGTTTCTACGTATCGGGGTGTCTTGTCGGTGTGTCTCCAGAAACGCGAGTCCAGCACCCAGTTCGGAGTTGAGGGATGCCGGTCGCCAGCTTCTCTGGCCACCTTGGCGGCGTAAGCGTTCAGTCGCTCCCAATCGATCGACGACCTCAGGTACTCCTCGCGGATTCGGGCCCAGTCGGGCATATGCAGGTCTCCTCTCGGGGCACGATGGGCCTATTTTGTGTCAAGCAGCTTCTTCAATGCGAGAGATAAACCCACCCCGCGGGCGTGAGCCCGTCGGCGCCCAGTGTGCAACTCACCCCACCAATGCACGCCAGCACGCCCGTCGTGGTGCTCGTAGTAGGGGTGGTCGTGATCCAACTCCAGAACCTTCTCTTCGGTCATCGGCTCAGCGGACGCGCCGTATTCGAACTGCCCCGCCGTGTTCTCGTACTTGGTGAATTCGTCCCAGATTCGGACGTAGTGAAGGGATCCGTCGGGCAGCAGTGCCCAAATCATCTCCTCGTGATACTCCTGCACCTTGCGCGGGTAGTTTGTCTCTTCCTGGTTGCCCACCAGGCGCAATAGTTGCCAGTGCTCGTCGAGAAGCTTGAGGTGGGATGTCCTCATCTCCGTCTCGAAGTAGGTCTCCGTGCCACCGAACCACCCTTTTTTGCGCTCGCGGCGCACTTGCACGCTTTGATGCCGCTGTTGAAAGACCGGAATTGAAAGCGCAGCCGTTGTGCTGCGTGCGACCTTCGCGGCGTAATCGCGGAGGCGCCCCATGTCTAAGCGGCTCGCGTCGTAACCTGATGCCATCCCGCCCTCCGTACGCATGCGGCAGTCTCACGTCTGCCTCACCGCGCTGGTCCGAATCGCCGTTATCCGATCGGCTGGCAGAACTCTGGCACAACTGCGCCGAAACCTCTACGGATTGTGAGGATTATTCGGGAGACCGGGTCGTATGACATCGCCGGCTCGAAGGCCCGTTGCAGCTGCTCGAATCTGAGTGGGTTTAGAGTTCCTCGACCACGGCGAAGTATGCGACCCCGGCATGGCTGGTTCCCCGGCTGTATACGCTCAACGAAACGATTCGGACCGGGGGGAGGGCATCGAGCTTCTTGGCCAGAGCTTGTTCGACGTTGTCCACCAACGTGTTCATGCTTTCGCCGCTGAAGAATTCGCCGGTGACAAGATGCTGTGTCTCTGCGAGTGGCATGCGCCAAGGTAACGCGTGCGGTGGGTCATGGCAATCCTGGGCGCCCTAGCCCACACCAGTCGGTCTGCTCAGTTGCCCAAGAAATCGACGTTGAGCTTGCAGTTCTTGAGGACAGCCGAGGCCACGGCGAGATCGTTGTCGTCGGCCGTTTTCCGTTGCTTGGCGGTTGGCATGTACCGCCCGAGGATTCGGGATCGAAAAGCGACGCTTCCCATCTGTCGCCAGGGGTGCGGGGTTGCGGGAACCAGTTCAACCCCGCCGCGTTTGAAGGGCTCGGAAGCGTGCAGGCTGCTCATTCGCCAGTAGTTGCGAGCACCTATCCCGAGCCGCCGAATTCGCATTCCCCATCGGTACCCCCTGTGAGCCGAACTGACCAGAATGAATGGGTCCAGCCTTGCGGAGAGAACGATGACAGTCGGGTGAGTCTGACCGTGAAGATCCCGCTCGTCGACTACTCGTGTGTCGATGAGTTGCCCGATGTTGTTCAACCTGTTGACAAGGTGCACCGCTGCCTCGAAAGCGCTTGGGGGAAGCGACTGGGCGTGCTCGAGGAACATCTCGACCTGTTCGGCGGTGGACTCGGCGGTGGGAATGGGAAAGGTTGCTTGCACCACTTTGGCGCACGCCTGGTACTGGTCGTCGCGCAGCTCCTCGATCACGCGCATGAGTGAACGCGCTCGTTGCTGTCGACCGAGACTGACCAGTTGGGGAATGCCGAAGATCGCGAGCAGCAGCCCGCCGAGGCCGGCTGCCACACTACCCCACATGCTGACTTGGTCAGTCCATTCGCTCATTTCGGGCTCCGCTCGTGTGCGCCAGGGAAGGATAGAAGGCTATTAGTTGAGCGATTGTCATGTCTAGCCGCAGCCTGTGGGTGTGGCATCCGCGTGGCCCTGCGGGCCGCGGACCCAGGTGGCTCGAATCCGGCTATGGAGGTCGACCGATAAAGCCGCTACGATGCTGAGAAATTCTCAACAAAGGAGAAGCAAATGACCTCAGACGTTCCCCCCAACCTCGTTGGAACGCCCCCGTACTCGGAGATGCGATACGTGGAGGAACAGGCGAAACTGCGTCAAAAGGAAGAAGACGAGCGAAGGAAATCGATCGAGGCCGAGACGCGAAGGAAAAACCTGGAGACGAAACAGAACGGCTGATTGCCTTCGGGGGCGACAGGTGAATATGAGGACGCGGCGATCATGGTGCTTCACTCGTTGACTTCCTACGACGACTCAAAGCTGGACCCGGAGGCTATTTACCGGTACGCGCGCAAGGTCGCTCGCCAGGCGGCGGCAGCCGGCTTGCCATTCTTGCCCAAAAGCCCTGATGACCCGGTTTGGCTGGTCGCAGCGGCACCGGCGGAAGCGTCGCGCACTGTCAGACGGATTGGCGACAAGCACAATCTCGAGCTTGACCATGAGGGGGTGATCATTTGCCTTCGACCCGACGGTGCCCTGGTGAAGGACACCTACAGCTATGGAAAGTCCTGGCCGATTTCCGAACCTGAGACCTTCGACGAAGACAAGGTCCACCCTCTGAACGTCAGCGCGTTTGATTTCCGCCCTTTGGATCTGAGGATGCTGACCTACCTCGATGTTGGCCGAGACCGTTGGCATGACGTTCATCTGCCGCGAGATGGCTCCGCTGTGAAACGGGAGGAGTTGAACTCGCGCCGCAATGTGATAGTGCACGCCAAGGGGGTGGGTCTGTCTCGGGCACTCAGAGACCTCTACGTTCGCGCCGGTGGTGAACCGAGTCGACGATGACCGAAACCTTGAGTAGGGGTCGATCGCCCAGCCCCAGTCCTAGCGTTTGCCTAAGTACTCTTCGAAACTCTAGGGCTGTTTGCTGTGATGACAGCGACGACGAGGGCCGTTCAGGGAACCGTCGAACGGAACCGGTTAAGACAGAATCGCTCAGCAATAGTGTTCGGGGCGATTGTCGTTGCCGTGGTTTTGTGTACTGGTAGTCGAGGCTCCGACTCTGGTCAGCGGACTGCGCAAAAGCTGGTCGCATGTACCTTATGCGTTGTTGTCGCCCTGGTCGATCCCGATTCTTCCGCCCGTGATCGCGACGACAATGATGCCAACAATGGCCGCCGCGCCCACGGCGAGCTTGCCGAACATCGCAACCTTGGTTTTGGTGTTCTCTGAGTGAATCGCTGCCTGAACCCTGACCGTCTCGCCGATCTCGTTGGTTATCCGCAACTTGTCTTCCAACGACAGGTTCGGATCTTCAAGCATTGCGATCAATGCGCCACGCCACTCCTTGATGCCCTGGTGGACGTGGTCTTCGCTGTGCTGGACCGAAGACAACGTCGCCTCGTGCGCTTTGCTGACCCTCTCGACAGCCTCAGTCGCTAGCTTCTTGAACTCCGGTAGCTGTTGGATGATCTTCATCTGGACTTCTGAGCTCGCGTGCTGAACCTGCACTGCGAACTTGGTGAAGTTCGCGTTGGCCAGCTTCTTGAGAGAATTCATCTCGCGGGCTGTGATTTGATCGTCCTTTTCGGCGTCCATGCTCTGCCGTCTCCGCTCGGGTCCAACTTCGATTCGCTTCGTTGCGTATCGAATCCGTATTGATCACACGATGATAGAACGCCGCTGTCGGCTTGCTGGCCAATGGCGCGATCGACGAGCTGCGCGTCGGGAGCGAAGCGCGCTTACCGGCGCGGCCGTCGAGCCACGTGGACGAATGATCCACCGCAACTTGTGATCACCTATCGTTACCCATTGCATGTACTTTGTGCCGGCCTGTGAACCAGAGGCCTGTCTCGGCCGACCGCCGGAAGGTACCCAGGACCCCAACGTTCGACACATGAACGTCGACCTTCCAGGAGTGCAGGCCGACCATCGGCAGCGCCGCGGAGTGAGAATGGAGCTCGCGATAGAAGCCAGTCACGGATGATGTGATCAGGTGCGCTCGGTCACTCTGCCGCGGGTCCACGAGAAGAATCGAGTCGTGCGGAGAGGTTTCGACTTGCTCAAAATGTGCCGTCAGATGCAGCGGGTCACCGCCGCCAGCGTGGCTGAACCATTCGAAGCGCGAGGATTCACTCGAACCATGGAAATTTCGAAGCCACAGATTCCATTCTGCGAGGGGCTGCGCCGGGTCGACATGTGCCCACGGTTGCCCAGTTGCGAGATTGAAGATCGGACGCCTTCGTAACAGCCATTCGAGGTAGATATCGAGTCCAGAGTCGCGTCCCCACACTTGCGCAACGAAGCGAAGCGTCGGATCGTCGGTCGGCTTGCCGAGCTCGTACCAACGCTGGAGCCCGCGATGTGGTGCAGACCAACCGAGCCGGTATAGGAGCAGGAAATGAAGCGCACCCCAGTAGCCGAGCGACTGGGGGTGTGGATCGCCTTCTCGGGGTAGAGAAGGAACCGGCGCGCCGGAACGCGGGGACGCCAATGCTTGGAAGCACCCTGCCACGCCCCAGCCCCACCAGAACTCACTGCCGAATGCTTCTGGGGCGATGAGCTCGCCAGAGCCGAGCGAATCAGGGAAAGAAGTTCTATTGAGAACGAAGTTCTCATTCGAAACCATACCGATATCTCCGACTGGCAACGTCATCCCCTACCTCTTCCGGTGAAGCACATGTTATCCAGTGCCTACGGCGAGCGCGCAGCCACGAAAGGAGCATCGCATTCTCGCACGCCGATCGCCTCGACGAGGAGGCGGCGGCAATGCTCGTGAGGAGCTGAACGCAGTCCCTCTCTGAGAATTGACCAGTCCTTCGCAACGGTCGACGTCAAAGGAATTGCGCGAGGTGCCGGCCGAGCGCGACGCCAAGCGGGATTGGAACAGCGTTGCCGATTTGTCGCGCGATATCGGTCTTCGAGCCCAGGAACGCATAGTCGTCAGGGAAGCCTTGCAGCGTGGCGGCCTCATAGTGGGTGATCGCACGATGTTCCACAGGGTGGATATACCGACCCTTTTCCGGCTTGAAGAATTCCGTTCGGATTGTGACAGACGGCTTGTCCCAATGCAGCCTGCCCATGACGTCTGCGCTGCCCGATGTGTGCTTCTTCCAGCACTCAGGCAGATCCGCGGGTGCGATCTGAAATCGGTTACCGCCGGGCTTGATAGCGCGGAAACGCCGCTTAGAGAGGTCCGTGTAATTGCGGGTGACATGAAGTTCCGCCGGAGTAAATGGACCGGGGACGCGTCGGCCGGAGATCACTCGGGCCCTTCCCTCTGGCAGCTCGATCTGCGAGACGTTCTGCGTGATGTTCCGCTCGCCGAAGGCTTCGCTCACGGTTATGTGAGCGTGGCTGCGCCCCGGCCCATGTGTGGGCGGCGGGAACCCGGGATACGGCTGGTCCTCTCGCCACCCGATGATCACGGTCCGTTTGCGTGCCTGAGGTGCCCCGTAGTCCGCCGCATTCACCACGCGGTCTTCAAAGCTGTAGTTGGAAAGCATCCCGCCTTCCGACGTTTCTTGCTTGAAGTCGAGGAACTGTGCCGACCTCCGAAAGGCAGCAACGTTCTCGACTACGAAGAACTTCGGCTGCGCGCGACGTACGGTCTCTGCGTATTGCCGCCACAAGGAGTTGCGGGAATCCTCGGCGTCTTGCTTTCCGAGCGTCGAGAAGCCCTGGCAGGGAGGCCCGCCGATGACGACATCAACGAGCGGAACGGACTCACGCGCGAGCCAGTCCTCGATTGACCCGGCAAATACAGCGTCTTGGCCGTGGTTGGCTGCGAATGTCGCTGCTGCGGAGACATCCATCTCGACAGCCCGCTGGGGCTGATACCGATCTGACGCCTGTCTGAAACCCTCCGTCAGACCCCCGGCGCCGGCAAAGAGATCGAGGGTCCGGATCGGTGCAGCCGTACTCGGATTTGCGGTCGTTGTCATGTCACCTCAATGCTAGCCGGCGGTGCCAGGAGAAGGGCTCGCCGGCGCGCCGGCGGCGTCCATGTTGGAAGCTATGAGGCTGCGGATCTGGCGCAATAGTTTCCGGGGGACGTGGACAGGGCGACGGGGACTGTCCAATAGCTGCCATGCCACGGCCAAGGGAGTCCGCTGGACGTCGCTCGCGATGCGATCGAGAGCACTGCCCTTCTTGAAGGCGTTGACGATTCGCTCCCGCTCGCCATCTGAATAGGGCAGACCATGGCGAGCCGCCAGGCTGTCGTCCTCGGTCGAAAGGTCGAGATCGAACAGTCTAGATCCGAGGGCGATCACGATATCCCTCTTATCTGCGCCGAGTTCCGCGGCGATGGTCGACAGCGTCTCGCCGCGTGCGTAACGAGATGTGACTTCGAGGACGTATTCCTCTCGTCCGGGAGGTATCGCATCTACCGCGAGCGGCGGCGCGAGTTTCCCGGCCGGTCGCGTCTCGCTCAGACCGCCCGCATCGTGTGCCAGTCGAGCGGGAGGGTGGCGTGTGACCGGGACGTCGCCGTCGCGCTTTGCAGCCAAGTTGACCAAACTCGCTGCCGCCTCGACCACCTCGGGCCCTCCGACCCAGGAGGCTCGCGGTGTCTCGCTAAGAAAGCCGACGAGCAGTGCTCGGACGTTTGCGTCATCCGCGAGCGCCTTAAGAGACTTCTTCTCGATTTGCCTGATTCGTTCCCTGGTGAGCCCGAATTGCTCCCCGATGTCGTCCAACGTCATCGGGTCGTCACCGTCGAGCCCGAAGCGAACACGAAGGACTTCGGCAGATCGCTCAGGGAGGGTGAACAAGGCGGCCTGGATCGACGCGCGGAACGAAGCAGCTTCGGCGTGCAGCTCAGGGGTGGCCTCGGTCTCGTCAAGAAGGAGGCCGGCTATCGTGACGGGGTCGTCTTCGTTCCCGAGCTCCGTATCCAAAGAGATGAGTGGCCGATCAAGGTGGAGCACGTCCGTGACGGACTTGATGTCGACTTTCGCGGCGGTGGAGATCTGTTCGATCGACGGAGGCCGATTCATTTCGATGGCCAACATTCGCTGTGCCCGGCGGACGGTGTTGATGACCTCGACCATGTGCACAGGGATGCGGATGGTGCGCGCCTGGTCGGCCATCGCGCGCGTGATCGCCTGACGGATCCACCAGGTGGCGTAGGTGGAGAACTTGAAGCCCTTCGTGTAGTCGAACTTCTCGACGGCACGGATGAGGCCCAGGTTGCCCTCCTGGATCAGGTCGAGGAACTCCATGCCGCGGCCGGTGTAGCGCTTGGCGAGCGACACCACGAGTCGGAGGTTCCTTCTAACGAGGTGGCTCTTGGCGCGCTGGCCGTCGCGGGCAACCCACTTCAGCTCGCGCTCGAGCTCCTTGCTGAGGTTCGGAGTGTTCGCCAGCTTGTCCTCGGCGAACAGACCCGCCTCGATCCGCATGGCGAGCTCGACCTCTTCGGCCGCGTTCAGCAGCGGGACCTTGCCGATCTGCTCCAGGTAGTCCTTGACCGTGTCCGCGGTCGCGCCAGCGATTGATGCGGCACGCTCGCCTGCTGCATCAGGATCGGCCGGAAACGTCGACTGATTCGGCTGCGGCGCGGCGTGCTCGTCGTCGACATCGATATTCTCGACCTCGACGACTTCATCTTCATTGGTTCCTAGCGGGTCGGCGTTCTGTTCGCCAGCGACTGCAGATCGCGTCTTGTCGATAGTGCGAGCAACGTCAAGCGGGGTCGCGCCGTTTGAACCGACATGTCGATTCGAAGTCGGTGACGGTCTTACATCGGTGACCTCGCCGCGTTGTAGCGACCCACCGGTATCGGTCTCGCGGCCCGCAGTTGCCAAGAGACTGTCGCGGTCACTTTCCTGGCCCACAGGGTCGTACGACGCGCGGTCGATGCGTTCAAAGACCGCTGCAGCGAGAACCCTTTGCTTAGCTTCGATCCGATCCAGAGTGAGTTGTTGCAACGTGGATCGTTCGAGGTGCTCTTCGAGAATGAAAAACAGCGCCGTCTTGAAGAACGAGTCGTGTTCAAGCTGGCGGCGATAGCCGGCGTTGAGCCAGATCGTCGCAGTCGCGAGATCCAGCGAGAATATCCGATCCTCGTCCAGTGCTTTCCATGCGATGCGCGCCGGTCGATCGCCTTCACGCACTCCCACCGTCGTCTCGATTGCCCGGAGAACCACCCCTGACAGCCCTTCGCTCACTGGCGCTACGGGTTTGAGCTCGCGCCGACGTACGCTCGCCTCCTTAAGGACTTCCCGAGCGTTGCGAAGATAGACCCCGAATGTGAGGTCCGAGTCGCTACGTGCTTCCTCGATCGCTCTCACGAATTCCGGGCGTAGTACCACACCCTGCTTTTCCGGGTTGATCGTTACGTATCGAAGAAGGGCCGGCGTCAGGTCGAGGCGGACACGAGCAAGTTGCAGGTCCGGTTGAACCTCGGGGCCTAAGCCCAACCAGCCGCCCGCTTGAAGTAATCGGTCATTGCGATAGACGTAGAAACCCTGCCAATTGCTACGCGGCCTTCCAGTCAAGGTCGCCGCGACGGACGTGCGACTACCCGGTGGCAGCAAGTGACAGTCGATCGACACCGCGACGTCGTCCAAGGTCAGGCCGGCCAGCGTCGCCGGATATCCGGAGGCGCCGGAGATGTGGAAGTCGAAAGGATCCAACGCGGCCACAATCCTTGGCGCGCCTGTGTCTCGGTACGTCAGGTCGTATTGATCGATCTCAATCCGCACCTTGCGAGCAGAGATCAATCGATGGAATATCAATCCCAAGTGATGGGCGAGCTTGGTCGTCAGCTCTTCGAGCCACTGTCCGCGGGCAACCACCGACCGTGCCGCGGAGACTGTCTCCAGCTCAGACCACACGACCACCGTCCCAGCGCTTTCGGCCGCATCGCTGTCGGCGGCGTAAGCAAAGCCATCGAACGCGGCTTCTTCCGTGAGCTGCTCAACCTCGGACGACGTCGAAGCGGCACTCCGGGTCATCCGCATGGCATGTACGGGCTCGTACCCGCAATTCGTGTAGACGGCGAGGACCCGTGCCTGGCTCATCGAGCTCGCCTTGAGCCCCAACCCGAAGTGACCGAGGTCGGTCGTTCCATAGCGGCGACGGTTTCCAGGGGTCATCGCATCCTTGAGCTGTTGGAAGCTCATGCCCGTGCCGTCGTCCCGAATCCTGACCTGGACGACTCTGCCGTCCGAAACCACGAAGCGGATCCCGATCCGCTCTGCGCCTGCGTCGATACCGTTGTCCACGATGTCCGCTATCGCAGAAATCATGTCGTGACCCCGGCCTATCGCGTCCATGATGGACGGGTCCGGAGGAAGTGTGTGAACGCGTGCGACGTCGCTGGACGCTGGGCCAGCGGATGCGTCGAGAATCGTGCTCACGCTGGGATGCTACGCGTTGCCTCGGACAGAGAATGGGGTCGCACGCAGTTGTGAACGGGCGCAAGCGGCCCCAGTCCAGGGGGTTTCGCTTCGAACTTGGTGTGGAGGCGGGTCGTGCCGTTCGATGACCGGTGCAGCGGTGAGATAGAAAGGACTGGTGCGGCCGGGGACCGACATCTGGTCGCGCCGCACCCCGCCAGACGGCGAGATTGGATCCAACCCGTGCCGAAGAAGAAGCTCATCGAGGTTGCACTGCCTCTCGAGGCGATCAACGCGCAGTCCGCGCGCGAGAAGTCGATCCGGCACGGGCACCCGTCGACGCTGCACCTGTGGTGGGCGCGCCGGCCTCTGGCGACGGCGCGGGCCGTCTTGTTTGCGCAGCTGGTCGACGATCCGAGCGAGCGGTCCGATGAGTACCGCGAGGAAGCGGAGCGGCTAGGCGAGCCGGATGTCGACGGGTACGTCGAGGGTCGGGTCGACGCGGAGCGGGAGCGGCTATTCGACCTGATAACTCGCATGGTCGACTGGGACAATCTCGGCGACGAGGAGCTGTTCGATCAGGTACGCGCTGAGATCCTGCGATCGACTGACGGCAAGCCCCCGGCGATCCTCGATCCGTTCGCGGGCGGCGGCACGATTCCGCTCGAAGCGCAGCGGCTCGGCCTCGAGGCGCACGCGAGCGACCTCAACCCTGTTGCGGTGCTTATCAACAAGGCGCTCATCGAGATCCCGCCGAAGTTCGCGGATCGACCGCCGGTGTTCCCCGATGCAGCGGGCCAGCGAAATTCGTGGCCGAAAGCTACCGGACTCGCCGAAGATGTGCGCCGCTACGGGGAGTGGATGCGTGACGAAGCCGAGCGGCGCATCGGCCACCTGTACCCGAAGGCGACGCTCAAGGACGGTACGAAGGCCACCGTGATCGCGTGGATCTGGGCGCGCACCGTCACGTGCCCCAACCCGGCCTGCGGCATCGAGATGCCGCTCGTCCGCTCGTGGTGGCTCGGCAAGAAGACGAAAAAAGAGGCCTACGTCGTACATCGCGTCGTGAACGGCAAGGTCGAGTTCGGTATCGGTCATGATCCGAAGTACGGACCGACGAAAACCGAAGACGGCACGATGTCCGGAAGACGCGGCGCGGTCTGCGTGTCCTGCGGGTCCGCTGTGCCGGTTGACCACATCAAGGCCGAGGGAGCCGCCGGACGGCTAGGTGCGAACTTGATCGCGGTCGTCGCCGAGGGCAACCGTCAGCGGGTGTACCTACCTCCGGCGGCCGAGCACGTTATGGCGGCTACGGTGTCGAGACCATCCGACGTACCGGATCAGGAACTTGGTTTTGACCCTCGCAACATCTGGACGCCCGCGTATGGCCTTGACACATTCGAGTCGCTTTTCACGAATCGGCAGTTGACGGCGCTCACGACGTTCAGCGATCTCGTGGGCGAGGCACGCGAGCGCGTCATGCAGGATGCCGTCGCCGCCGGACTGCCCGAAGGTGCGCGCCTAGCACTAGGGGGAACGGCCGCCTCCGCCTACGCCGACGCAGTCGCGACCTATCTCGGACTCAGCGCAGACCGCATCGTGGATCGGCACTCGTCGATTACTACATGGGATGCGAGCCCGACCAAGGAGCAGGTGCGAGGAGTGTTCGCTCGGCAGGCGATTCCCATGGCCTGGGATTTCGCTGAGTCGAATCCATTTGCCGGGTCCAGCGGAGCCTTCCTTGAAAGTGCAGAACAAGTTGCGCGCGGTGTCGAGCGCTTGCCCGCAGCGAGGTGGGGTCTAGCATCGCAGGCGGATGCGGCGAGCAGAGAATACGGTGGGATGCTCGTATCGACGGACCCTCCGTATTACGACAACATCGGGTATTCCGACCTCTCCGACTTCTTCTATGTCTGGCTGCGTCGTTCGCTCCGACAGGTGCATCCAACGGCGCTCGGCACCATGCTGGTTCCCAAGGCTGATGAGCTAGTTGCGAATCCTTATCGGCACCAAGGGAGACACGGAGCGCAGCGCTTCTTCGAAGAGGGGTTCGAGCGCGTCTTCGAGCACGCACGTGGGGACGCGAGCGTCGACTACCCGATCACGGTTTACTACGCGTTCAAGCAGTCCGAGACCGATGCCAGCGGCACGGCCTCGACCGGCTGGGAGACCATTCTTGGAAGCATGGTCCGTGCCGGTTGGACGGTTACCGCCACCTGGCCAGCTCGATCTGAACTGGCAAATCGAATGATCGCATCTGGCACTAACGCGCTCGCATCATCAATCGTGCTCGCATTGCGCCCTCGGCCCGAGGACGCCCCCATCGCCGACCGACGCGGGTTCCTCTCCGAGCTGCGGGCGGAGCTTCCCAGCGCGCTGCGCGACCTCCAGAAAGGCAGCATCGCGCCGGTCGATATGGCGCAAGCCGCGATCGGCCCAGGCATGGCGATCTTCTCCAAGTATTCGCGCGTCATCGAACCATCCGGTGAGGCCATGACCGTTCGCGATGCGTTGCGCGCGATCAACGCTGTGCTCGACGAAGTACTCTCTCAGCAGGCGGGCGACTTCGACGACGACACTCGGTGGTGTGTGGCTTGGTTCGAGACGCACGGGTTCGAGACCGGCCTCTACGGGGAGGCCGAAACACTGGCGAGCGCGAAGAATTCCTCGGTCGCGAGTCTCGCCCGATCGGGTGTGCTCTCGTCGGGTGGCGGCAAGACCAAGCTCTACACGCCTGAAGAACTCCCCGAGGACTACGACCCGCGCACCGACGATCGGATCTCGCTGTGGGAGGTCGTGCTGCACATGGCGAAGGCGCTGGACGCGAAGGGGATCGATGCTGCAGGGCGTATCCTGGCGGGCGCCGAGGAACGCGGTCTCGACATGACCGCCGCCCACGAACTGGCGTACCTGCTCTACTCGGTCGCCGAGAAGCGGGGACTCACCAAGCCTGGCGTCCTCTTCAACACGCTCGGGTCCTCGTGGCCCGAGGTCCGCGCGGCTGCAGCGTCGGCTGAGAAGGCACCACCGGTGTTCGCGACATCCGCCTTCGATTTCGAAAGCCTGGAGGACTGACAATGGCGGTCACCAATCTCGATCGCATCGGCGCAATGCTCGACGTTCTCGCGGATGAACTCGAGCCCTTCATCGGGCGGGTGCTCGAACAACGGCTTCCGGCCGGCGTCACCGACTGGACGTCGTTGCTCGCAGCCAAAGACCGCGTCCCGGGCAAGGAGTATCTTCATTCTGATCCGCAGGTACAGCTTCGCGTCCTCACTGAGCCGCTGGGCGCGCTGCACTACCCGTTCAACGACGTCCTGTCGCGGGCCGAGCAGAACCTTGCGAGCGAACTGCGCACGGTCCGCGACTCGTGGGCGCACCGCAAGCCGTTCACGGCCGACGACACCTACCGCGCTCTCGACACTGCTGAGCGCCTCCTCAAGGCCATCGGCGCCGCGACATCGGCCGACGCGGTCCGAAAGGCGAAGCTCGACGTGCAGAGGTCGGCGTACGCGGCCGAGGCTCGCAGAGACAGCCGATCGCGAGACGACATGCCCGGCCTCGCCTCCTTCGACCTGGCGCCGTGGCGCGAGGTGCTGCAGCCGCACTCCGACATCGCTGCGAACGACTTCGCCCGCGCCGAGTTCGCAGCCGACCTGCACCAGGTCGCAACGGGAGGCGAGTCGTCCGCCGACTACAACGACCCGGTGGAGTTCTTCAACCGCACCTTCCTCACCGAAGGGCTTAAGAATCTGCTCGGCATCGCGGCCAAGCGGATCTCAGGCAACATGAACGCGGCGCCGGTCGTGAACCTGCAGACGGCGTTCGGCGGAGGTAAGACCCACTCGATGCTCGCGGTCTGGCACATGTTCAGCGGGCGGACGTTGGCCGAGTACCCGCAGGGCGTCCAGGACCTCATCGCCGGCGTCGAAGTCGACCCGAGTGTTGTGTCGACTCCGGTCCGGCGCGTCGCGATCGTCGGCAACGAACTCTCGCCGGGCCAACCGTGGACGAAGCCTGACGGCACCGAGATACGCACGATCTGGGGAGAGCTCGCCTGGCAGCTCGGGGGCGGTGAAGGCTATGCGATCGTCGCCGATGCAGACCGCACCGGCACCAACCCGGGAACAGCGCTGCGCACGCTCATCGAGACGTATGCTCCCGCTGTCATCCTCATCGACGAGTGGGTCGCGTACGCCCGCGGGCTCTACGGCAGAGAGGACCTGGTCGGCGGCAGTTTCGAGTCGCAGTTCTCGTTCGCGCAGCAGCTCACCCAGGCTGTAACAGCGGTGCCGGGCGCGCTCCTGCTCGTTTCGATCCCCGCTTCGGACGTCCGGCGAGACGACGACGCGCCCGTGGGATCCGACCTCGAGATCGGCGGTGCGCACGGCCGCGCCGCGCTCGAGAAGCTGCAGAACGTCGTCGGTCGCATCGCGCAACCGTGGACGCCGGCTTCCAGCACCGAATCGTTCGAGATCGTGCGACGCCGGCTCTTCAGCGAACCTGACGCCGTCGCGCGACGCAAGATCGACGCGACGGCAAAAGCCTTTGTCGTCTATTACCGCAAGAGCATGGGCGAGCTGCCGCCCGAGACTCGCGACGCGTCCTACGAGGCACGCATCCGCGACGCGTACCCGATCCACCCCGAACTCTTCGACCGCCTCTACGGCGACTGGTCGACCCTCGAGAAGTTCCAACGCACCCGCGGTGTACTGCGTCTCATGAGTGCCGTCGTGCACGCACTGCACTCCGCTGGAGACGAGTCACCCCTCATCATGCCCGGCTCGATTCCGCTCGACTCCGCCGCGGTGCGCGACGAGCTCACCGGCTACCTCGACGACGGAGACCGGTGGAAGTCGATCATCGAGAGCGACATCGACGGCGCCAACGCCACGGCCGTCCACATCGACCGCGAGAAGCCGTTGTTCGGCAATCGGGCGCTCACCCGCCGCATCGCGCGCGCGACCTTCATCGGGTCGGCGGCGACGCTCCGATCGAGCCACAAGGGGATCGAGCGCAAGCGGATGTTCCTCGGCGTCGCGATGCCCGGCGACACGATCGGCAACTTCGGGAGCGCACTGGGGCTTCTCGGCGAGCGCGCGAACTACCTTTACGCCGAAAGCGATCGGTTCTGGTTCGACCTGCAGGTCTCCCTCAACCGCACCGTGTCGGAGCGGGCACAGTCGTTCGCCGATGCGGATGTTGAGCGGTTCGTGATCGACCGGATCCGACGTCAGGCGAAGTACCCTGCGGTCTTCACCGACCTTGTTTACGCTCCTGCGGACTCGTCGGAGGTGCAGGAGGCGGAGAAGGTCAGGCTGGTCATCGCAGGTGTCGAACACCTGCACGACGGCAAGAGCTACGACTCGAAGGCGCACGAGTTCACGCGTGAGCTCGCCTCGACACGAGGGCAGTCACCGCGGCTCGGCGTGAACACGATCGTCGTGCTCGCAGCCGACCAGACGCGATGGGCAGACCTCGAACAGGCCGCGCGGCAGTACCTCGCGTGGAAGGCGATCTTCGACGACCGAAAGGTGCTCGACCTCACTCAGGGCCAGGTCGAAACCGCCGAACACCGGATCACCTCGTTCAACGCGACCGTCGAACAGCGCGTTCGGGAGACCTGGATCTGGGCGCTCTACCCGCAGCAGTCGGGCGGCGCAGCACAATGGTCGACGTCACAGACGAAGGCCGACGGCGCCAGCGAGTCGATCGTGCGCACCGTCGCCGAGAAGCTCGAGAAGTCCGATGTCGTCATCACGCACTACTCGATGCAGGCCATCGCGATTGAGCTCCAGAACCACCTGCGCAGCAGGTGGAATGAGGGGCGGATCGGTGTAGGCGAACTCTGGGATTACCACGTCAAGTACCCATACCTGGCACGGTTGCGCGACAAGCAGGTGCTGCTGGACGCGATCGCCTCCGCTATGACCGATCCTGCGTGGGAGCAGATCGGCTTCGCGCTCGCGGACGGCTATGACGCTGAGTCAGGAGACTTCATCGGGTTGCGGTTGCCGCTGGAGGACCCGGCGCCCGCAGCGATCATCGACTCGATGTTGCTCGTGAGCCCTGCACTCGCCATTGCGCAGCGGGAGCGGGAAAAGGCGGCAGCTGCGGCCGCCCCCCATCAAGCCGTTGCAGACGCGAATGCCGGCGAGACATCCCCGGCCCCTGGAAGCCCTGCCACTGTCGCTGCGGGCGTTGAGATCGGCGGCGGCGAGCGGTCGAAGCCTGTGGTCGTCCCGAACGCCCGGTACTCGGGCACGATCGACCTCGACCCCGCTGCAGACCTGCGACGGAGGCTCGGCGAGATCGCTGATGAGTTGCTCGTCCATTTGCAGCAGGCGGACCCCGATACGCTCGAGATCCGAATCACGATCGATGCGGGCAAGCACGCCGGTTTCCCCGAGCAAATCGCGCGCACAGTGCGAGAGAACGGCACACAGCTCGGCTTCGTGAAGAACCGATTCGAGGACCTCTGATGGCCCAGGCCGCACCGCGCATCCGCGGGTTCCGGGACGTTCCGCCCGATCCGTCGATCGCGAGCGCAGTCGGCCGCCACCACTCCTTCGAGACAGCGATCGCCGACCTCGTCGATAACAGCATCGACGCCGGCGCGAGCCGAGTGCTCGTGCGACTGCTCGAACGCGATGGTGCGATCGTCGGCCTTCGACTCATCGACGATGGCAAAGGCATGGACGGCGACGCGATTGATGCGGCCATGACTTTTGCGCGCAAGCGTGACTACGGCAGCGGCGACCTCGGTCACTTCGGGCTCGGGCTCAAAGCCGCCTCACTCAGCCAGGCCGATGTCTTGCGGGTTTTCTCGCAGAGCCACGGTCTTCCGCCGGTCGGGCGCGTACTTGAAGCATCGGCGCCGACCAAAGTGGGAGAGCTCGACGGCGACGATGTCGCCGGGGTACTCACCGACTTGCGTGTCGATTTCCCGTTCATCTCCGGCACCGTCGTCGAATGGGACAAGCCTCGTACCTTCCTCACGACGGCCGACGACCGCGACCGCTCTCGGTGGGTCGAAGAACGCATCTCGTCCGTGCTGGCTCACCTCGGAATCGTCTTCCACCGCAAGATCGCGACAGGCGCGGTGAGAATCACCGTCGAGGTGTTCGATACCGGTTACGGCGAAGCGGGCATTCCGCGGAGGGTCGATCCGATCGACCCGTTCGGCTATGACCGGCTCCCGAACGATCACTGGCCGAAGCCGATCGCCATCGCCATCGACGATGCGACGACAAACGGTCTTGCGCATCTCTGGCCCGCAGCACAGTCCGGTAGACGGGAATTCCGACTCGCAGGCAAGCCCGGAACGCTCGCCCAGGGCTTCTACTTCTACCGCGGCGACCGACTGCTGCAGATCGGCGGATGGAACACCCTTACGGTCGAGAAGCCGGAACTCGAATACGCGAGAGTCGCGATCGACCTCGACGACGTGCTCGCCGCACACGTGACGATCAACCCCGAGAAGGCCGGCCTGGAACTGGACGCCGACCTGAGGCAGGCGCTGCATGACGCGACAGTCGGGACCGACGGGGGTGATTTCGCCTCCTATCTCTGGCAGGCACAAGAACAACGACGTGTTTCTCGCACCTACACCAAACGACCAGTCACGTTGGTCGAGCCGGACCGCGGCTTCGGTGCCGACATGATCACTGCCTTCGCCGAGTCGGTCGAATACGCGGCGGCCGATCCTGTCGACATCCGCTGGAGGGTAGAACGGACCGAAGCGCCCGTTTCGATCGACATCGAACGCCGCACGATCTGGCTGAACGAGTCGTACCGCGACGTCATCGTCGGCCGCGAGGGGTTAGACGCCGCAGACGCCCCGTTCGTGAAGACGCTGCTCATGATCGTGTATTCGAAGTACTTCGAAGGTGCGTATCTCGGTTCTCGAGAGAAGGCGGAGCTGGCGGCGTGGGAGCAGCTACTGACCGCCGCCTTGCGGGATGAGATCGCCAAGCGAGCTCAAGAGATCGGAGCAGAGGATGACTGACAGCTCGGCCGAGCCGGGGCACCTCGAGCCGGCAAGCGTCGCAGCGTACTTCCGGGCGAAGGTCCCGGCGGCGTTCCGGATGAGCGAAAAGCCGCCGGTGCGGCTGACCATCGACCCGGGGACAGAGGAGCTGCGGCTGATCACACCGGCCGCGGGAGGCGACCCCGAGATCACCGCATACGAACGGCTGACGTTTCGGCGGGTCGGTGTGCATGGCGATGCCCGGGAGTGGTTCGAACTCTCGGTCGACGCGGCGGACATGCACTATGAAGCGTATGTGCTCATGGAGTCGATCGTCGATCAGCTCAAAGCGGGGTCAACGCTTCGGCATGCGACATCCGAATCGATCGAGGGCCTCAAGGACCTGCTCGCAAAACGCAGACGGCTGACAGATGAGAAGGTCGCGGGGCTCATCGGTGAACTGCTAGTACTTGCACATGTCCTGGACACAGCCGGGGAGGAGGTGGCCCTCGGGGCATGGCTGGGGCCACTCTCCGAGGAACACGACTTCGGATTCCCCGCGTTCGATGCCGAAGTCAAGACCACCTTGTCGGAGTCGCGATCTCACGTGATCGGCAGCGAGACGCAGCTCGAACCGGTCCCAGAGCGTGATCTATTCCTCGTCTCGGTGCAAATCACGCGAGCAGGCGCCGCCGCGCCGTCGTTCACCCTTCCCGAACTCGTCGAGCAGGTTCGGGCGCGACTAGATCAGGGGCTGCGCGCCTTCGACAATATGCTCGATGGGCTTGGATACCGCAACGTTGACGCCGACCTTTATCGAACGCGCGTCCAACTCCGGTCGGTCCCGCGCGCCTACCTCGTCGATTCGGAGTTCCCGGCGATTACCTCGGCACGGTTGGACGAGGTGATCCCGCAGCGGTCCCTTGTCGGCGGGGTCTCGTATCGTGTCGACGTGTCGCATCTCCCTTTCGTGCTCGCGCCCGAGCCGCTGACCGACCTGTGTGAGGAACCCGAGTGACCACCGACATCGACTCCGCGATCCACCCCCAGATCGCCGCCGCGACGAAGTCCGCCCTGAACAACATGCGAGACGAGGGCCCAGAGGGGCTCGTCGACCTCGTCGAGTACAAGCTGAGGAAGGCCGGGCTAGGCGTCGACGAGGCGTCGATCATGGCGAATGTGCTCGTGCCCGACCTCAATGATGAGACTCGGCGTGCCATGCACCTGGCGCTGGCACAGTGGGATGCTGAGGCGCAGCCGAGCTGGGCCGATGGGACGGAACCGTCTACAGCCGGGCGGCGGGAACGCGCTTACGAGCTGCTCGAGCTCTCTACCGAGGCTCGGGAGCGCCTCGACGCGGAGTTCCCGACAGCGGCGCGGCTCGACACCATGATCGTCGATCCCGACAATTGGGAGCCGTGGTACTCACCCGAGCGGAAAGACGAGCACGACTTCTACTGGAAGGCTTACCGAGGTGTACTCGAGGGGAAGGGATGGGCGCCGGACGCGATCGCCCATCTCAACACCTCGACAGCGGAGATCGTCGGGCGGCTCGCCGACCCCAGCGCCGAGATCGGCTACCAGACCAAAGGACTGGTCGTCGGGCATGTGCAGAGCGGCAAGACCGCTAACTTCACGGGTATCACGGCCAAAGCCATCGACGCCGGCTATCGACTCGTCATCGTATTGACCGGAACCATCGAGTTGCTGCGCGGCCAGACCCAGCGCCGACTGGACATGGAACTCATCGGCGAGCAGAACATCCTCGCCGGCGCCGACCCGACCAACGCCGATGCAATCCGTTACATCGATTACGTCGGTACCGGCGACACCGACTGGTTCGGCCAGAGATTCCTTCGGCACAAGGTCGACCCGCACAACCAACAGGGGACTCCGGCGATCAAGCGGCTGACCACGATCGGCAAGGATTACCGCAAGCTGGGAGTCGGTCGAGACACCCTCGACTTCCGACGCAGCGGCGAACTGAGAAACCCGGCCAAACCGGTGTTCGATCCCGAGAACATCCACGATGTGGATGTGCGCATCGCGGTCATGAAGAAGAACACCACCGCGCTCAAGAACTTGATCCACGATCTGAAGAACATCCGTGCGGACTCCCGTGAGATCCCAGCGCTCATCATCGATGACGAAGCGGATCAGGCATCGGTCAATACAGTTAACCCGCGGTCGAAGGCCGCGGTGAACAAGAGCAGCGCGATCAACCAGTTGATCAAGGACCTACTCGAACTGCTCCCTCGTGCGCAGTATGTGGGATACACGGCGACGCCGTTCGCGAACGTCTTCGTTTCGCCCGACGACTCCGAGGACATCTTCCCGAAGGACTTCATTGTCAGCCTCGAGCCGTCGAACGAGTACATGGGCGGAGCTGAATTCCACGATCTCGGCGGCGTCGAGCTCGAAGACAAGGGGGACCCGGCTGTCTCCAACGAAGCGGCATTCGTCCGGAATCTGATCGCCGACGGTGATGCCGATCCTCACTCCGAGCGAGCCGAAATGCTTCAGGCGATAGACGCGTTCGTTCTGAGCGGCGCGATCAAGAAATGGCGCGAGTCGGTGGACCCTGATCGATACCGTTTCCGCCACCACACGATGCTTGTGCACGAGTCGGTGTTGACCAGCGAGCACTCAGCGCTCGCTGACACGTTCAGGTCGGTGTGGGCAGAGGGTGCGTACACATCACCCGCAGGCTCGGCCCGGCTCCGCAGCCTGTATGCCGAAGACTTCGAGCGCGTCACCAAGTCCCGACTCGGCTGGTCCGAGTTGCCGCTTCCTTCCGTCTTCGATGAACTCAAACCCTTCATCGGCGCGACAGTGGACGCAGTCATGGCGGACAGCGACCCCGTAGTCGTGGTGAACGGCACGAAAGACAGCGACTACAGCGCAATGGACTTCCAAGTCCGGCCGTACTGGCGCATCATGGTCGGCGGTGCGAAGCTGAGCCGGGGGTTCACGGTCGAGGGCCTCACCGTGTCGTACTATCGGCGCCGCACCACAGCCGCCGACACGCTCATGCAGATGGGGCGCTGGTTCGGATACCGGCCGGGCTACACGGATCTTGTCCGGCTCTACATCGGGCGCGACGTGCTCGACGGCAAGAAGCGCTCGTATGACTTGTACGACGCCTTCACATCGATCATCGAGGACGAAGAGGAGTTCCGCGCGCAACTCAGGCAGTTCTCGGAGCTCGAAGAGGACGGCAAGCCGGTCGTCCGCCCCATCCACGTCCCTCCGATGGTGTTCCAACAGCTGCCCTGGCTGCGCCCGACCGGCGCCAACAAGATGTACAACGCAGTGTTGGACTACGAGGGTATCGGCGGTATCGTCAGGGACTTCAATGCCCTCGACTACCGGAAGGACGGCAGTCGCAACGCTGACCACTTCGACGCGGTCAAGCCGTGGATCGCCTCCCTTTCCGCCGAGCGAGCGATCTTCTACGGAGTCAACGGGACGACGTTCGAGGCGAGGCATGGGATCGTCTCGAACGAAGATGTGCTGAAAGCACTGCGCAGGTTCAAGTTGCTTTCCCTCGACCAGCTTTCGCCGACGATCGCCATGATCGAGAAGGCTGCCAAATCGGGCGATGTTGCTGATTGGGCTATCATCGCGCCGGTACTCGACGTCTCGTATCGGCGCGTAATCGACGGCGCCGAGATCTCCATCATGGAACGCCGGCGTCGCGCAGATCGACCCGGATTCCCGGGGAGCGAGAGACGGCACCGCGCGGTTCTCGAGGTCATCGCGCAGAAGAAAGATCGCGAAGTCGAGGCCGGCCCGGCCGCGGCAGTCCTTTCCACGCCGACGAGAGGCGCGATTCTCCTCACGTTCTCAATCGACCCTGAGGTGCTCGCATCCGAAAAGGGTGACGACGGATCGGGACGTGTCGACGCGCCACGCGTCAAGCGAGCGAACTGGCCGCAGCAGGTCACATCGTCGGACGTGGCGACGTTGCTTTCGATCGCTCTGCCGTATAACGCCGCACCTCGCGGACGCATCGGCTTTCGCGTGCGACGGGAGGACCTGGGCGGACAGGCGATCATCGAACTCGAATGATTCGATGGAGGCGTGGCTGAGACGAACAGATCGGAATCCTGGGCCTCATCGGGCGGCATTCGCCGTTCGATGCGGTCCAATCGCGGCCGCGACACCAAACCAGAACTTGCCGTTCGGCACGCGCTGCACGCGGCCGGGTTTCGGTACCGAGTCAATTACCGACCAGAGCCGACGCTTCGCCGTACGGCCGATATAGTGTTCACCCGCGCACGAGTAGCGGTCTTCATCGACGGCTGCTTCTGGCACGGGTGTCCTGAGCATTACCAACGTCCCGGTTCGAATCGCGGCTATTGGGACCCGAAAATTGCACGCAACCGCGAACGGGACGCGGAGACGGTCGAGCGGTTGCGGGGGTTCGGCTGGACGGTTCTCCGGTATTGGGAGCATGAGCCGCCTGAAGAGGTCGCCGAGGCCATCAGTGAAATCGTGCGCGCTTCTGCACACCGACGAGGAAGTGCCACCTTGGACGGGCGATGAGGCGGCCGATGTGCCGCGCTAGGTTCGTAACGAATCCCCAGTAAAGTGCACCCGTGGACGATGACGCCGGGGACTGGTTCCTCACACGCTCAGAACGAGGCAACCCCGCAAGCGACATCCAAGCGGGCGATGACGGCTCCGAGTCCTGGACCGAGGGCAACCACGTCCGCCCCCTCATCCACGGCGCCACCTACTTCGCCCGCCTGCACGCCGAGCTCACCGCCCTCCGCCCCGGCGACCGCGTCTTCTTCACAGACTGGCGCGGCGACGCCGACGAGCGCCTTCTTCCCGACGGGCCGTCCATCGGTGAGTTGCTGGCCGATCTGGCCAAGGATGGCGTCGAGGTGCGCGGGCTCGTCTGGCGCTCCCACGGCGAGCGGGTGAAGGCGCCCATCAGCGGCGCCTCCAACGAGCTGCTCGGGCGTCAGATCAACGAGGCCGGCGGCGAGGTGCTGCTGGACCAGCGGGTGCGGGTGTTCGGGTCGCACCATCAGAAGTTCTTCGTGATCCGGCACCGCGAC
>Ga0209455_1000537_pt1 | contig 26348 bp, 21 predicted proteins | sample AraplaCol_mCL_r2_FD_184275 | JGI IMG/M metagenome (GOLD analysis project Ga0209455, IMG submission 184275) | Arabidopsis root microbial communities from North Carolina, USA - plate scrape CL_Col_mCL_r2 (SPAdes) (version 2) | ecosystem: Host-associated > Plants > Roots > Endosphere | place: USA... | reverse complement strand
TTGATGACCATAGCAAGTCGGTCCCACCCCTTCCCATCCCGAACAGGACCGTGAAACGACTTTGCGCCGATGATAGTGCTGCAACCAGTGTGAAAGTAGGTTATCGTCAAGCTAGTTATTAGAAAAGGCCCGCTCAGTGAGCGGGCCTTTTTGCATTTCAGCGATCCACATTGATCTGCCAGCGCTGGTCGCGCGATGATGCGCCTATCGTCAGCGCATAGCGCCCCGGCGTGGTCTTCCATGCCTTGTCGTGCTCATCGAAGTAGGCGAAGGCCCGCTGGTCCAGCGTGACCGTTGCCAGGCCGGTTTCGCCGGGCTTCAGCGACAGGCGCGCAAAGCCTTTCAGCTCGCGCACCGGGCGCGGCACCGGCGACTGCGGCGGCTCCACGTACACCTGCGCCACCTCTGCGCCAGCCGTGCTGCCGGTGTTGGTGATTTTGAAGCTCAGGACTACCTTGCCATCCGGGCCTTGCTGCACTTGCGGCGCGCTGTATTCGAAGCGGGTGTAGCTCAGGCCATGCCCGAACGGGAACAGTGGCTCCACTTGCTTGCGGTCGGCCCAGCGATAACCGACGAAGATGCCTTCCTCGTAGCTGACCTGGCCGCCGCTGCAGGGATAATTGCCGTATGGCGCGCTGTCTTCCATGCGGCGCTCGTAAGTGAACGGCAGCTTGCCGCCAGGGCTGATACGGCCGAACACCATGTCGGCGATGGCGCCGTTGCCGTTCTGTCCGGGGAACCAGGCCTGCATCAGCGCCGGCACTTTGTCCAGCCAGCCGGCAGTGGCGACGCGGCCGTCGCTGTTCAGCACAACCACCGTGCGTGGATTGGCCGCGCTCACCGCCTGGATCAATTCAGGCTGGTGATAGGGCAGCTCATAGTCGCGGTCCGAACCTTCCGATTCGTCGCTGCTGGTATAGCCGGCAGCGACGATGACAGCATCGGCGGTACGGATTTTCTCGATCTCGGCCGGCGCCAGTTGCGGGCCGGTCTGGGGACCCCAACCGAAATGCATGACTGCTTCGCCGCCGTCCTGCATGTATTCCATGCGCAGCTTATGGCTGCTGTCTCCCTTCAGGTGTATGGTGGCCAGCTTGGTCTCCAGGCCATAGTCGCTCCAGAAGTCCAGCACCAGTTGATCGTCGAGGAAGACGCGCGAACCGTCGTCGCTTTCCAGCGCAAAGGTGTAATCGTCGTCGGCGGGTGCGGTGATGCTGCCGGTCCAGCGCGCCGAGAATTTATTCTTGCCCAGGCCAGGCGCGGGCGCGCGGCCGGTCCAGTTCTCATTGATCTGCTTGACGCTCCTGGTCGCCACGGCCGCGCCTTGCAGATCCATGCCTTCGAACAGTTCGAAAGTAAGCGCTCCATCGAAGCGCGCGCTGCGCAGCAGCCGTGCCGCCGGATTGAGACCCTTGCCCGCGATGTACTCGACCTGCGCTCCCTGTCTGGCTGCAGCCGCCTTCATCGCAGCGAGGAAGCTGGTGGCATGGAACGGCACCACTTGCGAGCTGCGAAGAAGTGCCTGGTGCTGTCATCGTAGCCGGCGGCAGTGGAGATGATGGGATTGTCGGCCTTCCATTGGCGGCTGACGTCGCCGCGCAGCGGGAAGTCCCAGCGCGGCGTGTTCATGGTCGGATAGTCCCGGATGTGGACCACGTCGCGGCGGCGCTCCAGCATCAGGGTCTTCATCCCCAGCTCGCATAATTCCTTGGCGGCCCAGCCGCCGCTGATGCCGCTGCCGATGACGATGGCGTCGAAATGAGGTTGGGACATGGCGCGCGTAGCCCTCGCAATGAAAATTGGAACCGATACCAATTTTGGATGCAAGCATATACCGCAAACGAAAAACTGGGCTAGCAATTTCTGATTCGTTCACGCAGAATGGTGCGGATCAACAACGAGCGAGAGGGGCAGATGGGACAGAACCAGCGGGCGCCAGCAGGCGCACAGGCATGACGTCGCGGCGCCGTTTCTTGTCCGCGTCGGCCGCAGCGTTGGCGGCCGGCAGCGGCTTTGTCCAGACCTTGCACAATGCGCTGGCCAGCGTGCCGGCGCGGGCGGGCGCGGGCCTGAGCGAGATCGATCATGTGGTCGTGCTGATGCAGGAGAATCGCTCCTTCGATCACTATTTCGGCACGCTGGCCGGGGTGCGCGGCTTCAGCGACCCGCGCGCCGCCATTCAACCTTCGGGACAGCCGGTGTGGTATCAGCCGGAAGGCGCCGGCTACGTGCTGCCCTATCACTTCGACATGCGCCAGACGAACGCCGCGCGCATCGGCCTCGATCACAACTGGAAGGGCAGCGAGGCGGTGTGGAAGCACTGGAACGCGTGGGTCGCCAAAAAGACGCCTTACTGCATGGGCTATTTCGATCGCGCCGACCTGCCGTTCTACTACGCGCTGGCGGACGCCTTCACCATCTGCGACGCCTACCATTGCTCGGTGTTCGGGCCGACCGATCCGAATCGCCTGTACGCCTTGAGCGGCCACGCCAACGGCTGCCTGCATGGCCTGGCCGATCCGAAGCTGTACAACGTCTACCAGGGCGCGGGCAAGCTGCAGGGCAAATACCACGCCGACATCGCGCAGGATCGCCCTGACGCCGCAGGCCTGGACTGGCAGAGCTATGCCGAGGTGCTGGAGGAGAACGGCGTTAGCTGGAAGGTCTACCAGGAATGGGACAACTACGGCGACAACTATCTGCAGTACTTCAAGAACTTCCGCGTCGATGCGCAGGGCAGGCCGCTGACGCCCGATGCGCCGCTGTACCGGCGCGGCCGTGCGATGGCGCCCGGCTCCACGCGCGAGAACGCGGCCGGCACCAGCGGCCAGTGGCTGGTCGACGATTTTGCCGCCGACGTGAAGGCGGGGCGCCTGCCGGCCGTGTCCTGGATCTGCGCGCCGGCCGAATACTGCGAGCATCCGGACGCCACGCCCAATGCGGGCGAGCATTTCACGGCGCGGGTGCTGGATGCGTTGGCCGCCGTGCCGGAAGTGTGGGCCAGGACGGTGCTGATCCTGACTTACGACGAGAACGACGGCTTCTTCGACCATGTGCCGCCGGCGATGCCGCCGCTGTCGCCGGCGCAGGGATACAGCACGGCCGGCAACGAGGGCGAGGTGTACCAGGGGCGCGAGCCGGTCGGCCTCGGCCCGCGCGTGCCGACGCTGGTGATTTCGCCGTGGAGCCGGGGCGGCCGCGTCAACTCGCAACTGTTCGACCACACCTCGCTGATACGCTTCATGGAAGAGTGGCTGGTGCAGGGCAAGGGCATGGCGCGCGAGCGCGTGCAGTGCCGCTACATCTCGCCGTGGCGGCGCGCGCTCTGCGGCGACCTCACCAGCACGCTGAGCTTTGCCGCGCCCGACGCCGGCTGGCCGGCCGCGGTGCCGCGCGCGGCCAGCTACTTCCGCGGCTGGGGCACGGCGGCCGCCAGGCCGCCGGTGGAACAGGCTTTGCCACACCAGGAGGCGGCAGCGCTGCCGCGCGCCGCCTGTGCGCTGCCATATCGCCTGCAGGTGGCGGGACGCTGCCTTCCCGGCGAGGATGGCTATGCGCTGGAGCTGCACAACATGGGCGCGCAGGCGGTGGCCTGCATCGTCTCGTCGCGCGAGCAGGACGACGGGCCGTGGCACTACACCGTGGGCGCAGGCCAGCGCGTGAGCGCGTCCCGCTGGCCGGGCAGGGAAGGCCGCTACCAGTTGACGCTGTCCAGCCACAACGGCTATCTGCGCGAATTCCGCGGCAGCCTGGCGGCGGACGGTGCGCGCGTCGAAGTGAACCTGCTGGAATCGCCGGAGCGGGCCAGCGTGCGCCTGTTGTGCCGCAACGAGGGCGCGCGACCTTGCCGTTTGCAGCTACGCGACCTGGCCTACGGCGGCGCTGCGCAGCCGGAGCTGGCGCTGGCGCCGGGCGAACAGCACAGCGTCACGCTGTCGGTCGCGGCCAGCCTGGGCTGGTACGACATCGGCGTGACGCTGGCGGGGGATGGGCACTACTGGCGCCGCCTGTCCGGCCACCTTGAAGGCGCCGGCCTGGACTATGCCGATCCGGTGCTGAGCGGCCTGGCCAGCGTTGCATCCGCGCCCGTCAATTAAACCGCCCGTTTGACATCCGACATTTGAGGATGGTACATTTTCAATCAAAATTGGAATCGGTTCCATAAATCCAAGGAGACAAGATGCAGACATGGGGACAGCGGCTGGCCGGCCTGGTCTTGGCCGTGACGGCTGCGGGCGCCTGGGCCGGCGCGCAGGCCGGCGGCGGCGTGCAAGCGTGGGTGACCACGGCGGACCGCAGCCGCTTGCTGGCGCAGGACAAGGACATCGCCTTCAGCACGCTGCCGAAGGCGGCAGCGGCGATCGAGATCGATAGCGGCACGCGCTACCAGGCGATGATCGGCTTCGGCGCCGCGCTGACGGATGCCTCGGCCTGGCTGATCCAGGAGCGCATGCAGCCGGCGCAGCGCGCGGCCTTGCTGGAGGAATTGTTCGGCCGCCAGCACGGCGGCATCGGCCTGAGCTTCACCCGCCTGACCATAGGCGCGTCCGATTTCTCGCGCAGGCATTACAGCTTCGACGACATGCCGCCAGGGCAGAGCGATCCCAAGCTCGAACACTTTTCGATCGAACCGAATCGGGCCGACGTGCTGCCGGTGCTGAAGGCTGCGCGCGCCATCAACCCGCAACTGCAGGTGATGGCCTCGCCGTGGAGCGCGCCGGGCTGGATGAAGACCAGCGACAGCCTGATCCAGGGGGCGCTCAAGCCGGAAGCGTACGGCGCCTACGCCGAATACCTGCGCCGCTACCTGGACGCCTACCAGGCCGAGGGTATCCCCATCTATGCGCTGACCTTGCAGAACGAGCCGCACTTCGAGCCGGCCGATTATCCCGGCATGCGCGTGAACCCGGCCTCGCGCGCCGCCTTCATCGGCGGCTACCTGGGGCCGCTGCTGGCTGCCACGCATCCTGAAACGCGCATCCTGGACTGGGACCACAACTGGAGCCAGGCCGATTCGCCGCTGAAGGTGCTGGCCGATCCGGCGGCGCGCAAATACATCGCCGGCGTGGCCTGGCACTGCTACGAGGGCGATGTGTCGGTGCAGGCCAAGGTGCATGCCATCTATCCCGACAAGGATGCCTACTTCACCGAATGCTCGGGCGGCGGCTGGGACAAGTCGTGGCCGCATACGCTGCAGTACTTCACGCGCGAACTGATGATAGGCGCGGTGCAGGGTTGGGCCAGGGGCGTGCTGGTGTGGAACCTCGCGCTCGACGAGCACGATGGCCCGCACCTGGGTGGCTGCGGCGATTGCCGCGGCGTCGTGACCATCAATGCGCAAACCGGCGCGGTCACGCGCAACGTCGAGTACTACGCGCTGGCGCACCTGAGCCGTTTCGTGCGGCCGGGCGCGCAGCGCATCAAGTCCGGTCCAACGCCGCCAGGCGTGGACGCGGTCGCGTTCCGCAATGCCGACGATGGTTCGCTGGTGCTGCTGGCGACGAACGGCGGCAAGCAGGCGCGCACGCTGGCGGTACGGGAGCAGGGACGCAGCTTCCGCTACCGGCTGGCGGCAGGCAGCGTGGCCACCCTGGTCTGGGGCAGCGCGGCGAAGTAAGCTCGTGTGGCGCGGACGCCGATGCCGCACCCAAAATAATTGACAAAGAAGGTCGCTCGCAGCACTATCGGCGATGCGATGATGGTAACGGTTCCAATAATAATTAACTGAGAGAGGCGACACCACATGAAGCAGCCAAGCAGCAGTACATCCACACAGCCAGCACGCGTATTCCAACGTTTCCAGATCACCCCGATTGCGGCAGCCTGCACCTTGCTGCTGATTTCCGGCGCCGCGTGCGCGCAGGAGGTTGCCGACACGTCGGTGGTGGTGGTCTCCGGCATCCGTCGCGGCATTGAAAGCGCGATCGCGGCCAAGAAGAACTCGGACCAGATCATCGAAGCCGTGTCGGCGGAGGATCTCGGCAAGCTGCCGGATTCCAGCATCGCCGATTCGATCGCCCGCCTGCCGGGCCTGGCCGCGCAGCGCATCGATGGCCGGCCGTCGGCCATCTCGATCCGCGGCCTGGGGCCGGACTATGCCGGTTCCATCATCAATGGCCGCGAAGTGGTCAGCTCCGGCGATGGCCGCGCGGCCGAGTACGACCAGTTCCCGTCCGAGCTGGTGAACCAGGTGCTGGTCTATAAGACGCCCGACGCCACGCTGGTCGGCCAGGGCTTGTCCGGCACCATCGACATCCGCCCGGCCATGCCGCTGGACTTCAACGGCCGCCAGGTGGTGCTGAATGTGCGCGGCGAGAAGAACTCCTACGGCAAGCTGACCTCCAACGGCAACGGCGGCATGGGCAACCGCGTCAGCGCGTCCTACATCGACCAATTCCTCGACCGCACGGTCGGCTTCTCGATCGGCTTCGCCCACCTGGATTCGCCGGGCCAGGCCAAGAACTACGAGTCGTGGAAGTACGGCGACTACGTCGGCAACTGGGGCGCCGGCGCCACCGGCCTGCCGGCCGGTTCGGTGGCCTCGCAGGGCTTCACTGCCAGTAACGTCGCCAGCAAGCAGGTGCGCGATGGCCTGATGAGCGTGATCGAGTACCGTCCCAGCAAGCGCTTCCGCACCGAAGTGGACATGTACTACTCCAGGTTCACCCAGGACCGCATCACCAACCAGTGGACCGGCGACGTGGGCCTGTGGGGCTCCCCGGCGTCGGCCTATTCCAACGTCAAGACCAGCAGCTTGAATGGCAACACGGTGGTCGCCAGCGGCACGGTGGCCAACGGCACCAACATCATCGACGACAAGAACTTCAACCGTACCGACAATATCGCGTCGGCCGGCTGGAAGAGTGAGCTGAAGCTGGACCCGAAATGGACTGCCACCGCGGACGTCGGCTATTCCAAGGCGCGCCGGCACGAACGCCTGATCGAGTCCATCGCCGCCAGCACGCCGGGCAGCGCGACCTTCAACTTCACCGGCCTGGATAGCGAATCGAATCCCGGCTGGACCACCAACCAGGACCTGACCGATCCGAACGTGATGCGGCTGACGAACAACCCGAGCTGGGCGCAACTGGTCACGCCGAGCTACACCGACGAGATCAAGTCGCTGCGCCTGAACATCGACCGCGACATCGACAGCAGCGTGTTCAGCAAGCTGACCTTCGGCGCCAACCACACCACGCGCGAGAAGGTGGTGAACTCCGCCGAATACGCGCTGGCGCTGGCGCAGGAGAGCATGGCGATTCCGTCGAACGCGCTGGGCGGCGTCACCCACATCAGCATGGGCAGCATCAACAACAACATCCTGTCCTGGAACGTGCCGGATATCCTCGGCCTGTACACCGCCACCTCCAAGAATCCCTGGGATGCCAAGGACCATGCGTATTCGATCCGCGAGAAGGTCAACACCGGCTACGTCAAGCTGGAGATCGACAGCGCGCTGGGCAGCGTGCCGGTGCGCGGCAACGTCGGCGTGCAGGCGGTGCATACCGACCAGCGCTCCTACGGCTACGCCTGGAACGACAGCAGCACGCCGGGCGCGCCGGGCGCCGGCAGCGTGATCCCGGTGGTCGGCGGCGCCACCTACACCGACTACCTGCCCAGCCTGAGCCTGAACTTCGAACTGGTGCCGGACCTGATCGCCCGCTTCGGCGCGGCCAAGACCATGGCCCGTCCGCGCATGGACGACATGCGTGCCGGCGCCGACCAGCCCAAGCTGAACGCGATTTCGCTGGGCTCCACCGTCGGCACCTGGTCGGCCGGCTCCGGTGGCAAGCCGGACCTGCAGCCATGGCGCGCGCGCTCGCTGGACTTCTCGCTGGAGAAGTACTTCGGCAAGAACAGTTACCTGGCCTGGGCGTCGTTCTACAAGTCGCTGCAGAGCTTCATCTACAGCCAGACCACGACGCGCGACTTCAGCGGCTTCCCGAATTATTCGAACCTGACGCCAGGCTGCCCCGTCTCCAACCAGAACTGCAACCCCAACCTGGGCACCATCTCGGCCATGGCCAACGGCCAGGGCGGCAAGGTGTATGGCATGGAGCTGAGCGCTTCGCTGGATGGCGCGCTGCTGTCGCCGATGTTGAGCGGCTACGGCATCATCGCCAGCGAGTCGGCAACCAGGAACCACCTGCCGGACGATAACAACGGCAACAAGATCAACCTGGATGGCTTCTCGGGCATCGTCAACAGCGTGACCGCCTATTACGAGAAGAACGGCTTCTCGACCCGTGTCAGCCGCCGCTACCGTTCGGCGTTCACGGCGTCGACCCGCAGCATCCTGCTGAACACGGAGTACTCCTCGCACATCGACGCCGAATCGCAGGTGGATTTCCAGATCGGCTATTCGTTCGAGCAGGGACCGTACAAGGGCTTGTCGCTGCTGCTGCAGGCGAATAACGTGACCAATGCGCCGTCCGCGCAGACGGCCGGGCCTGAGGTCGGCGGCAACAGCAAGGGCCTGCTGCCGTGGAAGTGGAACACCTATGGCCGCCAGTACCTGCTGGGCGCGTCCTACAAGTTCTGACACCGGCCAGCGCCAGCCCCCGCCCGGGCGGGGGCTCTTTTAATCGATACTCGGGGGCGCAGATGCTCAACAAGAATATCCGCGATATCGTGATCGTCGGCGGCGGCACCGCCGGCTGGATGACCGCCGCCGCCATGGCGCGCGTGCTCAAGGGCGATTACCGCATCCGCCTGGTCGAATCCGACGACATCGGCATCATCGGCGTCGGCGAAGCCAGCATACCGCACATCGCCACCTTCAATTCCATGCTGCGCATCGACGAGGACGAGTTCCTGCGCGCGACGCAGGGCACCTTCAAGCTCGGCATCGAGTTCGTCAACTGGGGCGGCGTGGGCGACCGTTACGTGCACGGCTTCGGCAAGATGGGGCCGCACCTGGATGGCTTGCCCTTCCATCATTTCTGGCTGCGCCAGGTCCTGGCCGGCAAGGCTGCCGACCTGTCCAGGTATTCCATCAACACGGCCGCCGCGCTGCAATCGAAATACATGCGGGCGCCGGAAGACATGGCCGGCTCGCCCCTCAGCGACATCGTCCATGCCTACCATTTCGACGCCAGCCTGTACGCGCGCTACCTGCGGGGGCTGGCGGAGCAGGGCGGCGTGCGGCGCACCGAGGGCAAGGTGGCGCAGGTGCTGCAGCACGCGGAGACGGGCTTCATCGAGGCGGTGGTGATGGAAAGCGGGGAGCGCATCGGCGGCGATTTGTTCGTCGATTGCTCGGGCCTGCGCGGCCTGCTGATCGAGCAGACGCTGAAGACCGGCTACGAAGACTGGTCGCACTGGATGCCCTGCAACCGCGCGATCGCCGTGCCGTGCAGTCCGGTCGAGCCGCTGATCCCGATGACGCGCGCCACCGCGCACACGGCGGGCTGGCAGTGGCGCATCCCGCTGCAGCACCGGATCGGCAATGGCCATGTGTATTGCAGCCGCTTCATGGACGATAAGGAAGCGACGTCCATCCTGCTCGACAACCTGGACGGCCGCCAGTTGGCCGAGCCGCGCTATATCTCCTACGTGCCAGGGCGGCGCAGGAAAATCTGGAACCGCAATTGCGTGGCCATCGGCCTGGCCGCCGGCTTCTTCGAGCCGATCGAGTCGACCAACATCCACCTGATACAGACCGGCATCCAGCGCCTGCTGACGATGTTCCCGCGCGCCGGCTTCGACCAGGCCGACATCGACGAAGCCAATGCGCAGGCGCAGACCGAGTATGAACGCATCCGCGACTTCATCGTCCTGCATTACAAGGCCACCGAGCGCGACGACTCGCCGTTCTGGAACTACTGCCGCAGCATGGCGATTCCGGACAGCCTGCAGCACAAGATCGACCTGTATCGCAGCAATGGGCGGCTGGTGCATGCCGAGCTGGACTTGTTCGGCGAAGTCAGTTGGCTGCAGGTGCTGCACGGCCAGCGCATCCGGGCGCAGGGTTATCATCCGTTTGCCGACGTGCGCCCGGCCAGCGAGGTGGCGGAATTCCTGGGCGACGTGGAAAAGGTGATACAGAAGTGCGTGGACTTCATGCCCACCCACGCGGAGTTCATCCGCCAGCATTGCGCGGCAGGGGGCGAAGTTTCGCGCGGCATGCAGCATTGAGTGATTGACAGTGCCTGAACCAGGATGATAATTTCTGCGACTCTTTACTGAAGGAAGTGCCGTGACGACGATACGCGATGTAGCCCGCCTGGCGGGCGTAGGCCTGGGAACCGCTTCGCGCGTGGTGAGCGGGAATGGCTCCGTGTCGGCCGACACGCGGGAGAAGGTGCTGGCCGCCATCCGCCAACTGGACTTCCGGCCGTCGCACGCGGCGCGCGCCCTCACCACCGGCGTCACGCAGATGATCGGCGTCTACATCCCCATCCTGAAAGGCTCGTTCTACACCCCGCTGCTGCGCCTGATCGACACCGAGCTGCGCAACGCCGGCCTGCACATGGTGGTGGCCTTCGGCGTCGGCCAGGGCGACGCCCGCCAGCAGGCGCGCGAGGGCGTGAACTTCCTGATGGAGCGCGGCTGCGACGGCTTGCTGGTGTTCGGCAATGCGCTGCACCAGCAGGACATCGACGAGCTGGCGGCGCGCGAGGCGCGGCTGGTGGTGCTCAACCACGAGTACGAGGGGCTGGCCGGCCAGTGCTTCAGCATAGACCACGCGGCGGGCGGCCGGCTGGCCGCGCGCGAATTGCTGGACCATGGCCACCGCCAGGTGGCCGTCATCGCCGGCCCATCAACCGCGCCGGACAACGTGCAGCGTATCGACGGCTTCATCGCCGAGCTGCAGCGCGACGGCATCGACACCAGCGACCTGTGGATCGCGGAAAGCGACTTTTCGCCGGAAGGCGGCTGGGCTGCGGCCGAGCTGCTGCTGCAATCCGGCCGCAAGGTGTCGGCCGTGTTCTGCGCCAACGACGAGATGGCCATGGGCGCCATGGCCCACTTCCAGCAGCACGGGCTGGCGATACCGGGCGATCTGTCGGTGATCGGCTATGACGATACGCCCGGCGCGGCCTTCCTGGTGCCGCCGCTGACCACGGTGCACATCCCCTGGAGCGCGGTCACGTACAACGGGCTGTATGCCTTGCTGGAGCGCTGCTACGGCCGGACGCAGCCTGCCGCCGAAGCGCTGGAGCTGGGCGTGACGCGGCGCGCCTCGGTGGGCCGGCTGCCGGCCGGCTGGGCTTAAGCCGCGGCCTGGGCCTGCAGGGCGTTGGCGGCCGCGTCCGCGCTCATGGGCTTGTAGTAGAAATAGCCTTGCACGAAGTCGCTGCCGACTTCCTGCAGGGCGCTGACCTCGGCCTGCGTTTCCGCGCCCTCGGCCACCACGTCCAGGCCCAGCGTGCGCGCCAGCATGACCACCACTTCGGCGATCTGGCGCTTGTCTTCGTGGCAGTCCATCTTGCTGACGAAGGAACGGTCGATCTTCAGCGTGTCGATCGGCAGCCGGCGCAAGTGGCTCAGCGAGGAATAGCCGGTGCCGAAGTCGTCCAGGCTGAGCTGGACGCCCAGCGCCTTCAACTGGTGGAACACCTTGAGCGAATGGTCGGGATCGGCCATCACCGAGCTTTCGGTCAGCTCCAGCTTGAGGGTGCCGTGGGCGACGCCCGATTCCCGCAGCACGCGCGCCACCTGCGGCACCAGGTTATCGTCGGCCAGTTGCAGCGCCGAGACGTTGACGCTCATGGTCAGGCGCGCGTCGCCATAGGCTTGCTGCCACTGGCGCAGGCAGCGGCAAGCCTGTTCCAGCACCCACAGGCCGATATCGCCGATCAGGCCAATCTCTTCCGCCACCGGGATGAATTCGGCCGGCGACACCTGGCCATATTCCGCGTGCTGCCAGCGCACCAGCGCCTCGAAGCCGCAGATGCGGCCGTCGCCCGGCGTGACGATGGGCTGGTAGCAGATGCTGAGGTCGCGCGCCAGCAGCGCCAGGCGCAGGGCCGCTTCCAGTTGCAGGCGGCGCACGGCCTTTTCCTGCATGTCTTGGTCGAACATCATCCAGCGCGCGCGGCCGTGCTGCTTGGCGTGGTACATGGCGATGTCGGCGTCGCGCAGGATGTCCTGCACGTCCGCATAGCCGGTGCTGCTGAGCGCGATGCCGATGCTGGCGGTGATGAACACCTGCTGGTGCGACAGGGTGAACGGCTCGGCCAGCACGGCCAGCAGGCGCTCGGCCACGCGGATCGGCACCTGCGGATTGTCGATGTTGTCGATCAGGATGGTGAATTCGTCGCCACCCAGGCGCGCCACCACGTCATCGTCGCCGCCGGCTTCCGCGCGCCCGCGCGCGATGAGGTCGGAGCCGCGCAGGCAGTTGGTCAGGCGCTGGCCGGTGGCCACGATCAGTTCGTCGCCGGCCTGATGACCCAGGCCATCGTTGACCTGCTTGAAGCGGTCCAGGTCGATGAACAGCACGGCAAACTGGTAGTTCGACGCGCGCTGCGAGCGCTGCATGAAGTGGCGCAGCCGGTTCAGGAACAGCTTGCGGTTGCCGAGCTGGGTCAGCGGATCGTGCAGGGCGTCGTGCATCAGGCGCGCCTTGGCGCGCTGGCGCTCGACCACGCGGCCCAGGTGGGTGCCGACCTGCGCCATCAGGCGCAGCAGCGCCGGGTCGGGCGACTGCAGTTCCGGGCTGAAGAACTCCAGCACGCCCACCACCTCGGCGCCTATCATCACCGGGAAGGCGAACAGCGAACGCAGCCCGGCGCGGCGGGTGGCCGTGGCGCGCGGATAGATGCTTTCGTCGAGCGCGTCGACGTTGATCCAGGCCGGCGCGCAACTGCTCAGCACTTTGCCGGGCAGGCCGGTTTCCGGGCCGAAGAGCAGGGATTTGGTCAGGCTGCGCAGCGCCTGGTAGCGGCCCGCGCTGTCCTCATGCCAGACCTCGGTGGGCAGCAGCAGGTCGGCCCGCTGTTCGCTCACCAGCAGCAAATGGCCGAGCGGCCAGTGGGCAAAGCGGCAGACGGCCTCCAGCGCGTGCTGCATGGCGGTTTCGACTTCAGCCGCCTCGTTGGCGGCCACGGCGATGCTTTCCAGCAGGGAGATTTCCTGCTGGCGGTGGAACAGGTCGCGCAGGCCGCGTTCGGCGATGGCTTCGGCTTCCTTGCGGGCCGCGGTTTCCCGCTTCAGGCGGCGGTTCAGGCGCGCGACTTCCGCCTCTGCCGAAGCAGGGGCCGGCGCGCCGGGATCATTGGTGGAAGCGCGCATGGAAGACGCATTTCTCGGCGCCGTGATGCATGCACACCGGATGTTCGATCTCCGCCGTCTCCTGGAAGAAGTCGGCGGCACCCAGCATGAAGCCTTCGGCCAGGGCGCACATCTTGCGCGCGGACGTGTAGCCGATCACCAGGCCGCCCTGGTCGTCGCTGCTGAAGTCGAAGACCGGCGTGGTCGCGCCCGGATACAGCTTTTCCACCTCGGGATGGATGATGCTGTTGAGCGTCAGGATGAAGCTGCGCGCATCGTTGTGCGGGCTGAAGAAGGAAGGATAGCGCTGCGCCAGCAGCGGCATGGCATGGCGGCCAAACCAGCGCAAGATATCCTGTGCCGGCAGGTTCAGCGCGGCCGAGGCGGCATCGACCAGGGCGACCACTTCGGCGTCGGCATAGCTGCCGAGGGAGGTGTAGGCGCCGTCCAGGCCGGCGTCGTCGAGCAGGCGGTCCCAGGTGTCTTCGCCATATTCCTGGCACACGACTTCCTGTAGCAGGTTAAAAACAATGCCTTTCATGATCGCTTCCTCGTGGTTGGATTGTTATTATAGTGCAATTGATGTTGCCATTATACATTCTTCCGGCCGCGCCAAAAAAACCACAGGAGTTTGCGGTGGCCGGGGGCTTTTTGGGGCTGCGCGCATGTATCATGGGGCGTTGCTTTGATTAACCATTAGAGGTGCGTACATGTCTAAAAAGTATCGTCTGGTCACCCGCAGCGATTTCGATGGCCTGGTTTGCGCAGTACTGTTGAAGCACCTGGACATGATCGATGAGATCCTGTTCGTCCACCCCAAGGATATGCAGGATGGGAAGATCGCCATCAGCGACCGGGATATCACCACCAACCTGCCGTATGTGGCCGGCGCGCACCTGGCCTTCGACCATCACCTGTCCGAAACCATCCGCAATACCGGCGAGCGCGGCAACCATGTGATCCACCCGGAAGCGCCGTCGGCCGCGCGCGTGGTGTATGACTACTACGGCGGCCTGAAGTCCTTCCCGGCCGCGTGGAACGACATGATGGCGGCGGTGGACAAGGGCGACTCGGCCCAGTTCAACGAGCAGGAAGTGCTGAACCCGCAGGGCTGGGATTTGCTGAACTTCCTGATGGATGCGCGCACCGGCCTGGGCCGTTTCCGCGAGTTCCGCATCTCGAACTACAACCTGATGATGGACCTGATCGACTACTGCAAGAACCACACGATCGAGCAGATCATGGAATTGCCGGACGTGAAGGAGCGCAAGGAACTGTATTTCGAGCACGCGGAAAAGTGCAAGGACCAGATCCGCCGTTGCGCCACCGTGCACAAGAACCTGGTGGTGCTGGACTTGCGCAACGAGGAAGTCATCTTTGCCGGCAACCGCTTCATCGTCTACGCCCTGTTCCCGCAGACGAATATCTCCATCCACGTGTTGTGGGGCTTGAAGAACCAGAACACGGTGTTCGCCACCGGCAAATCGATATTGAACCGCAGCTCCAAAACCAATATCGGCGCGCTGATGCTGGAATACGGCGGCGGCGGGCATGAGAATGCCGGCACCTGTCAGGTCGATAACGAGATGGCGGACGAGGTGCTGGGGGCCCTGATCCACCGCATCAATTCCGACGGCTGAAAAAACAAACGGCGCCGCAGGCGCCGTTTGGCTTAGAACTCTTTTTCAGGCAGGGCGATGGTGTCGTCCGTGCTGAACTGGTAATCCTTGAACACATGCTCGGCGGTGAGCAGTTGATACTCGCCGTCCGGCTTCTTGTGCGTGGTGTCCTTCAGGCGGTAGGTGTAGTGGCCGCAGGTCCAGCAGTTGAAGTTGCGCATGTGGGTGCACAAGCAGGTCTTGTCCATCACCGAGATGTTCTTCTCGTTCGGATGGGCCGCCACTTCCCGGTTGTAGGAATTGATGTAGGCGCAGTTGCCGGTCGCGTCCAGCAGGTAGCCGTACGACTCGCAGCCGGGGCGGATGCCGGCGCCGATGGCCGGCGTGCTCTTCAGCATGCGCATCGGGTAGCCGGTCGGCGAAATGCCGTTGACGATGATGTCCTCTTCCTGCGCCTTGATGTATTCCTGCTTGACCTTGTCCGGCAGGCCGCATTCCTTGGTGATGGTGAAGCGGGTGGCCACCTGCACGCCGGCCGCGCCCGCTTCCAGGAAGCGCACCGCGTCCGACCCGGTGAAGATGCCGCCGGCCGCGATCAGCGGGATGTCCAGCTTTTCTTCCTTGAAGTAGGCCAGCAGTTCCTTGGTGATGGTCATCAGGTCGTAGTCTTTCCAGTCCTCCAGGCCGAAGCCCAGGTGGCCGCCGGCCAGCGGGCCTTCGACGATGACGTAATCGGGCAGGCGGTCCAGTTTGGCGTTCTTGCGCAGGAAGATCTGCAGCGCGCGCACCGAGGACACGATGATGCCCAGCTTGGCCTGGCGGAAGCGCGGGTGGTCGGCCATCAGCGCGAACGAGCCGAAGTGCAGGCCGGCCGACAGGGTGATGCCGTCCACGCCCGCGTCCAGCGCCGCGTTCAAGCGGGTACGCAGGGTTTCGCGCGGGCCGTTCATGGTCAGCTTTTCCATGCAGTTCACGAAGATCAGGCCCGGGCCTTGCTTCTGTTCCATGGTCTTGCCGATGTGCAGGCGCTGCGCTTCGGCCAGGCGTTCGAGGTCGAACTGCACCACGGACTTGTCCATGTTGTTGATGTTGTACTTGTAGAGCCTGGTCTTGTCCTTGACGAAGCTGGTGTCGAATTTGCGGTCCGACACGTCTTCCACCATGGCGTCGGAAATATGGCCGATGCCGCCCAGGCGGGCCGCTTCCAGCGCTAACTCTGTCGTCGAAATATCGACACCCATTCCGCCGACCATGATGGGCACATACTCTTCATTGCCAAATCGCAGGCGGAAATCATCAACACGTTTCATTGCTATCCTTAGACTACCGAGGTTAATTGCGGTCGCGCGGCAGTACGGCTTCCCGGGGTATTCTACCCCACGCGTACTACAGCTATGTGACGGCGCGGCGGCCGCGCCGTGCGGCGGGGATCAGTCGCGGAAGTTATTGAATTCCAGCGGCAGATCGGTGACATCCTTGCGCAGCAGGGCGATGGCGGCCTGCAGGTCGTCGCGCTTGGCGCCGGTGATGCGCACCGATTCGCCCTGGATGCTGGCCTGCACCTTCATCTTGCTGTCCTTGATGACCTTCACGATCTTCTTGGCGTCGTCCGATTCGATGCCATTCTTGACCTTGATGACCTGGCGCACCTTGTCGCCGCCGATTTTCTTGATGTCGCCGTCTTCCAGGAAGCGGACGTCGACCTTGCGCTTGCCCAGCTTGCCGATCAGGACGTCGCGCACTTGCTGCAGTTGGAAGTCGGAGTCGGCCGTGACGGTCAGTTCGCGTTCCTTTTGTTCGACGGCGGCGCCGGTGCCCTTGAAGTCAAAGCGCGTGGCGATCTCCTTTTGGGATTGCTCAACGGCATTCTTCACTTCGATCATATCGGCTTCCAAGACTACATCAAACGAGGGCATAACATTTCCTTTTCTGGTGCTGCTTCAAAGACTGACATTTTAACGGACAACCGGCCGTTCGCCGCCATATCCCAGGTGGTTTTTTGCCTGTTTCATCCTATAATTATCCAAATTTCTTGATTTTCCCCTCATGTACACCCGGTCTTCCGTCCAATTTCAGTACCCGCTTCAATCCCTCAACACCTTTGGCATCGCGGCAACGGCGCGCGCCTATCTGCGCGTGGAAAAAACTGAGCAACTGCTCGGCGTTTATGCCGATGGCGACTGGGCTACTTCGGCCAAGCTGGTGCTGGGCGGCGGCAGCAATGTGCTGCTGACGCAGGATTTCGACGGCCTGGTGCTGCACATCGCGCTGCAAGGCCGCGAGATCGTCGGCGGCGATGCCGACCACCATTTCGTGCGCGTGGCGGCCGGCGAAAACTGGCACCAGTTCGTGCAGTGGACGCTGGCGCAGGGCATGGGCGGGCTGGAAAACCTGTCGCTGATTCCGGGCACGGCCGGCGCCGCGCCCATCCAGAATATCGGCGCCTATGGACTGGAAGTGAAAGACGTGTTCCACAGCCTGACCGTGTTCGATCCGGCCTGCGGCGTCACGCGCGTGATGGATGGCGCGGCCTGCCGCTTCGGCTACCGCGACAGCGTGTTCAAGCACGAGGGCCGCGACCTGATCATCGTCGACGTCACCTTCGCCTTGCCCCGGCGGTGGCAGCCCAACCTGCGCTACGCGGAGCTGGCGCAAGCCCTGCAAGGCGTCGCGGCGCCGACGCCGCAGCAGGTGGCCGACACCGTGATGGCGATCCGCCGCCGCAAGCTGCCCGATCCGGCCGTGATCGGCAACGCCGGCAGCTTCTTCAAGAATCCCGTGGTGCCGGCCGCGCAGTGCGCGGCGCTGCTGCAGCGCCATCCGGCGCTGGTGCACCACGCCCAGCCGGACGGCACGGAAAAGCTGGCGGCCGGCTGGCTGATCGACCAGTGCGGGTGGAAGGGGCGCAGCCTGGGCGCGGCGGGCGTCTATCCGCAGCAGGCGCTGGTGCTGGTGAATCAAGGCGGCGCCACGGGCGCCGACGTGGTGGCGCTGGCGCGCGCCATCCAGGCCGACGTGCAGGCGCGCTACGGCGTGCTGCTCGAACCCGAACCCGTCTTCATTTAACCGGGCATTTAACCGGGGTCAGTTCCGACATTCGGACACGAGCTCTGCCGTAAGCGCGTCTACGGCAGAGCTCGTGTCCGAATGTCGGAACTGACCCCGGTGTTAGGGACGGGCTGCCTGCACCAGTTCGATGGCGGAGTGGGCGTCTTCCGGATACAGGGCCGCGCCGGTGTGGCAGACCAGGCGTTCCTTGCTGTCGTGCGCGCCGGCCGGCGCCTGCGCGGTGATCGATAAGCTGATGCGGTGTAGCTGGCTGGCGACGATGGAGCGCCGCGCCGCCATGTTCAGGATCACGCCGAATTCATCGTGACCGATGCGCGCCACCAGGTCGCCCGGCCGGCATTCGCGCTCGACCCGGCGCGACACGTCGATCAGCGCAGCCGGCGACGCACCCAGGCCATCGACCCGGATCACGCCCACCGCCAGCCGCTCATTGCCGCCGTGGGCTTGCGCCAGCTTGGCCTGCAACTGTTCGTAGAAGAAGGCGCGGTTGGCGGTGCCGGTGGTTTCGTCCAAGGTCATGCGCTGCTGCAGCACGTGCGGGCCTTCCTGCGTGGCGCGGTGCATCAGCATGGCGGTCATGTCGGCCAGTAGCTGGGCGATCTCGGCCTCGGCGTCGTGGAAGGCGCGCGGCGCTGTCCAGATCAGCTTCATCACGGCGATGGCCTGGTCGTCCGCGATCAGCGGCACGATCACCATCGAGCGCAGACCGACCTTGCGGCAGGCCGCGCGGTTGACGCGCCCGTCTTCTTCGCTGTCGGTGCACAGGGTGGCGCTGCGGCTGGTCAGGGTCAGCCCGGACAGGCTGTTCGCCACCGGCATGCGCAAGCCCAGTTGCGGCTCCGCCACGCCGCAGGCCGAGCGGTACACCAGGGAGTCGCCCTCCAGCAGTTCGACCACGGCGCCGTCCGCGCCGGTCAGCGCGACCGCCTTGGCCGAGGCCCGGTCCATCACCGCGCTCAAGTCCTTGCCCAGCGCGACCAGCTCGACCTGGGCACGGACGATCGCCAGCAGTTTGTGGGAAGGGATGTCTGTCATAGCCATAAAAAAAGCAGACCTGAGTCTGCTTTCCAGTTTAGCCGAAGTGGCAAACGTAATCGAGGGTTTCCACCGTCTCGATGTCGAAGTGGCTGTTGGCGCCGACCTTGAATTCCTGGCCCGCGCCATAGGTTTGCCAGTCGCTGGCGCCGGCCAGGCGCACCTTGCACACGCCGCCGATGATTTCCATGATTTCCGGCGCGCCGGTGTTGAAGGTCAGGCTGGACGGGAAGATCACGCCCACGGATTTCTTGCTGCCGTCCGCCAGGATGACGGTGTGCGACACGCATTTGCCGTCGAAGTAGATGTTGGCTTTCTTGACGACGCTGACTTGATCGATTTGTGCACTCATGCTGCGATTCCTAAGTTTCTATGATGCTGAAGAGGGGCCAGGCGGCTCGGCCGCGTTCACCACGCGGTTGCCGCCGCCGCGCTGGGCGGCGTGCAGTGCCTGGCCGGCTTGCTGGAGCAGCGCCTCGGCCGTCGCCGCGGCGGACGGCACGATGCCGGCCACGCCGATCGACATGGTCACGCATGCGTAGTCCGCGCCGGTCGGCGGATGGTCGATCGCGAGCTGTTCCAGGTGGCGGCGGCAGGACTCGGCCACGATCAGTGCCCCAGTCCACGGTGTCTCCGGCAGGATAATGGCGAATTCCTCGCCGCCGTAGCGCGCGGCCAGGTCGGCCGGGCGCCTCAAATGTTCCGTTAGTATGGCAGCTACCTTGCGCAGGCACAAATCCGCCGCGGCCGGGCCGTAGTGCGCGGCGTACTGCGGATAGCGATCGACCCGGCACAACAGCAGCGCCACGGGCTGCTGTTCGCGCTGGCCGCGCCGCCATTCCACCCGCAGGACTTCGTCAAAACGGCGGCGGCTGGCGATGCCGGTCTGGCCGTCCAGCGCCGCCAGTTGGCGCAGCGCCTGCCGGGCGTCCTGCAGCAGGCGCAGGGCCTGGTCGCGCTGCAAACGGCTGACGTAGGCCTCGGCGTGGCAGCGCACGCGCGCCAGCAGTTCCAGCTTGTCCGGCAGCTTGACCAGGTAGTCGCTGGCGCCGACCGCGTAGCTGTGCGCCTTCAGCTTGGGGTCTTCCTTGGATGACAGCACGATCACCGGCACCTGGCGCAAGCCTTCGTCGGCGCGGTACTGCTGGATCTGCGCGAAGCCGTCCAGGCCCGGCATCACCAGGTCCTGCAGGATCACGGCCGGCTGCAACTGCTGCGCCGTGTGCAGCGACTTGGCCGCCTCGGTTTCGTAATGCAGCTCGATGCCGGGCTGGTCGCCCAGCATGCGGCGCAGGGCTTCGACGACGATCAACTGGTCCTCCACCAGCAGCAGCCGCACTGGCGGGCTGTCCAGCGTTTGCTCCATGGGCGCGGCGGTGGTGTCGGCCATGCGCTGCTCTTCAGTGGACATTGCCGCCCAGGTGGCTGCGCAGCACCGGGCCGATCTTGGACAGCGGCAGTATCATCTGCGCCGCGTCCAGCTCGGCGGCGGCGCGCGGCATGCCGTAGACGGCGCTGCTGGCTTGGTCCTGGGCGATGGTGGTGTGGCCGGCGCGGCGCATCGCCAGCAAGCCCTCGGCGCCGTCGCGCCCCATCCCGGTCAGCAGCACGCCCACCGCTTCGCCCTTCCAGTGCCGGGCCACGCAGTGGAAGAACACGTCCACCGACGGCCGGTAGGCATAATCCCGGGGATGGGCGTCGTAACGCAGGCGCAGGTGGTGGTCCAGCGTCAAGTGGTCGTTGCTTTTGGCGATCAGCGCCACGCCGGCCGCCAGCTCGTCGCCTTCCTCCGCCGGGCGCACCGGCATGTCCAGTTGTTCGCCCAGCCAGCGCGCGAAATTGTCGGCAAAGTTCTCGTCGATGTGCTGCACCACCACGATGGCGCAGCCGCGCGGCGGACGCCAGCCGGCCAGCATCTTGGACACCGCCACCGGCCCGCCGGTCGATGCGCCTATGGCCAGCAGGGAGGTGACTTTTTCCACGGTGTCCGGCTCGGCCGCGGCGCTGCCGGCCGGCGCGCGCGGCGCCATGGCCTGGGTGCCGCCGCTGTGGCGTATCAGCTTGTCCATGGTGCGGATCTTGGCCAGCAGTTCGGCGTCGCCGCCGGGACGGCCCTGCAGCACCGGCGTGGCGGTCACGTCCAGCGCGCCGGCGCCCAGCGCGCGGAATACCTGGTTGACGTTGTCCTGCGGCCGCCCGGTCACCACCAGGATGGCGCACGGGCTTTGCTCCATGATGACGCGGGTGGCCTCGACGCCGTCCATCTCCGGCATGTTCAAGTCCATCAGGATCAGGTCGGGCGGGTTTTCCGCGCACAGGCGCACCGCCTCGGCGCCGGTACGCGCGATCCACAGCACCTGGTGCTCGGCGGTGCTGGCGATCACGCGCCGCAGCGCTTCGGCTGCCATGGCGACATCGTTGGCGATGGCGATTTTCATTTGTGTGCATCCCCAATCAGGTCGCTGACCGCGTCCAGCAGCGTCTCGTCGTGGAAGCTGCCCTTGGTCAGGTAGTAGTCGGCGCCGGCCGACATGCCACGGGCACGGTCTTCGGGACGGTCTTTATAGGAGACTATCATGACTGGTAGCTGGTGCAGGTGAATATCTTTTTTTATCAGGGTGACCAGTTCGATACCGTCCATGCGCGGCATGTCGACGTCGGTGATCACCAGGTCATAGTCGCCGCTGCGCACCACGTTCCAGCCGTCGATGCCGTCGAGCGCGATATCGACCAGGAAGCCCCGGCTCTGCAGCAGCTTGCGCTCCATTTCGCGCACGGTGAGCGAATCGTCCACCACCAGGATGCGCTTGGCCTTGCGGCGCGCGGTGGCGTCGGCCCGCGCCAACTGGTGCAGGCCGCCGCCTTCGTGCAGCAGCTTGTCGATCGACAGCAGCAGGTCGGGCACATCCAGGATCAGCACTGGTTCGCCGTTGTCGAGCAGGGCGGCGGCCGCGATGTCGCGCAGCTTGCCGAAGATGGGATCGATGACCTGCACCGCCAGGCTTTGCTCGCCGCGGATGGCGTCCACCACCAGCCCGTAGCGGCGCGCGCCGGCGCCGATCACCACCACCGACAGTTCTTCGCCGGCGACCGCGGTCTCGCCCAGTTCCAGCACCTGCGCGGCCGAGACCAGGCCCAGGTGTTCATCGCCGACATCGAAGAACTGCTTGTTCTCCAGCGTGTGGATGGCCGCGTGCGGCACCTTGATCACGCGCTCCACCTGCACGATGGGGACGGCGTAGGCCTCGCCCTTGACGTCGGCCACCAGCGCGCGCACGATCGACTGGGTCAGCGGCAGCGTCAGGAAGGTATGGAAGCCGGCGCCCAGTTCCGATTCGATGCGCACCGTGCCGTTGAGGGCGCGCACGGTTTCCTGCACGATGTCCAGGCCGACCCCGCGGCCGGAGATGGCGGTGGTGGTGTCCTTCAGGCTGAACGCCGGCAGGAACAGGAATTCCATCAGTTCGGCCGCCGACATCGAGGCCGCCATCTGCGCCGACGCCATCTTGCGCTCGCTGACGCGGGCGCGGATTTTTTCCAGGTCCACGCCCTTGCCGTCGTCGCGGATCTCGATGCTCAGCATGCCGGCGCGGTGACGCGCTTCCAGCGTGATGGTGCCGGTGCCGGGCTTGCCCTGGGCGATGCGCTCGGCGGCGCTGTCCATGCCGTGATCGACGGCGTTGCGCAGCATGTGGTTGAGCGGGCTTTCGATGCGCGACAGGATGTCGCGGTCGACCAGGGTGTCTTCGCCGACGATCTGCAACCGCACGTCCTTGCCCAGGCTGCGCGCCAGGTCGCGCACCATGCGCGGGAAGTGCTGCACGCCGTCGCGCAGCGGCTGCATGCGCATGGTCAGCACTTCGTCCACCATGTTTTGCGAGACGGCCAGCAGACGGCGCTCGTAGGCTTCGACATCGGCGATATGCTCCAGCAGGAACTGCTTGAGCGGATGGGTTTTTTGCAGCACCAGCAGCGAGCGCTCTTTCAGGCTGGCGTCGCTGCCGTCGGCGATGGCTTCATGGAGCTGCTCGATGGCGGCGAACAGCGCGCTCTGGTTGCGCTTGTGACGCTGCAGGTTTTGCACGTGGGGATGCAACTGGTGCGCGTTGATGCGCGACTCGCTGGCCAGCGACAGCAGCTTGTCGAAATTCTGCGCGTGGCGTAGCTGTGCCGGCTGGCGGCCGACGGTCGGTTGGGCTTCGTCTGCGGCTGCAGCCGCTGCCGGGGCGGCGCCGGGTGGCGTCGCGGCCTGGTCTTGCGGCTGCATCGATGCTGCGGCCGCGCCCGCGGGTGCCGGGGCCGGCGGCGCTGGCGTCGCAACGGCGGCGGGAAGCGGCGCAGCGGCGGCCGGTGGCAGCGGGGGCGCGGCAAAAGCCGGCGGCGGCAGACTGGCCGGCTCGGGCAGGAAGGCGACGGTCAGGATGGCGTCCAGCGTTTTTTTCACCAGCGCGCCGTTGGCGCTCAGCCAGCCCTCGACCTCGGTATCCTGGAGCCGCGACAGTTGCAGGATCAGGTCGACCCCGGCCAGCAGCACGTCGACGCGGTTGGGCGTCAAGGCCAGCTTGCCGTGCTGGGCGGCGATGAAGGCATCCTCCATGCCATGCGCCAGTTGCACCACCACGTCCAACCCGACGATGGCGGCCGCGCCCTTGATCGAATGGGCGGCGCGCATCATGGCCTCGACCGCGCCGGCGTCGTTCTTCAGGCGTTCCATGGCCAGCAGGCCGTCGGTCAGCACCTGGGTCTGGCCTTCCGCCTCCATGCGGAACAGGTCCAGCATGGAGAACTGACTGAGGTCGCCGTTATTATCCTGGCTCATCGTAAGGCTCTCGCGAATTGGTGGCCGATCAGTCCCACGTCCAGCACGCCGATGCGCATGTCTTCATGCGAGATCACGCCGGACAGGAAGCGGGACAAGCCCTTGTTGATGGTGGCGGCGGGCGCCTGCACCGACGCCGACGCATAGCGCAGGATGCCGTGCAGGTCGGCCACCGGCAGCGCATAACTTTGCTCTTCCCAGCGCATCAGCAGCAACCGGGCGAAGACGTGGCGGTGCGCGGCGATTTCCACTTCGCGGTCATCGATGTCCAGCAGCTCGGCCAGCGCGATGCATGGATAGATGGTGCCGCCGACGTTGACGATGCCGCGCAGCCCCGCCGCGTCGCGGTGCGGCAGGCGGTGCGGCTGGGCGGCCGGCGCCACCGAGACCAGCACGCTGGTCGGCAGCGACAGCCATTCGCGGCCGATGCGGAACACCAGGCAGGACGCGTCCAGTTGCCTGCCGTCGCTGGCGGCCTGGCGGAAGTGGGCCGCCCATTCGCGCTTGTAGCTGTCGTCGACCGGGCGCTGCAGGTTGCGCTGGGCGGCGCCGGCGTACACCGCGCAGTTGCGGCAGTGGATCGCCTGCTGCAGCTTGTCGCAGCTTTGATCGCCGTTGACGCCTATCCTGTTCCAGCAGTCGTTGACGTCGATGGGAGTGAGGGTGGTGGTCATCGTTTATCGCCTCTCATGCTTGCTGGCGCTTGTAGACGCGGGCGGCGCGGGCCTTGAGCCTGGCCGCGCCGGCCTTGTCGTTGTGGGCCTCGGCCAGCAGGGCCAGGTGGCACAGGGCTTCGTAATGGTCCGGCTGCAGGTAGATGCAGCGCTTCCAGTGGTCTTCCGCCAGTTGCGGCTTGCCGCTCAATTCGTTCAGCAGGCCGAGGATGAAATAGGCTTGCGCCGATTCCGGATGCCGGGCCAGGTGGTCGCGGCAGCAGCGCTCGGCGTCTTTCAGTTGTCCCAGGTCGGCCAGGCGGCGCGCTTCGGCCAGCAGGTCGACCGTTGGCGCCGGCTGCTGGGGCGGCGCGGCTGGGCGCGGAGCCGGGGCACGCACCGGGCTGGGCGCCAGCGATGGCGGCGAGGCGAGGCGGCGCGCGGCGCGCGGCGCCACCGGGTGCGTGGGCTTGGCCCGACCTGGCGCAGCCACCGGCGCGGAAGCGCTGGCCGGGGCCGGGCGGCGCGGCCCCGCGGCTTTCTTTTTCAGGCCGAAGGCTTGCGCGTACGGCAGCGGCGTGTAGCCGTGCTGGCACAGCGACGACACCTCGGCATAACCGACATACAGTTGCCCGTCCGCCGCCAGCAGCGCGTCCAGCCGGGCGATGACGGCCTTGGTGGTCGGCCGGTCGAAATAGATCAGCAGGTTGCGGCAGAAGATCACGTCGTAGCTGATGGCGCTGTCGAACGCCAGCAGGTTGCCCTGGCGGACGCGCACCTGCTGCCGGATGGCGTCGTTGATGCGGTACGCGTCCTCGCCCACCTGGGTGAAGTGGCGCTCGCGGAAACCGAGCTCCTGGCTGCGGAACGCATTGCGGCCGTAAATGCCGGCCTGTGCGCGCGCCACGCACTCGGGACTGATGTCGTAGGCGTCGATCGCCACGCTGGCGGGCGGGATGCCGGCATCGGCCAGCGTCATCGCCATGGTGTACGGCTCCTCGCCGCCGGCGCAGGGCAGGGACAGGATGCGCACCTGGCGCGTGGCGTCGGCCGCCAGCCGCGCGCGCACGAAGTCGAGGGCGGCGCTGAAGGCGAGGGGATCGCGGTAGAACCACGATTCCGGCACCACCACCAGTTCCACCAGCGCGGTCAGTTCGGCGGGTGTGATCTGCGCCAGGTAGCTGTCCTGGTCGGCCGCGCCGGTCTGCTCCATGCGCTGCTGCAGCGCGCGCTCGGCCGCCTGCCTGCTCAGATTCAGGCCGGTCGCCTGGCGCAGCAGCGCTTGCGCGGGCGTCATCATGCCGGGAACAGCGCCGCCCGCAGCGGCGCCGGCAGCAGTTGTTCAAGTTCGACCAGTTGCAGCATGCCCGGCACGCCGCCGGCCACCTGGCCCAGGAAGGGCGCGGCCTGCACGCCGCTGTCGCGCAACTGGGCTTCGCTCACCTCCTGCACCCCGGCCACGCCCTCGGCGCGCAGGCCGAGCAGATGCGCGTGGCCGTCCGGCGCGCGGTAGTCGACCACGATGATGCGGGTGTCGAAATGGTCGGGGCCGGGCGCCACGCCGGCGGCGCGGCACAGGTCGATCACCGGCACCGACTGGCCATGGAAGTCCATCAGCCCGGCCACCGGTTCGGGGCTCAGCGGCAGTTGCTTGAGCTCCAGCAGGGGCAGCACCCGCACCACGGCGCGCAGCCGCAAGCCGTAGCGGTCGGCGCCGATATGGAAGACGAGCAGTTTCATGGCCGCCCGCGCCTCAGGCCGCGACCGAGAAATTGGCCACGCCGCCCTGCAGGTCGTTGGCCGCGTACTGCAACTGGTGCACCGCCTCGCTGGTGGCTTTCAGCGACTCGACCGTCTGCTGGGTCGCTTCGCTCAGTTGCATCATGGTCTCGGTGATCTGCTGCGCGCCCACGGCCTGCGACTGCATCCCCTGCA
>Ga0209455_1000535_pt1 | contig 26363 bp, 21 predicted proteins | sample AraplaCol_mCL_r2_FD_184275 | JGI IMG/M metagenome (GOLD analysis project Ga0209455, IMG submission 184275) | Arabidopsis root microbial communities from North Carolina, USA - plate scrape CL_Col_mCL_r2 (SPAdes) (version 2) | ecosystem: Host-associated > Plants > Roots > Endosphere | place: USA... | reverse complement strand
TGGGCGTGCCGCGGCTGGCCTACCGTTACTGGAAGGACAGTCGCCTCGGCGTGACCGGGGAACGCTCGATGCGGCGGGTGCTCATCCTGGGCGCGGATCGCGCCGGCGAGGTGCTGTCGCGCGACCTCCATCGCGATGGCGGCTACGCGGTAGTGGGTTTCCTCGACGATCGCCCCGCGTTGCGCGGGGCGAGCATCAATGGGCATCCGGTACTGGGCCAGTTCGAGCAATTGTCGGAGATCGCCCGCGAAGCGGCGGTGGAAATGCTGCTGATCGCCTTGCCGAACGCTTCGGTGAGCGAGATGCGCCGGGTGGTGGCGCTATGCGACGCCAGCGACCTGCCGTACCGCACGATCCCGCGGCTGGACGACGTGGTCGCCGGCCGCGCCCAGTTCAACGAGATCAAGGAAGTGGCGATCGAGGACCTGCTCGGCCGCGATGCGGTGGAGCTGGACTGGACGGCGATCCGCGAGACGATCGGCGGCCGCCGCGTGCTGATCACCGGTGGCGGCGGCTCGATCGGTTCGGAGCTGTGCCGCCAGGTGGCGCGGCTGGGCGCGCAGTCGCTGGTGGTGGTCGACCACAGCGAATACAACCTCTACCAGATCACCCGCGAGCTGCGGGCGAACTATCCTGAGTTGCTGCTCGAAGGCGTGCTGGCCAGCTGCGGCGACAGCGTGCTGATGCGCAAGGTGCTGGCCGAATCGCAGCCGCAGGTGGTGTTCCATGCCGCGGCCTACAAGCACGTGCCGATGCTGCAAGGCCAGTTGCGCGCGGCCTTCCTCAACAACGTGTTGGGCACGCGCACCATGGCCGACCTCGCGCGCGACGCGGGGGTCGAGTGCTTCGTGCTGATCTCCACCGACAAGGCGGTCAATCCCACCAGCGTGATGGGCGCCTGCAAGCGCATCGCCGAGATCTGGTGCCAGAACCTCGACGCGCACGCCGACACCCGCTACATGACGGTGCGTTTCGGCAACGTGCTCGACTCGGCCGGTTCGGTGGTGCCGCTGTTCCGCCAGCAGATCCGCGCAGGCGGCCCGGTCACCGTGACCCACCCCGAGATTTCGCGCTACTTCATGACCATCCCCGAGGCCTGCCAGCTGATCCTGCAGGCGGCCAGCCTCGGCAAGGGCGGCGAGATCTTCGCGCTGGACATGGGCGAGCCGATGAAGATCCGCGACCTCGCCGAGCAGATGATCCGGCTCGCCGGCAAGAAGCCCGGCAGCGAGATCGCTATCGTCTACACCGGCCTGCGCGCCGGCGAGAAACTGTTCGAGGAACTGTTCCATCCGTTGGAGCAGTACAGCGCCACCACACACGCGAAGATCTTCCTGGCCCAGCATCGCCAGGTGTCGTGGGACCTGCTGCAGGCCATGATGCACAAGGCGGCCGAGATGGTCGCCGTGGACAACGACGAGGAGCTGCGCCGCTGCGTGTCCAGCCTGCTGCCCTCGTTCCGCTGGAGCGAAACGGCACAGCCGGACAACGTGGTCTCGATCCGTCGCCAGGAAACAGGGGAGAAGTGAGTGAGCAAGCCGTTGCGCAAGGTGGTGTTCCCCGTGGCCGGTCTGGGCACGCGTTTCCTGCCGGCCACCAAGGTGGTGGCCAAGGAAATGCTGCCGGTGCTGGACAAGCCGCTGATCCAGTACGCGGTGGATGAAGCCGTCGACGCCGGCGCCGACACGCTGATCTTCGTCACCAACCGCTACAAGCACGCCATCGCCGACTACTTCGACAAGGCCTACGAGCTGGAAGCGAAGCTGCAGGAGAAGGGCAAGGGCGCGTTGCTCGCGCTGGTGCAGGGCACGCTGCCGAAGCACGTGCGCGCGATCTTCGTCACCCAGCCCGAGGCGCTGGGCCTGGGCCACGCGGTGCTGTGCGCGAAGCCGGTGGTGGGCGACGAGCCGTTCGGCGTGATGCTGCCCGACGACCTGATCTGGAATGGCGCCGGCAAGGGCGCGTTGCGGCAGATGGCCGAGGTGGGCGACCAGGAAGGCGCCGGCGTGATCGCGGTGGAGGAAGTGCCGCACGAACAGACCGACAAGTACGGCATCGTCGACGCCGTGCCGGTGGACGGGCGCAGCGCGCGCATCCGCCACATGGTGGAAAAGCCCAAACCGGCTGACGCACCGTCGAACCTCGCGGTGGTGGGGCGCTACGTGCTGCCCGGCCGCATCTTCGAACTGCTGGAGCGCACCACGCCGGGCGCCGGCGGCGAGATCCAGCTCACCGACGCGATCGAGGCGTTGCTGAAAGAGCAGGGCAAGGTGCTGGCGTACCGCTTCGAAGGCACCCGCTTCGACTGCGGCAACAAGGCCGGCCTGGTGCGCGCCACCATGCACATGGCGCTGCAGGACCCGACGCTGGCGCCGGTGGTGCGCGAGATCGCCGCCACGCTGTGATGTCGCGCCGCTGACTGGCGCGGCATCATCGTGCCAGAATCGCGACCGTATCCCGCCATGTTCGCGGCGCAGGATACGCAAGGGGAAACTCGAAGAATCAGGCCTCGCCAGTCGTGCGGGGCCTTGTTGTACCTGCATGCTCCCGGTTTCGGCATGGCGCCGATGCCGCGCAATGGATGAAGCGAGGGAAGCACCATGGATTTGCTGCGGTTCCTGTTCCTGTTGCCGGTGCGCCTGCTGCGCGCCATCGGTCATGTGCTTGGCCTGCTGTTGCGGCCGCTGCTTGGCGACTTGAGATGGTCGGCGCCGGGCTGGATGCATGCCGTGCAACGACGCCCGCTGCGTTCGGTCGGCATCCTGCTCGCCGCCGTGCTGCTGGCGGCCAGCGGCTGGTTCGGCTGGCAGTGGTACAAGAACCGCCCGCGCCCGCCCGAACCGCAGCGCATCAGCTGGAAGGTGGTGGCGCCCGCCGTCACCGATTACAGCAAGCCGCCCATCGTGGTGCACCCGCTGGAGCTGCAGTTCTCCGGCTCGGCCGCACCTATCGAGTTGGTGGGCAAACCGGCAACAACCGGCATCGACATGCGCCCGGCTACCAAGGGCCAGTGGATCTGGGTGGATGACCACACCCTGCGCTTCACGCCCGCCGCAGACTGGCCGGTGGGCCAGCACTACAAGGTGCGCTTTGATGTGCGCAAGGCCTTCGCACCGCAGGTGCTGATGGCCGACGACGCATTCGAGTTCGACACCGCGCCGTTCACCGCCACTCTCGGCAAGGGCGAGTTCTACCAGGACCCGCAGGACGCCACCGCCAAGCAGGTGATCGTGCCGGTGGACTTCGACTATCCGGTCGACGCAGCGCAATTCGAGCGGCGCGTGGCGCTCGCGCTGGTCGACAAGGACGACAAGCGCGGGCCTGCGTTGAAATTCAGCGTGACCTACGACGCAACCCGGCTGCACGCGTGGATACACTCGCAGCCGCTGGCGCTGCCGCACGACGATGGCGCGGTGGCGGTGGACGTCGACAGCGGCGTGCGCAGTTCGCGCGGCGGCGAGGGCAGCAAGGATGCGCTGAAGGCCAGCGTGCGCATCCCCGGCCTGTACAGCCTCACCGTGGATGATCTTTCGCCCACCCTGGTCGACAACGACAAGTACGAACCCGAGCAGGTGCTGGTGGCGAACTTCGGCGGCGCGGTGCGCGGCAGCGACGTGGCCGATGCGATCCACGCCTGGGTGCTGCCCGCGCAGAAGCCGGGGGAGCAGCCTGCCGACGATGGCACGCCCTACGACTGGGGCGTGTCCGAGGTGGGCGAAGATGTGCTGCGCAAGGCGCAGCCGCTCCAGCTCGTCCTGGTGCCCACCGAGAACGACTACCAGGCGCTGCAGAGCTTCAAGTACCACGCCGTGCCGGGACAGCGCGTCTACGTGCGCATCAGCAAGGGCATCAAATCCTTCGGCGGCTACGTGCTGGGCAAACCGGTGGCGCAGGTGTTCACCGTGCCCGACTACCCGAAGCTGTTGCGCTTCGTGGGCAGCGGTTCGCTGCTCTCGCTGGACGGCAGCAAGCGCGTCTCGGTGGTGTCGCGCAACCTGCCGGGCATGCACGTGGAAATCGGTCGCGTGTTGCCCGACCAGTTGCAGCATCTGGTCAGCCTCAACTCGGGTGACTACAGCCACCCGCAATTGCCGTACGACTTCGACGAAAGCCATATCGTCGAGCGCTACGAGATCAAGCGTGGCTTCCCGAAATCGGCGCCGGGTCAGGCGCATTACGAGGGCGTGGATCTCGGCCAGTACCTGAAACCCGGCAAGCGTGGAGTGTTCTGGTTGCACCTGTCGGGCTACGACCCGGCGGCAACCGCGAGGAAGGCCGCCGCCGCCACGAAGGCACGCGCACTGGCGCGGCAGGGGCTGGCTCCCGCGCCGGGGCAGTCGGCAGGCACGCCTGCCGCGGCGAGTTCGGCGACGCCGGCCAGCAGCGACGCAGTCGACGGCAGCAACGACAGCGGCGACGACAACAGCGGCAACGGCGAGGGCGATGGCAGCGACGCCCCCGGCGACAACCGCCTGATCGTGGTCACCGACCTCGGCATGCTGGTGAAGCGCGCGCTGGACGGCAGCCAGGACGTGTTCGTGCAATCCATCCATACCGGCCAACCGGTGGCGGGCGCCAGCGTGTCGGTGCTTGCGGTGAATGGGCAGACGCTCTACACGCAGGCCACCGGCGCCGATGGCGTGGTGCATTTCCCCAGCCTCAAGGGACTGGAGCGCGAGAAGAAGCCCGCGATGTACGTGGTGTCGAAGGGCGAGGACCTCTCCTTCCTGCCCATCGGCAGCTACGATCGCCAGCTCGACTTCTCGCGCTTCGACATCGGCGGTGAGGCGAACGCGGCGAATGCGGGCCAGCTCAGCGGCTACCTGTTCTCCGACCGCGGCATCTACCGCCCCGGCGACACCTTCCACATCGGCCTGATCGTGCGTGCCGCCGACTGGGCGCGCAACGTGGCCGGCATTCCGCTCGAAGCCGACATCGTCGACCCGCGCGGCACCACGGTGAAGCAGGTGCCGTTGTCGATGGACGCCAGCGGCTTCGGCGAGCTTTCCTACACGCCCGCCGAAACCGCGCCCACCGGCACCTGGGCGGTGAACCTCTACATCATGCGCGGCGGCAAGGCCGACACCCAGATCGGCAGCACCACGGTGCAGGTAAAGGAGTTCCTGCCCGACCGCATGAAGGTGAGCGCCAAGCTCTCGCAACAGGTCGCCGAGGGCTGGGTGAAGCCCAACCAACTCAAGGGCCTGGTCGATGCGCAGAACCTGTTCGGCACGCCGGCAGCCAATCGCGCAGTGGAAGCCTCGCTCACCCTGCGTCCGGCGTGGCCGGCTTTCCACAGCTGGCCGGATTACCACTTCTACGACATCCGCCGCGCGAAGGACGGCTACGAGGAGAACCTTGCCGACGGCAAGACCGACGACCAGGGCCACGCCGAGTTCGACCTCGACCTCAAGAAGTACGCCGACGCCACCTACCAGCTTTACTTCCTCGCCAAGGTGCACGAGGCCGATGGCGGCCGCAGCGTGGCCGCCGCCACGCAGACCCTGGTGTCGTCCAACGACTGGCTGGTGGGCTACAAGTCCGACGACGACCTCGGCTACGTGAGCCGGAACGCGGTGCGCAAGGTGCATCTGGTGGCGATAGCTCCGGACGCGAAATCCATCGCGCTGGATGGCCTCAAGGCGCAGCTGGTCGAGCGCCGCTACGTCTCGGTGCTCACCAAGCAGGGCTCGGGCGTCTACAAGTACGAATCCAAGCTCAAGGAGATCCCGGTCGACGAGAAAGCGCTGGCGATCCCCGCCGGTGGCCTGGATTACGCATTGCCCACCGACAAACCGGGCGACTACGCGCTGCTGATCCTGCGCGGCAGTGACCGCATGGAGGTCAACCGGGTGAGTTACTCGGTGGCCGGCAACGCGAACCTGTCGCGCTCGCTGGAGCGCAACGCCGAGCTGCAGCTCACCCTGGACAAGCACGACTACCAGCCCGGCGACACCATCCACGTCGCGATCCGCGCGCCTTACACCGGCAGCGGGCTGATAACCATCGAGCGCGACAAGGTCTACGCGCACGCCTGGTTCCACGCCGACACCACCAGTTCGGTGCAGAGCATCACGCTGCCCAAGGGCTTCGAGGGCAACGGCTACGTCAACGTGCAGTTCGTGCGCGATCCGTCCTCGGACGAGATCTTCATGAGCCCGCTCAGCTACGGCGTGGTGCCGTTCTCGGTGAACCTCGATGCGCGCCGCGACGCGCTCACGGTGGATACGCCCGCGCTGGTGAAGCCGGGCGACACGGTCACCTTCAAACTGCACGCCGCGCAACCCACCAAGGCCGTGGTGTTCGCGGTGGACGAGGGCATCCTGCAGGTGGCGCGCTACCAGCTGGGCGATCCGCTGCAGTTCTTCTTCAAGAAGAAGATGCTGGAAGTGCGTACCGCGCAGATCCTCGACCTGATCCTGCCCGACTTCGAGAAGCTGATGTCGCTGGCGGCCGCGCCGGGCGGCGACGCCGATGCCGCGATCAATCGGCAGCTCAACCCGTTCAAGCGCAAGCGCGACAAGCCGGTGGCGTACTGGTCGGGCATCGTCGATGTGGATGGCGAGAAGGAGCTGAGCTACACCGTGCCGGATTATTTCAACGGTCGGCTGCGCGTGATGGCGGTGGCGGTATCACCACAGCGCATCGGCACGTTCGAAGGCGCCACCACGGTGCGCGGCGACTTCGTGCTCTCGCCCAATGTGCCTACCACGCTGGCGCCCGGCGACGAGGCCGAGGTCAGCGTGGGCGTGGCGAACAGCCTCACCGACATCGGCAACAAGTCCGTGCCGGTGGCGGTGACGCTGAAGACCGGGCCGCAGCTCACGGTGCTGGGCCCGGCCACGCAGGACCTGAGCCTCGCCTCGATGCGCGAAGGCGTCGTGCGCTTCCGCGTCAAGGCGACGGACCAGCTGGGCTCCGGCCATCTGGCCTTTGCCGCCAGCTACGGCGGCAAGTCGGCGAAACAAGGCATCGACGTGTCGGTGCGTCCGGCCGCGGCCTATCGCACCCAGGTCGACGTGGGCCGGGTGGAATCGAACAGCCAGGCCGAGCTGAAACCGCTGCGCCCGCTGTACGACGCCTATGCCTCGCGCGATGCGGCGATCTCCCCGTTGCCGGTGGTGCTGGCGCAAGGCATCACCAGCTATCTGGTGAACTACCAGAACTACTGCAGCGAGCAGATCGTCAGCTCGGCGATGCCACGGCTGGTGGTGTCGAAGTGGCCGGTGGTGCCGGTGTTCGCGCACGCGCTGCAACCGGCCTTCGGTGACAAGACCATCAGCAACGACCAGGCGCTGGCGAAGTTCCTCGACGTGCTGCACGCGCGGCAGAACGGCGCGGGCGGCTTCGGCCTGTGGTCGGCCACGCCGGATGCGGAACCCTTCGTCTCCGACTACGCGATGAACTTCCTGATCGAGGCGCGCGAGCGTGGCGTGGCCGTGCCGCGGGACATGCTCGATGCCGGCAACCAGTACCTGAAGCAGTTGGCGGCGAACGACGGCATGGACACGCTGGACGAACTGCGCCAGCGCGCCTACGCGGTGTACCTGCTGACCCGGCAGGGCAACGTCACCACCAACGATCTTGCCGCGGTGCAGAAGCGCCTCGACGAGCTCTATCCGAAGGAATGGAAGAACGATCTTGCCGCCGCCTGGCTGGCCGCTTCGTACAAGTTGCTGAAGCAGGATGCCGAGGCGAACCGGCTGATGGCCGGTCCGTTGAAGGCGTTGACGCGCACCAAGGCCGCCGAGGACTTCAGCTACGGCTACTACTACGACCCGCTGACCCGCGACGCCAGCGTGTTGTACCTCGTCGCCGAACACTTCCCGCTGGAGGCGAAGGCGCTGCCGCCGCGCGTGTTCGAGAACCTCGCCTGGCCGCTGGCGCACGGCGACTACAACACCTTGTCCTCGGCGATGACGGTGCTGGCGCTGGATAGCTATGCGAAGGAAACCGCTGCCAACCTCGACAAGCTCGGCATCGACGAGGTGCTCGCCAACGGCGCCGCGAAGTCCATCGCCCGGCCGCAGGGCGGCATCCTGCAGGGCGGCACGTGGAGCAGTGCGGCGCAGGCGCTGCGCTTCACCAATCACGGCGATTTGCCGGCCTGGCGCATCGCCACCCAGGGTGGCTACGACCGCGTCACCTCGAAGGAAGCGATCAAGCACGGCATCGAGATCGTGCGTGACTACACCGACACGAACGGCAAGCCGCTGGACCAGGTCACGGTGGGCGAGGAGATCGACGTGCACCTGAAGATCCGTGCCACCGGCGACGCGGGCGTGGGCAACGTGGCGATCGTGGATCTCCTGCCGGGCGGTTTCGATCCGGTGCTGCAGACGCCGCCGGCCGCCGCGCCGGCGGGCGAGGACAGCGGCGACTCCGATGGCAGCCAAGCGGCAGCCTCCTCGTGGCGCTCGCCGATCGGCCTGGCCAGCTCCACCTGGAAGCCCGACTACGCGGACATCCGCGAGGATCGCGTGGTGATCTACGGCACCGCCACGCCGGACGTGCGCGAGTTCGTCTACCGCATCAAGGCCACCAATGCTGGCAAGTTCCAGGTGCCGCCGGCCTATGCGGAGTCCATGTACGACCGCGCGATCCAGGCGCGGGCACCCGGTGGCGCCGTGCTCTCCGTGGTGCAGAAGCCATGACCAAAACCGCATCGCCCAACTGCCGAGAACCGCAAGCGACAACGTGGGTCGGGATTCATCCCGACAAGTGTCTCCTGCATGTCGGGCTGAAGCCCGACCTACGGGTTGTGTGTGCCGGGATGAGGGGCGTGTGTCCGTCGCGAGCTTTCTGAAGGAGCGCCTCGTCCGCTGGCAGAACTGGCTGGCCGCCCTCGCGCTGCTCGCCGCCGTGCTGTCGGGCTGCCGCCTGTGGCCGCATCAACCCCTGCGCGAACGCCTGCCCAGCTCCACCGCGTTCTATGACGACAGCGGCCATCTGTTGCGGCTGACCCTGGCCAGCGACCAGCAATACCGCCTGTGGGTGCCGCTGAAATCCATCTCGCCCCAGCTTGTCGAGGGCGTGCTGCTGCACGAGGATCGTTGGTTCCGCTGGCACCCCGGCTTCAACCCCTGGGGCCTCGCGCGCGGTGCCTGGGTTACCTATGTGCAGCACCGCCATCCGCAGGGCGGTTCCACGATCACCATGCAGCTGGCCCGCCTGCTGTGGCGACTGGATACACGCACGCCGCTGGGCAAGCTGGGCCAGATCGCGCGCGCGTTGCAACTGGAGTTGTTCTACTCGAAGCGCGACCTCCTGGAGGCCTATCTCAACGACGCGCCTTATGGCGGCAACGTGCAGGGCGTGGGCGCGGCCAGCCTCGCGTATTTCGGCAAGCCGGCCGGCGCGCTCACCTTGCCGGAGGCGCTCACGTTGGCGGTGATTCCGCAGGAGCCTTCGCGGCCGTTGCAATCGAACGGCGTGCTCATCAATCCCGCGCTGGCGCAGGCGCGCAATCGCCTGTACGCGCAGTGGCTGCGCAAGCATCCACGCGATGCCTCACTGAAGCCGCTGTTCGCGCTGCCGTTGACGCTGAGCCCGCTGGCCAGGCTGCCGTTCGAGGCACCGCATGCGGTGGATCAGCTGCTGGCCGCGCAGCGCACGAGCGGCGATGTGCTGTCGCCCATCGTGACCACCACGATCGACCTCGGCCTGCAGCATGCGCTGGAGCGGCAGGTGGCGAACTACGTGCAACGCAACGCGCCGCGCGGCATCAAGAACGCGGCGGCGCTGCTGATCGACACCCGTGACATGGGCATCAAGGCGATGGTGGGTTCGGCCAGTTACTTCGACGCCGGCATCGAGGGCCAGGTCAACGGCACCGACGCGAAGCGCTCGCCCGGCTCCACACTCAAGCCCTTCATCTATGCACTGGGTTTCGACCAGGGCGTGCTGCATCCGCAGACCGTGCTGCGCGACGTGCCCAGTTCCTTCGGTCCGTATACGCCGGAGAATTTCGACGGGCATTTCCTCGGGCCGATCACCGCCACCCAGGCCTTGATCCGCAGCCGCAACATCCCCGCCGTGTGGGTGGCCTCGCAACTGCACCAGCCCAGCCTGTACGACTTCCTGCGCGAGGCGGGCGTGAGCCGCATGGCCAGCGAGCAGCACTACGGCCTGGCCCTGGTGCTGGGCGGCGGCGAGGTCACCATGCAGGAGCTGGGCGATCTCTACGCCATGCTGGCGAACCGCGGCATGCTGCAGCCCTTGCGCCTGCGCGCGGACGATCCGCAAGTCGCCGGTACGCGCCTGCTCAGCGACGCGGCCAGCTTCATGGTGATGGACATGCTGCGGCAGAATCCGCGCCCCGACGCCGCCTTCGGCAGCGAGCGTACCCAGCTGCCGGTGGCTTGGAAGACCGGAACCTCGTGGGCCTTCCACGATGCCTGGACTGCCGGCAGCTTCGGTCCCTACGTGCTGGTGGTGTGGGTGGGCAATTTCGACGGTACGGCAAACCCCGCCTTCGTGGGCGTGGAGGCGGCGGCGCCGCTGTTCTTCCAGATCGTCGACGCGCTGCGCGCCGAGCGTCCGCATATGCATGAGCCGATCCGCCACATGCCGGCGAACCTGAAGCGCGTCGAGATCTGCCTCGCCAGCGGCGATCTGCCCAGCCAATGGTGCCCGCAGCGCGGCCGGACTTGGTTCATCCCCGGCAAGTCGCCGATCCGCGTGGGCAACGTCTACCGACCGCTGGTGATGGATGACGCCAGCGGCCTGCCGGCCTGTCCGCCGTATGCGGGCAGGCACACGCACGTGGAGGTGTTCGAGTTCTGGCCCTCCGACCTCGCGCATGTGTTCGCGCAGGCCGGCATCCCGCGCCGCAAGCCACCACAGAATCCGGCTTGCCGCGACGCCGGTCGCCCCGATGGCGATCCGCCGCAGATCACCTCGCCGCTGCGCGCCAGCACCTATGCGATGCGCTTGCATCAGGATCAGCCCACGCCGATCGCCTTCAGTGCCACCGCCGATGCCGACACGCATGCGCTGTACTGGTTCGTCGATGACGCCTACGCGGGGCAGGGCACGCCCGGCAACAGCCTGTTCTGGCAGCCGCGCAACGCCGGCAGCTATCGCGTGCGCGTCGTGGACGATCACGGCCGCAGCGACGAACGCACACTTGCGGTGACACTGGTGCAGTGATGTACGCTCGGGCGCTTCGCTGTCGCACAGGGGCGTCAGGGCATGAAGCAAGCACCGGTTCCGTCGTACTACCGCGCCACCGCCACGCCGTACGAGGCGCATGCGCCGCTGCAGGGACGACAGGAAACGCGCATCGCCATCGTCGGTGGCGGTTACGCGGGATTGAACACGGCACTGGGTCTCGCCGAACGCGGCGTGCGCGACGTGGTGCTGCTGGAGCGCGAGCAGATCGGCTTCGGCGCCTCGGGCCGCAACGGCGGCTTCGTGTTCGCGGGCTATTCGCTGGGCGAACAGACCTTGCTGGCCCAGCTCGGCGAGGCGCGCGCCCGTGCGCTGTTCGGGCTCACCACGGCGGCGGTGCAGCGCATCCGCGAACGCGTGGCGAACTACGCCATCGCCTGCGACGCGGTGGACGAGGGCGTGATCTGGGCCAACTGGTTCCGCGACCCCGAGGTGCTGCGCCGGCGCCAGACCCTGCTGGCCGAACATTTCGACGTGCACTGGGACTGGCTGCCGTGGGAGGAAATGCGCGAGCGCGTGCGCAGCGACCGCTATTACGACGGTTTGTACGAGCGCAATGCGCTGCACCTGCATCCGTTGAACTACGCGATCGGCCTTGCGGCCGCGGCCAGCGGGCAAGGCGTGCGCATCCACGAGGAGAGCGAGGTGTGGCGCCTGCAGCGCGAAGGCCCGCGCTGGCTGCTGAGCACGCCGCACGGCGAACTGCTGGCCGACCAGGTGGTGCTGGCCTGCGGCGGCTACCTCGCCGGCCTGCGCAAGCCGATCGATCGTGCGGTGCTTCCTATCGCCACCTACGTGATGGTCACCGAACCGCTGGGCGATCGTCTCGCCGAATGCCTGCAGACCCGCGCTGCGGTCTACGACACGCGTTTCGCGTTCGACTACTACCGCCCGCTGCCGGACACGCGCCTGCTCTGGGGCGGCCGCATCTCGATCCAGAATCGTCAGCCGCAGGCGGTACAACGCCTGCTCAGGCATGACTTGTTGCGGGTGTTCCCGCAACTCAAGGATGCGAAGATCGATTACGCCTGGTCGGGCCTGATGAGCTATGCGCGCCACCAGATGCCGCAACTCGGCCGCGGCGAAGGGGAGGACGCCGGCCTGTGGTGGGCGCAAGCCTTCGGCGGCCATGGCTTGGCGCCCACCTGCGCCGCGGGCGAGCTGCTCGCCGCGGCGATCGCCGATGGCGACGAGGGCTGGAAACAATTCGCCGACTATGGCCTGGCAAGCGTGCACAAGCCGTTCGGCCTGCTTGCCGCCCAGCTCAACTACTGGTGGCAACAGGCACGCGACGGATTCAAGACGAGGCTGGAAGGATGAGCGAGACGACGGAAACAACCCGGGCGAGCGAGATCGGCTGGGTCGATTTCGAGAAAGTGCTGATCGTGGCCGGCACGGTCACCCGGGTGGAAGCCTTCCCCGAGGCGCGCAAGCCGGCGTGGAAGGTGTGGGTGGATTTCGGCCCGTATGGCGAGAAGAAGACCAGTGCGCAGATCGCCGCGCTGTATTCCGCCGAAGAGCTGCTCGGCCGGCAGATCGTGGGCGTGATCAATTTTCCCGAGAAGCAGATCGGCCCGTTCCGCTCGCAGTTCCTGCTCACCGGTTTTCCTACGCCCGAAGGCGTGGTGCTCACTGCGATCGAACGTCCGGTGCCGAACGGCACGCGGCTGGCTTGAGATGGCTGCGCTGCGCCCGGCGCGCATCGAGGATGCCGCCGAGATCGCGCGGCTGGCCGGCGAGCTCGGCTATCCGGTGGCCGCCGACGCGATGCAGGCGCGCCTGCACGCTCTGCTGTCCCTGCCGCGACATCGCATCGTGGTGGCGCGTGGCGAGCATGACGGCCTGCTCGGCTGGATCGCGGTCGAGCGCCGGCTCACGCTGGAATCCGGCGAGCGCATCGAGATCGTGGGACTCGTCGTGGACGCCGCCGTGCGCGGTACGGGCCTCGGGCGCGCACTGGTGGCGGATGCGGAACGGTGGGCCAGCGACCAGGGCTTCGACACGATGGTCGTGCGTTCGAACGTGGCGCGCGAGGGCTCGCATCCGTTCTACGCGAGCCTGGGGTATGCGCGGTTCAAGACGCAGCACGTCTATCGCAAGCCGCTGGAGTGAGCCGGGCGCGTGTTCGCCTGCATGGCTTGCGGGAGAGGTGCAGCGGGGCTCCCGGTTTCCGGCATTGTCACGCAAGCGAAGCCGCCTCGCCTGCGTCGACCACGTCATGCGCAGCGGACGACGCTCACGGCTGATCCAGCCACACCCCGAGCCCCTGCGCGTTCAACTCGATATCCATCCCCAGCAGGGCGACCAGCGCCTCGCGCCCCCGAGTCCAGCCGTGCGCCGCGGCGCGCGTGGCGTAGAGATCGGTGAGCCCGTCCATCAACACGGCATGGCGATCGGGTTTGCCGTGCGCGGCGCGAGCGATCGCCACCATCGCATCGATCTGCGCGTGCAAGTCGTCGGCGAGTTTCGCCACGTCCTCGACGCGGCCGTAATGGGTGAGATGCATCGCCGCGGGTTTCAGCGCGACCAGGCGACGGAGCGAGGCGTGCAGCGCCGCGGGATCGAACTGAACCGGCGAGGTGGTGGGCAGAATGAACGGGCCGTTCGCGGTATCGAAGTCGCGATAGGAGAGGCCGAACACGTCGCCGGTGAAGCAGGCGTTGCTGCGCACGTCATGCACCGTGAGGTGGTGCTTCGCGTGGCCGGGCGTATCCAGGCAATGCAGCGGGCGCCCGGCAAGGTCGACCATGTGGCCGTCCGGCGCCTCGACCACGCGCTCGGCGGGCACCGGGCGCAGGCGACCATAGGTCGATTCCATCACGCCCTCGCCGTAGACCGCGCTGGCGCCGGCCCACAGTTTCGCGGGATCGATCATGTGCCGCGCACCACGCGGATGCACCACCAGTTTCGCGTTCGGCAGGCGCGCGATCAGCTCGCCCGCGCCGCCGGCATGGTCCAGGTGCACATGGGTGAGGATCAACCAGTCCACGTCCGCGGGCGCGAGGCCGGCATCATCCAGCGCGGCGAGCATGCGCAGCACCGCGTGGTTGGTGCCGCAATCGACGAAGGCGCCGCGGCCGCGTTCGACGATCAGGTAGGCCGCGTCGAAGCGCGGGCGCACGAAGCCGGTGTCGATGGTGTGGATGCCGTGTGTCGTCATCGCCGGTTCCGCAACTGTGGGTGTTCCCAGCGTAGCAAATGCGCATCCCGCGCCTTGCCGGGCTGCGGTCGGCATCCGGCCGCCGGGTTTGTAAAGTTATGTAATACCTTGCGGTCGGCCGCCGATGATCTGGTACGTTCCCGGCATTCGCAAGTTTGTGTAGTCGAGTGCAGCGGGGCCAGCATGCAGCGCATTTTCATCGTCGGTTGCCCGCGTTCCGGTACCACGCTCGTGCAGGCGATGCTGGCGCGGCACCCGGCCGTGCTGACCCTGCCGGAGACGGCGTTCTTCGAGCAGTTGTGCGGCGATCTCAAGTGGCGCTGGGGCGATCGCGATGCGCGGCCGCAGCGGCGGCGCCTGCGGCAACGGCTGGGGTTCGCGCACAAGCGGGCGCACGCGGGCCTGGGAATGCTGCAGCGTCGTTTGTCGAACGAGGCCGCGCGGCTGCCGTGGCCGCTGCGCACCGAAAGCTGCGCGCGCCGTTTCGTCGATCTGCTCGACGCCCGTGCGCAAGCCGAAGGGCGCACGGCCTGGATCGAGAAGACGCCGTATCACCTGCTCTACATCCCCGAGATCGAACACCACGTGCCGAACGCACGCTTCGTGCACGTGATCCGTCCCGGCGAGGACGTGCTGGCCTCGATCGCGGACGCGAACCTGCGCTACGAGAACAACAACGCCTTCGGTGGCGGCACCGTGCACTGGTCGCGGCGCTGGAATCGCGCCGCCCAGATCCATCGTGCGCACGCGCGACGGCCGCACCACCACTTCGTTTTCCTCGACGACCTGACCCGCGACAAGCATCGCGAATGGCTTCGCCTGTGCGCCTTCCTGCAGATCGATGCCGCGGCCGAGCTCGATGCCAGCTGCGATCAGCCGATCGCCGACCTGGACAACGAGCCATGGAAACGCGACGCGCTCAGCGGCCAGCCGGGCGAGACGCGGCGCAAGGCCGAAAGCATGTTCGGGCCGCAGGTGCGGGAGTGGCTGCGCCGGCAGCTGACGCCGTACGAGGAGCTGCGTTGCAGCTGCAAGGGCACCGAGCGGCACACCCGACGCGACAAGGTCCGCTACCTGGCGCGCTGAGGTGCGTGCGCCGGCCGCAGCAGGCGGCCCGGCGAGTTCGCGCGGATCTCGCGCGACGGCGCAGTCAGCGCTGCGCCGCCGCCGGCTTGCGCTGCAGACGATAGACGCCGGTGTGCAGCGCCGTCACGCCACCCTCCCGGAACGCCGGCTGGGCGGCGAGGATATCGCTGCGCTCCAGCAGGTCCAGATCCCAGTGGCCGCCGAACAGCGCTGCGACTTCATCGGCGTCGACGGAGAATGGCGGTCCCTCCATCTCGTGCTGCGGGTATTCCAGCGTGATCATCAGGCCGCGGCAGCCGGCGGGGAGGCGGGCGTAGGCCTCGCGCGCATAGCGTGCACGCAGCGGCGGAGGCAGGGCGATCACGGCAGCGCGATCGTAGACCGCGGCGCAACCGGCCAGGGTGGCGTCGTCCAGCGCGAACACGTCGCCCTCGATGATCTCGATGTTGCCGGCCACGTGGCGCATGCCCAGCGGCGATTCGTGCCGCACGGGCTTCAAGCCCTGCTCGGCGAAGAACTGCGCCACCGCCAGCGGCGACAGCTCCACGCCCAGCACGCGGTGGCCTTGTTCGGCGAGCCAGCGCATGTCCAGCGTCTTGCCGCACAAGGGCACCAGCACCCGGCTGCCGCGCGGCAGCGCCAGCGCCGGCCAGTGCTGCAGCAGCAGCGGCATCGGCGCGTCACGATGGAAACCGGTGCGGCCTTCGCGCCAGCGCTCCAGCCAGAATTCCGCTTGCATCGATCGCACTCCGTCAGTTATCCCACGCCAGCATGATCTTGCCGATATGCGCGCTGCTTTCCATCAGCGCGTGCGCACGGGCGGCTTCGCGGGCGGGCAGCACGGTGTGGATCACCGGGCGCACCTGGCCGGATTCCAGCAGCGGCCACACTTCGCGGTGCAGCTGGCGGGCCAGTCCGGCCTTGAACGCGACCGGGCGGTTGCGCAGGGTGGAGCCGGTGAGGGTGAGCCGGCGCCGCATCAGCTGGCCGGCATCGATGGTGGCACGACTGCCGCCCATGGTGGCGATCAGCACCAGGCGGCCGCCTTCGGCCAGCGCGTCCAGTTCGCGCGGCACGTAGTCGCCGGCCACGTTGTCGAGGATCACGTCCACGCCACGGTCGCCGGTGGCCTGCTTCACCTCGCTGGCGAAATCCTGCGTGCGGTAATTGATCGCCAGCTCCGCACCCAGCCGCTCGCACGCGGCGCACTTCTCCCCGCTGCCGGCGGTGGCGAACACGCGATGGCCGAACGCGCGCGCCAGCTGGATCGCGGTGACGCCGATGCCGCCGGAACCGCCCTGTACCAGCAGGCTTTCCTGTGCGCCGCCTTCGCCCTGGCCGAGCCGTCCGCGCACGAACACATTGCTCCACACGGTGAAGAAATTCTCGGGCAGCGCCGCCGCCTCGATCAGCGAAAGTCCCGCGGGCACCGGCAGGCACTGCGCCAGCGGCGCCACCGCGTACTCCGCGTAGCCACCGCCCGCGAGCAAGGCGCACACCGCGTCGCCGGGCTGCAGACCGAACGGGTTGTCGCCGCCGAAGTCGCCTTCGATCAGGGTGCCGGCCACCTCCAGTCCCGGCAGGTCGGAGGCGCCGGGGGGCGGTGCGTACTTGCCTTGCCGCTGCAACACGTCGGGCCGGTTCACGCCGGAGGCCGCCACCTTGATCAGCACCTCGCCGGGGCCGGGCTTCGGCACCGGCCGCTGGGCGAGCTGCAACACCTCGGGCGCGCCGTGGCGGGTGATCTCGACGGCATGCATGCTGGACATGGCGATTCCTGCGGCGACGAGGTGCTTCAGTGTAGGCGATGACCCGCCGGTGCAAGGGTTGCCTCATTCGGCATCGTGGAAGATCACGCCCAGCACGTGACGTCGCCCCGTGCGCACCGTACTGACGCCGTGGCGCATGCGCACCCTGTGATTTCCGCGCTGGCCGTGCACCGGGCGCTGGTTCACCGCGAAGACCACCGCATCGCCCTGTTGCAGCGGCACCACCCGCACCTGCGACTGCATGCGCGGGCGCTGCTCGGTCAGCACGAACTCGCCACCGTCGAAATCCACGCCCGGCACGGACAGCAGCACCGCCAGTTGCAGCGGAAACACATGCTCGCCGTAGATATCCTGGTGCAGGCAGTTGTAGTCGCCGGCACCGTATTGCAGCAGCAAGGGCGTGGGTCGCCGCTGGCCGGCGGCGTGGCATTGCGCGAGATAGTCCGCGTGAGTGGCGGGATAGCGTGTGGCCAGATCCAGCGCCTCGTTCCAGCGATTGGCCAGCGGAGCCAGATAAGGCCATGCCGCGCGACGCAGCGCTTCCACCAGCATCGGGAGCGGGTAGGCGAAGTAACGGTATTCGCCGCGTCCGAAACCGTGACGCTCCATCGTCACGCGGCTGCGGAACGCGGCGTCGTCCACATACAGCGCGGCCAGTTCGCGGCAGGCGGCAGGTGGCAGCAGCGACGGTAGCCGTGCATGGCCTTGCGTGTCGAGCTCGCCCAACGCGGCGGTCCAGTCGCAGGCGTGCAGGCGCTGCTCCAGGGCAGTCGTGTCGAACGCAGGGGTGCGATTCACTCGGTGTTCTTCATCCGTGGCGGTTCGCGCAGCGTGCCCGGCGATTGCGCCGGGCACACTCCGGATCTTGCGATGCTCAGAGTTTCAGCATCGGCTTGAAGCCGCCGAAGATCATCCGCTTGCCGTCGAACGGCATCGACGCCGACGACATGCCGGACATGCGCGGGTCGGACAGCACCTTGGCCACCACGCGGTCCCGGTGGGCGCGCGAGCGGTAGCTGACCCACGAGAACACCACCACCTCGTCCGGTTTCAGCTTCACGCTCTGCGGAAACGAGGTGAGCTTGCCGGGCTTCACGTCGTCGGCGACGCACTCGACGATCCCGAGCGCGCCGTATTCCTTCCAGATGCTGCCCATCTTGCGCGCGAAGCGCCGGTAGGCGGCGAGGTTCGCCTTCGGCACGGGCAACACGAAACCATCGACGTAGTTCATGACTCCTCCACGGGTTGGGATGGAAGCGGTTCGTGCGATGTGGCCGTCTGCGGCGCAGCGGCCGAAGCGGGGGCGTTCATGGCGTGTCTGCGCAGCAGGTGGCGGCCAGCGGGGCGGGCGTTTCGCCGTCGTCGTAGCGATCGTGCAGGCGCTGCCAGTGCATGCCCTTGCCGTCGAGGTCAGGCATGCCGCCCCAGCCCTCGCCGCGCCCGAACGGGGTGAGGTCGAGGTAGTGGTAGGTGGTCAGCAGCGTGTCCAAGCCGCGGGCATAGCTGGAATAGCTATGGAACACGCGCTCGCCGTCGCGCAGGAACACGCTGATGCCGGGCAGTTCGCCCGTGAGGTTGCCGGTTTCCCCGCGCGCGAGCATTTCGGCCTGGTCGCGGTAGTTGTATTCCACCGGCGCCACGGCTTCGTCCTGGCTGACGTGGAAGTCGTAGTTGAAGTCGCTGCCCCACGACGAATACCACGGCAGCGTCCAGCCCATGCGCGCCCGAAAGCGCAGCAGCTCCGCCAGCGGCGCGCGCGAAACCAGCGCCAGCGTGGTGTCGCGCGCGTGCAGGTGGGCGAGGTGGCCGAGGTTGTCCACCAGGTAGGAGCAACCGGGGCAACCCTCGCCGCGGTCGCGGTGGAACATGAAGTGGTAGACGATCAGCTGGCGCCGTCCCTCGAACAGGCCGAGCAGGGTGGCTTCGCCGTCCGGCGTGTCGAACAGGTAGGGCTTCTCCACCGGCACCATCGGCAGCGCGCGGCGCTGTGCGTTCAGCCGGTCCAGCATGTGGGTGGCGTCCTTCTCGGCGGCGAGCAGGTCCTTGCGGGCGGCCAGCCAGGTGTCGCGGCTGGCAATGGCGGGGAGTGTCGGCATCGTGCGTCTCCAGGCTTGGGGTTCCTGGAGACGACGAGCGAGGCGGGCCGGAATCGACATGCCCCGCGATCGCCGGTTGCCTCACGGCAACCGGGTGAAGGTTCAGGCGGCCACGTCCACCAGCACCAGCTCGGCATCCTCCAGCGCGGTGACGCGCAGGCTGCGCTCGTCGCGGATCGCCGCGCCGTCGCGTGCGTCCAGCGGCACGCCATTCAGTTCCACCTTACCGCGCGCCGGCACGAGGTAGCCGTAACGGCCCGGCGCCATCGCGTAGTCCGCGCTCTCGCCGGCCTTCAGCGTGGCGCCCAGCACGCGGGCGTCGGTGCGCAAGGGCAGGGCCTCGTCGTCGCCGGGCATGCCGCTGGCCAGTGCCACGAAACGCCCGGCCCGCTCGCCCTTCGGGAACGGCCGGGTGCCCCAGGACGGCGGCTGGCCGTGCGCGTCGGGAATGATCCAGATCTGGAAGATGCGCGTGGTCTCGTCGTCCAGGTTGTATTCGGCGTGGGTGATGCCGCTGCCCGCGCTCATCACCTGCACGTCGCCGGCCACCGTGCGGCCCTTGTTGCCGAGGCTGTCCTGGTGGCTGATCGCGCCCTCGCGCACGTAGGTGATGATCTCCATGTCCGCGTGCGGATGCGGCGGGAAGCCGGTGTGCGGCGCGATGGTGTCGTCGTTCCACACGCGCAGCGCGCCCCAGCCCATGCGCGACGGCTCGTGGTAGCCGCCAAACGCGAAGTGGTGTTTCGCCTTCAGCCAGCCGTGGTCGGCGCCGCCGAGGCGGTCGAAAGGCCTGCGTTCGATCATGGAAATGCCCTCATGGGTGAATGCGCACAGCATGCGGGCGAACGCGCTGCGGGGGAACCGGCGCGCAGCGAACGGATTGTTTCCTTATGCGGCCACCCGGGCGAACGACAGCGCCAGCCCCACGCAGGCGCCGAGGCAGGTCACCGCCAGCACGGCGCGGAACGCATGCAACAGCCAGCCCCTGCCTGCGCCGCGCACGCCGAGCAGGAAGGCCAGAAGCGCGGCCACGAACAGCGCCGTGCCGACGGCGACCAGCGCGGGTGCGGCCAGCAAGGTGCCGGCGATCACGCCTGCGTTGCCGCCGTTGAACAGCAGCCATTCGGCGGTGCACCAGCGTGTCGTGGGCAGTTGCGCCGGCAGCAGGGCCTGGCCCAGCCCCAGCACGCCTTGCGCCACGCCGGCCACCAGCACCAGGTAGGCCACCATCCACACCAGCGGGCGGGTTGGCGCGTGCGCCACCGCTGCCGCCACGAAGCCGGCGATCAGCAACGCGACCAGGGCCGTGAGCAGGAACGGCCGCGCCGCGCCCAGGCGTGCACGGAGATCGGAAGCGAGTGGGGTGTTCATGCGGGTCTATCCGTCCGGAATCGGTGGTCGCACTGTGCCGCAACGGGAGCGGCCAGCGCCGCGACCTGCGCATGCCAGCGTTCCAGCGCGGCGGCGTCCTCGTCGTCCACTTCGATGCACGGAAACCATGCCTGCGCACCGCTGGCTTGCAGCCATGCGTCGAGTGCCCGGCCGAAGCCGCAGAAGTCGTCGTAGCCGCGGTCGCCGAGTGCCAGCAAGCCGTAGCGCAAGTGCGCGAGCGACGCGGGTTGCGCCATCGTCGTGCGGCTGAAGGTGGCGGCCATGTCCGGCGGGTCGCCGTCATACGTGGTGCTGGCGAGGAACAGTATCTGGCTGGCGGTTTCCAGCATGGTCCGGTCCAGTGCCTCGAAATCCGCCACCCGCGACGCGATGCCCGCGGCACGCAACTGCTCGCGGGTGGCTTCGGCCAGATCCGCGGCCACGCCGGTCTGCGAGGCGCAGGCGATCAGCACCGGACCCGGCGCGAAGCGCATGCCGGCGACGGGTTCGACCGGCAGTGCCTCGTGGTTGCCGGCTGGTTCGCCGATCAGGTCCTGCAACCACGCGAGTCGAAACATGCCCATGACGCCTGCGCCGCTCCTGCTGCCTGCGGTTCATCCTAGCCGTCGGCGTTCGCAGCGCGCTGATGTGGGTCAAGCGTCGCCGTGCTGGAAATCCCGGCCATGCGGCCGCATATTCCGGTGTCAGCCATAGCGCGTGGAGGTTCCCATGGCTACCGGATGGGCCGGCGACGGCGCCGTGCAGGACCAGATCGATGCCACCGTTGCGGACGCGGTGCAGCGCGCCCGCAGCCAGTTGAAGCGGGGGCCAAGCCTCGCCCGCTGCGAGGAATGCGACGCGCCGATTCCCGAGGCGCGGCGCAAGGCCGTGCCCGGCGTGCGGCTGTGCGTGGCCTGCCAGGAGGCGCAGGACGCCGAACGCGCGGCGAACCTCTACAACCGCCGCGGCAGCAAGGACAGCCAGCTGCGCTGAGCGCCAGTCTTGCGCGCATTCATGCAAGGCCCAGCGCGAGTGCGCGACACTTCGATGCTTGGCTCCCCACGAGGCGCGTGATCTTGCCCGATTCCCTTCTTTCCCGCGGCGCGATGTTGCTGGCCGCGGCAGGCTGCGTGCTGGCGATGCCGGCGATGGCGAAATCGCCCTCCGGTTTCGACGGTCCGCTCAGCGTGCACCTGCGCAGCGACAGCATCACGCTGCGCATGGCCAAGGCGCCGCAGCTTTACCTGGCCGGCGCCATCGATGCCGCCGCGGTGGAACAGGTACGCCAGCTGCTGCAGTCGGGCAAGGTGCCGCCGGGCACCGACATCTACCTCGACTCGTCCGCCGGCGATGCCGCCGCGGGCATGGCGCTCGGCAAGCTGTTCCGCGCCGCGCGCTTCAGCACGCATCTGGGCACCTGGCGCACCGGAAGCTGGCGCACGGCGGGACCACCGGCGCGCCCGGCCACCTGCCTGGATGCCTGCGCCTACGCCTGGCTGGGCGGCCTGTACCGCTGGTCGCCCAGCGGCACCGACCGCATCGGCCTGCACGAGAACCTGCTGCCGAACCGCGATGCCGCCGCGCCCGGCGCACCGTCGCCTGCCGACCTGCGCGATTACATCACCGCAATGGACGTGCGCCCGGAGCAGGTCGCCCAGGTCAGTGGCCTGGTGGTGAACGGCATCGCCTGGTGGAACACGGAAAAACTGTTGCCCGCGCAGGTGGCGAACAACGGCCGCCTGCCGCTGGCGGCGTCCTACCGAAAGACGCCCGGCGACGCCCCCACCCTGGTGCTCTCGCAGACCGTACGCGGCCACGAAAGCCTGGTCACCCTGCAGTGCGCATCCGGTGAGGTCACCCTGAGTGCCCGTTACACCGTGGGCAGCGAACGCGCCCCGAACCTGGCCGCACGCGCGATGTACGCCTACTTCGAGATCGGCGGCCAGGCCTGGCAACCGCGGCTGGGCAAGCGCCCGCTGGCCGACGGCGACGCGCTGGTGTTCGAGCGCCGTATGCCGTTCGCGCAACTCGAGAACATCCTGCGCGCCGGCTCGCTGGCCGCCTGGATCGAGATCACCGGCAGCCCGGTGCGGCTGGGCTTCTGGCTCGCGCCGTCATCGGCAGAAAAACTCACGCAACCGTTCTCCGCGGATTGCCAAGCATTGCAGCCGGGCTACGTGCCGCCGAAGGCGCCTGCCGAGCAGGCCAAACCGTCGTTCTGGAAGCGGATCACGGGCAAACTGCGGCACGACTGAGCTTGCCGATACGAAAGCTGCATCACTGGCCAATACCGCAACATCGCATCTGTGAACCCGGGAGCGTCCCCGGCGTACGGTAAGGCCTGCTTGCACCGGTACGCACCCGCTGCGTTATGCTCGCAGAGACTTTCGGGGGAAAGGGATGCCGATGCAACGCTGGCTTATTACCGCCGTCGCGGCCTGTGCTGGTGCCACAGGCTGTAGCGAAACGCCGAACGGACAGACGGCACAAACCGCACTCCAACCGCAACAGGCCGGCCCAACGAATCCTCTCGTCACTGCCGGCCATCTCGCCGGTATCGAGGCCGCAGGCCTGACCGGCGACCAGCGCGCCATGCAGGGCCATATCCAAGCGATGCACAAGGACATGATGGGCTCCATGCATCTGGCCGACCCGTCGCGCCGCATCGATCACGAAGCCGCTCGTGCTGCCGTGCGACCGCTGCCAGGCGTGCGATCCGCCGTGTGGATCGACAACGCGAACCTGCTGGTAATGGTCGGTGGCGCCCAGTACCGCAGCATGGCCACCATCGACAACGTCTGCCTCGCACTGGAGCCGCTGGGCGACACGTGGAGCGTGGTCGTCAACGTGCAGGACATGATGGCGACGACGTCGGAAGGCGCGGATACGTTGTCGCGGAATTGCCAGCTTGGGGCAGGGGAGCGGGCGATGCTTCAGCCGAAGCGGCAGGTGGATATGCTGGATCCGGAGGCGAGAAGGGTGTTTCGGGCGCAGCAGGGTGTAAATAAATGACCCGTTTGTTTAAGGTTGCTACAAGCATAGGTACTTTTTTTCGAAGGTCGAATTGACATGACCATGGATGAATTGTTGCGACTCGCATTCAAGGAGGTTCCAAGGAAACCTCTTTATCATTACACCTCTTTAAAAGGTTTAAGAGGAATACTTGAGTCTGGACATATTTATGCAACTGACACGCGTTTTCTCAACGATTCGTCAGAGATTAAATATGCATATGATCTTATTCGACATGCCGCGCACAGTCGTGTAGTAAATAAAGAGCGCAGAGATGCATTTGAGCAGCTCGGTGACTGGCTTGATGGTCAAAAGCGAAATGGTGATCCCATATTCGTTACATCCTTTACCGAGGAAGGAAATTTGCTAAGCCAGTGGAGGGGGTATACGGAACCAGGCAAGGGAGTGAGCATTGCTTTTTCTTGCCGCTCCCTGCGTCAGTCACTAAGTCGTCAATCCATACCATTTAGACTTGGACGATGCATATATGATTACAATGCCCAATTGGCATGGGCTGATGGGGTTGTCGATGTTATTGAGAAAGCTATTGACACTCTCGGTCCTGCACCTGACTCGGAGTGCCATCGTACTCAGAGTTACTATCATTGTTTCGATCATGTGGCACCTTCAGTAACAATGATGAGTGCTCTTATTAAAGACTTTGGATTTAGTGAAGAGCGTGAATGGAGGCTCGTCTCAGATCCGGTGGCGAACTTTATCGGCATGTCAATTAAGTATCGTGAAGGAAGATCGTCATTAATTCCTTATGTCGAATTTGACCTAGAACGAAATAATACACCAACAGCTGGAACGGGGCTTCCAGGCGTCAAGATTGAAGATCTTTATATCGGTCCGACTCCACACGAGGATGAGGCTTACAGAGCAATTACCATGTACCTCGCCAGGTATAACGCGACACCTGACCTTTTTCCTTCGCTTTGCGGAATACCGTTCCGCTCGTGGTAGGTGTTTATGTAGTAAGTGTGCCGATGCCACACATTTTCAATGAGAACGGCGCCGTAGGGATACGGCGCCGTTCTTGTTTCAAGCCTTGAGGGCTGCGTGATTACAGCGCTTCGAAAATCCCCGCCGCGCCCATGCCGGTGCCGATGCACATGGTCACCATGCCGTACTTCTGCTTGCGGCGGCGCATGCCGTGCAGCAGGGTGGCGATGCGCACGGCGCCGGTGGCGCCCAGCGGGTGGCCCAGCGCGATGGCGCCACCCAGCGGGTTGACCTTGGCGGGGTCGAGCTTGAGGTCGCCGATCACGGCCAGAGCCTGCGCGGCGAAGGCTTCGTTGAGCTCGATCCAGTCGAGCTTGTCCTGGCTGATGCCGGTCTGCTTCAGCGCCTTGGGAATCGCTTCCCTGGGGCCGATGCCCATGATCTCGGGCTTGACGCCGGCCACCGAGAAGCCGACGAAGCGGCCCAGCGGCGTGAGGTTGTACTTCTTCAGCGCGGCCTCGCTGGCGAGCAGTACGGCGCCGGCGCCGTCGGACATCTGCGAGGAGTTGCCGGCGGTGACGCTGCCGCCGAACTGGCCGTTGCGGAACACGGTCTTGAGCTTGGCCAGCACGTCCAGCGTGGTGCCGGCACGCGGGCCTTCGTCGTCGGCGATGCTGCGGCTGTCGGTCTTGATGCCGCGGCTGGCGAGGTCGGGGTAACGGTCATCGAGCTGGAACGGGGTGATCTCGTCCTTGAACTCGCCCGCGGCCTGGGCGGCCAGCGCGCGGCGGTGGCTTTCCACCGAGAACGCGTCCTGCGCCTCGCGGCTCACCTTCCATTGCTTGGCCACGTTCTCGGCGGTGATGCCCATGCCATAGGCGATGCCGATGTGCTCGTTGCTGAAGATCGCGGGGTTCATCGCGATCTTGTGGCCCATCATCGGCACCATGCTCATGCTCTCGGTGCCGCCGGCGAGCATGAGGTCGGCCTCGCCGAGGCGGATGCGGTCGGCGGCCATCGCCACCGACTGCAGGCCGGAGGAGCAGAAGCGGTTGACCGTGACGCCGGGCACGGTGTCGGGCAGGCCGGCCAGCAGCAGGCCGATGCGCGCCACGTTCATGCCTTGCTCGGCCTCGGGCATCGCGCAGCCGATGATGACGTCGGCGATCTCGTGCGGGTCGATGCCGGGCGCCTGCGCCAGCACGGCGCGGATCACGTGGGCCAGCATGTCGTCGGGACGGGTGTTGCGAAACACGCCGCGCGGCGCCTTGCCCACCGGGGTACGGGTGGCGGCGACGATGTAGGCGTCTTGCACTTGCTTGGTCATGGGATTTGCTCCGTGGCGTCGCGCTGTGAGCAGCGACGCGCCTTGGTTTTGATCGTCATTCCGGCGCAGGCCGGAATCCAGTTGTCTCAATGTGGGATGGTCGCTACTGGGTCCCGGCCTACGCCGGGACGACGAGCGTTCAGTTGCGCAGCGGCTTGCCGGTGGTCATGGTGTGTGCAATGCGCGCCTGGGTCTTCTCGGTCTTCGCCAGTTCCACGAAATGCTTGCGCTCCAGCGCCAGCAACCATTCCTCGTCCACCAGCGAGCCGCGTTCGATGTTGCCGCCGCACAAGGTGTCGGCGATGCGGGTGGCGATCGCCACGTCGTGCTCGGAGGCGAAGTAGCCGGCCTGCAGATTCGCCAGCGAAGCCTGGAAGGTGGCGCGGCCCACGTCGCCGGCGACCGGGATGGCGCGCTGGTACAGC